>Ga0209069_10001119_pt1 | contig 13353 bp, 11 predicted proteins | sample Str013_2_FD_187202 | JGI IMG/M metagenome (GOLD analysis project Ga0209069, IMG submission 187202) | Freshwater sediment microbial communities in response to fracking from Pennsylvania, USA - Straight Creek_MetaG_SC_2013 (SPAdes) (version 2) | ecosystem: Environmental > Aquatic > Freshwater >...
GATGCGTGTAGCCGGGCATCACGTCGGCCGCGTGCTTCAGGGCCTTGCGCGCCAGCACCAATTGCAGCCGCGCCAGCGTCTTGCCGGTGTCGTCGATCCTGTCCCGCAGATACAACTTGAAATCAGTCGCCACCTGATCGTTGCGCGAGCGGGCTGTGTGCAGCCGCCCGCCTGCATCGCCGATCCGGTCCTTGAGCGACTGCTCGACGTTCATGTGAACGTCCTCCAGCGCCCGGCTGAAGGTAAAGCGCCCGGCCTCGATGTCTGACAGGATCGTGTTTAGACCGGCGCAGATTTTATCGGCATCTTGCGGGGTGAGGATCCCGGCGGCGGCCAGCATCCTGGCATGGGCTATCGAACCGGCAATGTCCTGCGGGGCCAGCCGCTTGTCGAAGCCGATCGAAGCATTTATCTGCTCCATGATGGCGGCGGGACCGGCGGCAAAGCGGCCACCCCACATCTCGTTCGAGGCGCCCGCTGGGGCCGCATTTTTGGGTGATTTGGTCATGGACGATAAACCAGATGGCGGAAAGCGGGAGCGGCGCGGCGGGCTTGGCCTGTGGGCAGCCGTGGCAATTGCCGGGTTGGCGGCAGGTTCCGTCCTTTATCTGTTCAGCGGTGGCGCTGGCAAGGGCGCGGCTCCGGCATCGGCTGCGGCGGCCACGCTCGGTTCCTTGGTGAAAGGCGAAGTCGCGGCATTCACCGTCCACGACAAGCCCGCCGATCTTCCGGTGCTGAGCTTCAAGGATGCCGATGGCAAGGATCACGGCCTGGCCGATTGGAAGGGCAAGGTTGTGTTGCTCAACCTGTGGGCAACCTGGTGCGCACCGTGCCGGCACGAAATGCCTGCGCTCGACGCCTTGAAGGGCCAGCTTGGCGGCAAGGATTTTGATGTCGTGGCGCTGGCGACGGATCGCGGCGGGCTCGAAAAGCCCCGGAAATTCTGGACCGATGGCGGGTTCAAGTCGCTGGCGCTCTATGCCGACAACGCCGACGCCCAACACGGCTTGGGCATTATCGGCATGCCCACAACCCTGCTGGTCGGCCGCGATGGCCGGGAAATCGGCCGCCTGATCGGCCCCGCCGAATGGGCGAGCCCCGAGGCCAAGGCGCTGATCGAGGCGGCCCTGAAGCTCAATTGATGCGCCGCCGCCGGTGCTCGGCGTAGGATGAGACCGACCCGCAGACCTGCCGCACCACGCCCGGATCGCTGATGATCGCGGTCCGCAGACCGGCTTGGCCAAGGCGCGTGCTGTGCCAGAGGAACTGGCTCCAGTTCGATCCGATCTCGCGCGAATAGAAGCCGTTGGCCGTGGGAAAGACCGCCACTGTCGAGGCGGAAGCCAGCCGGCGCAGCAGCTCAGGCGGTGCGTGTTCGGCCTGGGCGATTTCGAAGGACGCCTGCCGGTAGTCATCGTCGGCCACCAGCAGGATTGTCGGCGTCCCGCTTTCGTCCAAGCCCAGGATGCCCGGCGGCTGCATCAGCACGCAATGTTCGACAATGCCGTGCGCGGCGGCAAACCGCGCGAAAGCCTGGACAAAGGCCCCGTCTTGCAGGAAGCGCGTGTCGGCCCCGGCCAAGGCTGGCTCGAATGGCCGGGTGACCTCGCCGAAATAGTCAAATTGCAGCGCCTTGAGCCGTGCGATCAGACTGTCGTGCAGGCCGGGCTGCTGCTTGGGCTGGTAGGCGTCGATCAGGCCGCTGGCCAAGGCCGCGCGCGCCCGGTCCTCATCCACGGTTCCCGAAAGCAGCACCTTGCGCTGCGGCAGGCCGCGCAGGGTCTCGAGCATGTCGAGCCCGCTGAGGCCCGGCATGGCGTGATCGGCAACCACGATGGACGGACGCGAGAAGCGCGTGCGGTCGGCGAACAGCCGGGGCAGCCGCGAGACCTCGAGATGCAGCTTGCGTTGCACGGGATCGCGGATGTGCTCCATCAGGGCGTCTTCATCGTCCGGCAGTTCTGGCGCCAGATTGGCCAACGAGGCGGCTTCGGAGCGCAGGAACGCCATGGCGCCCGCAGCGTCGCGGAAGGCAAAACACTCAAACCCGTCCTGAAGCACCAGCATCAGGCTGCGCAGGAAGGCCTCGTTGTCATCCACCAACAGGACCGAGGTCGGATGGTAGAGCGGAATCACAGGTCCGGGTTTGTTGTGCAGCATCGGCGTCACATGACTTGCAGCTTGAGACTCTGTTACGAGCATCAGCATGACGTTGAAGGCTTTTCGACGTCTAAATATGACGCCTGGGGACGCTCCTAGTCGGGGACTAGGCATCAGCCCAGCCAGTGGCAATCCGGTGTCAGGGGAGCCGTTCCGGCGAGGCCGTATTTCCGACGATTTGGGGGCCGACAGGCTTGCCGGCCAAATTTCGCTGCCGCAAGGCGGGACCATCAGGAACGTTGAATGGCTTATCTCGCGATCATGAAATCGGCGGCCCGGCTCGCCGCGGCCCTCATACTGCTCGCAGGCTGCGGGCCGGCTTTGGCCGCGCCGGACGATTTCCAGAGTTGGCTGAAGGGCGTCTGGCCGGACGCGCAAAAAATAGGGGTTTCACGCAGGGGGTTTGACGCTGCAACCGCAGGATTGCGGCCCGACCTGGGGTTGCCCGACCTGGCACAGGCCACCCAAGGCAAGCCGAACAAGGCGCAAGCTGAGTTTCTGCGGCCGGCTGGCGCCTACCTTGATGAGGGCGCGCTCTCGGGCCTTGCCGCCAACGGCGCGCGGCTGTCGGTGCGCTGGGCCGACACGCTCAAGAAGATTGAAAGCAGCTACGGCGTGCCCGGCAACATTCTGCTGGCCATTTTCGGGAGGGAAACCGACTTCGGCGCCGAGCATCCAAAGCATTCCGTCATCCAGGTGATCGCCACCGAAGCCTTTGCCGGACGCCGCAAGGAGTATTTCCGCGAGCAGTTGATCTGGGCGCTGAAGATGGTCGACGACAAGGATGTCGCGCCGGCGGACTTCAAGGGCTCGTGGGCGGGCGCCTTCGGCCTCACCCAGTTCATGCCCACCGGTTTTCGCGACTACGCCGTCGACTTCGACGGCGACGGCAAGAAGGATGTCTGGAATTCGGTGCCCGATGCACTCGCCACCAGCGCCGTCGAACTCTCCAAGGCCGTGGATCGCGACGGGACGCCGGTGGGCTGGAAGCCGGGGATGCGCTGGGGCTACGAGGTGCGCAAGCCCGCCAAGGGCCTCGATTGCACCGCGGCCGGCTTCGACCGGCCAAAGGCCTTGGGCGACTGGTTGAAAGCCGGATTTGCCCGCGCCCACGGCAAGCCCATTCCCACCGCCCGCCTGGCCGACAAGTCCTACCTGCTGCTGCCAGAAGGCTCCGCAGGGCCCGCCTTCCTCGTCACCGACAATTTCCTCGCCCTCAAGGCCTACAACTACGCCGATCTCTATGCCCTGTTCGTGGGGCATCTGGCCGACAGGATTGCCGGCGAAGGCCCGTTCGAGACGCCTTGGGCCGAAGCCACGCACCTGACCGAGGCGGCGATATTCGAACAGCAAAAGCGGCTGGTGGGCCTTGGCTATGACGTCGGCAAGGTGGATGGCAAGATTGGCTGGAAGATGCGGATCGCGCTGGGCGAATTCGAGAAATCACACAACCTGCCGGTGAATTGCTACCCGTCGGAGGCCGATGCCAAGGTTTTGGGCAGGCAGGCCGCCAAGTTGCCTTAAGTACATAAGCAGTGGGCCCCGGAAAGGCTGACCACAATCAGGCTGCGGAGTGCGCCCCGGTCGTGCTAGCACGTTGAGGCGGCGGAAGAATCATTCAAGGCGGCTGGGCATATGGCGGCTAGGTGCGGGTTGAGTGCGGGGCGTCAGGTTGTTGCCGTGCTGCTGCTGGCGGTGCTGATCAAATGCATGGCATTCCCGCCATTCTCGGAGGCGTTTGCGCAAGACGCCTGGCCGGGCGCGGCGCCCATCGCCGATCCCACATTCACCGATGCGGATCTGGCCGATTTCAGCCGGTTTGTGCAGGCGCTGTGGCCCAAGGCCCAGGCAGCGGGCATTTCCCCCGCCACCTTCAAGCGGGCCTTCGACAAGCTCACGCCGGACCCGCACATTCTGACCAAGCCCAAGCAGCAGCCGGAACTTGAGCGGCCGATCTGGGAATATCTGAAACAGATCGTCTCGGACAAGCGCTACAACCTCGGGCGCGAGGCCCTGCGCATCAACGGCCCGGCGCTCGCGGCCATCGAGAAGACCTATGGCGTGCCGGGCAACGTGGTTGCCGCAGTGTGGGGCGTTGAGTCCATGTACGGCACCAACACCGGCTCCTACAATGTGGTGCGCTCGCTGGCGACGCTGGCCTGGCGCGGCGGACGCAAGGCCAGGTTCGGCGAGCAGCAATTGCTCTCGGCCCTGCGCATTCTCGAGCATGGCGACGTTTCGCCCGAGGCCATGACCGGCTCGTGGGCCGGAGCGATGGGGCATGTCCAGTTCATTCCGACCACGTTCGAAGCCTATGCGGTGGATTTCGACCGCGACGGCAAGCGCGACATCTGGGGCAACGCCACCGATGCGGTCGCCTCGGCCGCCAATTTCCTCAAGAAGAGCGGCTGGCATGAGGGCGAGCCCTGGGGCTTTGAAGTGCGGCTGCCGCGCGACTTCGACTTTTCGCAGGCCGGATTGGCGACGAGGCGCACGGTCAGCTATTGGACCAGGGCGGGCGTGACACGGCCTGACGGCGCGCCGCTGGGACATGCCGACTTGAAGGCATCAGTGCTGCTGCCCGCCGGGTCGGCTGGCCCCGCGCTGCTGGTGTTCGGCAATTTCCGCGCGCTCTTGCGCTACAACAACTCGGTGTCCTACGGCTTGGCGGTGGCTTGGCTCGCCGAGAAATTGGCCGGCGGGCCTTTCGTTTCCGCGCCCTGGCCGGTGGCCGAGCCGGTGTTGCAATTGGACGAGAAGCGGGAGATTCAGCGCTTGCTGGTGTCGCGCGGCTTCGCCATCAGGGCCGCCGATGGGGTGATGGGGGCAGAGACCATTTCGGCGCTGCGGGCCTATCAGAAATCCAAGGGGCTGCCCGCCGATGGCTATCCGAGCGCCCGGGTGTTGAAGGAACTGAGAACCGATGCACGCTCGTGAGGTCCTGGCCGCGCTGTTGACGGCATTGGCGCTGGCTGCCGCTCCGGGGCCGGCCAGAGCCGCCGAGAGCAATTATGCCAGCTACATTACGCCGTTTCCCGCCACCGACCGCTACCGGCTCTACCTGTTCGGCGACAGCCTGGCCGCTGGCCTTGCGCCGCCGCTGACAGCCGATCTCGCCCCGCAAAGCATCGAGGTCATCAACAAGACCGCGCCAGGGCTTGGCCTTGCCCGCAGCGACGGCACGGAATGGGACAAGCTCATCGACACCCTGCCGCCATCGGAGTCGTTCCAGATCGCCGTGGTGATGATCGGCGCCGACGACCGGGCGGCGATGAAGCTGGCCAAGCAGTGGGCGGCCCCAGGCACGCCGGTCTGGCAGCAGGAATATACCCGCCGGATTGACGCGGTGCTCAAGGCCCTGCGTGGCCGCAAGGCAGCCATCTACTGGCTGGGACTGCCGATTATGCGCGGGCCGCTGGCGACGGCCTCGGTCAAGAACCTCAACGGCCTGTTCCTTGAGCGGGTGCAGCTCAACGGCGCGAAATACCTCGAGAGCTGGAACAGCTTTGTCGATGCCGATGGGGCGTATGCCGACTTCGGGCCCGATGTGACCGGCGTGGTCAAGCAGCTCCGGTTGCAGGATGGCGTCCACACCACCATCGCGGGCTCGCAGAAACTCGCCAGCCTGATCGAGCGCGAGATCGGCCACGATCTTGCCATCGCCAAGCGGGAGCGGGACGTGCCGCTGGCGGGCGACGAGGGCGAGCAGCAGAACGTGCGCGACGCCTCGCTGCCGCGCGCCGAGGGTTCCTCCGCCGCCGCCATCGGTTCGGCACTGAAGAGCGTCAAGAAGGTCAAGGACTATCCCGCCGATGATGGCAGCATCGTCGCGCCAGGGGCCGATGGCGCGCCAGCCAACATCACCATCGTCCGGCCGCCCATTCCAGGCGCCGTGGTCGCGCAGATCCTGTCGAGCCGCAATGCTCCGCAGCAGGAATTGGGCCACACCATGCCGACCGATCTCAAGGGCGGCTTCACGGTGCTCAGTTCCATCGCGACTTCGCTTGAGGGCAACGCCAAGTTGAAGCAGCACATCCCGCTGACGGAAAATCCGTTCTACAAGCTGCTCATCCGTGGCGACGGACTGCCGCCGAGGCCAGGGCGGGTGGACGATTTCTCCTGGCCGCGCGCCGGAGGGTGATGGTGGCTGCGGCCGTCAGCGTGGCCGCTTGTGCGCCAGACCGTCCGGTATGATGTAGGGCGTCAGCAGTTCGACCAGGGATTTGGGCGGCTGGGATTTCTGGAACGTGCTGGCGGTGACGAAGACCGAGACAAACGCACCCGCAAAACACAGCGTCCCGTCCTGCCAGCCCTGCACCGAAAAGCGCACCGAGGTGTTGCCAAGCCCAGTTGGCCAGACTTTGCACATGAGCAGGTGGCGCGGCGTGACCGGATGGCGAAAGTCCATGCTCATATGCACGAAGGGCGTGCCGATGTTCTGGTCCATCTCCATCTGAAACCAGCCCTGCCCCCCCGAGACATGCTCCCAGAAGGCGTTTATCGCATCGAGGGCGAACCAGGGCAGGCGGGCCGTGTAGACAATCCTGGCCGGGTCGCAATCGCCCCAGCCAACCCGGATTTCGTGCTCGAAGACTTCTGGCATGGCTAATACGTCTCAACATGGTAGCGCCCGGTCTCGCGCATCGCCGTTTTGACCGCCGGCCAATTCAGGCCTGCCGCGCTGGCGATGCCGGCAAAGGCCTCCTCGACGCCTTGCTCCATCGCCCGCTTGCCGCAAATGTAGATGTGCCCGGTTGGGTCGCGCAGCACGGCGGCGACCTGGCCGGCGTCCGCCTTGAGCCGGTCCTGCACATATTGCCGGGGCTGCCCGGCGAGCCTTGAGAAGGCGAACAGCTTTTTGAGGAACGTCTCCGGGATTTTGGCGAGCGGGCCAAAATAGGGCAAATAGTCCGGCGTGCGCGCGCCGAACACCAGCATCAGCCGGTCCTTCAGGGCCGGGTTCTCGCGCTGCCGGCGCATCGTGAACCCACGGAAGGGCGCGGCTCCGGTGCCTGTACAGACCATCAGGATGGCCGCATTCACGTCGCCCGGCAGCAGGAACGTGGCGCCGAACGGGCCGGTGACGCGCACCTTGCTGCCCTTGCCGAGGTCACATAGATAGTTCGAGGCCACGCCGTTGGGCTCGCGCTTGACGGTGAGCGACAGGTTGTTGAAATTCGGGCGCTCGCCGTCGCGCGGGCTGGAGACCGAATAGAGGCGTGGGACAAGCGGCTTGCCGCCGGCCCCCAGTCCCGGCGGAATGATGCCGATGGATTGCCCCTCCAGCACCGGCATCGGCTGGGCGCCGAAATCCAATATGATGTGCCGCACGTCGCTGTCGCTGCCCGGCGCGGTCAAGCGGTAGTTGCCTTGCACCACCGCTTCGGCCGGCTTTGCAAGGGTGTAGAGATTGATGGTGGGCTTGGCTGCCGACAGCGGCGCGCGGGCCCTGCCGCCAGCGCCCTGGTGGGCGGCGTCCAGCAGCGCGGCCACCTGCTCGTCCAGCGCCTCGACCGCTGGCCCGGCGTCCGCGCTTTCGTCCCGGGCGGGAAGTTCCGTCCAGGCATATTGCGCTTGGAGGCTGTACGGCTGCGCCAGCGCCCGCCAATTGTCGATCGAGCCCGTGGGGCAGACCGGAATGCAATCCATGCAGAAATTGCAGCTGGCCGCATCGACCACCACGTTCACGTCATTGTGCTCGATCGCGTGCTTAGGGCAGGCCGCCTCGCAGCTGTAGCAGCGGATGCAGATTTCCGGGTCGATCAGGTGCTGTTTGCGCAGAGTGCTCATGGCTGGGTGACTGCCGGTTCAAGCCATGTGCAGTTTGACATACTCGAAGTCTCCCGGCTTGTTGTCGATGCCCAGCTTGGGCGGCGCGATCCAGCCGGCAAATTTGCCGGGCTCGAGCACCGCGACCATCAGGGACTGGATGAAGTCGCCATCCGCCTTGGTGGGCAGCCAGGCGTCGAGATTGGCTGCCACGGTCTCCGGCCCAACCAACTTGCCATCAGGCGCGAATGCCGCCCCTGCAAAAGCGCCGATCTTGCGGTTGAAGGCCTCGTGCGGCAGCTTCAGCTGGAAGGCAATTCCCGCCTTCTCGATGATCTTGTTCCAGCGGCCGATGCCGCCGGAGGCATCCTTAACGTAGTCATCCCGCAGCCGCATGTTGATGGCGGTCAGCGCCGGCACATCCTCGCGCACGGCTATCCCGCCCTTCAGCGACCAGACCGGATAGGTCGCATCTTTCAGCCGGTGATCGTCGTCCAGCCGGATTTCCATGTAGCGGCCCTTGATGCCGGCATTGAAGGCATTGGCGGCGTTGGTCGAGACTTCCTGGCCGAACAGGTCGAGCGACAGCGAATAGTGGAGGTTGAGCTTCTTCTGGATGGTGGGCAGGTCGATCACGCCGAGCGCGCGGATCCGGTCGATGGCGAAGGGGTCATCAATATTGTGCGCCTTCATTGCCTCGCAGGTGCGCTCGATGACGCGCCCCACGCCCGTCTCGCCGACGAACATGTGATGGGCCTCTTCCGTCAGCATGAAGCGGCAGGTGCGGCTCAAGGGGTCGAAGCCGGACTGGGCGAGGCTCTCAAGCTGCATCTTGCCGTCGCGGTCGGTGAAATAGGTGAACATGAAGAAGGACAGCCAGTCGGGCGTTTCCTCGTTGAATGCGCCAAGCATCCGGGGCGCTTCCTGCGAGCCGGATGAGCGCCGCAACAGGTCATCTGCTTCGTCGCGCCCATCGGCTCCGAAATACTTGTGCAGCAGGTACACCATGGCCCAGAGGTGGCGGCCCTCCTCCACATTGACCTGGAACAGGTTGCGCATGTCATAGAGCGAGGGCGCGGTGCGGCCAAGGAACCGCTGCTGCTCGACCGATGCGGGCTCGGTATCGCCCTGGATGACGATCAGCCGCCGGAGCATGGCGCGGTACTCGCCCGGAATGTCCTGCCAGGCGGGTTCGCCTGCGTGCTCGCCGCAGGGTATCCGGCGGTCCTCCACCGGCGGCGCCAGCAGCACGCCCCAGCGATAGTCTGGCATCCTCACATAGTCGAATTTCGCCCAGCCCTTGGGATCGACGCTGACCGCGGTGCGCAGATAGACCAGCGATTTCTGGAAATCGGCGGGGATCAGATCGTTCCACCAGCTGATATAGCCCGGATGCCATTTCTCCAGCGCCTTAAGAACGCGCTTGTCGGTGGACAGCCCGACATTGTTGGGGATCTTGGTGTCGTATTCGACATTGACGAGATTATCCATGGTCATGTCCTTGATCGTCAGTCCTCAAACCCGCTGCATGTTGAAATCGCCGCGCACGCCAGAGCCATAGCGTTTCAGCGCGCCGTTTTCACCGACGGCGTTGGGCCGCTGGAAAATCCAGTTCTGCCAGGCCGTCAGCCGGCCGAAAATCCGCGTCTCCATGGTTTCCGGCCCCGCGAACCGCAAGTTGGCCTCCATGCCGGTCAGGGCATCGGGCGAAAAGCTGGCCCGTTCCTCCAGGAAGAGCCGGACCGCATCCGCCCAGTCCACATCATCGGGAGCGTAGGTGACGAGGCCTTGTTTTTCGGCAGTTTCCGCCAGCAGCGCCTGCCCCTGCAACCCGGCCAGCGCGGTCACGGTTTCGGGCGTGCCCAGAAAGCGCGTCTGCAACCGGGTCAGCCCATTGCCCATGGGGTAGTTGCCGAAGTTCGATGCCCCGAGCGTGATTGCCGCAGGCGGGCGGTTGTCGCCCTCGAACGCCCCGCTCATCATGAAGCTGCGGTCAACCGCAAACAGCAGCTCCGCCAGCACTCCGGCAAAGCACGAGCCATGCTCGACAAGGGCGCATAAGGACCGTGAGGTCACGTCGATGCGCTTGAGCACCCGCTTCCAATACAGCAGGATTTCGCTGGCGAACCAGTCGTCAGGGTGGTCAAGCAGCGCCCGCTCATGCGCGACCACCCGCGCCGGATCGCCCTGGCTGCGGAAAATCCACAAGCCCACCTGCTCCTCGTTGAGCCGGAGATGCAGGATCGCGTCATCCAGCTCCCTGGCCAGCCGCAACAGGTGGGTTTGCGCGCCGTCGGCATGGAGCGCGGCGATGCTCGCGGGTGCTTCCCCGCCGGGGCCGGCCAAGGTGATGGTCGCGCGTCTTGCGGCCCGGTCAACGGCGACATCGACGAGGGAATAGGCGAGCGATCCGTCCTCGCCGATGCGCCGCTGCAAGGGCGTCAGCGTGACGCCGGGGGTGCTGACCTTGTGGGCTGAGGCGGCGGCGAATTGGCGGGCGCGCTCTGCCACCACAGCGTCGAATTTTGAGTTGGGGACGATTTCGTCCACCAGCCGCCAGTCCTTGGCGCGGCGGCCCCTGACGCCTTCCTCGGTCGAGCAGAACACGTCGGCAAGATCCCGCCGCACCTTGCGCTTGTCGGTGACGCGGGTGATGCCGCCGGTGCCCGGCAGCACCGCCAGCAGCGGCATCTCCGGCAGGCTGACGGCTGATGATCCATCGTCCGTGAGCATGATGTAGTCGCAGGCTATCGCCAGCTCATAACCTCCGCCCGCGCAGGCCCCTTTGACGGCGCAGATGTATTTCTGCCCGGAGTCCGCGCCCGCGGCCTCATAGGCGTTGCGGGTTTCGTTGGTGAACTTGCAGAAATTGACCTTGTGGGCGTGCGAGGCGCTGGCAAGCATCTTGATGTTGGCGCCGGCGCAGAACACCCGCTCTTTGCCTGAGCGGATGACCACCGTGCGCACCTCCGGATGCTCGAAGCGCATCCGCTGCACCACATCGGCCAGCTCGATGTCCACCCCGAGGTCGTAGGAATTGAGCTTCAGCGCATAGCCCTCGAACAGCCCGCCGTTTTCATCGACATCCATGGCCAGGCTTGCGACCGCGCCGTCATAGGTGACGCGCCAGTGCCGGTAGCGGGACGGATCGGTCTGGAAGTCGATGATCTTGGTCATGGGCGCCCTGGCGTTTGGCTTGGCCGAGGCAGCAGCCTAACCGGACTGTGGGCCGAGTAAAGCGGACGGTGGGTTATCGGGCCGCGTTGCGGATACTTCCGGCCTATTTTCCGCAGTGGCTCTCGAAGGCCGGACCTGTCGTCGCGTCATAGTGGGCCAGGCAGTCCGCCACGGCAGCAAGGCTGATGCCGAGGACTTGCGTTTCGCCTCCCAACCCGGCTTCGCGCAGGCTGGCACCGGACAGGGCGGCAATGCGGGCGGCGGCGCGCGGCTGGCCCATCGCCACCTTCAATCGCGCGTTGGCGAGCTGTATCAGGGCCTGCACCAAGTGGCGCTCGCGGCTGCCGGGGGGCGCTGCAAGCCACACCGCTTCCAGAACCTCGTGCGCTTCCCAGCAATAGCCGGCCGCCAGCAGCTCGAGCCCGCCCTTGAACGCCGCATGATCCCTGAGCGCCGCCGGCGCCATCAGGGGTTCCAGCCCCGCGCGCAGAAAGTCGAACGCACCGGCCGGAGGGCGAGGGGTCGAGCCTGGAACGTGCGGCGGGAAGTCCGGTCGCATCAAACCGCTACCTGCTCTGTTTCAATCCGCCGGAGCCGGGCGATGAAGTCTGCGGTCACGGCAAGCGTCTTCTCAGGCTGTTCCAGGTGCGGGGAATGGCGGCAATTCTCCAGCCACGCGATTTCGAGCGGGGCGTAGATGCGGGTTGCCAGTTCCTCGATCTGGGCTTTGGTGCCGTACTGGTCCTGGCGGCCCTGAATGGCGAGTACCGGGATGCGCAGATAGTCAATGACCTCGGCCACGTTCCAGGTCTTGAAGCCGGGGGCCAGCCAGGCATCGTTCCAGCCCCAGAAGGTGGCTTCGGGATCCTGGTGGTACTTGGCCATCCGCGCCTTGAGCCCGCCGGTGGCAAAGCCCGCCTTGGCCTTGGCGATCTCGGCGAGGCCGCCTTCCTCGGTGAAGAAATACGGCGCCATCAGCACCAGGCCCCGGACGCGGAAATCCGTAACGCTGCCGGCATAGATGGCCGCGATGGTGGCGCCATCGCTGTGGCCGAGCAGGATGACCTTGCCCGCGCCAACCGCATCGAGAACGGCGGGCAATACATCCGTGGCTTCCCGCGTCATGGAGTCGAGCGGGCGGGGCAGCGCGGCGGCGCTGGAAAAGCCGTAGCCGGCGCGCGAATAGGCGAACACGCCGCAACCCGTGGCCTGAGCGAGCCCGGCCGGAAATTCCCGCCAGAGCGCGGTGCAGCCCAGTCCCTCGTGCAGCAGGACAATGACCGGACCGGCTGCTGGCGGCGGCCCCCAGCATCTCCACTCAAGCTCCTTGCCGCCGGTGTTGAGCCGTCCCGAGCCAGCGGACCAGGAGACCGTCAAGCCACCGTCTCCCTGAGCTTGAAGCGCTGGATCTTGCCGGTGGCGGTCTTGGGCAGTTCCGGAACGATCTCGATCCATCGCGGATATTTCCACAGCCCGATCTTGGCCTTCACATGCTCCTTGAGTTCGCCCTCCGCCACGCTCTGCCCGGACTTCAGCACAACGAACGCCATCGGCTTTTCCAGCCCCTCCTCGTCGCGGCGGGCGACCACGGCGGCCTCCAGCACGGCGGGATGCGAGATGATGGCCTGCTCGACCTCGAACGGGGCGACCCAGATGCCCGACACCTTGAACATATCGTCGGTCCGGCCACAGTAGATGTACCTGCCATCGGGCGATTGTTCGTATTTGTCGCCGGTGCGGGTCCATTCGCCCTCGAAGGTAGTCCGGCTCCGCTCGCGCTGGTTCCAATAGCCGTCGGCGGCAGAGGCTCCGCGCACCAGCAGCTCGCCCACCTCACCCGGCCCGGTCGCGGCCCCCGTCTCGTTCACCAGCCGCAACTGGTAGCCCGGCACGGCAATCCCGGATGTTCCGTAAACCACGCTGTCCGCCCGGTTGGACAGGAAGATGTGCAGCATCTCGGTCGAGCCGACGCCGTCCAGGATGTCGAGGCCCCAGCGCGCCTTCCAGGCCTTGCCGATCTGCGCCGGCAGGGCCTCGCCCGCCGAGGTGCAGACCCGCAACGGGGCTGCGGGATGCTGGCCCGCCTTCTCCCAATGATTGAGCAACGCTGCGTACAAGGTCGGCACGCCGTTGAAGATGGTGGGCCGCTGCGATCGCAAAACCTCCGTCACACTGTCAGGCGTCGGGCGGCCCGGATAGAGCACGGTGGTTGCGCCCACCGACATCGGGAAGGTCATCGAATTGCCC
>Ga0209069_10001121_pt1 | contig 13341 bp, 10 predicted proteins | sample Str013_2_FD_187202 | JGI IMG/M metagenome (GOLD analysis project Ga0209069, IMG submission 187202) | Freshwater sediment microbial communities in response to fracking from Pennsylvania, USA - Straight Creek_MetaG_SC_2013 (SPAdes) (version 2) | ecosystem: Environmental > Aquatic > Freshwater >...
TTCACCCAAATTAAGATACTATAAAATAAATTTACAAACAGACTAAATAGGAACCAAAGACGGGTAAATATGTATTTAGTCCGCGTTTGGTCCGCGTTTGGTCCGCGTTTAGTCCGCGTTTAGTCTGCGCTTTGTCCGAGTTTGACAACAGTTTAATTTATATATACTTATTAACACATTGCTTTTTGGCTTAACTTTTTTGATTTTTTCGACAGCTACAAAAAATGGAAACATCTATGCTGGCAGCAGGCAGGTGTGAAAAGGAGCGCTATTAGATATGATACTTTAATTAGTGCATTAGGTTAATTAATAATCTATCTTATCTCATTGCTTTTAATAATATTATTTTTTTCAAGGGTAGAATGCATACAAACTTCCAAGAGTGCAATCCATTTGCGCTCACCAATAAAAAAAGCGCCGCCAAAAGGGCAGCGTCTTCATGATTAAGCTAAGATATTAAAACCCTTTTTTCTGCATCGATTTTCCATCGGTATCCAATTCCACAATTTCATATCCCAGGGCCTGCAGGCCCGCCAATACTTTTGCTTTGTCTCCTACCAAAAGAATATTCATATTATCCGGGCGAATCCATTTTTTTGCCAGTTTATTGATTTCTTCTTTTTTAATGCCGGCTAATATCTTGTTCTGGTGATCCACATAATTGGCTGGAAGATTGTATTCCAATATTCTGGAAACAAACATTGCCTTCTGTGAACCTGTTTCATAACGCAAGGCGTCTCTTTGCCCAATGGCATTTTTGGTAAATACCAATTCTGAATCTGAAATACCGGTTCCTGCATATTTCTTCAATTCCTTCATCACCTCCACCAGGGCACTGTCTGTTGCACCCGCCTTGATACCTGAACTGAATTCAAATTCGCCACTGTAGTTGTCCGAATCAAAAGAGGAACGCGCTCCATAGGTCCAGCCTTTGTCTTCCCGCAGGTTCAAATTCAACCTGCTGTTGAAAGCACCACCCAATGCATAATTCATTAAACCAGCCCTGTAATATTCCCCGGTTGCATCATATTTTAATGCTGTAGCATATCCCACCCTGAATTCAGTTTGCGCGGCTTTGGGAATATCCACCAGGTAAATTTTTGATTTACCGATCTCCATCGGTTGTGCATTTACCACCGGCAAATCAATTTTTTTATTGGGTAATTTATTGAGGAAGGTAAGTTTGGGTACTATTTCCTGCTCTGTAATATCTCCTACCACTACCACTTTCGCATTTTGCGAAGTCATATAATTGTTATAATAGTTTTTTATGTCCTCCAGGGTAATATTCTTCAGGCTGCTTTCAGTGCCATCCTGGCTCATACCAAGGATACTATTCGGGCCATAATTTATTTTGGCAATAATATCGCTGGCAACAGTAGCCGGTTGGGTTTTTGCCTGTTTCAGGCCTTCGAGGTTTTGTTTCAGGTTTCTTTTAAATGCGTCATCCGTAAAATTGGGATTAAACATTTTTTCCTGTACCAGCGTTAGTGTCTGGTCAAGGTTTTTCTTCAAGGTCTGTATATTAAAATTGGTACCATCCACATCACTGTTAATCCTAATGGAGCTTCCTAGTTTTTGTAGCGCCACCGCCATCTGCTCTGCTGTATAGTTTTTGGTATCCTCATTCATCATATCTGCAAAAAAACCGGCAAGCCCAACTTTGGAAGTATCCCTGGCCTGCAGCAAATGCCCACCCGGAATGGTAATATTGATATTTACAATGGGTAACTCATCGTTTTTCGCACCAATCATTTTTATGCCATTGGGTAAATTCCTTTTCCAGAATTCCGGCACTTTTACCACCGGGTTATGGCCATTCGCCGGCATTTTTGAACGATCGAAATTATCGGGTTCCTTTGCATATTTTAGACCGGCATAACCATAATCCGGCGATTGATAATGACTGGAATCGACTTTATAATTATCTGCCGTAGCAATCAATTTATCCTGGTTCTTTGGAAGTACACTCAGTACAACAGCGTGTTTTGTTTTTATATAGTCGTTGTAAACACGCATTACTTCCTCTTTGGTAACAGCAGTATATAATTTTAGCAGTTCCCCAATCTTATTAGGATTACCTGTAAATGTTTGAAACGCGGCAAGCTGGCTCACTTTTCCGGCTACGCTTTGCAGCCCGTTGATATATTGTGCTTCTATACCTCCTTTGAATTTGGCTACGTCTTCATCTGTAACACCACGAACTTCAAAACTATCCAGCGAGGCCCTTACCAGTTTTTCCATTTCCGCCAGTGTTTTCCCCTGGTAGGGTATTACGGTTATAAAAAATTCACCTGCCAATTCACTCAACTGGTTATTGGAATTTGCCTGCAGCGCCAGTTGTTTCTTTACCAGCTGCTGGTAGAGCACTGAATTTTTCCCCTGTCCCAACACCTGTGCCAGGCAAGCAAGCGCTGCAATGTCTTTGTGGTAATTTGGTACGGTTGGATAAACAATGGCCAGTAATGGAAGACGCGCATAGTTGTCGGTATAAGAAACATAACGGTCCTTTTCAATGTTTACTGCAGGTACTTTTACCTTCTCTACTTCCGGGCCGCGTGGAATTGGTCCGAAATATTTTTCAACCAGCTTCAGTACCTCTGCTGTTTTCACATCACCACCTACTGTAACAGTCGCATTGTTGGGCCCATACCAGCGAAGGAAAAAGTTTTTTAAGTCATTTACATTCACCCTGTTCAGATCCTCTACATAACCAATGGTGAGCCAGGAATAGGGATGGCCATAATCGTATAAATTTTTTGCCGCCACTTCACTTAATAAACCATAAGGCCGGTTATCATAGTTTTGGCCGCGCTCATTTTTTACGGTGGCCCTTTGTACTTCAAACTTTTGTTGTGTAACTGCGTCCAGCAGGAAACCCATCCTGTCTGCTTCCAGCCACAACATTTTTTCCAGTTGGTTACCGGGAACGGTTTCAAAATAATTGGTACGGTCGCGGTTAGTTGATCCATTTAATGTACCACCGGATTCCGTTACTATTTTAAAATGCTGTTCTTTCAACACGTGGTCACTTCCCTGGAACATCATGTGCTCAAAAAAATGTGCGAAACCCGATTTGCCGATTTCTTCCCTTGCAGAACCCACATGGTAGGTAACATCTACATGCACAATGGGATCGCTGTGATCTTCATGAACCACTAATGTAAGTCCATTGGGTAAAACATATTTTTCATAGGGGATAATCAATTCGTTGCCGTTTTTGGAAACCTTTTCCACTAGTTTGGCCTGTGCGGATAAAGGACTGTACATTATAATTGACAAAGCAGTGAACAGAAAAAACTTCATTTTCATAACTTATTAATGTTTTGGAAAAATACAAGTTAATGCAAACCCTGATTAATTAAACTACCATTTATCTATTTGGCAGGTATCAAATATCAATCTTTATTAATTTCAGTAACTAAAAAAAATACCCCCATGCGACAAAATCATGAAATAGACTACAAAATTTATGGTGAAGAATTGCAATTTGTAGAAATTGAACCGGACCCCAACGAAACCCCCATTGCAGAAAGCGGCGCATTTATGATGATAGATAATAACATTGTCATGCAAAGTATTTTTGGGGATGGCGATGGGTTTTAATAAATGGAGGATATAAAATATAAAAGCCTCCGGTATTCCGGAGGCTTTTACTATCATTGAATAGAAAATTAGCTTCTGCTGTTAATCTTCGACAACAAACGTAGGATTTCAATATACAACCACACAATAGTAACCAGCAAGCCAAACGCACCATACCATTCCATATATTTGGGGGCTCCCATTTCAGAACCCTTTTCAATCATATCAAAATCAAGAATCAGGTTCATGGCAGCCAGGCCAACAATTACCAGTGAGAATACAATGCCCAATGTGCTCCCCTGATGTAGAAATGGAATATCGATACTGAAAAATCTCAACCCCATTGCAATCAGGTAAAAAATAGCTACACCTACGGTTGCCGTAATAACTATTGACTTAAATTTTTCAGTTGCTTTAATAATTTGAAAACGGTACAGGAAATACATTGCTATCACAACGCCAAAGGTTAACCCCCACAGCTTGCATAACAATACCCGGAGCAGTTTTAGCAAAGGCAAAACTATAAAAAGCGGAAATACCACCCACAAATGCCCCCTCGAGCAGTGCATAAACCGGAGCCAGGAAATTTGCCCACATGGGTTTGAATGCCATGGTGATGGCAACAGCCAAACCACCAAATGCACCCACCATGATCCAGGCAATAACATCTTTACCCTGGAAGTATGCGCTCCATGTCAGTGAAGCGGTAGCCATTACCAATAAAAACAACAGGAAAAACTTATTCAGTGTGCCACGCACTGTCATTACAGAAGTATCTCCTGCAATTATACTTTGTTGAAATCTTTTTTCACCTAATGCGGGGTTACCAGATTTAAAAATAGCCATAGTAGAATATTTTAGAGAAGGCAAATTACAAAATCCATCGGTTTACAGGTAGTTAAAATTATTGTGCCCTTTATAAGAAAATTTAAACAATTAACCGCTTGTTTAGTTGTGTGCCGGACTGTCCAGCTTTAATAAAAGCTTCTTAATTTGGTCAAACCTGGTCCAGGGAATAAAATGATTGGCGTCGGGGAATATCAATTCTTCAATATGAGATGCGTTGACCAGCATTTTTTTATCATAATCCACGTTGGCAGGCGGAACCATGTCATCTTTCAAGCCATGTACAATATAAACCGGGCATTTAATCAGGGGAAAATCTTTTTCGAGGTAAACCAGGTCTGTTTTCAGGTACCACAATTCTTCATTGGAAGGGCGCATTGCGCCTGGTACAAAATATTTCAAAGGTGTTTTGTATAAAACGGGCCGCCATTTCTCCGGCTTTTCCTGTTTGGGATCGTTTGAACCTGCCAGTAATACAAGCCCTGCAATTTTGCCTGGATTGTCTGCAGTCAGTTTTACCACCATCGGTCCGCCAAGTGAATGTCCTACCAGGTAAACCGGTTTACCATTTTGTATATAATCAAACAAAGGGCTGATTATAACTGATTGCTGCGCCAGGTTGAGTGGTTTGCCATAATCACTATGGCCAAATCCTGGTCGGTCTATAGAAATAAGCCGGTACTTACTTAGAAGGTCTTTATCCCCGAGATAATTTTCAAATGCATCCCAGCTACCCGGTGTGCCATGCACAAATACAATGGTAGGTAAAGAATCATTGCCTGTCTTTAAATAATGGAGATGACGATCATTGACAGTGATGGTATTAATAACGACGTCAATACCCTTGGCTCTGAACTTTTCCTTCGCTTCGCTATCGGCCATTTTAAATGTCATGCAACTCTGGGCCAGCATTAACCAGAGAAGCAGTATGATGCCTGTAATGATAAACATTCTCATAAAAAATCGTTTCATGCACAATCAAGATTACGATGAACCGGTTGAAATAGCTTACCCATTTGTCACAAATAACAAAAAACCATCCAGATAATGGATGGTTCAAAATTATTTTTGTAAGGTACTTTACATTAAGGGCGCTTTTTAATCGGCGGTTTAGGACGATCGCGGTTGTCACCTCCTCGGTTATCACCCCCGCTGTTGCCTCCACCTCTTGGTGGCTGTCCGCCACCGCCACGCGGTGGTTGGTTACCACCACCTCCACCTCTTTGCTGTGGTGGATTATTGTTACCTCGATTTTGTTGCGGTGGTCTTTTTTTGCGATCTGCTTTTTCGAGTGTATTCAAACTGATTTGGCCTACCAACTCAACAAACCCGCTTTCACTTTCCTTAGGTTTGTTGGTGGTTACATCCACTGCACCCAACTCATCAGGAATTACACCCTGTGCGTTGAGTTGTTTTATTTTTCTTACACGGTCAATCGTTACCGGGAATTGTTTATTGCTTTCAGGAAGAATATACCACATCAGGTTTTTGAAAATATCTTTTTTGATAAGCAACGCATTACCCCTGGCCACCTGCAGTGTATCGGCATTCTCAGGGAAGTGTTGCAGCGCGTCCAGGTATGTATCCAATTCGTAATTGAGGCAGCATTTCAATCGGCCACACTGACCACTTAGTTTTGTTTGGTTGATGGATAAGTTTTGATAGCGGGCGGCTGTAGTGTTTACGCTTTTAAAATCACTGAGCCAGGTACTGCAGCACAATTCACGACCGCAACTTCCTACGCCACCTACTTTTCCTGCCTCCTGACGCGCGCCAATCTGCCGCATTTCCACTTTTACTTTAAACTCACTGGCGAATATTTTAATCAGTTCACGAAAATCCACCCTGTCATCCGCGATATAAAAGAAAGTGGCTTTGCGGCCATCGGCCTGTATTTCCACTTCGGTCAGTTTCATGTTTAATTTCAACTGTTTTGAAATGGCCCTGGAACGAATCAAAGCATCCCTTTCCCTGGCCTTATTTTGTTTCCATACTTCAATATCGCGATCGGTGGCGCGACGCAAAATCTTTTTCATTTCGGGGTTGAATTCATCGCCCCCCTTTTTCTTTAACTGGAGCCTAACCATTTCGCCTGTCAGTGAAATTTCACCCAGGTCAAAACCACTTACGCCTTCAACCGTTACCAGTTCGCCCTTTTCAAAATACTGAAGGGAGGGGTTTCTGAAAAAATCCTTACGGCTTCCGTTATTGAAACTTACCTCCACCACTTTACAAGCGCTTTCAGGATCCGCAATGGGAAGATTGGTCAGCCAGTCGTGTACATTCAGCCTGTTACAGCCACCTGTGCTGCAACCACCGTTACTCTGGCAACCGTTTGGTTTCCCTGTTCCGCAACTTCCACAACCCATATGAGGTTAGATTAAAATAATTAAATAATAAAAACCAGCAGTAGAAGACGGGGCGAGGGTGGTAGTACTTACTAATGGGGAAAAGTCGTGTTTGCCGTTAATGGGCATTTTACACACTTGTACAGTTATTTCTGAAAGGAATGCTCATCAAAAGTTTGTCCTTATCAACAAGGCTGAAATATACCTTGCGGGTTTGCGGTTAAAGTATTTTTTTCCGGCATGACAAACATTCAAATATTATTTCAACAGAAATTCAATTGTTCAAGTGAGTGACACAACGATGCTGATTAGTATTACTGTTGTTCGTTACATCGTCTTCTCACAATTCCTTTTCGCACGGTTCCTGACTGCTCAATTGGTCAAAATTAATGATTTATCGGCAATGATGTGGTATAGTTTAATGGTAAGGGCATGAAAGAGCATTTTGGCGTGGGCATTGCGCTCAATATAGTAAGCGGCCTTGTCCAGTTCCTCAATAATGGCCTGTTGCTGGCCAATTCCGGCCAGTTTATTGAGTCGAAGGGCAAAATCCCGCTCTTTTTCGGGCAGGAAGGAGTTGTCACTATCCTCGCCGGTTATGCGCAAGCGGATACTTTGCTCCAATAAGTGATTAAAATATCGGAGAAACTGCTTTTGTTTCTCCCTGCCCAGTTTGGCAATTTCCTCAATCCATTTCACCTGGGCCACTGGACCTGTTTTCAAGACAGCATTAAGCCATTCCCTTAACAAGTCCTGCCAGTCCTCCTCAGCATGCTGGATCAACTGGAGTGCCTCGCGGTAATTGCCATCACTGATGCTGGCCACCTGTTTTGCCTTTTCGGGGGAAAGCTTTGATTTTTCCACCAGTCCTTCGGCGATTTCAGTATTCGTCATGGCTGGAATCTTCACCAATTGGCAACGGGATAAAATAGTAGGAAGGATGAGCGATTCATTTTCAGCCACCAGTATAAACAGGGTATTGGCAGGGGGCTCTTCTATAACCTTCAGCAATTTGTTTCCCTCATTGCCCAGGTATTCCGGCATCCACATGATAAGGATTTTGTATTCACTTTCAAAACTCTTGAGATTGAGTTTGCGTATGATGTCATTGCATTCATGTGCGGTGATATTTCCCTGTTTGTTTTCCGCACCTATGAACTGAAGCCAATCGTATACGTTACCATATATATATTGTTGTACAAACTCGCGCCATTCGCTGATATAGTCTGTACTTAATGGCTTGTCGCCCGATTTTCTTGGAATAACGGGATAAGAAAAATGAATATCCGGGTGAACCAGTTTATCAGCCTTGGTACAGGGAGCACAGCGGCCACAACTGTCTTCTTTGGTTTCAATTGTTGAAGAAGGTTCCGGGTCAGGTTCAAACAAAGAAGATCCGGTCGCTTTTGCTTTTCCGTGTACCGTTTCACAAACCATATACTGGGCAAAGGCGATGGCAAGCGCCAGTGCGCCGCTTCCTTCTTTTCCCAAAAATAGTAAAGCATGACTAAGGCGGTTGTGTTTAACCAGTTCCACCAGTTGCTGTTTCACCTCTTTCTGTCCGGTAATATCTTTGAATTGCACGCTGCAAAATAATGGAAAGTTTGGTACAGGTGATTGGTAAAATAAAAAACCGCACTGCATGCAGTGCGGTTCGAATGTTGTGAAGGCGAATGGCTTGGCTCGACTTCAAAGGGACGACAATGGTTCTCCAGGTTTTAGAAGGATAATACAGGAGTTTGCGTGGATATTCTATAAAATATTGGATTGAAAGTTTAGGGTTCAGGGGTTATTCCGGTTATGTGGATTTAGGGGTCAATTAAAAAATCTAAGGTTGAGGGGGTGTTTTCGGTGGGGTATTGGATAATTGCAATACAAAGATGGAAAACAATTAATGGGCCCCATAATTTATTCGATTACGGGAGGGAAGCCTTCGATAACTGACCATTTTTGGCCGTTAAGCCAGGATGATAAGGGCCTTTGATACCATATTTCCTTTCAAAAAAACTTGTTTTCAGAATAAGGTATAAAACAAAAAACCATCCATAACGGATGGTCTATGTGTAGGAAAAAAGTCCGGTTTTGTGCAAACCATGATTGACGTATGGATAATTACAACCTCATTATCAAAACCAATGTCCAGATTGATATTTGATACCACAAAGATGTAAACCGGAACCCGCACCACTAAGTTTTTTCGACTATGCCGGGCTATCGTTCGATAAACATCTTTATATGCCCGATAAAGGATTTTAGCGGGTATAAAAAAACAGCTGCCTTTTAAGGAGCAACTGTTTGATCATGCAATTATATATGCGTTTATTAATTCAGGTATTTGGTCACCTCTTCGCTCATTGGGTTTACCTTGTTGTTGATAACGGTGATTAATTTCCCGTTTTCATCCAGCAGGAACTTGGTGAAGTTCCATTTAATGGGATCTTTAATACCCATTTTGTCTGCTTCGTCAACCAGGTATTTGAACAAAGGATGAATGTCATCACCTTTCACAGATACTTTTTCTGCCATGGGGAAGGTTACACCAAAGTTCTTTTTACAGAATTCTTTGATTTCACCATTGGAACCTGGTTCCTGGGCGCCAAAGTTATTGGCAGGAAAACCAATGATTACAAGTTTTTCCTTGTATTTCTCATATAGTTTTTCCAGGTCGGCATACTGAGGCGTGTTACCGCATTTGGAAGCAGTATTCACAATCATTATTTTTTTGCCCTTGTATTTGGAAAGGTCAATCTGGTTGCCGTCCAGCCCGGTTACTTTAAAATCATAAATACCGGCGAATGCGGCAAATGTAATGGCGATTAAGGCGAGTCGTATCATAATATCAATTTTTTAATTGGATAAACTAAATGGACAACAAAGATGATGCAAATAAGGTTGAAAAGGGATACGAAATTTGTTAACGGTAGGTTTCCCGGTATGAAAAACATTTATTGTTTCTCGTAACAACCTATATCGGGTGCCCCCACCGGCCTTGGTTTACCATCCAGGTCAATAATCACAGCAGTATTTGTTCCCTTATCAATGGCTGGGGAATTATCAGCCAGCCTGAAATCGAAGATTCTTTTGCTCCGGTCCAGGTTAACAAATAATAATTTATCAGAATCTAATCCCTGGATGTTTATATTATTTAAACCAGTAATAAATGATGGGATAGCTTTTTGCCGCCACAGGCAATTATTGAATTGGACCAGGTAAGAATCGGTTCCTTTTTTATCGGCAAGGATTTCATTGCCATCCACCAGTGAGTCGCCGAAGAAAATACAATTGGTAAAAATTGCATTCATGGCTGCAGTTATAAAGCTGCCGTTTTGCAAAGCATAATTGTATGCACCTAATACCGGCCGCTGATGCGGTATGTAATTATTGGAAATACCTGCAACGGTACAATGAGTAAAATGATAATCGCCGCCCAGTGCCAGCGTTATATTGTTGTTGCTTTCCTTTGTTGCACCACAATTGCTGATAAGACAATTGCGTGCGGTGATAGAGGTCCGCACGGCAAAAATCCCGGCATCATATATATTATCAATGATGCATTCCTCCAACGTAAGTTTTGGATTTGCATTAACACTGGGGAGTTCGGAAACAATGCCCTGGTAAGCGTTTTGAATAACGGCATATTGCAGCACATTGTCTTTACTTTGTCCGCGGAAATAAATACCGGGCCATGAACCCGGGTATTCATTATAGGGGTAATCCAGCCGGTCGCTTTTAAAATATACACGTGTACTGTCAAATTTTTCGCCTGTTACATTTAGTGTCCCGTCAACAATGAAAGGAGCATCTGCATGTAAATATATTTTGCATCCTTTCTGAATAGTCAGCGTTGCATTTGTGTCAATTTGTATTCCGCCAAGTATGACATAAGGAAGCGCATTGGTCCAGGTAGTATTACCGCTAATCTTCCTGTTGCGCAGGAAATTGGCATTCTGGCCGTATGCTTCCAATTGCAGGTAACTTTTGTTGCCATTGTAGGAGATTTCAATACTGTCCCTTACAATAAAGGCAAGATTGGCCAGGTTGGGATTGATATTGATGGAAACAAATACATATATACTGTCATTTGCCTCCATTTCCACATCCTTCACCTCTGGACCCGGAATACCATCTGCGATGATTCTGTAAGGAGAAGCGGCGCCGCCTTTTAACGATACGGAAGAGAGCTTTAGTTTCTGGTTATTGTTGTTGAATATTTTAAAGGATTGTGTAACTGAACCCATTGATGTAAATACAGTATCGAAATGAAGCGTATCTGCTGAAAGGGAAACCTGGGCATCGGGAGAAGTAATAAAACTGTCCTTTTTACAGGAAGCGATAAACAGGACAAGCAAAATAAATATACAGGTTATTAGTTGTTTCATGCGGTATTCAAAAATACTAACAATGGTTGAAGTAGTTTGGAAAAAACTGTTATTGTTTATTAAATGGCGCATTGGTTAGGATGATGCAATGGCGAGGGTGGCGATACTGAGCCGGATATCACCGGCTTTTAATAATTCATGACCGCAGGCTTCCAGGGTTGCACCGGTGGTAATAACATCATCAACCAGTAAAATATGTTTACCGGAGATTGAACTTGCCTTATTTATCTGGAAACGGCCATTCATGTTCTGCCAGCGTTCAATCCTGTTCTTATTTGTTTGTGTTTCGGTGGCGGACAAACGAAGAACTGCATTATTGATAACAGGGATTTTCATTGATTCTGCAATCCCATTACAAATTACAGTAGCCTGGTTATACCCGCGTTTTTTTTCTCTTGATGCATATAGTGGAAGCGGCACTAGTACCTGGATATCTTTGAATCTTTCCGATTCAAGTAAAGCATTGCCCATGAGCCTGCCAAAAAACAAACCTATATTTTTATTTCCCTTGTACTTAAGCTGGTGGAGTAATTGTTGTACAAGGGAGTCTTTTGTAAAATGACAATGGGCCATTGCCGCTATAATGGGCAGTCTTCCCCAAAAATGTTTCTCTACCGGGTTACCTTCAAAGTGATGAAAATTGGTAACTGGTAATTCATGCAGGCATCGTATGCAAAGGATAGAATCGTGGTGGATGATATCGCTTCCACATCCTGCGCAATTGTGCGGGAAAAACAAATGGGTAAAATCATTTACCAGGGTGTGTACGGTTAGCATTGTTCAAATAATTAAAACAACAATGTATATACTTCTTCAACTTTTCCTACAGTCACTATTTCAATATGATGGGTATGGGCCGACAATCCTTTCTGGTTGTATTTGGAAAGAATGATTTTTTCAAAACCAAGTTTTTCGGCTTCTGCGATGCGTTGTTCAATCCTGTTTACAGCTCTTATTTCCCCACTCAGTCCCACCTCACCTGCAAAGCAGATATTCATAGGAACGGCAGTGTCTTCGTACGAACTCAGTAAGGCACAAAGTACTGCCAGGTCAATGGACGGGTCTTCAACTTTTAATCCGCCTGCTATATTGAGGAATACATCTTTTACCCCAAAATGAAAGCCGCCTCTTTTTTCCAATACCGCCAGTAATAATTGAAGTCTTCGAAGATCAAATCCGCTAACGGTTCGCTGGGGTGTACCATAAACAGATTGAGTGACCAGGGCTTGTACTTCAATCAGCAATGGCCGCATTCCTTCAATAGATGCTGCGATGGCGACACCACTTAAATGATCTTCTTTTTGCGTGATTAATAATTCGCTTGGATTGGTTACGCCGCGCATGCCTTCGCTGGTCATTTCATAAATGCCCAGTTCGGCTGTACCACCAAAGCGGTTTTTTAATGTTCGCAGTATGCGGTAAGTATAATTGCGATCACCTTCAAACTGTAATACAGTATCCACCATGTGTTCGAGTATTTTTGGCCCTGCTATATTTCCATCTTTTGTAATGTGACCAATGAGGAATACAGGTGTATTGGTTTCTTTTGCGAATCGTTGCAATTCGGCGGCGCATTCACGAATTTGTGATACACTTCCCGGTGATGATTCGATATAAGGTGTTTGTAAGGTTTGAATCGAATCAACGATTACCAGTTGCGGCTTTAGTTTTTTTATTTCCTGGAAAATGGTCTGGGTATTTGTTTCGGTCAGCAGGTAGAAGTTTTCGTTTTTAATATTCAGTCTGTCTGCCCGCATTTTTATTTGCTGGGCGCTTTCCTCTCCGCTTATATATAATGTAACAATGTCTTTTAATTGTAATCCTTCCTGCAGGAAGAGGGTTGATTTTCCAATGCCTGGTTCACCGGCGACCAACACAATACTACCGGGAACAATCCCCCCGCCGAGGACACGGTTGAGTTCCATATCGCTGGCGACTATACGCTTTTCTTCGCTGCTGCTAATTTCACTTAAAAGAACGGGGCGCTTACTTTTTTCTTCTGCATAGCCATTCCAGTTGTCTACTTTTGTTTTTTCTTTCTGAATCAATTCTTCTACAAATGTGTTCCATTCATTGCAGGAAGGACATTTACCTACCCACTTGGTGCTTTCATATCCACAGTTTTGACAGAAGAATGCCGTTTTCACTTTACTCATACCGATAAAGATAAGATGGAATGCGCT
>Ga0209069_10001124_pt1 | contig 13325 bp, 11 predicted proteins | sample Str013_2_FD_187202 | JGI IMG/M metagenome (GOLD analysis project Ga0209069, IMG submission 187202) | Freshwater sediment microbial communities in response to fracking from Pennsylvania, USA - Straight Creek_MetaG_SC_2013 (SPAdes) (version 2) | ecosystem: Environmental > Aquatic > Freshwater >...
CCCGAAGGGAGAGCGGATGACCGCGACGGGCGGCAACACAATAGGGCTCCTCGAAGAGGGCTTCCTCGAGGACATCCTTGACTGCATTGGGCCGCTTGAGCGCCCCGAACATCACGTCGAGACGGGCGCTTCGTAGCTCCTGAAGAAGAAACTGATAGGAACCCTCGATGATCCTGACCTGCGCATCCGGGTGGACGGAGAGCACAGTATTGATGGCAGCGGCGAGGAGTGAAATCGAGGCGAGCGGCTGGGCGCCGATGAATATACGCGATGAGCCTTTCCGGCGCTGCAACGCGATCTCGTCGAGCCCCTCGCGCAGCACCTGGCAGGCCCGCTGCAGGCTCATCGCAAAATCGCGCGCAGCATCATTGGTGGCGAGGCCATAGGGCGTGCGCTCGTAAAGCTCGCGGCCGACGATGAGCTCCAGCCCACGGGCGGTTCTTTGAACGGTTGTTCGCGAAAGGCCGAGCAGCAGGGCGGCGTCTTCGAAGGACGAGCTCCCCGCCGCGGCGGCGATGACTTTGACATGCGACGATTTCAGACGGGAGACGGTCTTGCGCACGGCCGGCTTGGGCGCCCCCCGAAGTATGCCGCCTTCGAGCGCAGACTCGATTTGCGCGAACAGCCGCCGGATGCAGGCGAGGAACATACGTCCTTCATCGGTCAGGAAGGAGCCGGTCTGGTTCCGAATCAACAGCTTGAATCCCGTCCAGGCTTCGATCTTCATGACGGCCTGCGTCACCGCCGGCTGGGACATGTGGGTTTCGGCGGCAGCCCGGCTGAGATTGTTGCACCGTGCTACGGCCTCGAAAACGCGCAGATGCCGAAAACTTGGAAGTTGGAGCGGGTCTGACATGGGACAGTGTGACATGGGTCGGTCTGACATGGTCGATTGCTCGCCTTGACGTGTGTGTGCCGCCTCCGATCCCGAAAAAGCAATGACAGGCTTCGCACTTCTGATGGGTTCTAGCAATCCTCGCTTGGCACAATTGCTCTTTGGGCAGGCTGACAAAGCCTCCGCGACCGCCCGCCTCGAGGTACTTGGTTCATGGACAAGCTCAGTCGAGCAGAGCGTCCGGCATCGGTCTGTGGGCTGAGGAGCCTACACATCGGCGTTGTCGACTTCGATCGTGCGCTCGGCTTCTTCACGGGCGTGTGGGGCCTTTCAGCGGCAACCAAAGAGACCGGGCTGGCATACCTCCGAGCCAGTGGGCCGGATCACTATGTTGTTGCGCTGCACAAGCGCGCAAAAACCGAGGTTCTCCGCATCGACCTGCGAGCTCCCGGCCCCGCCGACGTAGACGCCATCCACAAACGCCTTGCCGGTCGTGGCGCAGACGGTCTCACGAGCCCCGCCACGGTTCGGGAGCAGGGGGATGGATACGGATTTTCGGTTCGCGACCCAGACGGTCGCCTCCTGCTCGTTGTGGCAGGTGACCAGACGCACGCCGACGCGCTGGAGACGATCGAGCGGCCTCGCAAGCTCTCGCACGTCGTCCTGAACACCACTGAGCCGGCGATCCTCGAGGAGTTTTATGTCAACGGCCTCGGATTCCGCGTTGTCGATCGGACAAGCCGGATGTCGTTCATCAACTGCAACACCGACCATCATAGCGTGGCGATCGTGCCCTCGCAGCATAACACGCTCAATCATATTGCCTTTGAGATGCCGAGCTTCGACGCCGTCATGCGAGGGATCGGTCGACTTCGTGACGCGGGTTTCGAGATTGGATGGGGTGTCGGCCGTCACGGCCCGGGTAACAACATATTTGCGTACTTCGCCGGCATCGAGGGCTTGCCGCTGGAATATACCGCGGAGGTGCAGCAGATCGACGAGAGCTACCGGGTCGGATCGCCGGCGGATTGGAAGCCCACCTCTGGCCGCATGGACCAGTGGGGCGCGGCCGCGCCGCCAAGTCCAACCCTGATCGAGGCGGAGCACAGCATCGGCTTTTCTTCCGAAAGCCTGCGCGCGCCGGCATGAAAGGGATGCATCCGGATTCCGACCGGCTTACCGTCAACTGCAATCCGACCGCGAAGTCGCTGCCGATCCGCGCAGGTTTGAGTCGAGGACTGTTCAAAGCGCGAGGAATCGATCTCGTCCTCATCTCGACTGCGGATTCGCGCGCGCAGAGAGACGGCCTCGCTCGTGGAGATTTTCAGATCGTGCACGTGGCCGCGGACAATGCTGTCTTCATGCGGGATGTCGAATGCCTCGATGTGGTCGTGATCATGGGCGGAGACAGCGGCATGAATGAGCTGTTCGTTCAGCCGCATATCCGGACGATCGAGGACTTGCGCGGGGGGCGCCTCATCGTCGATGCGCCCGATACGGCGTTTGCGCTTCAGGCCTATCGAATTCTCGGAGATCGCGCACTGCAACGCGACCGCGATTACACGGTCGTCGTGGTGGGCCGCGGCGAATTTCGCCTCGAGGCAATGAAGAAGGACAAGGCCAACAGTGCCTCTATCCTCAATCCGCCCTACTCGCTTGCGGCCAGGCGCATGGGTTTGCGGAGCCTCGGGGATACGACAGCCCTGATTGGCCCGTACCAGGCAGGATCGGCATTCGTCATGCGGTCTTGGGCAGAAGCGCACCGAGATGTTGTCGTGCGCTATGTCGCGGCCTATCTTGAGTGCCTGGACTGGGTCCTGGCTCCGTCCAATCACGATTTGTGTGTCGGCATCCTCGAGGAGGAGCTGCTCTTGCCCCACGACATAGCGAGCGAGAGCGCCGAGCTCTTGCGACAGCCTGGCTTCGGCCTCGATCCGGATGCTGCGATCGATCTCGCGGGATTCCGCAACACGCTTGCGCTCCGCGCGACGGTCGAGGGTGTCCCGGATACGGCCGATCCGCAGTCCTACCTCGATCTATCCTATCACGCGGCCGCGATGCGGCTGGTCCGTGCACCACGTCCGGCGCCAACGGCTGGTGTCCAATGATCGACGTGAAGCGGGCCTCCGCCCCGGCCGCGCTCGAAACAAAGGGCCGCCGCCGTATCGCGCTCTTCGCAATGAAGGGCGAGTATGTCGCGATCCTCTCGATCGTCACCGGTCTCGTCACCTGGCAGATCCTGAGCGACTATCTGGTCGCGAACTCGCTGTTTCTCGCTTCTCCGACGCAGGTGCTCAACGCCCTGGTCGCTCTCTCGGTCAGCGGAGAGCTCTGGCCTCACTTCGGCACCAGCGCGATCGAATTCCTGCTCGGCTATGCGATTGCGAGCATCCTCGGCATTGCGATCGGCCTGCTTATCGCGACCAGCCCCTTCTGGAAAAGCTGGTGCCAGCCCTGGATTTCCGGGCTCTACGCGACGCCGACCGTGGCGCTCGCTCCCCTCTTCATCCTTTGGCTCGGAATTGGCATCTGGTCGAAGATCCTTGTGGTCATTCTGCTCGTCATCTTTGCCGTGATCATCAACACTGAGGCCGGGATCCGGAGCACCAGCGAACGCTACCTCGAGATGATGCGGAGCTTCGGCGCGACGAAGCGCCAGCTCTTCCTGAAGGTCTCTTTGCCGTCGGCGACGCCGTTCATCCTCGCCGGTCTGAAGCTCGGCATCGGTCGCGGCCTGATCGGCGTAGTCGTCGCCGAGCTGTACGGATCGCGCCTCGGCCTCGGCCGGCTGATCGGCCAGTCGGCGGATAGCTTCAACATGCCCGATCTCTTCGCTGCGGTGACCATTCTTGCAGCGAGCGGAATCAGCATGACGATGGCGTTCTCGAAGCTCGAGGCACGGCTTGTGCCCTGGACCAAGGACTGAGCCGATGCCGACTCACAAACTGGCATCTCGATCGCTGATGAAGCGCTTCGGCGATCTTGCAGTCCTCCATGATATCTCGGTTGCGATCGATGACGGCGAGTTCGTGGCCCTCGTCGGTCCAAGCGGCTGCGGCAAGACGACTTTCTTGAGAATCGTCTCCGGGCTGGAGTCCGCCGACTCGGGCTCGATCAGCGTCGATGGTGCGATCGTGGCAGGACCGGGCCGAGACCGCGGATTCGTCTTCCAATCGGACTGCCTGCTTCCGTGGCGGTCGGTTCTGGACAATACGCTTGTCGGCCTGGAGCTCGCCGGCCGGATTGGAGCAGCCGATCTGGAGAGGACCCGAAAGCTTCTCAGCCTGGTGGGATTGGCCGGCTTCGAGTCCTATTTTCCCCGCCAGCTCTCCGGCGGAATGCGTCAACGGGTGAATCTCGCTCGCGCGCTCGCGATCGATCCCAAAATTCTCCTGATGGACGAGCCCTTCTCCGCGCTCGATGCGCAGACCCGGGAGATCATGCAGGGCGAGTTGCAGCGGATCTGGGAAGAGGGCCGCAAGACCGTACTCTTCGTCACCCACCAGATCGACGAGGCTGTCTTTCTTTCCGACCGTGTCCTCGTCTTCGCACGCCGGCCCGGACGGATTCTCGAAGATGTCCAGATCGACCTGCCCCGACCGCGAACCTTGGCCACCAAGCGCGAGCCCGCCTTCGTCGCGCTCGTCGATCACATTTGGCGCCTGATCGAGCACGATGTCCGCGAGAGTGTCCTCCTTGAACATAGGTGATCCCATGATCTCTGCCAGGCAGCACGTCGGCAAACCAGGTCTGCGCAGTCGCGCGCGTTCGGTTGCGTTCGCCATCGCGGCGTTGATAGGCCTCGCCGGCGGATTCGTTCCCACTGCGGCGCGATCGGACGATCCGGTGATAACCGGCGTGCTCGGCTCCTACACATCCGGCGTCTGGCCCTTCCTGATCGGGATGAAGAAGGGATTTTTCGCGCAGCGAAACATCAAGCCCGATGTCGTGTTCGTGCCGACCGCACCCGGGTTGGTGCAGCAATTGGCTGCAGGCTCCTTGGATATCATCGCGGTCAACGGTCTGGCGGAACCGCTGCACGCGGTCGAGAAAGGCGCGCCGGTCGCCATTATGCGGATCATCGGGCAGACCCCGAACTATGTCATGATCGCACGCCGGGGCATCGCGGACCTGAAGAGCCTCAAGGGCAAGAAGATCGCCATCGGCGGTCTACGGGACATCAACAAGATCTATCTCGATCGCGTCCTGATACCCAACGGTCTGAAAGACGGGGACTACGACATTATCGTGATCGGGGCGACCGGCGCGCGGTTTGCGGCCCTGCAGTCGGGTGCCATCGACGCCACCATGCTGGTGCCGCCCTTCAACTTCACGGCCGTCAAGGCCGGCTTTACGTCGCTGGGTCTCGTGAGCGACTACGCCAAGGACCTTCCGCAAACCGGGATGCAAGTCTCGAGCCGCTGGGCGGCCTCACATCAAAGCCAGGCGAAAGCGATCAACGAGGTCATCGATGAGGCTGTCGCGTGGTTCTACAGGCCTGAAAATCGCGAGGAAGCGATCGACATCCTCACACAGGCCTCGAAAGCAAACCGCGAAGAGATCGCCCAGAGCTACGAGTTCCTCGCCGGGATCGAATTCTTTGCCCGGACCAGCACAATTCGGCGGGCGCCGTTGAATGCAATGATGAAAGACATGGTGGCCATCAAGGATATGGCGTCCGTCATCCCGATCGAGTCGCTGCTCGTCAAAGGTCTCAACGACATCACCGACTGAGTCGGTCAACAGGATCCAACCAGATGGTCAAGCTCATCGTCACGGGCGACGTCAATCTCATGAACGTCACCGACGGGAATGTTCCGTTCCGGCGGGTCAAGGAGACGTTTCTCTCGGCCGATCTCGTCTTCGCCAATCTCGAGTGTTGCCTCTCGTCGCGGTTCAATCAAGGGTCGACCCATGTCGAAGGCTTCTTCGCCGATCCGGACGTATCGGCGGCTGCGCTGACCGAATGCGGGATTGCGGCCGTCGGCCTCGCCAACAACGTCAATTACGGGGGAGAGGTCATCACGGAGTCGATCAAGAACCTCGACCTGATCGGCATCGTTCACACGGGAGCCGGCTCACAGGACGCCGAGGCGCGCGCTCCGGCCGTGGTGGTTCGTCATGGGCACAGAATCGCATTTCTCCAGCGCAGCTCCGTCTACTGGGCGACCAATCACGAGGCGACCCCCCACTCGGCCGGCATCGCGGTCATTCGGGGGCATACGGCCTATCAGGTTCCGATGTTCAAGATGAAGCGCGAGATCCCGCCACTCAACCGACCCGGCATTCCGCCCTACATCGTGACTTGGGCTGATCCTGACTATCTGGCCTGGTTCGAGAAGGATCTCATTGCGGCGCGGGAGACCTCGGATATCGTGGTTGCTTCCTTCCATTGGGGACTTCACAAGGACGTGCTGGACTACATGAAAGAGATCGCGCATTTCGCGATCGATGCCGGCGCGGATGTCGTCGTCGGGCATGGTCCCCACTATTCGCTCGGTGTCGAGGTCTACAAGGGCAAGCCCATCTTCTACGGACTCGGAAGCTTCTCCTTCCACACCGGGCATGGCGGCCTGACCCACGACAATTGGGTCGGCATGATGGCCAAGCTCGCGTTCGATGGCCGGCGTCTGGAGCGGGCCGCTTTCGAATTCGTCCGGCGCAACGAAGCCAACGAAACCTACATCAGTTGCCTCTCCGAAGAAGAGGCCGAGTTTGCCGACATCGAGAAGCGCAGTCACGAACTCGGGGCGCGCCTGACCCGCGACGGCAACGAAGCCGCGATCAGCCTCGCATGAGCATGTCGGAAAAAGTCGGACATCGGGTTCGCAACACCCAGGTCCGGTGCGGTTCTATCCGAGCATGCCGCCGCAGCATGCACACACGCGGTTGCGCGCATGTCCGGGCTCGAGGATGAAGCTCGAGTCGACTGGATCCAAAGAAGGTCAAAGAGCAGTCCATGGCCCATTCAAGTGACGCGGGCAATCCGCACACCGCAGCGATCGCAAGTTTCGTATCGGGTCTTCGGTATGAAAGGATTCCCGCCGATGTTATCGCCCGCATCAAGCTCCTCGTGCTCGATTCGCTCGGTTGCGCGATCTATGGAGCTGACCTCGCGTGGAGCCGGATCCTGCGCGAAACCCTCGCCGAGGTCGATCAGACGACTTCCGCCGCCGTTTGGGCAACGCGCGATCGGCTGTCGGCGCCACATGCCGTTCTCGTGAATGGCGCCCTGGTGCAGAGCTTCGAGCTCGACGATGTACATAGGGTAGGGGTCCTTCACGTCGGGGCCGTCACACTGCCGCCGATCTTCGCGGTTCTCGAGCGGGAACCGTCGATCAACGGGCGCGACTTTCTGGCCGCGACCGTCGCCGGTTACGAAATTGGTCCCCGGGTCGGAATCTGCATGGGGCAGGAGCATATCGGGCAGGGCTGGCATTCGGGTGCGACGCTCGGGGTGTTCTCCGCTGCGTCCGGCGCCGCCGCTGCGCTTCGGCTCGATACCGTGCAGACCATAAACGCGATCGGCATCGCCGGCACGCAGTCGGCAGGCCTGATGGCGGCGCAATATGGCGCGATGGTGAAGCGGATGCACGCCGGACGTTCTGCCCAGAGCGGATACTACGGCGCGATCTTGGCCCGGCGCGGATACACCGGCATCCAGAACGTCTTCGAGGCCGAGTATGGCGGCTTCTGCTCCACCTTCTCGCGTTCCCACGACCGCTATGACCTCGCGGCTCTGTCCGACGGTCTCGGCGAGCGTTTCGAGACGCTCCAGATCGCATTGAAATTCTATTCCTGCGTCGGCAGCAACCATACGACGCTTGACGGCATCCGCGATATCAAGACGCGGCGTCCGTTCGTGGTCGACGAGGTGGAGAAGATCGTCGTCCATGGATCGAAGGTCACGGTCGATCATGTCGGCTGGGCCTACAAGCCCGAAGGTCTGACCTCGGCGCAGCTCAATCTTCCCTATTGCGTCGCCACCTTCCTGCTCGAGGGCGATGCCTTCGTGGCGCAATTCACCGATGACAAGGTGGCAGACCCGGCGCGCATGGATTTCTCCCGGCGGGTCGAGGTCATCGAGGATCCGCAAATTACGGCGCTGGGGTCACGCTACCGGCACAAGGTGCGGGTCGAGATCCGGCTGAAAAACGGCGAGGTCCACGAAGAGACCGTGGAGGCGCCGCGCGGCAGCGAAAAGAGATTCGCGGCTGATCAGGATGTCATCAACAAGTTCCGTAAGCTTGCCGCCACCCGACTGGCAAATCCACAGATCGATCGCATCGTGGACCTCGTCATGAATGCGGAGCGGATGGCATCTGCGCGCGATCTCGCGACGGCGCTCAGCGCCTGATCAATCAGCCAAGGGAGAGCTAGAATGCGTATCTGTCGGTTCGACGATGATCGTCTGGGCATCGTCTCGAACGGGCTCGTCCACGACGTCACCGCGATTCAGGAGCAGATCAGGGCGGTGACGCCCTATACCGTGAAGGGCGATGCGCTCATCGGGGCCTTGCCGGATTGGCGGGATCGGCTGATGGCCGAGGCCGCGAAGGTCCGCGGCGTTCCCCTGAGCACCGTCGTGCTCCTGTCCCCGGTCGCGCGCCCGTCGAAGGCCATGGCGGCGCCGACGAATTATGCGGACCATGTTGCGGAGATGGCGCCGGGCCGCGCAGCGAGTGGATCGAAGCACACCGCCAAGATCGGCACGGACGGCATCTTCCTGAAGGCAACCTCATCCATCATCGGGGAATCGGAGAGTATTCCGGCGCGCTTCCCCGAGCGCCGGACCGATCACGAGCTCGAACTCGTGATCGTCATCGGCAAGCAGGGAACAGACATCAGCCAGGAGCAGGCGCTCGACCACATCGCCGGATATTGCCTCGGCCTCGACATGACGATCCGCGGGCCGGAAGATCGCAGCTTCCGGAAATCACCCGACGGCTATGCCGTGCTGGGGCCGTGGATGGTGACCGCCGACGAGATTGCCGACCCGGACGACGTACCGCTGGTCCTCAAGGTGAATGGCGAGGTGCGGCAGCAATCCAATACGAGCCACCTGATTTACGGAATTCGCCGCCTGATCGAGTTCGCATCCTCCTTCTACACGCTCTACCCGGGCGACGTGTTTTATACCGGGACCCCAAGTGGCGTCGGCCCCGTGAAGCCGGGGGATGTCCTTACGGTCGAAAGTCCGCTGATCGGAACGATGACGGTGTCGGTTCGCGCGCATGTGCTCGGACAGTCCTGACCGCTCGATTGAGGCCCCCAACGTTTTTCGTGAGGATTGCACGCTATGCTTCTGTGGACCAACGGACGTAAGAGTTATTTCGATATCGTCGGCGACGAGCGCGCCCCCGTCGTCTATTTCGCCCACTCCCTGGCCGCCGATAGCGGCATGTGGTCTGAGCAGGTACCGGCTTTCCTCGCCGCCGGCTATCGCGTGCTTCGGGTGGACATGCGCGGTCACGGTGGCAGCGATCCTGCGCCGGGCAACTACACCATGGAGCAGCTGGTCGAAGACGCGGTTCAAGTCCTCGACGACCTGGCGGTCTCACGGGTTCACTTTTGCGGTCTTTCGATCGGGGGCATGATCGGTCAGGGCCTCGGAATTCTGCACCCCACGCGCGTCGCTTCGCTGATCCTATGCGACACGCAATCCGAAGCGCCGAAGGACGCGAAGGAGCGCTGGGGGAACAGGACCACCATCATCCAGGCGGCGAACTCGATGGCTCCGCTCGCCGAATCCACCATGGCCCGCTGGCTCAGCGCCGGCTTCAAGGCGCAGCGTCCAAGTCTCTGGAAGCAGATCCATGACACTGTCGCGGCAACGCCACCGCAGGGCTATATCGGCTGCGCCGCGGCGATCCAGACCTTTAAATGGACACCGCGCCTTCGTGAGGTCTCGGCACCGACTCTTGTGCTGTGCGGGTCGGACGATCCCGGGGCCGATCCGGAAGAGAACCGCATGATCGCGGCGACGGTCCAGCGCGGCGAGTTCCTGGCGATCGAGGGAGCGCGGCACCTCCCGAATGTGGAAGATGCCGACCGCTTCAACCAGATCGTGATCGATTGGTGCAACCGGTACCGCTAGCCGCACACCCTGCGCTGCCCCGTCGAATTGAATGAAGCAGGCCAGGCTGGTTGAGCGGCCCCGGGCGATGCTTCTAATCAGCTTCCTGGTCGAGATTACGACCGCGGCATCGCGCCGACGAGGGCGCGTTCACGGCGCTTGGCGGGCCCGGTCACGGGCAGGGCAGGCCAGCGTGGCGTTACCTGGCCGCGCTGGTCAGATGACGGGACGGCGCTCTGTGGAATCGAGAGGATGTCCCTTGAATTGCGACGCAAGAGATCGAGAAATGCAAGCTGCACGATGGTGGGCCTCCAGTTCGCGCGCGTCGCTATGCCGTCTGCATTGCGGCTTACCGGCGGGGCAAAGGGGAGGGCTGCGAGCGCACCAATCCGCTCCTCGAGCATGGTCTCCTGTCGGGTGACGATGCTGACGCGGTCGCTGGTCGAAAGCATTCCCCGCTGAAATTCGATGGAGCGCGTCTCGATGCTCGTCTTCGGCTTGGGGCTGAAGCCCGCAAACATGTGCTCGAATGCCATTCGACGGGGTGTTCCGAGTTCGGGAAGCACCCACTCGAAGCGCGCCAAATCCTGCAGCGTGATATTTCGGCAGCGCGACAAAGGATGCCCGCGCCGGGCCACGATGGCATAAGGATCGCGGAACAGCGGCTCCTCATCGACGTCCTCGGCCCAATTCGGCCGACGTAGCACACTGACGAGGAAATCGATCTTGCCCGCGCGCAAGTCGTCGAGCAGCGAGAGATAGGCCCCCTCCACGACGAGCACCCGCGTGCCCGGGTATATGCGCAGTACGTCGTCGACGCTGCGTGCGATCAGGTCGACCGGGAATAGCGGCAGTGTACCAATGACCACACGGGAGGTGCTCATACCTTTGAGGGTCGCAATCTCCTCGGTGGCATAGGTGAGCTCGCGGCAAGCCAGACCGAAGCGGCGCGCAAGCTCGGTCGCGGGCTTGGTCGGCGTCAGACCTTGCAGGCCGGGATGGAACAGCGTGCGCCTCAGCACACCCTCGAGATCACGAGCGGCGCGGGTCAATGAAGAGGCCGAGATGCCGAGCTTGAGCGCGGCAGTCTCGATCGAGCGATGCTCGGCGACAGCCATGAGCGCACGCACGTGGGTAGCGGTGGTTTTGGCGAGGATTGATTTCAGCGACTTGTCGTCGGCAAACGGCGGGCCGACACGCGGCGCAACGAGGCCTCCCTCCATTTCGGCGAACATTCGATCGGTGCGAGCAAGATAGGCTCGACCATACTCCGTCAGGTAGCAGCCGGACTGGCGGCGCTCGAACAGCACGACGTCGAGCATCGCCTCGAGCTTGGCGATACCCTGCGTGACAGCGGGTTGCGAAACACGCGCCTCCCGGGACGCGCCGCTTATGCTCCCAAGCCGTGCCACGGCCTGAAATACACGCAGATGCCTCAAATTGGGCAACTCACACACTTGGGCCTCCCAAGACCCTGAGGGTCCGAAATGTTTCTTCTTGAATTTGCCGAAACTGTAGCGCGCATCACCGTGGCTCTCAATCACTTTTCGTGGCCCTCACTGTCCTCTTCTGCGATGTGGCGAGCATCGGTCTAATGGGAGCGCCCAATGACCGGTCGCGGCGAGGGTCATCAAAACTCCAGCTTTTGCTCTGGATTTTCGCAGCGTCACCACAGCGCAATCCAGCCTCCTTCCCCGATAGCGAGCCGGGGTGGAGTTCGCCTGCAAACCATATAACTTATGGCCACTTTCACCGATGTAATTTGAGATGAGTTGCCATCACGGGCGAAACTCGGGCAACAAGATGCAAGCCTCGAATGACGGCGGCGAAGTGGTCGCCGTCGAGGTGAGCATGGCACACCGCAGGTGGAGCGTGTCCACGTGACGGGATTGCCGAGGGAGCCGACCGCCGGGAGGAAAACGTGGCCGCAGCCGCTCTACGCCTGACATTCGCCATTGCCGATTATCCGCACACGGCGGCGCTGAAAAGCGGCGCGATCCGCTTTGAGGGTATCGAGCCGCAATTCGCCGACGTGAAACCGCAGATCGCGGCGTTTCGACGCATGGTGCGGCAAGTCGAGTTCGATGTTTGCGAGCTCGCGCCGACCACCTACATCATCGCTCGAGCCTACAATGCTCCATTCGTGGCGCTGCCCATCTTTGTCACGCGCCGCTTCCATCACTCCGGGCTGCTGGTCCGACCGGACGCCGGGATCGCCAAGCCCAAAGACCTGGAAGGCAAGAAGGTGGGCGTGCGAGCCTATTCGGTCACCACCGGCGTGTGGACGCGCGGGATTCTCATCGACGAGTACGGCCTCGACTCCTCCAAGGTCACGTGGGTGGTGGATGACGAGGAGCACGTGCTCGAGCTCAAGCTCCCGAGCAATGTGATTCACGCCGCGGAGGGCCGCTCTCTCGCCGACATGATGGCGGCAGGTGAACTGCAGGCCGGCTTCGACGCGAACGCCGGCATCGGCCGCGCCGGGCCGCCTGTGGCCGGGTGGGAAAAGACCCCGGTGCCCGCCTCGAACTACCCGGATCTGTTTCCCGATCCGGAGCCGCTGGAGGCGGACTGGTACCGGCGCACGGGAATCTATCCGATGCACGGAACCATCGTCGTGAAGGAATCAGTGCTGAAGGAGCACCCGTGGGTTGCCGGCTCCATAACCGCCGCCTTCCAAGCCGCCAAGGAGGAGTGGCTCTCAAAGCTGCGATCCGGAAAGGTCGAAACGGCGGCTGATCGCAAGTACCTCGCGCTGTCAAAAATAGTCGGCGACGACCCGCTGCCCTATGGCATCAAGGCCAACCTGCCCACGATCCGCGCGCTCGAGGACACCGCCTTCAAACAGAAGCTGACGCCACGGCGGATGACGATCGAAGAGCTTTTCGTAGATCCAAAATGATACGGGCCGACCGTCACGCGGCATCAAACCTCGGGAGAACCTAGAAATGAGCACGCGCACAATCGACATCCATCCGCACGTGATCTCGCGGGATGATGTTGGCTACCCGCGGGCGCCGCTTTTCGGTGCGCAGTCGGACTGGTCGCGTGAACGCCCTGTCACGATCGAAGACATGATTGCCGCAATGGATGAGGCCGGCGTCGAGAAATCCGCGATCGTGCAGGCCTCGACGTGCTACGGCCACGACAATTCCTATCTCGCGGACTCAATCGCAAAGCACAAGAACCGGCTTACCGGCGTCTGCTCGGTCGATATCCGCGCGCCCGATGCGGTCGAAAAGCTCAAATTTTGGCGGGAGCGCGGCATGGACGGGTTGCGGCTGTTCACCGGCGGCAGCACGCAAGCCATCGACGCGAGCTGGATCGACGACCCGTCCACGTTCCCGGCTTGGGACTATGCCGCACAGACAGGCATGTCGGTGTGCCTGAAGATGTCCGCCGCAGGATTTCCCA
>Ga0209069_10001126_pt1 | contig 13319 bp, 11 predicted proteins | sample Str013_2_FD_187202 | JGI IMG/M metagenome (GOLD analysis project Ga0209069, IMG submission 187202) | Freshwater sediment microbial communities in response to fracking from Pennsylvania, USA - Straight Creek_MetaG_SC_2013 (SPAdes) (version 2) | ecosystem: Environmental > Aquatic > Freshwater >...
GGCTATCGATCTGACGGGCTCGCTCGATGCGGCGCGGGCAGGGATGGCGGCGGCTGGCGTGCAGTGCATCAGCGATCTCGCTTAGCGAATTTACGATGCAGATCGCGTGGTGCGGTTAGGCATCCCGCCGACCGCAACGATGTCCGCACTTAGTTGCTCGACGGTCGTGCGGTGCCGCATCGCGGCCTGCCGGATCAGCGCAAATGCGTCAGATTCGGAGAGGGCGTGGCCGCGCATGATTTGCAGCACTGCAGCAAACACCAAGCGCCGGGACCGAATTCGGTTCTCCAGTCGTTCGACATATGCAGCTTCATCGATTCTTCGCTGCGCGGAATCGAACGCCACTACCAGCGCCGTGTAAAGTCCTGCCGAACGCAGCGGCTTGACGAGAAATGACGCCGGCTGCAGGTCAAGCAGCCATCTAAGGCGGCTGGGTGTCTCGGTGCCGATCAGCGCGATGACCGGTGCGCTGGCCTTCCAGGCGGCAGTCGTGCCGGACTTGAGCGGAATGCTGTCGACATCCATCACGATGACATCGAAATTTTCGCCCGATGGCGGCGCCTCGGCCGGATCATGTTCAATGATCGTCATGCCCAGGCGGTTGAGTTGGCGGCGCACCATCGAGATATCGCGCTCGTCCCTCATCACCATGAGCGCGCGACGGCCGCGGACCGAGAAAGGTGAAGTGCGTGTCATTTCACGATACGCAAATGGTTTGGCCGCTTCGACATCGCATCATTGCTCTTTTCCGGACTTAAGCCGATCGCAGCCAGATCGAGGTTTGAAAGATAGGGATCAGGACGTTCAGGGGCTTCCGCTTCCCAGAAGATATCGAACTGACATCCATGCACCGAGCGTGCCAAACGGGGCGTCAGAAAGCAGTGATTGTTGTCGGGATCCACCCAAACCTGCCCTTGCGGGGAATCGTAGCGGTGATTTGCCGCTGCGCGTCGGACGGCTGCGACGTCGGTAGACCCTGCGCGTCTGATGGCGCGAGCGAGCAGCATGACGCAGACATAGGTCGATTGCCCGTCGACCGAAGGGTTGCTATCGATGCCGTGGCGGGCCTTCCAGCGCGCGACAAAGGCACGGTTCTCAGGCCGCTCAATACTCTCGAAATAGGCAGATGATGTGATGCACCCGACCGAGGCCGGTGCTCCAATCAGCTTGAGTTCCGGCTCGCACAGGCTGCAGCTCAGCATCGGGATCGCGAGTCCCGCGCGCGTCGTGGCCTCATGAAGTGCCCGGACAAAAGCGTAGCTGGATTCTCCGACAAGCGTGTTGAAGACGACGGGCGGTTTCCGGTCGATAATCTCCCGCACGATATGATCGACGGACGTCTCGCCGAGTTCCAGCAGGCGTTCGGCAAGCATGCGGCCACCCGCGCTGGTGACGATTTCACGGATGACCCTGTTGGTTTCCCAGGTCCAGACGTAGTTGGACCCGACGCAGAATACATCGCTCGAAACATGATCCAGCATGTGCCGCACCAACGGGACGACGTTGTGATTGGGTGCGGCTCCGACATAGATGACATTATCGCTGCTTTCAAAACCTTCGTATCGCGCCGGATACCACAGCAGCCGTTCGGTGCGCTCGACGATCGGAATAACCTGCTTGCGCGAGGCTGACGTATAGCAACCGATGATGTGATCGACCCTTTCATCCCGGATCAACTCATCACAGGCCGTATGATAGGCGGCGACCACCCCCCCGGGATCGCGCAGATACGGCACGAATGTAAAATCGAACGCCGCACAAACGTTGATCTCGTCAATCGCCATCAATGCGCTTTTGAGCAGCTCACCCCCCATCATGCCGTAGGGCCCGGATTGAGAAAATACGAGACCGAGGGGGATCGAAGGCTTTTTCATCTCGAGAACCCCGGGCGGGCGTACGCTGAAATTGCTCATCGCAAGCGTGTCAATCTTTTGCCTTGTACCACCAATCTGCCCTGCGCGTCATTTTGTGCCGTGGAATACGTAAAAGGTGCTGGCCTCTCATTGACAAGGCTGGCGATGCTGGGACACAATCAATTGGCAGGGTGGATAATTGCATTGCGAAAAAGTTCTCGCGCGGCCGATGACGTCTGGGCGATGACCATAAAATTTCGTTCTGCAGCTTAAGCTTACGCGACCATCGATAGCAGCGGCATTGATGCCATTCGGGGCCTTCTCGGGCTGCGGGTGGCTTTTTTCGTTTGTCTTGCAAAAGACAACAACTGGGTGAAGCATGGTTGTTCGGCTGCCGACGCTGGGACAAATCAACGATCTCGGATCCGATTTCGGTCTTGTCCTTACGGCTGAAGACGTTTCTGCTTTTCAACAAGCGTTTAGAGGACCTTTGGCTTCGTATGGGCGACTGGACGAGTTGGTCCCGCCTGCCTTGGCGCCGGTGGCGCCACGCTCGCCCGGCTATCGGCCTTCAGCGTCGGAAAATCCGTACGGTGGTTGGTACTGGAAGACGAGCATCCGGACCGGCGCCGAGGGCCTGCTGAGTGGAAAGAAGGTGGCGATCAAGGACAACATCTGCGTTTCGGGTGTCCCGATGATGAATGGTTCGGCGCTGCTTGAAGGTTACGTCCCGGAGTTCGATGCGACTGTGGTCACACGGATTCTCGATGCGGGCGGTACCGTCGCCGGCAAGGCGGCCTGCGAGGACCTCTGTTTCTCGGGCGCAAGCCACACGTGTGCCGGCGGCGTGATACGCAACCCGCATAATCCGGCCCATAGCGCGGGCGGTTCATCCGGCGGCAGCGCCGCGCTGGTGGCAGCCGGCGAGGTGCCGATGGCGCTGGGCGGAGATCAGGGCGGATCGATCCGTACGCCGTCGAGCTGGTGTGGCATTTATGGGCTGAAGCCGACCTGGGGGCTTGTGCCCACCACCGGCTCGATGCCTATCAGCTATTCTGTCGATCACTGTGGTCCGATGGGCGCCAGCGTCGAAGATGTCGCACGATTGTTGACCGTGATCGCCGGCCACGACGGCTGGGATACGAGAACGATCGCCGCGCGCACCGGCGACTACATGGCCGCGCTCGGCAAGCCGGCAAGGGGACTGCGTGTCGGCATGCTGCGCGAAGGGTTCGGTCATCCCGAAAGCGATCCCGCCGTCGACGCCAAAGTGCGGGACACCATCGCCGGGCTGGCGAAGTTCGGCGTCGAAAGCGCGGAAGTATCGGTCCCCTGGCATCTCGACGGACCGCACGTCTGGAGCGGTATCATCCTTGAAGGTGCTGCCGAGATGATGCTGAAGGGATATGGCGTCGGCAACAACGTTCAAGGTTATTATCCGCTTTCGATGCAGGAAGCCTTTGCGCGCGGCATGGGAACGCGGATCAACGACGTCTCGCCGACCGTCAAACTGGTGCTGATGCTCGGCGAATACATGCATCGCAACTATCACGGGCGCTATCATTCAAAGGCGCAAAATCTTCGGGTGCTGCTGCGTCGCGCCTATGACGAGGCGCTCGAAAAATTCGACGTGCTGGCAATGCCGACGATTCCCTTTACGGCATCGCTGATTCCGCCAGCCGATGCACCGCTGGGCGCCGCGATCGATGCCGCGCTCAACATGCAGGCAAACACCTGCTCGTTCGACGTCTCGGGGCATCCCGCCTTCACGGTGCCATGCGGCCGCGTTAAAGGTTTGCCGGTCGGCTTGATGCTGGTTGGGCGCCATTTCGAGGAAACCACGCTGATACAGCTTGCTTCGGCGATCGAAGCCGGCAGCGACTGGAAGTCGAACTAGAGCGGAACAAGGCGAGGATTTCGATGATCAACGACGCCTGGCTCACGACCTCGATCATGGCAAAGCGCGGTCTCGCCAAAGGTCAGGCGGGTAAGCGCCATGAGCTGTCGATCGCCGCGCAAGGCGACTTTCATTATGTCTACGGGCCCTATGCCAAGCCGGTGCTCACGATCAATCCGGGCGATGTCGTCGTGGTGGAGACGGAGGATGCCTTCGGTGGCGTCATCACCAGCGAACAGGACAGCCCGACCGCGAAACTGCAGTTTCCCTTCCTCAATCCGCAATGTGGGCCGATCGCAATCAACGGGGTCGGGAAGGGCGATTGCCTGGCCGTTCACATTCAGGCCGTGGAGACGCGGGGCGCGCAGCCCGCGGGCACGACCTGCATCATTCCGGAATTCGGCGGGTTGGTCGGAACCGGATCTACGGCGATGCTCAATCCGCCGTTGCCGGAGCGGGTGAGGAAAATGCATGTCGACACCAACGGCGTGCGCTGGAGCGACAAGATTACCCTGCCTTACGAGCCGTTCATCGGGACGATCGGGGTTTCGCCCGAGATCGAGGCCATCTCGTCGCTGCAGCCGGACTATCATGGTGGCAACATGGATTTGCCGGATGTGGCTCCCGGTGCGATTCTCTATTTTCCGGTGCATGTCAAAGGTGGATTTCTCTATGTCGGCGACTGCCATGCTGCGCAAGGCGACGGTGAATTGTCCGGGGTCGCGATCGAGCAGCGTGCGACCGTTACTTTCCAGATCGACATCATCAAGGGCTGGAGCTTCGCCTGGCCGCGGCTCGAGACGGAAAAGTTTCTCATGACGATCGGCAGCGCCCGGCCGCTGGAAGACGCGGCGCGCATCGCCTATCGCGAACTCGTGCGCTGGATGAGCGCCGAATACGGTTTCGACGAGATCGACGCTTACATGCTGCTGAGCCAGGCCGGGCGCATCCGGCTCGGGAACATGGTCGATCCGAAATACACGATGGGCGCCTCGATTCTGAAAAAATACCTGGTCGCATGACGTATCGGCAACAACGAGGGAGTACGGCATATGAAGTTTGATCGAAGAAGGTTCCTACAGGGCACGGCCGCGGCCACCGCCGCCGGCGCGTTTGGTTCCAGCGCCTGGGCGGAGGATCCGATCGGCGTGGCAAGCGTCCACGATCTCTCGGGCGGTCTCGACATCTATGGCAAGCCGATGGTCGACGCGCTGACGCTGGCCGTCGAAGAGGCCAATGCGGCCGGCGGTCTGCTCGGGCGGCAGATCAAGCTGATCAATTACGATACGCAGTCGAACATGCAGCTTTACACGCAGTTCGCCCAGCAGGCGGCGCTGAAGGACAAGGTCGCGGTGGTGCATGGCGGCATTACCTCCGCTTCGCGTGAGGTGATCCGGCCCGTCCTCGACCGTTTCAAGACGCTCTATTTCTACAATACGCAATACGAGGGCGGCGTCTGCGACCGCAACCAGTTCGATACCGGCGTCACGCCGGCGCAGACCGTCGAAAAGCTCGTGCCTCACGCCATGAAGAAGTGGGGCAAGAAGGTCTATGTCATCGCCGCCGATTACAACTACGGCCAGATCACGTCGCAATGGGTGAAAAAATACGTCACCGAGAACGGCGGCGAAGTTTCCTCAATCGACTTCTTCCCGCTCGATGTCACCAATTTCGGATCGACCATCTCGAAAATCCAGGCGGCGAAACCGGACTTCGTATGGTCGGCACTGGTTGGCGGCGCACATATCTCGTTCTATCGCCAGTGGGCCGCGGCCGGCATGCGCAAGAGCATTCCGATGGCATCAACCACCTTCGCCGTGGGCAATGAGCACATCGTATTGTCGCCCGACGAATGCAACGGGATGCTCGTCTGCTACAACTACTTCCAGGATTTGAAGAACAAGACCAACGAGGCTTTCGTTGCGGCTTTCCAAAAGCGTTTCGGCGCCGATTATCCGAATATTACCGAACTCGCGATGGGAACCTATCAGGGCTTTCGCCTGTGGGCAGAGGGGGTCAAGAAAGCGGGCAGCATTGACCGGCTCAAGGTCATCGAGGCGCTCGAGACCGGAATCAGCATCGATGCTCCCTCGGGCAAGGTCACGATCGACCCTCCGACCCACCATTGCGTGCTGGATGTTCATATCGCCGAGGTCAGCGACAAGAAACTCAAGGTGCTGGAGGACTTCGCCCAACAGAAGCCTTCCGACACCGCCGCGGTATGCAATCTGATCAAGAACCCCAACGACAATCAGCAATATGTGATCAAGATCTGAGGCCGGTAGGGCTCAAAGTTCGATTGGGAATGATGAACGTGGATCTCGTTGTTCTCCTTGCGATCCAGGTGCTCTATGCGATCGCCAGCCTTGCGCTGATCAGCGTCGGGCTGGCGATCATTTTCGGCATGATGCGGGTCATCAACCTCGCGCATGGGGAGTTTCTGATGCTCGGCGGTTACGCGGCGATCGTCGCGAACGGCCAGGGTATCAACATCTGGATTTCGATGCTGGTGGTGGCGCCCGTCGTGGTCGGAATCATCGGCATTATCGTCGAACGGACGATCATCCGCTTCCTGTATGGCCGCATGATCGATACGATGCTGGCGACCTGGGGACTCAGCCTGTTTCTGGTGGGGTTGACGACGGCCATCTTCGGCAACACCACGGTCGGCATCTCGGCGCCGCTCGGCAGTTTCCAGATCGGGGCCTACCGCACCAGCGGATACACGCTGTTCGTCATCGCCGTGGCGGTCGTCGTGCTGTTTGGCATCTTTGTTGTCCTGCGCGGGACACGCCTCGGTCTGATTGCCCGCGGCACCATGCAGAACGCCAACATGGCGGCGGCGCTTGGCGTCAACCCGCCGCGCGTCTATGCCGTTACCTTCGGCATCGGGGCGGCCCTGTCAGGGTTGGCTGGCGCCGTGCTGGCGCCGGTCTCCGGCGTCTTTCCGACCATCGGCGTCGCCTATGTCGCGAAATCCTTCATCACCGTGATCGGCGGCGGTGCCGCCATTCTCAGCGGAACGGTTTCCGCGTCCGCGCTGTTCGGGACCATCAATCAGCTTGCCACGTTCGCCACCACGCCGGTGTTTGGCGAGGTGGCGTTGCTGGCAGCCGCGATCGTGCTGATCCGTTTGCTGCCGCAGGGCATCACCGGCCGTTTCTTCCGGAGAGGCCTGTGACCGACCGCGTCCTCAATTATCTCGGTCTGGCGCTGGTTGGCATCATTGGCGTCGCCTTCCTGATTCTGACGCCCCGCCTGGCCGAACTCGATATTGTGCTCGAACTCACGATTTACATGATCATGGCGATCCTGGCGCTGAGCCTCGCGCTGATCTGGGGCTATGGCGGCATTCTCTGCTTCGGCCAGTCGGCGTTCTTCGGCCTCGGTGCCTACACCTACGCGATCGCGATGTTCAATATCGGCGAAAGCACGATCCCGCTATTGCTGGCGATCGCCCTGCCGGCGGGCTTCGCTGCATTGCTCGGCTATTTCATGTTCTATGGCCGGATCAGCGACGTCTATCTCGGCGTCATCACGCTGACGGTGACACTGATCCTGTTCAACTCGGTAAATTCCACCGCCGGACCGGAATTCCACATCGGCGCGGCGCGGCTCGGTGGCTTCAACGGCATTCCCGGCATTCCGCCGTTGAACATCCCCGGCAACAAGGCCTGGGTGATCGACCTCGAAGGCATGTTCTACCTCGCGACCAGCGCTCTGCTTGCGACCTATTTTGGATTGCGGCTGCTGCTGGCAAGCCGTTTCGGCCGTATCATCGTCGGAATTCGCGAGAACGAACGGCGCGCAGAATTGCTGGGTTACGATCCCCGGGCCTACAAGCTTGCGACCTTTACCATCGGCGGTGCGTTGGCCGGCTTCGCCGGTTGCCTGTTCGCCAACTGGGGCGCATTCGTAAGCCCAACTATTTTTGGGTTGGCCCAGTCAGCGCAGATCATCATCTGGGTAATCGTCGGCGGCCGAGGCACGCTAATCGGTCCGATCGTCGGCTGCATTGGCATCCAGTGGCTCACCACGGCGCTGGGCGCGAACCAGCCGAGCGGTTCGGATTGGTGGACCAAGCTGCTGGCCAACGCACCGTTTATCCTCGGCGTGATCCTGATCGCGTTCGTGCTGCTGGTGCCCAAAGGGCTGGTGCCGACGCTCGGCGATTGGGGCCAGGCCTTGCTGCGCGGTCGCGCGAGGCGGCCGGCGGCGAGCCTGAAGCCGAAGCAGGCGGAGGAGGCATGATGGCCGCGCCGCTTTTGGAAACCCGCGATCTCAGCATGCATTTCGGCGGCGTCAAGGCGGTGCGCAACGTCAACTTCTCGCTGGCGGAAGGCGAGCTGCGTTGCCTGATCGGCCCCAATGGCGCCGGCAAGAGCACGTTCTTCAAGATGCTGACCGGCCAGCTTGAGCCGAGCGAGGGCGAGGTGCGCTTTCGCGGCCAGGACATCTCCCATGCCCATGCCCACGAGATCGCGAGACTCGGCATCGGCATCAAGACCCAGGTGCCGAACGTCTTCGATGGTCTTTCGGTGCGTGAAAACATCTGGCTCGCCGCAAACCGCATTCATTCCAGGGCGGCGCGTGCCAAGAGCCTGGTCGACGAAATGCTCGAACGTATCGGGCTGACTGGCGCCGCCGACCGGCTGGTCGGCCAGCTCGCCCATGGCCAGCGGCAATGGGTCGAGCTAGGCATTGTGCTGTCGACGGATCCCGAACTGATCCTGCTCGACGAGCCCGCCGCCGGCATGACGCACGAGGAGGTGCACAAGACGGCCGAACTCGTGCGCGAGATCAACCGCAGCAAGGCGCTTATCGTCGTCGAGCACGACATGCAGTTTATCCGCATGATCGCCAAACAGGTGACGGTTTTCAATCAAGGGGGCGTGCTGGTGGAGGACGCCGTGGAGAACATCCTGCGCAACCCGCTGGTGCGCGACATCTATCTTGGAAAACAGGCCGCCGCATGATGCTCGATGTGCAGGGGCTGCGTACCGGCTACGGCCGCATTCCGATCCTGAACGGGGTCAGCTTCGCCGTCGATGAAGGCGAGTTCATCGGAGTGCTCGGCCATAACGGCATGGGCAAAACGACCCTGCTCAAGGCGCTGATGGGATTCCTGCCGGCGACCGGCGGGCGTGTGCACTTTGGCGGCGACGACGTCACGGCGGCCGAACCCTATCGTCGCGCGCGGCTCGGACTGGGATATGTGCCGCAGGGGCGCGAGATTTTCCCGGGCCTCACGGTTCAGGACAACCTGCGCATGGGTTGCAGCAAGCACGGCGGCGCCGAGCAGGAAATCATCGCAACGGTGCTCGAGGAGTTTCCGCGCCTCAAGCCGCTGCTCGATCGCGCCGGCGGCGCGCTATCGGGCGGCGAACAGCAACTCCTGGCGATCGCGCGCTGCCTTTGCGGCAAGCCACGCGTCATCCTCCTTGACGAGCCGACCGAGGGTATCCAGCCTTCGATCATCGAGGAAATTGTCGAGGTCCTGCAGCAGCTGCGGGAAAAAACCGGACTCACCATGATTCTGGTCGAGCAGAACCTCGACTTCATCGCCGCGCTCTCGAAGCGGATTCTTATCATCCAAAAAGGCACGATCACCCGGGAAGTGCGGCCGGACGATCTGGGCGACGCAAATCTTGTCGGAGAATTCATCGGAATTGCTACCTAGGCCCGATCAAGCGGGCGGCTATCACAGGGAGAAAGACCATGGCCGTGAGACGACCCACTCTCGATCAATTGCGCAGCGTAGCCGAAGACCTCGGCATGCATATGGGCGACGCGGAGCTCAAATCCTACGACACCCTGATGCAGGCGAATTACGCCGCCTACGAAGCCGTCGATGTCATGCCGGACTACATTCCGGCGGTAAAGTATCCGCGTACACCCGGCTATCATCCGGAAGGCGAGGAGAACAAGTACAACGCATGGTACGTCAAGACCACGATCAAAGGTGCCGCGAGCGGCAAGCTTGCCGGCAAGAAGATCGCGCTGAAGGACAATATCTGTTTGGCCGGCGTGCCGATGATGAACGGCGCATCGACGCTCGAAGGCTATGTTCCCGATATGGATGCGACGATCGTGACCCGCATTCTCGATGCCGGCGGCACGATCGTCGGCAAGGTGAATTGCGAATATTTCTGCTTCTCCGGGGGGAGCCACACCGGTGCGAAGGGTCCCGTCCACAATCCTCACAAGATGGGGTACTCGGCCGGCGGATCATCCTCGGGCAGCGGCGTCGTGGTCGCAACGCGTGAGGTCGATATGGCGATCGGCGGCGATCAGGGTGGCTCAATCCGCATGCCCTCGTCATTCTGCGGCATTTACGGAATGAAGGGTACGCACGGTCTGGTTCCCTATACCGGCATCATGCCGATCGAGATAACGCTCGACCACACCGGCCCGATGACCCGCACCGTCCGCGACAATGCGCTTCTGCTGGAAGTGCTGGCCGGCGAAGATGGTCTCGATCCGCGCCAATATTCCCCGAAGACGGCCGACTACACGGCCGCCCTGGACGGCGGCGTCAAGGGACTGCGCATCGGTATCGTCAAGGAAGGTTTTGGATTGCCGAACTCCGAGGCGGATGTCGATGCCAAGGTCAGGGCGGGCGCTGCGCTTTTCAGGAAACTTGGCGCCACGGTCGATGAAATCTCGTTGCCGATGCACTTGCTGGGTCCCGCCATATGGCTGCCGATTGCCGCGGAGGGGGCGACGGAGTTCATGATGAAGGGCAACGGCATGGGGACTAATTGGCGCGGGCTCTATAACGTCGGCCTTCTCGACGCCCATTCGTCATGGCGCCATCGTGCCGATGAACTGTCCGACAGCTTGAAGATCACGATGCTGCTGGGACACTATTTTACCAAGCACTATCGCGGGCATTTCTACGCCAAGGCGCAGAATCTGAGCCGCAAGCTGCGAGCGGCCTACGATGAGGCGTTGGCCAAATACGATTTGCTCCTGATGCCGACCCTGCCGGTAAAGGCAACACCGCTTCCGCCGCCCGACGCGCCGCGCGAACTTTATATTCAGCGCGCGTTCGAAATGGTGCCGAATACGGCGCCGTTCGACGCGACCGGTCATCCGGCGATGACCGTTCCCTGCGGCATGAGCGATGGACTGCCAATCGGACTGATGCTGATCGGCAAGCACTACGACGAGTCCACGATCTATCGTGCCGCCGCCGCGTTCGAAGGCGCCGGCGACTGGACCAAGATGTAAAATCGGCTGCGCAACCTGCCGCACGCGTCGGCAGGCCCAACCGGCGACGTCATTCAACGGAGGCGACGATGGATCTCGGATTAAAGGGCAAGAGCGTGCTGATCACCGGCGGAAGCAAGGGCATCGGCCTTGCCATTGCCGATCTGTTTGCGAGCGAGGGTGCCAATGTCGCGATATGCGCGCGCAACGCCGACGAGGTCGGCAAGGTCGTCAAGATGCTGGCGGGAAAAGGCGTCAAGTCCTGGGGCAAGGCGCTCGATGTCGCCGACCCCGCCGCGCTGAAGCAATGGGTGGAGGGCGCGGCCGGTCAATTCGGCGGTGTCGACACCATCGTCTGCAACGTCAGTGCGCTGGCTGTCGGCGATACGGCCGAAACCTGGGAGAAGTCGTTTCGTACCGACATGATGCATACCGTGAACTCGGTTGCGGCAGCGATGCCCTATCTGGAAAAATCCAAATCTGCCTCGATCGTCATCGTCTCCAGCGTTTCAGGCTTCGAGGTCGATTTCGCTGCCGGCTCGTACGGCGCTTTCAAGGCGGCGTTGATCCATTACGCCAAAGGGCTCAGCAGCCAGCTCATCGGCAAGGGCATCCGCGTCAATGCCGTGTCGCCGGGCAACACCTATTTCGAGGGAGGCATCTGGCAAAACATCGAACGTGGCATGCCCGATCTCTACAAGACAGCGATGTCGTTGAACCCGACCGGCCGCATGGGAACGCCGCAGGAAGTCGCCGCGGGTGTCGTTTTCCTGGCAAGCTCCGTGGCGAGTCGAATTTCAGGCACCAACCTCATTATCGACGGCGCGCTGACCAAGGCGGTTTAGTTCAATCTGCCAGGGCCAGTGCGAGGACAACATCAGAAGTTCGGTGAGTCCAATTTTCCTTTGAATTCGATTATTGATGTGTTTGGTGAAATTGCGAACGGCTGCCCGGCCAGATAGCGTGCGTCACAAGGAACCGAGGAGGGTCATCTCAAATGACTCGGGTCGCTCTCCGAATATGTCTAGCAGCCGCATTGATCTATTTCGTTTACACAATCGGAACGTCGGCCGCAGAACTCTATCGCGGGCAAGCGATCGTAACGGGCCAGGGTGAGGCGAATCGCACGCTTGGAGTCGCCTCCTGTCTAGAGGACGTTCTCATCAAGGTTTCCGGTTTCCGAGGTCTCGCCGGCGATCCTCGATTGACGCCCTACAAGTCCAACGCCGAGAACCTCGTTGAGGCACTCAACTATCACGACCAGATGTCTGGTACTCCGACCCGCGATGAGCAGGGCACCCGCGACCGCCCATATGACCTGATTGTCGATTTTGATCCCAAGAAGATCGATGATCTTCTCAAGGCGCTCGGCATCGAGCCGTGGCTCGCGCGACGGCCAGTACTCGGGGTTTTGGTCGGATTACAACAAGGCGCCACAAACTTCATCATAACCGATGATGCGGATCGTTCCGCCTTGCAACGTGAATCATTACTCGCGGCAGCCTCGAAACGCGGCATGGCCATTGTCTTGCCGAGTATGGTCGCATTGAAAAAATCGAACATCAACTACGCGAGCCTGTCGACCATCGCACCCTCGATTCTCGGCTCTGTCACCGCTGCACGCGGAGGCGAAGTTGTCCTGGTCGGTCGGTTGGTTTGGGACGATCGTGACCTGGGGTGGGCAGTCCAGTGGCAGATGGATTGGCAGAACCGGACGCGTCACTGGCAAATGCGCGGGGTTACGTTCGACGAAGCATTCCGAAGGGGCATTGGTAACGCCGCTCAGATCTTATCGAACAATGGCGACCCACCATGAGTCACTTCTACCCACCCAGCGCAGAGCAAATTGCTTCGCTAATGGGGTCTACGATGTCAAGCTCCTCGCCCAATCAATTGGAAGCGTTTCGTCGAAAATTCCAACGCTTTGCCAAAATTTCCACGGTACAAAGCTGGTACAAAGTCGCACAAAAATTTGAAGCGAAACATCGCATGTCATGACCATAGATCAATTCAAACAACTGGCTGCTTACAACCGGTGGGCCAACGCGCGCTTGTATGCGGCGGCGCTTGAGCTGTCGAACCAGGCTTATCGGCTTCACATCGGGGTATTCTTCGGCAGCCTTCACGGTACGCTAAATCATCTGCTGCTGACCGATCGCCTCTGGTTGAAGCGGTTGACCGGTGAGGGCGACCATCCGGATCATCTTGACGCCATCCTTTACGAAGACCGCACCGAATTGGCGCGAGCGCGGATTGCGGAGGATGACAGGCTGGTCGCGATTGTCGATAAATACGATGACGCCGCACTGAGACGTCTGCACAGCTACAAGACGACCTCGGGAATGCCGCAGTCGCAG
>Ga0209069_10001129_pt1 | contig 13302 bp, 4 predicted proteins | sample Str013_2_FD_187202 | JGI IMG/M metagenome (GOLD analysis project Ga0209069, IMG submission 187202) | Freshwater sediment microbial communities in response to fracking from Pennsylvania, USA - Straight Creek_MetaG_SC_2013 (SPAdes) (version 2) | ecosystem: Environmental > Aquatic > Freshwater >...
ACGCCGTCGCCACCGGGTTGCTCGACGTCGGCGGCAACATCACCGAGAACGCCCAGTTCGGCGATGCCGACACGGGCCTGTTCTGCATGCGCACGGAGTTCAACGCAACGACCGATGACGCCGCCGTGATCACGGCCGCCATCGCCGGCCACTTGTGCGAGCCCGAGGCGCGGATCACGGTGCGACGGGCCGATCACCGGCCCAACGTCCTCGTCCTCGTCTCGAAGTTCGACCACTGCCTCGTCGATCTGCTCTACCGCTGGCGCAGTGGTGCACTGAAGATAGAGATACCGGCGATCGTCTCCAACCACGCCGATTGCGCTGACCTTGCCGCGCAACATGGCATCGCCTTCCACCACCTGCCGGTGACGAGCGCGACCAGAGCGGCGCAGGAGGCGCAGATCCTCGAGCTCGTCCGCTCGCATGCTGTCGATCTTGTCGTGCTCGCTCGTTACATGCAGATCTTGAGCAACGACGTGTGCGCGGCTCTGGCCGGCCGGGCGATCAACATCCACCACTCGTTCCTGCCCGGCTTCAAGGGTGCCAAGCCCTACCACCAAGCGCATGAGCGAGGCGTCAAGCTCGTCGGTGCCACCGCGCACTTCGTCACTGCCGACCTCGACGAGGGCCCGATCATCGAGCAAGACGTTGCTCGCGTCACCCACGCCCACACCGCCGAGCAACTCGTCGCGCTCGGCCAGGACACCGAGCGGCTCGTGCTATCGCGCGCCGTGCGCTACTGGGCCGAAGACCGGATCCTGCTCCTCGGTCGCAAGACCGTCATCTTCCCCTGACGCGCGACCTCTACGGTTCGACCTTCGTCTACCAAGCGTGCTAGACGAAGGTCGTAGAGGCGGGTCAAGGCGGCAGGCGACGGCGGTCGCGGGCGGGGAGCACATGCACGAGTGGGCGGTATCACTGTTTGGCCGGGTCAGAGTCGTCTGCGGGGACCGTGTCGTCGACGACCGGGCCTTCCCGAGCAGGAAGGCCAAGCAGGTCCTGCAGCTCTTGGCCCTGGCCCGAGGATCGGCGGTGACGAAAGAGCAGCTGATCGAACAGATCTGGGGGGAACGGCTACCCCGCAACCCGGTGGCGACGCTGGAGCACACCGTGTCGATCCTGCGAGCGAAGTGCTTCTCGGACGCGCCGCGGCCGGCGATCGTCACCGCCAACGCGAGCTACCGGCTCGATACGACGTCGGTCTCGGTCGACCTCATCCACTTCGACCAGTTGGTTCGCGCCGCCGCTCATGGCGCGCCCCGTCAGGCGTTGCAGCTGCTGACGGAGGCCGTCGACCTCGCTACCGGCGAGGTGCTAGAGGACGAGCGAGACGCCGAGTGGGCGACGGTCGCACGCAACGACTACCGGCGTCGTGTCGAACGAGCGGCACTGCAAGCAGCTCGCCTCGCCTTGCTCGAGGTCGAACCCGAGGTGGCGCTCGATCTCGCCGAGCGCGCCCAGCGACTCGCCATCGTCCCATCTGAAGACGCCTACCAGCTTCAAGCGTCGGCCTTGATCCGGCTCGGCCGCCGCGCCGACGCGCTGGTGCTGCTCCGCGATGCCGCCGTTGCCCTCGACCGCGAGCTCGGCGTCCGGCTGGCCCCGGCGACGCTGGCCTTGCGGGAGATGATCGTCGCGCCGCCGGTAAGCGTCGTCGGAGCGACGTCGCTCCGACTGACGATCGACGCGACCATGCCGCGGCGAGCGGTGCCATTCGTCGGTCGAGCGGCAGAGCTAGATCGCATCGGGCGACTCGCCGAGCGACTGAGCGCTGGCGCGTCCGAGCTCGTCATCTTCGAAGGCCCATCGGGCATCGGAAAGACGAGGTTGCTCGACGAGATCGGCCCGAGCCTCGCTGGTGTGCGCGTCTGTCGTCTTGGTTGCTCATCACCGGGGCGAACGATGGCCCGGTTCACGGCGTCGCGCCTGCTTCGTGCCGTCGCAGCCGGCGCCAGCGCCAGCGACTCGGCGTCGTCGTCGACACCACCCGCGCCGGGCTCGGACCCGACAACGCTCTACGAGCAGCTGGCCTCGTTGATCGAGCAGCTCGGGCCGACGTTGGTGCTGATCGACGACGTGCATTGGGCTGACGACGAGTCACTGGCGATCATCGATGGTCTTGCCGGTCGCGACGGCATCAACGGGTTCGGTGTCGTCGCCACGCGCCACAGCGGGTCCGCCGATGGTGCTCGTCGCCAGCTGCCTTCGGCGACTCGCATCGATCTGCTGCCTTGCACCGACGACGACCTGCGGTCCGCCGGTATGCCCGTTGGCAGTCGAGTCACCGGCGGCGTGCCGATCGTGCTGATGGCGTTCGCCGAGTCGCAACACAACGACGGTTCGATCTCGACGGCGACGGTGGACGCGCTGCTGGCGCGCACCCATGACGCCGGGCCGCTGGCGCACGAGGTGCTCGTGGTCGCGGCGGCAACGGCGCACCCACTGTCCGTCTACGAGATCGCCTACGCGCTCGGGCTCGGTACCGACCTTGCCGGTGCTCTCGTCGATCAACTGGTGCAGCGCCACTTGCTGACGCGGGGCGACTCCTCGATCGAGTTGGCCGACGAGATCACGGGCCAGGTGTTGCGGGGAGCGATCGGCGAGGATCGAGCCCGCTCGATCCGGGCGATGGTCGGTCACGTGTCCGACAACAGCGGCGCCGTGCCCGCCGACGCCGGCTGATGACACGGCGCCAACGCCAGATGGCACAACTCCATGTTGTGTACGACGTTTGGACAAGCGGTCGGCGGTCAGTGCGAAGAGTGGTGAGCCAAAGACTCGTAGCCCCCAGGAGTGGGGATTTCTTGCCCTGATCGACGAAAGTTCTACGACCAAAAGCGATTCTGAATGGTGGTTTGACCGGACCTTGAGGTGTCCTTGACCCACGTGACGGAGGTGGGCACCCAGTCGCAACGGGCGCCCCACTCTGCATCAGGTGCAGGAGGGGCTATGAGGACGTCTGACACATCATCGACCAGGATCGGCGCGGATGGCGCTGGCGGTCATCGGCCGCGGCGGTCACCGCGAGCGTTGGTGAGCCGATTGGTCGCTGCCGTGTCATTGCTCGCCGGCCTCGTCGCCGTGCAGAGCGTCGTCGGCACCAGCCCGGCCGCCGCCGCTGGCGGCTTCAGCTTGAGGGTCGTGAGCGCTGCGAACAACGCCACGGCGGTGACGTCGTTCAAGTACCTCGTCAACGAGGACAACACCGGGCAGACGACGCAGCGGTCGCCAGCCGACGGTTGCGGGCCCGCCAGTCCGGGGTACCCGGCGACCTGCAAATGGACCTCTATGGGCGTCCAGAGCACGAGCCCGGTCGTCATCCAAGGCGACCAGAGCGACTTCGCGAGCGGAGCGCCGGCGATCAACCTTCCCGACGGCCGCTATCTCGTGTCGGTCAGAGCGACCGGGTACAAGCTTGACGGCGCGCACTTCACGATTGCCGGCGGCGCCACGACGGTGACCGTCGAGATGCAGCCCGACGGGCTTCCGGCGGCCACCATCCAAGCGCTGGTGTTCGACGACATCTCGCCGACGAACGGCGCTCCCGACCTTCCCGCGGAGCGCGGCCTCGCCGGCTTCAAGGGCCAGATCAACGACTACCTCGGTCAGGTCACGACCGACATCGCCGGCAACCCGTTGTGCAGCGTGTACGACGCCAACGGCGCCGTCATCGCCGGCAGCGGCGGCACGTGCTTGAGCAAGTGCTACGTCGTCGACACGGGCATCGACCTTGGCACCGTGGACCCCACCGATGCCGCCGGTCACTGCCCGGCGACCGCGGCCGGGCTCGCTACGACGCTCGAGGGAGCGGCGATCCCGGCCACGGCCTCGATCGAAGGCAAGCTCAAGATCCCGAACGTCGGCCCCAACCGCTACGCGCTGTCGGTCATCGGACCGAACGGCGGGGGCTGGGTGCAGACCACCACGCTCGAAGGCAACCACGACTGGGACGCCTGGGTGATGGAAGGCGCAACCGGCCTCGACACCGAGTTCGTGCAAGGTGGCGAACCGCTGCCGGGGATCATCTTCGGCTACGTGCAACCCAAGCAGCCCGCGCTCGGTGGCACCGGCTCGATCCATGGCGTCGTCGACGCGATGAAGGTGTACTACCCGCCCAAGGGTGGCCTCAATCAGTCGGGCGCGATCTTCGGCGGTCTGCAAGGCGCGAAGGTCGACAAGGCGCTGCCGAACGCGTGGGCCGCGCTTACCGACCTGACCAACGGCGACACGGCCGTGTGGGTCGGTCAAGCGGATGCCAGCGGCGTGCTCAACATCCCCAACGTCCCCGATGGCAACTACACGCTGACGTGGTGGGACGAGCCACAGAACTACATCCTCGACCTGCAGAACGTGAGCGTGATCAATGGGCAAGCCGTCGACCTCGGCATCTTGCCGCTGAACGGCTGGTGGACCCAGCTCGAGGGCTACGTGTTCAACGACACGAACCGCAACGGCGTGCGTGACCCAGGCGAGGCCGGCGTCCCCAACTTCACGCTCACCGTTCGCAAGCGTGAGAACTCGCTGATGGACCGCGGCGGGACCCTCGTCACCACCGACTCCACCGGTCACTACCGCTTCGAGAACGCCTACCCGATCACGCAGTGGCTCGTGCTCGAGGCCTACAACGATCGCCTCTACACGACCGGCGTCACGTACCAGGCCGACAACCAGCTGACCAAGACCACGAACCTGGCCGATCGCGACGCGGCCGGCAACTTCGTTGGCTCCGGCGTCGACGTCAGCTTCCTGCCGATCATCGGTCTTGCTGGCACCGTCGACTGGGGCGTGCACGCCTACGACCCGACTGGCGCCACCAACGGCATCGATCCGCGCAACGGCGGCATCGTCGGCACCGTCAGCTACGACACCACTCGCAACGAGCTCGACCCGCGCTACGCCGCGGTCGAAGACTGGCAGCCGGGCATCCCCGGCGCCACCGTCAACCTCTACGACACCGTCCCTTGTGGCACGAACGCCGGCGCGCCGTGCAGCACCGATCCGCTGCCCAAGGAGCTCAGCGCCGACGGCTCGTACGCCCATGGGGCACTGCTCAACACCTACGTCACTGAGAAGTGGAACGACTCACAACCGACCGGCTGCGTGGCGCGCGACATCAATGGAGCGCCGCTTGCCTACCCGGCCGATCAACAGGTGCTGCCGACCGATCCGAACGCGCCATGCCTGGAAGGCCCCCTAGCTGGCGTGCAGTTCCAGAACGGCTTCTCGAACGTCGATGGCAACTACGGCTTTGCCGACGAGTGCATCGGCGGCACCCTCGGCGTCGATGTCAATGGCGACCCGACGTGTTCTACCGGGTTCACGAAGCTGCGCGGCGCGCACGACTACCTCGTCGAGCCGGTGATCCCGAACGATCTGCGGGGCAAGCCGACGTACAAGCTGACGCGGGAAGAAGACGTCAACATCGCCAATGGCGACACGTTCATCCCGCAAGTTCCGCCGCCCGCCTGCGCCGGTCCGCTCCACACCGTCGACCTCGGCGGCCAAGGCATCGATGGCTATGGAGCTGTCACGTTGCCGAACGGGGTCACCGTTCCGGCGTCGATCACGACCGACAACCCAGGCTTCCCGCCCGGCGGCACGATCTACGAGGGCCAAGCGCGGCCGCTGTGCTCGCAGAAGCTCGTCACGGTCAACAACGGCAAGTCGATCGTGCCAACGTTCAACTGGTTCACTGACGTCCCGTTGCCGTCACGCTTCTGGGGCCTGGTCGTCGACGACCTCAACTTCTCGTCCGACCCGAAGTCGCTGACCTACGGTGAGAAGGCGGGCGTGCCGTTCGCGCCGGTCGGCATCTACGACTACACCAACCGGCTCGTGTTCACCGCTGAGTCCGACTACAACGGTTTGTTCGACGTGCTGATGCCGTCGACGAATCGGATCAGCTGCCCGACGCCGTCGGGAGTGTGCGCCAACGTCTACCGGTTCGTTGGCAACGACCCCGGTGTACCGGGCCGCTTGAACCCGAACTTCAAACCGCAGTACCGCACGATCGCTGCCGAGTTCGAGGCGTTGCCGGGCCTGCTCGTGCCCGCTGACTTGGCCCCGACGCAGGTCGGTGTCTCCGTGCAGCTCCCGGGCGGCCAGATCAACCAGGTGCAGTGCGCCCTCGAAGCGACCACACCACAGCTGTTCGCCGTCTCTCGGCCGTATGGGCGAGAGGGTTACAGCTTCACGATCAACGGCACCGGCTTCGGCACGGCGCGCGGCAGCGTCAAGTTCGACGGCGTGGCCCTCGCCAACGCACGCATCGGCAGCTGGAGCGACAGCCAGATCCAAGTGGAAGTTCCCGGAGCCGGCGCCGTTGCGCCCGGCCCGCATCAGGTCTCGGTCACGGCCAGCAACGGCCGCAGCACCGTCGACGGGATCACGTTCCACGTCATTGGCGGCACCTACAACCCGACGATCCTCGAGGTTGGTCCCGGCAAGACCTACGCGCCCGCCAACACCTTGCCGGCCGCGGCTGATCACGCCATCCAGCGGGCATTGGATGCCGCGCCGGCCAACGCGCTAGTCGTCGTCTACCCCGGTCTTGCCGCCGATCAACGAACGAACCCGCGCGGCGCGTACTTCGAGAACCTCGTGATCACCAAGCCGGTGAAGCTGCAAGGCGTTGGCCCCGGCGGCGTTCGCGCCAACGGCCAGACGGTGCCCGGTTCGATCATCGACGGCAGTGCGTTCGCCGGTGACAGTCCAGTCTCCACTGACTGGGTCGCCAAGGTGGCGACGTTGAGCTGGGTCGGCAACCAGACGGTCAACGACGGGGCGGTGATCACGCTCTTCGCGCCGGCGACGACGACCTACGCGACGAATGGGCCGACTGTCGATGGCTTCGACCTTCGCGGCGGAGACCAGCAGGGCTTCCCGACGAACCTCAACGTCATCAACGGAACGCCGACCGGTGCACCGCCGACGATCGTCACCCAAGGCGGCGCGCTGTTCGCCAACGCCTACGTGCAGAACCTGGCGCTGACGAACAACGTCGTGCAGAACAACGGCGGCGGCTACGGAGCGATCCGCATCGGAACGCCCGATCTGCCTCAGCCTGACAACGCCAACACGAACGTTCGCATCGTCAACAACCGGATCATCCAGAACGCCGGCACGAACCTCGCCGGAGCGATCGGCTTGTTCGCCGGTTCGAACAACTACGAGATCGCCGGCAACGACATCTGCGGCAACTTCTCAGCCGAGTACGGCGGTGGCGTGTCCGTTCACGGGTTAAGCCCGAACGGCAAGATCCACGACAACCGCATCTACTTCAACGCCTCCTACGACGAGGGCGGCGGGATCATCATCGCCGGCCAGCTCCCGGCGAACCCGGCGACGTTGTCTCCCGGCTCTGGCCCCGTCGACATCTACAACAACCTCATCCAGGCGAACCTCGGCAACGACGACGGTGGCGGCATCCGCTTCTTGATGGCCGGCAACTTCCCGATGAACGTCTACAACAACTTCATCGTCAACAACGTGTCGACGCACGAAGGTGGCGGCATCGCCATCAACGATGCTCCCGACGTCCGGGTCTTCAACAACACGATCATGAAGAACCAGACGACGGCAACGGCAGCCACGAGCAATGGGCTGCCGGCACCGGCCGGGTTGTCGACGTCGTTGAACAGCGCGCCGCTGCAAGCGACGTTGGCCGCCGGCTCGTCGGCGTTCAGCAACCCGAACGTGTTCAACAACATCTTCTGGGACAACCGCGCTGGCACGCGAGCGGGTGCCACGGTGACTGGTCTCGGCATCGCTGGTGATGCGACACCGATCAACCGATGGGATCTCGGCGTCGCCGACGGCACGGCGACGCAGCTGCTGTCGCCGACGAGCTCGGTGCTGCAGACGACGACGGGCACCAATGCCAGCCCGACGAACACAGTCGGCGTCGACCCCGCCGTCAAGACGCCGTACGACATCCCGGTGTCGTTCGCGGTGTGGCGCAACAACCCGGCGTTCATCGGTGCCTTGCTGGTGACCGTCGATGCACCGCCGAACCTGCTCGGTGACTACCACCTCGGGGGCACGACATCGCCGGCGAACAACCTTGGCGCGGCGTCGAAGGCTGGTGTCAACGCACCGGCGTTCGACATCGACAACCAAGGTCGTCCCGCAGGGGGCGGCTACGAGGCTGGTGCCGACGAGATCGGCGTTGCAGTTGGCCCGGCGGTCGACCTGTCGATCGCCAAGACTGACAACCAAGCGACGGCGATCATCGGCGACCCGATCAACTACGCGATCACGGTTGGCAAGGCGGGCACGGGCGTCGTGACTGGTGCGACCGTTGCCGACACGTTGCCGGCCGGGCTGACGAACGTCACCTGGACGTGCACGGCTACGGGCGCGGGATCGAGCTGTGCGGCGGCGAGCGGCACCGGGAGCTTGTCGACAACGGTGACCCTCGGCAACGCCGCGGCGTCGACCGCAACGATCGTGCTGACCGGCACCGTGGCCCCGACCGCGGTCGCCGGTGCAACGTTGGCCAACACCGCGACGGTCGCCGCCCCGAGCGGCACCACCGACTCGAACCCGGTCAACAACACCGCCACCGACACCGACACGCTGGCCGCGCCGCCGACGTTGCCGGCACTGGTAGTGCTCGACAACTTCAACCGGGCAAATGCGAACACGCTGAACAACGGCACCAACTGGAGCCAGGCAACGCTGCTCGGTCAGGCCGGGATCCGGGTCAACACCAACCAGGCCTCGGCAGCAGTCGTCGGCACGGCGACGTGGAACAGTCCGGCGGCTGGCTATGGAGCCAAGCAGGGAGCCTCGTTCACGTTCGTCAACACCACGGTGAACAACGCAGCGTTGATCCTCAAGGGCGGCGCGGCGAGCACGCTCACCATTCCGAACAACCACATCCGGGTGACTTACAACAACGGCGTCGTCACGGTGGCGACCGCCATCACCAATGGCTTGACGCTGACAAGCCAGGGCACCGTTGCCGGCACGTTCGCCAGCGGTGACACCTTGACGGCTGTGGCCGACGCATCGGGCGCCGTGTTCGTGTTCAAGAACGCCACGTACCTCGGCCACGTCGCTGTTCCGGCGACGGGTGCCACGGCGTTCGTCACCGGCGGCGGCCGCATCGGCGTCGCTCTGCCGACCGGGACGCGGATCGACGACTTCAAGGGTGGGAACGCGTGAGCACTGACCATCGAGAGCCAGACGAAGGGCAAGCGGGAGATGCGACGATGAACGCCAACACCAGCAAGAACCGTTTCGATCGGCGGCAGCTGTTCCGCTACGCCGGGGGAGGAGCGGCCTTGGCGTCGGGTGCCGCGTTGGCGGCCCGCTGGCGCGGACCGACGCTCGAGCCGTTCGCCGTCGAGCGTGCCGACGCCGCCGTCATCCCGACGCCGCCGGCGGGCATCGACATGTACATCGGCGGTACCGACGGTTGGATCTCATTGCCGGCGACACCAGCGATCGCACCGTTCCATCCCGACCCGCTGGCGCCGTCGCCGTACAGCACCTACATCTTCGGGTTCCGTAACATCACCGACCTCACCGACACCCAACGCTCGTTGCAGAAGAACCACGCGCAACACAACGCGCCGTTGTTCTGGGTGAAAGAGGTCGACCCGGCGGCGGCGAACCCGAGGGATTTCAAGGTTTCGATCACGAACCTCGGCCTCGCCCAGCGGCCCGATCTGTTCGATGCCCACACGCTTCACTGGCACGGGTTCCGCAACGTGATCCCCTTCTTCGACGGTGAGCCGACGGGCTCGGTATCGGTGCCGGCGCAAAGCATCTTCACCTACGTCTACCGGCCCCGCGATCCGGGCACGTACATGTACCACTGCCACGTCGAAGACGTCGAGCACGTGCACATGGGCATGACCGGGCTGGTCTTCGTCCGCCCGTTCCAGAACGACAGGTGGGCGTACAACGACTCGACCACAGCGTTCGACCGCGAGTACGCGATGTTCTTGTCGGAGGTGTGGGCCGAGGCGCACTGGGCCGACGCTCACATCCAGCTGCCGCAGTGGAGCGACTACCACCCCGACTTCAGCTTGTTGAACGGCCGCGTCTATCCCGACACGATCGCTCCCAACGCGCCGACCGGGTTGGACGCAGCTGGTTTGGCGGCATGGAACAAGGCGTACCTGCCAGCCGCCGTCGATGCGAACGGCGACCTGCTCGCACCGGCCGGCAACCCGCACCTCAACCGCCAGCCGCTGTCGTCGCTCGTCAACTGCAACGCCGGTGAGAAGGTGCTGCTGCGTTTCGCCAACCTCGGCTTCAAAGAAGCGTCGATGACGATGGCCGGGATCAAGATGCGCGTCGTCGGTCGCGACGCGACACCGATGCGGGGCATGGTCGGCGGCGTCCGCAACGCCGGCGGCGCCGACACGAGCTACGAGACGAACACCCTCCCGATGGGTGCCGGCGAGAGCTACGACGCGATCTTCACGGCGCCGGCCTACGTCGGACCCGGCGCCTACGACACGTACCTGCTCTACAACCGCAACTACAAGCAGGACGCCAACTTGGCGCCCGGCGGTTTCGGCGGCCAGACCACCGAGGTCCGGGTCTTCCCGGGCACCCTGCCAGCGCAAGTGCTGCCGAACCAGTGAGGCCGGCCGCGATGACGACGGAGAAGCCCATGCATCGAATCTCTCGCAAGCGCGTCGCGGCCGGTGTGCTCGGCGCGGTGTTGCTCGCTGGCCTCGCCACTGGCGCCGGCCGCTCGGTGGCCCAGACGCCGCCGACTCAACGCAACGGTCTCGTCTGCACGACCGGCACGGGCACGACGCCGACGTTCAACCTCGAGACCAAGACCGGCTACATCAACCTGCCCGACGGGAACACTGCCTTCATGTGGGGCTACAACGAAGTCGGCAAGCCGTTCCAGCACCCGGGCCCCGTCCTGTGCGTCAACCAGGGCGACACCGTTACGGTCAACCTGCACAACAACCTTGCCGCGCCGGTGTCGATCATGTTCCCTGGCCAAGACAGCGTGACGGCCAACGGAGCACCAGCCCAGCCGCAGTTCGACAGCGCCGGCAAGGCGACGTCGCTGACCAACACCGCCAACGCATCCGGCGGCAACGTCACCTACAGCTTCGTTGCCGGCAACCCTGGTACCTACATCTACGAGTCAGGCACCGACGCGCAGACGCAAGTGCGGATGGGCTTGTTCGGCGCGTTGATCGTGCGCCCGACTCAGGGTGCGTTGTTCGCCTACAACCGGCCCGACAGCCAGTTCACGAGCGGCGAAGAGTTCCTTGTGCTGTTGTCCGAGATCGACCCGTACCAGCACCAGGCGGCTGAAGCGGGTCAACCGTTCGACATCACCACGTACCACCCGCGCTACTGGTTGATCAACGGCCGCGGCTTTCCTGACAGCGTCGCCGACAACTTCGCCAGCTTCCTGCCGAGCCAGCCCTATGGCGCGCTGGCCCACATCCATCCGTGGGATCCGACGACACACCCGCAGCCCGGTCTCGCTCGTTACATCAACGTCGGCACCGAGGACTATCCGATGCACCCGCACGGCAACAACGGTTCGTTGATCGGTCGTGACGGCAAGCCGCTGGAAGGACCGGGCGGTCAGGACCTTTCGATGGAGAAGTTCTCCTTCAACATCGGCCCCAGCCAGACGTGGGACGTGTTGTTCAAGTGGTACGACGCCGAGCACTACACCGCAGCGGGCAACCCCGTGCCGGTGACGGTGCCGAACGTTGCGAACCAAGTGTTCGGGATGTTCTACAGCGGCAGCCCGTACCTCGGTACCACCGGCACCCTGCCGCCGGGAGCGAGCACGCTCAACCAGTGCGGCGAGTTCTACATCATCGCCCACAACCATGCGCTCTACCAGATCACCTCATGGGGCGTGAACATGACCGGTCCGATCACTTACATGCGGGTCGATCCGCCCCTACCGAACAACTGCCCGGCGTGAGAGGCGAGACGATGAGAACGGAACAGGCACACGACATGGGACGCGTTCGATCGATGCGGCGGCGAGGGCTGTTGGCGCTCGTTGCGCTGGCGCTGCCGCTCGGCGGCGGCATCGGCATCTCGACGGCGCAGGCGCAGACGGCGCCTGACGGCGATCTCAGCATCACCAAGTCGGTCGACGTCGCGACACCGACAGAGGGCGCGTCGGTGGTCTACACGATCACCGCCAGCAACCTCGGCACGACGGCGGCGACGCTCGTGTCGGTCGTCGACGCGTTGCCGGCCGGCGTGACCTACGTCAGTGACGACGGTGCCGGCGCCTACATCGCCGCAACCGGTGCGTGGACGGTGCCCGACTTGGCCGGCGCCGCCGCGGCGACGCTCAAGGTCACCGCTTCGGTGAACGCGGCAACCGTCGGTACGACGATCGTCAACTCGGCCACGATCGCAACGGCGAGCGGTGTGGTCGATCCGAACGCGGCGAACAACACGGCAACGGCATCGATCACACCGCGACTGCGCGCTGCCGATCTTTCCGTCACGGCGACCGTCGACAAGCCGTTGGCGACCGACGGCGCGAACGTCGTGTTCACGATCACGGCGACGAACAACGGACCTGACGCGGCGACCGGCGTAACGGTGACCGACGCACTCCCCACCGGCTTGACCTATGTCAGCGACGATGGTGCCGGCGCCTACGTCGCGCCGACGTGGACGATCCCGACGTTGGCGGCGAACAGCAGCGTCGTGTTGCACATCACGGCGACGGTGCCGGCCAACAGTGACGGCAAGGCCGCAACGAACACGGCCACGATCACTGCCGCCGGCGTGACCGATCCGAACGCGACGAACAACTCGGCGAGCGTCACCGTCACGACACGGATCAACGACCTGTGCGCCAAGACCGGCTCGACCACACTGCCCAACGGCATTGCCGTGCCCGTGTGGGGCTACGTCGCCGGCGACTGCACGAACGTCACGACGCTTACCGCGCCTGGTGGGCCGACGATCATCGCCAACCAAGGCGACATCGTCACGATCACGTTGCACAACACGCTCGGCGAGGCATCGGCGCTGCTGTTCCAGGGGCAATCGATGGTCCCCGACCGGACCGGAGCCCCGGCAAGCACCGGTACCGCGCCCTACACCTTCACCGCGACGGCGCCGGGCACGTACCTGTACGAGGCCGGGCTCCTCGCCAATGCCCAGCACCAAACCGCGCTCGGCCTCTACGGCGCGCTCGTCGTTCGGCCCACAGGCGCCGGCACTGCCGGCACCGCCTACGGCACTGTGGCGACGGCGTATGACGACGAGGCGGTCCTCGTCCTCAGCGAGCTCGATCCGGCGTTGAACAACAGCGCCACACCAGCGGCG
>Ga0209069_10001130_pt1 | contig 13297 bp, 13 predicted proteins | sample Str013_2_FD_187202 | JGI IMG/M metagenome (GOLD analysis project Ga0209069, IMG submission 187202) | Freshwater sediment microbial communities in response to fracking from Pennsylvania, USA - Straight Creek_MetaG_SC_2013 (SPAdes) (version 2) | ecosystem: Environmental > Aquatic > Freshwater >...
TCATGAAACTGACCATTGACATTTTCGCACGAAAACACAACATCTACACTATGTCCGAACCGCAAATCAGTGTTACTGCCCGCGCCGCCAAGCGCATTCATGAAATTGCCGCCAAGCAACAGGCCGCGGCAGCTTTGCGTATTGCTGTGAACGGCGGCGGCTGCTCCGGCTTCCAGTATGATTTCGTGTTCAGCGATAAACCCGAAGATGATGACAAAGTGTTTGAGCGTGACGGCGCGCGGGTTTTGGTGGACGCAACGTCACTCGGCTTTATGGCAGGGTCTGAACTTGATTTTATCGACGACCTAATGGGCCAGTCTTTCCGCATTCAGAACCCGCTTGCCAAGTCGTCCTGCGGCTGCGGCACCAGTTTCTCGTTCTAATGCGCATCGCCACTTGGAATGTAAATTCCGTTAAAGCCCATTTGGATTCTGTTACGACTTGGCTGCGCGAGGCAAAACCCGATGTGGTGTGCTTGCAAGAAATAAAATGCGAAGATCACGCATTCCCTTCCGCCCACTTTGAAGAACTGGGCTACCACGCAGAAGTTCACGGCCAAAAAACCTATAATGGCGTGGCACTTCTATCAAGGTTGCCTATGGAGGATGTGCAACGCGGCTTGCCAGGCGATGCCACTGACGAACAATCAAGGTTCATCGCAGCCACAGTGATTGACGGCACTAACGCTGTTCGTGTCTGCGGCCTATATCTGCCAAATGGTAACCCTGCCCCCGGTCCGAAATATGATTACAAGTTAGCATGGATGGAGCGGCTCAAAGCATTTGCGAAATCTGAATTGTTGAAGGAAGAAGCCTTCGTTTTAGCTGGCGATTATAATGTCATTCCGAATCCTGAAGATGCACGCAATCCTCAGAATTGGACGACCGATGCTCTGTTTTTGCCGCAAACCCGTCAATCCTTCCGTGAAATCCTCGCGCTCGGCCTCACGGAATCTTACCGTGCGTTCAATCCGTCAAAAATTGAATATAGCTTTTGGGATTATCAGGCAGGAGCTTGGCCCAAAAACAACGGCATCCGAATCGATCACATGCTGCTTTCACCTCAAGCGGCGGACAGGTTGATTTCAGTCGAAATCCACAAAGAAACGCGCGGACACGAAAAACCTTCCGATCACGTGCCAGTCGTCATAGAACTTCAATAAAAAAAGCCCGCCAGATTTCGCCAGCGGGCTTCTAAATTTTATTACAGAAACAAACTTACTTTGTAACTGGAGCCTTCACGCCGAAAGCAGCAAAGCTAGCTTCGAATGGCTTGAATGCGCTCTTGGCAGCAGCAGCATAAAGTTCGCCGAGCTTGGTGAATTCAGCAACTGTTGCATCAAATGTTTCTTTTGCAAAAGCCTGTTGAACTTCAACGGCCTTTTCGAAAGACTTGGCAGCAACTGCTTTTTCCCAATGACCAGCAGACTTTTCAAATGATTTCTTAGAGAAATCAGCAACCTCAGTCGCAACGGCTTGATAGCCCTTGGTTACAGCAGCAGTCGAAGCAGTCATTGCATCAAAGCCTTCTTTGCTGGCAGATTGCATATCTTCAAATGATTTCATCATGGTAATCTCCAATGGGTTTAGGTTTCATAAATTCGATAAACCATACTTAGGTGCACTGCAACATGAAGTCAAGAACTATTTTTGCATTGCAACATAAACCTGTTTTCGCCTATCACGCATCGAAGAATTCGACTCGGCATTTACCCGTTGGTAAGTCTGAGACATTTAATGGTTAATCCAATATTGTGATAATTGTGGGGGATGATCACAAAATCGGTGTGTCTGCGGATTGGAGCTTTATGATAAGCACCCCGCTTGAAGGTGGAAGATTTAATGTTTGTGACCAACTTTACAGTGAAGTTCAAAACTTTGGCAGCCCTGTGTTTGCTGATGTTCGCAGCCCACGCCCCAACTGCCTACGCAAAACCTCAGTTTTCATCGATTGCTGTAGATGCGCGCACTGGCGCTATACTCTCAAGTGACAATCCCGATGGATTGCGCCACCCCGCATCACTCACCAAAATGATGACACTCTATGTCTTGTTTCAAGATATGAAAGCTGGGCGCATTAATCGCAATACGCAGTTCCGCGTTTCTGCCCGCGCCGCATCAATGGCGCCTTCAAAACTTGGCCTCCGCGCTGGTATGACGATCAGCGTAGATGAAGCGATCAAAGCTCTCGTAACGAAATCCGCCAATGATGCTGCGGCAACCATAGCCGAAAATCTTGGAGGCACAGAATCCAATTTCGCATCCCGCATGACCCGTGTAGCCCATACGATTGGGATGAGCCGCTCCTCATTTCACAACGCTTCCGGATTGCCGAACCCTGATCAATATACAACAGCCCGCGACATGGCCACATTGGGTCTGAGATTAATGCGCGACTTTCCGCAATATTATCCCTATTTCCGCATCACCGCTTTTAATTTTCATGGTCGCACCATCCGCACCCATAATAAATTGGTCGAGCACTATGCAGGCACAGATGGGATAAAAACTGGTTATATTGCCGCTTCAGGTTTCAATTTGGTGACATCAACAAAGCGCGGCGACAAGCGCTTGGTTGGTGTTGTGCTTGGTGCAAGTTCTTCCGCATCGCGCGGCGCCTACATGATGCGCATGTTGGAAAGCAAGTTTGCGCAAGCCAAGAGCGGCGAAACTGTAGCTGCATTGGCGGGTTCGTCTAAGGGTGTTATCAACCCTGTTGCCACAGCAACAGCCTCCTCACCAGCTCCAAGCCTAGATGAGAAAGCACAGTTGGCCGATGCTGCAGCCAGCGCTTCAGATGTTCAAGCAAATGACGAAGATCAAGCAGACGTATCTGCCACCGCTTCTGTTACACCTAAAGTGATTGAAGCAGGGCTCGCACCCGTTGATGGCAAAAAGAAACCAATTGGCAAACTACCCTTCGAAGTCAAATCTGCTTCAGCTGAACCAAACACGCTCCAAGACAGCATTACCCAAAGCTGGAACATTCAGATAGGTGCCTATCCTGATAAGCAGCGGGCGCAGGCCAAATTGACAGCGCTCAAAGGTAAATCAATCGCCTCGCTCGAAGGCAAGGCTGCTTACACAATTGCCATACAGAAAGATGGTGCGACTGTTTACCGTGCTCGTTTTGCGGGCTTCGACGCCGCATCAGCAAAAATGGCCTGCGCTAAAATTGTGAGCCTTGGCGAAAAATGCGTGGCCGTATCGCCCCAGTCTTGACACCCGTGACGGACAGGCTACTCTAAAGAACTGTTTCATTTATCTGCCAAACTTGGACACTCGTCTGCAAGCGCAGTGGGAGGTCTATGATGAACATCAAATCGAGTAACCGTTTCAACGCTGCAGAAATTTGGGAAAAAGACCGTGCCCATTTTATGCATCCTTGGACGCATTTTGACAGCTTTAAAGTCGAAGGATCGATGATCGTCGCAGAAGCCTCAGGCTGCATGATTAAAGACTCAAACGGCAAAGAATTTCTCGATGGCTTAGGTGGCATGTGGTGCGTCAATGTCGGCTATGGCCGCAATGAAATCGCCGAAGTAATGGCCGATCAAGCAAGACAATTAGCTTATGCCAATCCATTCGTTGATATGACCAATGCACCAGCTGCTGAACTGGCGGCCAAACTCGCTGCGTTGGCGCCCTCTGGCCTCAACCACGTATTCTTTTCTCTGTCGGGTTCTTGCGCCAATGATACAGCTGTTAGGCTCGCTCATTTCTATCACGCACGCCGCGGCGAACCATCACGCAAGCATATTATTTCGCGCATGAACTCGTATCACGGCTCAACTTATCTCGGCATGTCGATGGGCAACCGCGAAGGTGACCGCGTCCCAAATTTTCAATACATCACCGACTTCATTCATCACCTCTCAGCGCCCTATCCCTACCGCCGCCCAGAAGGATTGACCGAAGACCAATTCACCGATTTTTTGGTTGATGAGTTCAAAGCCAAGATCAAACAATTGGGCAAAGAAAACATCGCAGCTTTCATTGCCGAACCGATCCAAGGTTCGGGTGGTGTGGTCGTGCCACCTAAAGGTTACTTGAAGCGAATGGCAACAGTTGCCAAAGAAAATGGTATACTTTTTATTGCCGATGAAGTGGTGACAGCATTTGGCAGATTAGGCCATTGGTTTGCCAGCTATGATGTGTTTGGTTTTACACCAGATATCATTGTCTGCGCCAAAGGCCTGACGTCAGGTTATTTGCCCTTGGGAGCAACAATTTTTTCTGATGAAATTTATGAAGCAATCAGTGCGCCTGATCCGAGTGTGTGGTTCGCGCATGGGTTCACCTATTCAGGTCATCCTGTGTGTTGTGCTGTTGGCCTCAAGAACATTGAAATCATTGAACGTGAAGACTTGCTTGGCAACGCAGCGAAAGTCGGCGATCATTTCGAACGGCGATTAAAGGAACTCGAAGCTCTGCCCCTGGTCGGTCAAGTGCGAGGGCAGCGTCTTATGATGTGCGTTGAATATGTGGCCAACAAACAAACCAAGGCGCATCTTGCCGATGAGATCAACATTTCAAAACGCATTTCCAACGTCTGTGAATCGAAGGGCCTTCTAGTGCGACCGATAGGACATCTTGACGTTATGTCGCCGCCTCTCACCTTATCAATGGCTCAGGCCGATTTCATCGTCGACACGCTTGGAAATGCGATTGAAGATGTGGCGACGGAACTCAAACGCGAAGGCCTTATCTAGCCCAACAAAACATCCTTGGCTTCGTTGATCTTTGCCGCCAAGTAATCTGTGCCGCCTTTGTCGGGGTGAAATTCTTTCATGAGACGCTTATGCGCGGCCTTAACATCGGCAGCACTCGCTCCGGGCTTCAGTCCAAGCAAATCATAAGCGTCACTTTTTGAAAGCCCCTGTGAAGATCGCCTGCCGCTTGCTGCATCTGAATCGCCGCCGCGCCAATTGGGCCTCTCGCGCACGATCCAAGCCTCCAACAAAGCAAGGCTTTGATCAGGTGCCGCCTGACAGCTCACATAGAAACTACGCAACTCTGCATCATTCAGCTCCGAAAGCGCACGGCCCGCAAAAAACCCAGAAACAATATGCCCTGCCATTGCACCGCTATCATGATCAAGCACCATGGCCAGTAAGCTCGTTGTTACTGTGCTGGTCTGGCCGGACGTTTTGGCCTTTCCCCACGCAAATCCATTCGGAAACACCGAGGTCTTGCCAAACAACCCTGCACCCACAGCAAACAAAGCCGTGGCCACGCTCATTTGGCCCCGCAATAAGAGGAGGCCAGAGAATCCCATAATCCCAACACCTGCCACTTTCTGGATAAATGTCGACGCTGCGGCTGGCCCCAACTTGGCCATCTTACGGATGATCCACAAGCCGCCAAAGACGATGGCAATTGCAATTAAAAACGGAGGCATAATCTATGAGCTCATCTGATCTAAAAGTAACCGCGCAGCACCACCCTGTTGCGCACGATCTGCCAAAGCCTTACGACCACCGGAAGCATAAGCGGCCACTGCGCGCAACAGCTCCGCTAACACATTGGGACTATTCGCGTTCAATTTGAAATAAGCCCCGCGTGTCAACCTTGCCAGCTCTTTGAAGCCTGAACTTGCCGCACCATCATCACCTTCTTGAAACATAAAAAGCGGCGTTCCCAACAAACCTAATTCGCCAGCTGATTGGCACAAGGCATCAATCTTCTCTTCCTGCGCATCGCCAACATAAATAACCGCGTTCACTTTCGCCTTCGCCGCTTCATTCTTCACATGCGACAACACCCGGCTAATTTGTGTGTTGCCACCTTGGCAAGTCACCCCGCTCATCAAGCGGCCCAGAGCTTCTGGGTCGGCCACCCATTTTGAAGCACGGCACTCATTGAAGCCCCTGAAATAAAGCAGCTGCACTTGCAGCCCGCCCACTTTCTTGGCTTCCACAAACATTTGTCCCTGAATACCCAAAGCCTGATCCCAGGTCGGTTGACGGCTCATTGTGGCATCCATCGCAAAGATCAAACGTCCGTCAGCAGTGTTTGGGGAGGTGGCCAAACGGCTTACCTTTTCCAAAAACGCCGCAACATCAGCTTGCGATGCAGATTTACTCAATTGATCAGTCATGAAACAAGAATACCCTTCTCAGCCCAAAGGCTTAGATGGTGATCAAAGCACAAAATGAAAGCAGAATCTCAGTTTGCGGGCTTGGAGTCGCAAACATCCATTTTCAACATATCGAGCTTGGCCAATTTACCCTTCAACGCATAGGTGCCATAGTCCAAGGTCAAATCCGTAGAAACACCGTTTTCATACATATTGAAACTGGCTTGGTAGACAGGCTTTTCAACTTTCTCGTCATCAGTCGGGAAATAGCTGATGGTGATCGGCCAAGACGGCAAAGCTTTGAGCGGCGAAGCTTCGGCATTGTCTTTGTCCGGCACAAATGAACCAGGAGCCCGCATTTTGCCAATAAAGCTAATGGCCTTATAGGTCTTCTCGCCATCCGATCCGTCATAAACGATGGACACATCATGGCTGACACCCTTTTTTGCTGCGTCCAGCAAATGAACCTGATGCGTGGATGGGAACAACGCCTCTGAAGGCACAGTGAATTCCAGTTCCTTGGGCGCAGTCATCTCCCCTTTAGCTTCCAGATTGATCTTCTCACGCTTAACTTTGAGCTTCTCTTCCGAATCTAAATTGCCGCCGACAAACTGCTTCTGGCTCAGATTCATTTCCAACCCATCACCTGATTCCCAAGTGGTCAGCTGCGTATCTAAAACTTGCGTGCCTTTTTCCGGTTGCACATAGCGATTGGCAATCCGGTAAGTCACCGCCCAGCCGTCACAAGCCGTTCCGGTCAATTCATAAGCCAAGCGCCCCTCAACCGAGCTATAACCACTGCCACTATCCAACCTCGACGTCGAAAGATCATAGATTGCGCGGTGCGAAGCCAGTGTCGCCGCCTGCGCCGAAACCGTCATCAAACCGAAAGCCAAAGCCAATTTAAAAAGCCGCATGTTTCATTAATCCCGTGACAAGCCGAATAGAGGGCGATTAAACCCTATCCTACCATAGACTATGGCTAAACAACGTCTAAATAAGGTTTAACAATAATCATGAACAGTGTGGATGAAAAACTGAAAGCTCTGGGTATCGTTTTGCCCACCCCCATGAAGCCCGTTGCCAACTATGTTCCTTGGGTCAGATCGGGCAACATGGTCTATATTTCAGGCCAAGGCGCAGTCGTTGATGGCAAGGTGCAGCTTGCTGGCAAACTGGGGGCAACAGTTTCGCTAGAGGATGGCGTAAAGTCAGCGCGGTTAACCTGCATCAACATTATTGCCCAACTGCGCGAAGCAGCGGGCGGAGACCTGAACAAGGTCAAGCGTGTCGTTAAATTAGTTGGTTTTGTGGCCTGCACACCTGAATTTTTCGACTGTCCCAAAGTCATCAACGGCGCGTCTGATCTCATGGTCGAAGTGTTCGGTGATAGAGGCCGCCATGCAAGGTCAGCAGTTGGGGTGACGTCTTTGCCAATGAATTTATCTGTCGAAATCGAAGCCATCGTTGAGCTTGAATAATCGATGCGCTTCACCCCCCAAATGCGTGATTTGAAATGGCTCGTTGAAAAACCAATTGCGCACCGTGGCCTGCACACCGAAAGCAAAGGCATCGTCGAAAATTGTGAAAGTGCCTTCGCTGCCGCAATCAAACACGGATATTCCATTGAATGCGATATCGAGCTCACCAAAGATGGTGAGGCAGTGGTGTTTCATGACGATAATATCGACCGTGTTCTTGACGGGCAAGGCATGGTCAATACATTCACCACCAAAGAACTGAAGGCCAAGAAATATCGACAGGGTAAAGACAGCGTTCAAACTTTGGCCGAACTATTGGAACAAGTTGCTGGCCGGACAACTCTTATTATCGAAATCAAATCCCTGTGGGATGAAGACATGACGCTTACGCATCGTGCACTCGATGTGCTGGCAGATTACAATGGGCCTTTTGCATTGATGTCGTTTGATCCTCATCTCATCGCATGTGTGGCCGAACGTTCACCCGCCACCGTGCGCGGCATAACGGCCGACCGTGTGACCGACCCCTATTACAACACAATGTCAGTTTCACGCCGCTTTGAAATGCAAAGCTTCTCCCACCTGCCTCACACAAAACCACATTTTATATCCTTTGACGCAAATGGCCTTCCGTTTGCCGTTGTAAATGAAATCCGAGATCGCGGTCATCCCGTAATATGCTGGACGATCCGCTCACCCGAACAAGCAGCTCAAGCTTTGCGTTACTCTGATCAAATAACCTTCGAGAATTATCATCCGGCATGACAGCCAAAATTTCGGCCATCAATTCCTTGAAAGACATCTCGGCTGATGATTGGAACACTTGTGCCAAGATTGATGGTGTGGCTTTTAATCCATTTACATCTCACGCGTTCTTGCTGGCACTCGAAAAATCTGGCTCCGCCACTGCGAAAACAGGCTGGGCGGCACAACATTTAGTTTTAGAAGAGAACGACAAAATTGTTGGCGTTGCCCCCTGCTATCTCAAATCGCACTCCATGGGCGAATATGTTTTTGATCATGCTTGGGCTGATGCTTACGCGCGGGCAGGCGGGCACTATTATCCCAAGTTGCAAACCTCAGTGCCCTTCACCCCTGCAACTGGGCCACGATTGCTGGCGAACACTGCAGAACATCGCGCAGCATTGGCGCAAGGTTTGATTGCGCTTTGCCAGCAATCCAAATCATCGTCATCGCACATTACGTTCGCAATCAAACAAGAAGCAGAAGAACTTGGTGCATCTGGCTGGCTTCAGCGCAACGACATTCAATTTCACTGGCATAATCAAGGTTATGCAAACTTCACGGATTTTCTTGGCGCGCTTTCTTCATCAAAACGCAAAAACATTCGTAAAGAGCGACAAGCTGTCGTTGACGCTGGAATTACCTTTGACCTCGTGACTGGCAGCGAATTGAAAGAAGAACATTGGGATCATTTTTATAAATTCTACATGGACACAGGCAGCCGCAAATGGGGCCAGCCTTATCTGACGCGTAAGTTCTTTAGCCTGATTAATGAAACTATGAAGAACGAAACCCTGCTTGTTTTGGCCAAGCGTGAAAGCAAAACAATTGCAGGCGCATTAAACTTCATCGGGGGCGACACGCTGTTTGGCCGAAATTGGGGCTGCCTTGAAAACCACCCGTTTTTGCATTTTGAAACCTGCTATTATCAAGCCATGGATTTTGCCATCGCACGAGGGTTGAAAACAGTTGAAGCCGGAGCTCAAGGCGAACACAAATTAGCGCGTGGCTATGTGCCCGAAAAGACTTATAGCTTGCATCATCTGGCGCATCCTGGACTTTCGCGCGCTGTTGCCGAATATCTCGAACACGAGCGTGCAGCGATTGATGAAAATCAGCAAGAACTGAGCGAACACACGCCGTTTAAGCATGAACAGGATTAACGGAGCCACCGATGCAATATGACCCCAACAACATCTTCGCTAAAATCCTGCGCGGTGAAATCCCCTGTCACAAGATCTATGAAGACGAGCACACACTGGCCTTCATGGATGTGATGCCGCAAGTCGATGGCCACTGCCTCGTCATTCCCAAAATGCCATCGCGCGGCTTATTGGATGCCGATCCAACCGCGTTAGCCCACCTCATGGCGACAGTGCAAAAAGTTGCGACCGCCGCGAAAAAAGCATTCAACGCTGACGGTATTCAAATTCGTCAGTACAATGAGGAAGCGGGCGGGCAGACTGTGTTTCATTTACACGTTCACATTCTCCCGATGAAATCGGGCGAAGGCCTAAAGCCACATTCTGGAAAAATGGCGGAACATTCATTATTGGCTAGACATGCAGCCGCAATTAAAACTCAGCTCGAATAAAATGGCGGAGATTTCTCTCCGCCGCGTTCTCGATCAATGAGTTAAATTAGTTCATCGCTACTTTGGCAACATTAACGCCAAGCTCATAAACCAGTTGCCCGCCGAAATATGCTGTAGCAGCAACCAGCGCACTGCCAGCCAACCCCGCCACCGGAAACGCATAGGATGCGATGCCCCTAATGCGAAAGTCTTTAAACCACAATGATGCACGCATGACGGCATAAACAGCTGTCACAATTGCCACCAATTCGCCGAGGCTTTCGTGAATTTCTGCAACGTCACTATGAAATCCGCCAGCTTCAGCAACATTAAGAGCCATGCCACCAAAGAAATATGTAGCAATTGCAAACAGCCCTGTCAGAACCGCAAAGCTCGTCGAAATATGACCAGCTGTGGTGCGACCTGTAACACTGCGTCCACGCAATGTTGCGACAACATCAAATGCCGTTAAAAAAAGAATCAATACGATTGGAAAGTGCACCAGCATCGGGTGAATGTGTTGAACAGGTATCATCTAGTACTCCTAATTAATATCAACGATGATGATTGTTATGAACCATCAATATGAAATCAATTAGAAGGCCAAGCATGACACGAGCCTGACTCGAAATGTCAGCTTAATGTCATCAAATTTCTGAACCATTTCAGCTTCATAGTAATAAATTGAATTAAACAGTTTTCACTTTTGAGCGCTCATAAATCACTAACCCAATGCCACAGATAATCGCAATTGAAGCCAGCGCCAAACGCCAGCTCGGTTGCTCTCCCAGCAATGAAATCCCCGCTAGCGCTGCAATCACCGGAACACTCAATTGCACTGTTGCGGCCTGCGTGGCTCTGAGCGACGGCAAGACTTGATACCAAATCGCATAACCAAGACCAGATGTAATGATCCCCGACGAAAGCGCCAGTGCAATTCCAACCTTGTCCAAGTTTAGATGACCAATCATCGCCAAACTAAAAGCCAGTGCCATGGGAACCGTTCGGATAAAATTTCCAGCGGTCGCCAATGTTGGCTCACCTGCCCCACGCCCGCGAAGTGAATAAACACCCCACGCCACACCTGCTCCAATCATTAATGCCGAATTCAAAATTGGCGGCGCGGCAAGTCCGGGCAAAACTAAGACGACCAAACCAATAACTGCTAATCCTAAGCCACCAAGCTGCAAGCCACTCAATTTTTCACCGCGCCATAATCCATAGCTGATCATCGACAATTGAACCGAGCCAAATAACAACAGTGCGCCCGTTCCGGCTGTCAAATCAACATAGGCAAGTGAAAAACCAGCGGCATAGGCAAACAGCGCAAAAGCTGACGGCCAATTGCCACCAACTTTTTTCGCATTGCCAAAAACATGCACCAAAATCCAAAGCGCAATTGCGCCGGAGATCAATCGGATTAACGTGAAACTGGCAACATCAATATTGGTATGTTTTAAAGCCTGCCGACATAATAGCGAGTTACCAGCAAATGCCAGCATCGCAATCGCCGTCAACGATATCGTCCGACCAACTGGCATATACCCCGCTAACGCCCCCTGCGTTAGTTTTCTATTTCACCTTTGCATTTTTCTTGGGCGGCGTTTTTTTGGCTGATTTCACGGCCACGCGCGACCTTGGCAATGACTTCCGCTCGATAGGTTTTGGCAAAGCTTTCTCGTCATCGCGGCTGAGATAGTCAAATGCCAACCCATCATCTTTTTTGAGAATGCGAACCGTGCCGCCATCCTTCAATTTGCCGAACAGCAACTCTTCTGCCAGCGGCTTCTTGATGTGCTCTTGAATGACACGTGCCAACGGGCGTGCACCCATTTGCTGATCGTAACCCTTTTCTGCCAACCAATCGGCAGCTTCCGTTGAAATCTCAATATTCACCTGACGCTCAGAAAGCTGCGCTTCCAGTTGCAATATGAATTTCTCAACCACTTTACGCACCACAGAACCAGGCAAATGACTGAAGCTTACAACAGCATCCAAACGGTTGCGGAACTCAGGTGTGAACATTTTGGTGATGGCTTCTGTGTCGTCACCTTCGCGAACGTTCTTGGTGAAACCAAAGGCTGCGCGCGCCATGTCTTGGGCACCGGCATTGGTTGTCATAATCAAAATCACATTGCGGAAATCGACCGACTTGCCGTTGTTATCCGTCAGCTTGCCATGGTCCATGACCTGCAACAGAATGTTATAAAGATCAGGATGAGCCTTCTCAATTTCATCAAGCAGCAAAACGCAATAAGGCGTTTGATCAACAGCATCTGTTAGCAAACCGCCTTGGTCAAAACCAACATAACCCGGAGGTGCGCCGATAAGGCGCGAAACAGAATGCCGCTCCATGTATTCGCTCATATCAAAACGCGTCAGCTTAACACCCAACACTTCAGACAAGCGCTTAGCTACTTCCGTTTTGCCCACACCAGTAGGGCCAGAGAACAGATAGCTGCCGATCGGCTTTTCCGGTTCGCGCAAACCAGCCCGCGCTAACTTAATTGCGGCGGCCAGTTGCTCAATGGCTTTGTCTTGGCCAAATACCATGCGTTTCAATTCAGACTCAAGATTCTTGAGCAACGTTGTGTCATCTCGCGAAACATTCTTGGCCGGAATCCGCGCCATAGTGGCAATTGTCTCTTCGATGTCTGAAACATCTATAATTTTCTTGCGCTTATCTTCTGGCACCAGCATTTGCGATGCGCCCGTCTCGTCGATCACATCAATCGCTTTATCTGGCAGTTTGCGGTCGGCCATGTAACGCGCTGAAAGCTGAACCGAGCTTTCAATCGCTTCATCAGTATAGGTGACCTTGTGGAATTCTTCGTAATAAGGCTTCAGGCCCTTCATAATGGCAATCGCATCTGGGATCGAAGGTTCGTTCACATCGATCTTTTGGAAGCGACGAACAAGCGCCCTGTCCTTCTCAAAATGCTGACGATACTCCTTGTAAGTGGTTGATCCAATGCAACGAAGTTGCCCACCTGCTAGAGCTGGTTTCAATAAATTCGAAGCATCCATCGAACCGCCGGATGTAGCGCCAGCGCCAATCACCGTATGAATTTCATCAATGAACAAAATTGAACCGGGCTTCTGCTCAATCTCTTTCATAACAGCCTTGAGGCGCTCTTCAAAATCACCACGATAGCGCGTGCCCGCGAGCAAAGTGCCCATATCGAGCGCATATATTGTGCAGTCTTTCAAAACTGCAGGCACTTCGCCCTTGATGATTTTGCGCGCCAAACCTTCGGCAATCGCTGTCTTGCCAACACCTGGGTCACCAACGAACAATGGATTGTTTTTAGTGCGGCGGCAAAGAATTTGAATAGTGCGGTCAACTTCTTTCGAACGCCCAATCAAAGGATCAATTTTGCCCTCGCCTGCTTTTTTGTTGAGATCGACACAATAAGCCTCG
>Ga0209069_10001131_pt1 | contig 13296 bp, 11 predicted proteins | sample Str013_2_FD_187202 | JGI IMG/M metagenome (GOLD analysis project Ga0209069, IMG submission 187202) | Freshwater sediment microbial communities in response to fracking from Pennsylvania, USA - Straight Creek_MetaG_SC_2013 (SPAdes) (version 2) | ecosystem: Environmental > Aquatic > Freshwater >...
GTATACTTCCCATTGAATGCCGGGTACGGCGCTTCGGTCACGAAAAAGATCGAATCGTTGGTGTCCGGGCCGCTGTTGGCCATGGCCAGGCGGCCTGGCGCATCAAATTTCAGCGTTGGCGCGATTTCCGTCTTGTAGGGAAAACCCGGGCCCTCGGGATGTCCCACGCCAGTGCCCAGCAAATCTCCGCCTTGTACCATCACTCCGGGAATCACGCGGGTAAATACCAGCCCGTCAAAGAATTTCGTGCTCATCGTCTGCTTGGTTTCCGGATGCACGTAGGAAATCTTTCCAATCGCCAGGCCTACCATTGTGCGTACCGTGACGGGCGCTTCGGCTTCATATAATTTGCAGGTGATTTTTCCCTTATCGGTTTCCATCGTCCAGTAGAGGCCGGGTTTTCGTTTGTCAGCCGGCGAAGCGGCGGGCTGGCCCGCTCGCAAAGGAAGAATAGAGAACAGAAGCGCTTGAATGACCAGAGTCGCTTGAATCGTTGCCAGGATTCCCCTGCGGTGGAGCGTTTTCATGAGAGATGTCTCCGAGTTCTCCGTTAAGACGTAAGCGAAACCAGAAATGCGCGACACGGAGATGATTGAGTATCACAGAGGATCGCGGAGAAAATCAAAGAGACTTACAGGGAGGCGGGGTTCCCTAATCATTTTTTGACGTTTACGCGCGGTCAATTGCATAATGCACACGCATCGTCCATGGCTTCTTGGAAGTGGACTACTTTGGAGTCAATCGTTGGGAAGGAGAAGGAAAACATGAGCGGAGTGCGAGTGCTTGTAGGGACGCGCAAAGGCGCATTTATTCTAACGTCTGACGGCAAGCGCGATAAGTGGGATATCGCTGGCCCTCATTTTGGCGGCTGGGAGATTTACCACGTCAAAGGTTCACCGGTGGATCCGAACCGCCTTTATGCTTCGCAATCCAGCGGCTGGTTCGGCCAGTTGATCCAGCGATCAAACGACGCCGGCAAGACCTGGGAGCCGGTAGGGAATAAGTTTGTCTATGACGGCACGCCCGGCACACACCAGTGGTATGACGGAACGCCGCATCCATGGGAATTCAAAAGAGTCTGGCATCTGGAGCCATCGCTCACGGATCCCGACAAGGTATACGCCGGTATTGAGGACGCTGCCTTATTTTATTCGGCCGATGGCGGACAAAATTGGGCGGAGCTTTCCGGTTTGCGCGGCCACGGAACCGGCCCGCACTGGATGCCTGGCGCTGGCGGCATGTGTTTGCACACAATTTTGCTGGACCAGAATGTTCCTGGACGCATGTTCATTGCCATTTCGGCGGCGGGCGCGTTCCGTAGCGATGACGCTGGAAAGACTTGGCGGCCAATTAATAATGGATTGAACTCAAAATTTCTTCCCGACCCGACTGCCGAGGTGGGCCACTGCGTTCATCGCCTCGCCATGCACAAATCTCGTCCGGGCGTGCTGTTTATGCAGAAACACTGGGATGTGATGCGTACGGACAACGCCGGAGACTCTTGGACGGAAGTAAGCGGAAATTTACCCACTGATTTCGGATTCGTGATTGACGTGCACGCGCACGAGCCGGAAACGATTTATGTTGTTCCGATCAAAAGCGACTCGGAACATTATCCCATCGATGGAAAGTTGCGTGTGTACCGCAGCCGCTCGGGCGGAAACGAGTGGGAGGAACTTTCCAAGGGCCTGCCGCAGCGCGATTGCTATGTCAATGTGTTGCGCGACGCCATGGCCGTTGATTCGCTCGACAAATGCGGCATTTATTTTGGGACCACCGGCGGGCAAGTCTACGCATCGTCCGATGCGGGAGATTCATGGGCGCCGATTGTCCGCGATCTTCCGGCGGTTGTGTCCGTGGAAGTTCAGACGTTGCCGTAGCCGGAGCCATGACCAATTCCGCGACAACTGCGTTGATTCGTGTTGAGCTTCCCGCGCATTTGCGGACGCTGGCGCGCGTGGGCGCCGAAATTACAGTCAGCGCGGCACTCAACGCCGAGGGCCGCGTCACGCCGCGCGCGATTCTGGACGCGATTGAACTCGCCCATCCCATGCTGCGCGGCACAATTCGCGACCAGGTCACGCACCAGCGCCGCCCGTTTCTGCGTTTTTTCGCATGCGCTGAGGATTGGTCTCATGAATCGGCTGACGCTCCGCTCCCCGGCGAAGTCGCGTCGGGCCAGGAGCCGTTTTTGGTCATCGGCGCGATTGCCGGAGGTTGATTCGCGGAGTTCTCAGGCAAAGCGATTATCCGCCGCGCCGCCTTTTGTAGCCCGCCTCTTCAGAGGCGGGGATTTTCTTCTGCCCAAGGAGAACAACCCATTGCAAAAAATCACGCCATTTCTGTGGTTCAACGACCGAGCCGAAGAGGCCATGAATTTTTACGTTTCTATTTTTAAGAATTCCAAAGTGGGCCGCGTAACCAGATACGGAGACGCAGGTCCAGGGCCCAAGGGCAGTGTCATGTCCGCGACATTTATCCTCGACGGCCAGGAATTTTACGCACTCAACGCCGGCCCGAAATACTCATTCACCCCGGCCATTTCATTCTTCGTTAGCTGTGAAACGCAGCAGGAAGTGGACGAGTTGTGGGAGAAGCTTTCCGCCGGCGGAGCGACAAACCGCTGCGGCTGGCTTACGGACAAGTTCGGCCTATCGTGGCAAATTATTCCTACTGCTTTGGGCCAGATGCTCGGAGACAAGGATGCCGAAAAATCGAAGAGGGTGATGATGGCCATGATGCAAATGACCAAGATTGAAATTGAAGCGTTAAGGAACGCTTACGAACGGGAATAGATCCGCAAGAAGAGATATATACTTCCCCCGCCAAGGATTTAAGGAGACTATCGCATGAGAAAACGCGCCGCGCATTTTCTGTCCATGATTGTTCTGGTTATTTCTTTTTTTGCGGCATTCGCCTCTCTTCGTGCCGAGACGTTAAACCGCCAGGCCGATACGATCAAAACATCGCAAGGGGAGCTGAAAATCACGCCGTTGTATCACGGCAGCGTGATGCTCGAATTTGGCGGGAAGGTGATTCATGTGGATCCCTGGAGTCGCGGTGACTTCACCGATATTCCCCAGGCGGACTTAATCGTGGTGACGCACACGCACCAGGATCATCTGGATCTGGCGCTTGTAAATAAACTGAAGAAAGCAGGGACCATAGTTGTTGGGCCGCCCGCCGTGATTGATACGCTGAATTGTTTTCCTGCCTGCGGCCAGGCGGAAATTGTGGGCGATTCGGACAAGAAAACGGTGATGGGCATCGGTTTCGAGGGAGTGCCGATGTACAACCTGGTGCAGGGGTCGGCGCCGGGGATGCCCTTTCATCATAAAGGAATCGGGAGCGGATACGTTTTGACGTTTGGCGACACGCGCGTCTATTTTTCCGGTGACACGGAATGCACATCGGAAATGAAGGCGCTCAAGAATATTTCCGTCGCGTTTCTGGCGATGAATCCCCCGAGGACCGAGTCCACGATCGAAGCGGCCGGGTGCGCGAAGGAATTCAGGCCGAGAATTGTGTATCCCTATCACTATCGAGGATCGAAGCCCGAGGAGTTTGCCGACGCGCTCAAGGATGTTGCCGGAGTCGAGGTTCGCATACGGAAGCTCGAGGGGGAGCAGTAAGGTTGGCCATAGCGAGTTGAGTTGATGGAAATTAAAACCGGACAGGCTGAAGACTGTCCTACCTGCGCTTGGCTAGCCCGAATGATTCGGCCAGTAGTTGGTAGGAACGAATGCGGGCCTGGTGGTCGTGGATGACGGTCAGAATCATGAACTCGCTCACCTGCAGCTTGCGGGATATTTTTTTCAGAGTGCCGCAAACTTTTTCAGCGTTGCCCACGATGTAACGCGGCCATTCGCTGGCGTCCCATTCGAGCGGATCGGCTCCGGCCCCCAGGCTTTCGAGTTCCTTGATCGCTTCCTCCGGCGTTGGCACGGGGCGGCGCTCGCCGCCCAGTCGGATTCGCCGGATCAGCACTTTGGTGCTTGCTGAAAGCCTTGCCGCTTCCGCCTCGGTATCCGCGCAAACCGCGCCCAGGGTGACGATCGCGCGCGGCTGACTTAAATATTTTGATGGTTTAAAATTTTCGCGATAGTGCGCCAGCGCCGCCACGCTTTGTTCGGGCCCGATAAAATGGGCGAAGGCATACGGTAGTCCGAAATTCGCGGCAATTTCAGCGCTCCATGTACTTGAGCCGAGCAGCCAAACGTCAGGGACCCCGGGCATGTCGGGAGAAACCTTGATGCGATTGAAAGGATGTTCCGGCGGAAAATCGCCGTGCAGAAACCACAGCAGTTCCGACAATTGATCGGGGAAGTCCGAAGCTTGCAGTCGCTTGCTGCGATCGCGCTGCAAAGCGAATGCTTCCAGTCCGCCGCTTCCCGGCGCGCGGCCAACGCCCAGGTCGATTCGATCCGGAGTTAGCGCGTGTAACATGCGGAACGCTTCGGCGACCTTCAGCGGGCTATAGTGAGGGAGCAAAATTCCGCCAGAGCCGACGCGAATTCCGCTGGTTTCAGCGGCCACTCGCGCGATCAGAATTTCTGGCGCCGGACTTGCCAGCGTTTCAATGGCGTGATGCTCGGCGATCCAGTAGCGTTCGTAGCCCAGGCGGTCGGCCTCGCGCGCCAGTTGAATGGTGTTGTGGAGCGCCTCGGCGGGCGTGGAGCCTGCGGGGACGGGCGATTGATCAAGGACGGAAAGTTTCATCGCTACCTTTCGTTTCAACCTGATGCGCGATTACGCGGGATCCTTAAAAAATGTTTTGGCGTGTTGAACATCAATTCTCGATCCATCCTTTTGGCCTATCCGGACATCTTTACACGTGGGCACGAATTCGGCCGCAAAAGTCCCGCCTGACCAATGCGCTCTACGCGGTGTTGACGAGCCGGACACGCCGTACGAGATTCGAGGCAGGAGATCCCGCGGAACATCATAATCTTGAAAGCGCTGGTCGCAAAGGCGTCAGCATCGGATTTCGCTTCATTGTCTTGACGGCGAAAAGCGCTAGTACGGCGATAAATCAGGCGGGAGCATTGCGTGCCGAGTCAGGCCGATGTATATTGCCAACCCGGGTTAGTCGTCTACACGGAAGCTCCAGCTTAGAGGGATCCTCGCAGAACCGAAAATCAATAGATCTGCGGACACATAACGAATGACTGAAACGATATTCTCAATCTTTTCGCGTGAGCCGGCCATTGGCCGCGATTTCCGGACCGCTGTTTCACTTCACGGGCATACGAATTGCTCCAAAGAAGGCCTGGATTTCATTCCTCAACTGGCCAATCGCCTTCCCATGCTTCATGCGGCTCTGGAAAAGCAGTGTCAGCGGTCCACAATTCCCGTGGATTTCACCAAGGCTTATTGGACTCCTCCGCTTTCACCCATGCGGGCCTACGAAACCGAGAGGAATCAGATCCGGGATGTGCTCGGCTTGCAGAGCTTGGTCTCGCTTACCGACCACGACACTATTGCGGCCCCGACCATGCTGCGAACGGTGGCGGAAACAGCGCTGATTCCGGTGTCCCTGGAGTGGAGCGTTCCGTATCAGAAGACAAGTTTTCACATCGGGGTTCACAATTTACCCCCCGCGGATGCACAGGCGATTGTCTCCGACCTCAACGCGTGCACCAAGGATCCCCGTGAAGAGCGCATTTCCGAGCTTCTGGCCATGCTTGACCAAATTCCCGATGTCCTGACCGTCTTCAACCATCCTCTCTGGAATCAGTCCTGCACCGGGGAGCATAGGGACGACCATGTCCTCGAGCGATTCTTGCGCCAGACGAACAACTTTCTGCATGCTTTCGAGTTTAATGCCACACGCAGTTCGAGGGAAAACAGGGAAGTCGTCAAGCTGGCCGAACGCTGGCAGCGCCCCATCATCTCCGGCGGAGACCGGCATGGATGCGATCCGAGCGGCGCCCTGAATCTGACTCAGTGCGAAACTTTTTCCGAATTTGTGGGCGAAATACGAAAAGAACAGCGCAGCCACGTGGTTGTGATGCCTCAATGTGCCGAGCCTGCGCTGATCCGAACCATTCGCACGCTGCTTGACGTGATTCGTGAATATCCGGATTATCCGGATGGCGCGCGTCGCTGGGACAACCGGATATTTCACCCCGATGCTGTCGGCGGCGCGGACCGGCCGATTTCCTCGCTTTGGAAAGCTCCTCCTGCTTATGTCGAAAGAACCTTCGCATGCATCCGCGTGCTGGAAAACGCGGCGGTGCAACGCATTTTGCGGCGCATGTTCCGGAGAAGCGTTGGATCCTACGTGCCGTCGGAAATTTCGCCGGAGGCCGCTTCGTGAAAAAAGAAAGTCCACGGGTCGCTCTTTTTCCGTGTGTTTACCATGAAGTGGACGGGGTGGCCAGCACCAGCAAGCAATTCGAGGCATTCGCAGGCCGCCGCGGGTTTCCCTTACTCATGGTTCATGCCGGACCCGTGAATGCGGTTACCGCCTCCGGATGCGTCACGCATATCGAATTGCAACGGAGCCGCCTGAAATTTCCCATTGACCGCGCGCATTATTACGACCTGCTTTTCTGGAGGCATTACCGGAAACTGGAATCGCAGATTCGGGATTTTCAGCCCGATTTAATTCAGATCACTGGTCCCAGCGACGTTGGCATGTTGGGGGCGCTGGTCGCGCACCGGCTGAAGATTCCACTGGCGGCAACCTGGCAAACCAATGTGCATCAGTACGCCCGCAGCCGCGCCGCTAACTTGGTTTCATTTCTATCACCGGCGGCAGCCACAAAACTGCTGGATGCCGTGGAGCGTTCGAGTTTCCGCGCTGCGGCCCGCTTCTATAAAATTCCGCGGCTCTTGTTTGCTCCGAATCAGGAAATTATTCAAGCCCTGGAGGCTGCTACCGGCAAGCCTTGCTACCTGATGTCTCACGCCGTGGACACGGATGTATTTACTCCCGAGTTGCGCAATCGGCAGGGAGGTCCGTTCCAGATCGGTTTCGTCGGGCGCCTGACGGCCGAAAAGAATGTGCGCTGGCTGGCGCGGCTTGAGCAATCCTTGATTGCCATGGGGCACCGGGATTTTGAAATTGTCGTGGTGGGGCAGGGCGCGGAGGAACAATGGCTCCGCGACCACATGAAGCAGGCAAGATTCACGGGATTGCTGACCGGGCGTGAATTGTCCCAGGCATTTGCCAATCTCGATCTGCTGGCATTTCCTTCGGAAACGGATACGTTCGGCCTGGTTGTATTGGAAGCATTTGCTTCGGGCGTGCCTGCCGTGGTCACGGGTGGTGGTGGGCCGAAATATACGGTCCGGCACGGCCAGACGGGATATTCCGCCAACACGTTTGATGAATTCGCGTCCTACATTTCGGTTCTGATGTCTCGCCACGATGTGCATTCCGCGATGTGCGTGGCGGCGCGCGAACAAGCGGTGGCAACTTCCTGGAATCGGATTTTTGAAGGGGTGTATGAGGCCTACCAGACCGGATTATTTCCGGTCGCTGCCGCCCCCCGCCCTGTTTTCGATACGGTCACCACCTGAAGCAAATTCGCCCGCGATGTGTTTGTGCCATGGTATTTTGAAAAAATGGGGCTATTCACGAGTCTGGAAAAAATATTAATCATGATGATTCGCAAACATTCATTCTTCCCGGTTATTTTTGCGCTCTGCGCATGCATGCTGCTTTCGGCATGTCCAGGATTTGCGCAAGACGCGGTCCAGGCCCCTGCGCCGGCGCGGCTCGCTCTATCCGAAATCGTGGAAAGGCTCACGGAAATGAACGCCGTGCGCGCTGAGGCTCTGATGGGGTATCGCAGTCGGCGCGCCTACGAGATCGACTACAAGGGAATTCCCAGCAACATGCACGCCGAGATGGTGGTGGAATTAAAATACACGGCGCCATCCACCGAGGAATTCAAGGTTGTTTCTCAGAGCGGATCCAAGTGGATGATCGATCTCATCCTGAAGAAATTGATGGAGTCTGAGCGCGAGTCCCACGAAGATAAAAATCGCGACAGCGTCCAGATCACCGGGCGAAATTACAATTTCACGATGCTCGAGTCGCAAGCCGTCGTGGACGGTTGCTCCTACGTACTGGGCGTCGAACCAAAAGTGCCCACCAAATTCTTATTTCGCGGCAAAATCTGGGTGAATGACAAGGATTTCGCCGTCTGCCGGATTGAAGCCGAGCCCGCCAAAAATCCTTCGTTTTGGATCAAGAAGACCGACATTCATCATTCCTTCATGAAAGTGGGAGATTTTTGGCTTCCTGCCGAAAACACTTCCATCTCGCATATACGATTCGATGGCCGCGCTACTTTGACAATTAAATATGGCGGCTATGAAATTGAATCGGCTCACGCGCTCAATTTGCATTCCGCGCAGCCCTGACATCTCCGCGAGCTACTGAAAAAAACTAGTCTGCCTATTAATCAACGACAGTCCCGCTGCCCTGAACCCTCTCCCACGGACGTGAAGCCCGCGCTTTTATATTCCACTCGGCGTTAAAAAACGCTAGGATTGGCCGATCCGCAAGTGCAATCAAAATTTAGACAGCCCAATTCTTGAGGTTACAGATAGCCATCATGGGTCGCGGGCGGCAATCGAAAAGGAAATTTTCAATGCGCATACAGCTTAGAGTTTCGGTACTCCTTGGTCTGATTGCATTTCTCAACCCGCTTTGCCACGGCGCCACGATCACCGGCACGGTGAAAGGCGTCGACGGCGCACCGTTCCAGGGCGCCTTCGTCGAGGCGCAAAACTCAAAGACCAGGATTACAACGATCGTGCTTTCCGATAGCGCGGGACATTACCGCGTGCCGGACCTGGCCGCGGGCGACTATCGAGTGCAGATCAGAGCCACGGGCTTTCGCGCCGATCCCCGCGGCGGCGTGGCTCTCACCGCCGACCAAAATGTTTCATTCGATTTCGCGTTGCAAAAGGGCATTGTGCGCTGGAATGAAATTTCGCGATATCAGGCGACGCAACTTTTTCCGCCCGCAAGAGGTCGGGATCTGATTTTCAGCCAGTGCAATATTTGCCATCAATTCCAGAGCCGCATGGCCTCGGTCCACCGCGATCTGGACGGCTGGCGGGACCGCGTCGCCTATATGCGTGAAGCCATGCACTTCAGCATCTTCCTCAACAAACATTTCAGCGATCAGGATGCCGAGGATGTGGCCACTTATTTGACCAGCCTGTTCGGGCCGGATTCCGTGCTGCCGAAATCGGCGGCTGATGCGCCGGGATACGAAAAAACCGTGCGGCCTTTCAGCAGCGAGGCCATGAACATTGTTTACGTCGAGTACGACATGCCGGGTCCCAGCCGCATGCCCTTCAGCGCCGCTCCCGACAAAAATGGTTACTTGTGGATTCCGGATTTTGGCGTCGCCAACAAGATTACGCGGCTCGACCCGAAAACGGGGGAGATGACGGATTTTCCGATTCCGCATATCGGCACGGGTTCGGTTCATTCGTCCGTGCCCGCGGCCGATGGTTCCGTCTGGCTTGCCGAGCAGGGACCCAACAAACTCGGCAGATGGGATCCAGCGACCCAAAAGATTACCGAATATCCGGATTCGTTTCTCCCCGGTTTGGAAGGCGTGGAAGAAGGGGGATCCAAGCACACCGTCCGTTTTGATCCCAGCGGAAAAGTTTGGGCCAGCGGCGACCCGCTGACCATGTTCGATCCGGAAACTGGAAAATTCACGCACTTCGATGAAGCGACGCCCACATATGACGTAAAGCCGGACACCAACGGCGACGTCTGGTTTACCAGCCCCAGGAATAACAAGATCGGCAAAGTAGACGGCAAGACCATGAAGCTTACTCAGTGGAAATCTCCGACGCCGGAGTCCTTTCCGCGTCGAATGGAAATTGGACCCGACGGAATGATCTATTCCGGCGAATTTGGCGCAGGAAAGATGTTGCAATTCAATCCCAAGGCGCAGACTTTCAAGGAATTTATCTTGCCCGGTCCGGACCCCAGTCCGTACGCCATGGGCTTCGATGCCGATGGTTATCTCTGGTACGACTCCCACAGCATGGATGAAATCGCGCGATTCGATCCGAAGACCGGCAAGGTGATCGAATATCCGTTCCCTCATGCCGAGCTGGCCATGCGCGAATTCTTCCGCGATTCGCAAGGCAGGATGTGGTACGGCACGCCGCCCAACAATAAAGTTGGCTACTTTTATCTGGCAGGGAAGAGCGCCGCCATTGGATCATCTGGCAAGTAAAATATACAGAAAGCGAATTGCTGTGGCTCTGGTGGCGCGGGCTTCAGCCTGTGGCTTTTGGTCGTAGATGACCTAAGCCCCGCAGGCTGAAGCCCGCGCCACTAAAATTCGCATTTCGCGGATTGCTTCCGCCGTCCTCTAGCGTTCCGAGGTGAGAGGCTGCAACGGTGGCGTTTTGCCGGGCGGGACGCCTTCCTCAGCCGCGTTAGCCAGCATGGCCACCGAAGCATACGTTCCGCTGACCATGATCAGGTCCACCACTTGCTGTTCGCTAAAAAGTTCGCGCGCGCGCTTGTACGTGGCATCGCTGGCGAAATGTTTCGTGGAAAGTTCCATGCAGAGATCGTAGACCACCGCCTCATCAGGCTGCATGGATGCCGGCCGCTTGCCCACTTTCAGGTCGGCTGCCACGGACTCGGAAAGTCCCGCTTTAATGGCCAGCGGGTAATGTGCAAACCATTCGATCTGGGATGTCCAAAGCCGTGACTGAATCAGGATGGCAAACTCATTCAGTTTGCGCGGCACCGAGGTATTAAATCGCAAATAATCCAGCAGCTCAAACATGCGGTCGGCCACAATCGGGCTGCGCAGCATGGGATTATACGGCCCGCTGATTCCGACGCTGGAAACCTTCAGGATTTTATCGGCAACGGCGTGTTGCGCGGCATTGAGCTCCTCCACTTTCAATTGCGGGAATCGCCGCTCTTTTTCCGCTGAATACGCCTGCGGGGTTGAAATTACAATCGCGGCAACGCCCGCGGCAATCGCGACGCTCATCGCCAGGATGGCTAGTTCTCTCATGTACGGGTTCTCCTCGAAATTCCTTTTATCACATTTTCGATCAGCGAGGCTATCCAATGCGCTAATCTGCTTACAGGTTGCGGACAAATTACAAATCAGGCATGATTTCGCCGCGCGGCCACTCGCTGCCTGAAACTTGCCGCAATGTTACTCAAGCCCGAGGTGCTTTCCCATGATTCGACGTGATTTCTGCAAAACATCGCTCGCTCTTGCTGGTTTAACCATGCGCGGCACTGGCGCGCGCGCGTTGCTCGGGCCTGCCGGGGAAATGCCCGCGCCCGCCGAGGAACTGGCAAAAGCGCCGGGCCTCACCAAGTATTGCTCCGAATTCATCGTGAACACGAAATATGAAGACATCCCGGAAAACGTGATTGCCATTGGCAAAAAAACAATTTTGGATGGATTTGGGCTGGCGCTTGCCGGATCGGTTTCCAAATCCGGGCCGCTCATTCGCCAATATATTGACTCGCTCGGGCTGTGCAATGGAAAAGCCACGGTTATCGGAACAAAAATGAAAGCGCATCCGCGTTTTGCCGCGCTGGCCAACGGCAATTCCATTCATGCGGACGACTATGATGACACCGGCTCGGCCATGCACGTAACGGCTCCCACGCTTCCCTCGGCGTTTGCAATGTGTGAACTGGGCCATCGCAGCGGTAAGGATTTAATGCTCGCCTTTCATCTGGGTGTGGAAGTTGCCGACAAGATCGGAGAAGCCGTTTCGCCTCGCCATCAAAGGGAGGGATATCACACGACGGGCACAATCGGTTCCTTCAGCAGCGCCATTGCCTGCGCGAAGCTTCGCGGATTGGACGCGCCGAAGACGGCGGTCGCCATGGCCATTGCCGCGTCCCAGGCCAGCGGGCTGCGCGATAATTTCGGCTCCATGACCAAACCGTTTCACGCCGGGCATGCCGGTGAAAATGGTTCCGCAGCGGCGGACCTTGCGGCCATCGGTTGGACCGCCGCGGGAGATATTCTTGAAGCGCCGCTGGGATTTTTCCAGGTTGGCGGAGGCTTTGATCCAAAAATAATTGTTGGCAAGCTTGGCAATCCGTGGATGTTCGTCGCGCCCGGGGATTTGATCAAGCGCTTTCCGTGCGGCACGATTCAGCAGCAAGTTATGGACGAAATGCTGCGCCTCATTCAGAAGAACGATATCAAGGCCGCGGATGTTGAAAAGGTCGAGGTTGCCGGGAACCTCAGCAATTGGGAAACGCTTTTCCGTCATCGCCCCGTGAACAGCCTCCAGGCAAAATTCAGCATGGAATTCGCCGTCAGCATTCTGCTGCTCGATCGCAAAGCAACGCTCAGCACATTTACCGATGCCGTTGTGTTGCGTCCGGAAGTGCAGGATTTGATCGGTCGCGTGCGATATTACGCGGATCCGGAATTCGATAAGCTGACCAAGCAGGGCGCTTCGTTGCAGCTCGTGCTCGTCGAGCAGAGCAGAATCAAAATTTTCATGAAGAACGGCAAAGTGATCACCGGCGTAACCGAACCCGCCAAGGGAAGCCCGGAAAATCCCATGACCTTTGAGGAAGTGGCCGATAAGTTCAAGGGCAACGCGGAATTTGCCAAGTGGCCGAAACAAAAAGCGGATACGATCATCGAAATCGTGAAATCTCTTGAAAACGAGCGCGACATGAGCCGGCTGACCGCGGCGCTCTCGGCTTAAACGATCGTTATCTCAAAAAAATCAGGAGTGCGCGAGATGAGGAGTGATCGAAATAATCGGGTAGTCCGGAATAAGGCCGGCCTTGGATTCAATCGCAGGGAATTGCTGCGGTGTTCGGGATGGGTCGTTGCCGGCGCCGCGCTTATTCCTCGCGTGATCGGCGCAGCTGGAAATATAAGCCCGGTAATGGAGCGGCTCAGCGCTTATATGGGCGAGGCAGCCGCACGCGCATTGCCGGACGAAGTGATCGAGAAAGCAAAACGCCATACACTCGACACGTTTGGCGCGATGATTTCCGGCTCCGAACTGCCGCCGGGCATTGCCGCGCTGCGATTTGCCCGTGAATACGGCGGTGAAAAAGTTGCGACCGTCGCGGGATCAAATATGATTTGCGGGCCGGTGGAAGCTGCGCTGGTAAACGGATTGCTCGCGCACTCCGACGAGACGGACGACTCGCACGCTCCCTCGCATTGCCATCCCGGATGCTCGATTGTTCCTTCCACTCTTGCGGCGGGAGAAAAATTTGGAATTGATGGTTCGCGATTCTTGCGGGCCGTGGCACTGGGCTACGACGTCGGACCGCGCTTCACCATG
>Ga0209069_10001132_pt1 | contig 13288 bp, 11 predicted proteins | sample Str013_2_FD_187202 | JGI IMG/M metagenome (GOLD analysis project Ga0209069, IMG submission 187202) | Freshwater sediment microbial communities in response to fracking from Pennsylvania, USA - Straight Creek_MetaG_SC_2013 (SPAdes) (version 2) | ecosystem: Environmental > Aquatic > Freshwater >...
GGGGGTAGGCCACCGGATCGACATTTGTTTCGTTTCAGACCCTGAGGGTCTGACACCGGCCCCCGCCTCGGATTTTGGTGTTCAGGGACACAACCGCGGCCGCACACTGGCTAAGCGGAATTTCCCGAAGCGGTCAACTCCGTGCGGGATCCTCGACGCACCTCAGCACGCCATGCGATCGATGCGACGTGCGGGGAGCCTGCATGTGCTCGACACGGCGATCCTATCTTTCATATGGTGGGCGCGGCGACCTGCAGGCCGGTCTCGCCGACCGTCGTTGCCCCCCTCGATCCGGAGATGGCATGCCAGAACAACAGGACGGGCTTTCCGGGCACCCACCGACAACGGTTGAGCCGCGCAGCGGGACCACCGCCAAGGTCTGGGACCTCGGCGTGCGGGGGTTTCACTGGCTGTTGGTGGCCGCCGTCAGCCTTTGCCTCTACACCGGGTTCCTCGCACCCGCCAATTGGCTGGGCGTGCATGTGTGGACCGGAACCTTCATCGCGGCGCTCATCCTGTTCCGCCTGGTATGGGGGATTGCCGGCAGCACCTACAGCCGCTTTGCCTCCTTCATTCCCACACCCGGCCGGGCGATCCGGTACGCCATCGCGCTTCTGCAACGGCGGGCGGCACACGTCACCGGGCACAATCCGCTGGGCTCGGTCATGATCGTGGCGTTGCTGGTGACGGTGACCGCGCTGCTCGGCACCGGGGTGCTGACGCTGGGCGGCATGTTGAAACAGGGTCCGTTGGCGTTCGCGCTCAGCTTCGCGAGTGGACGGACGGCAAGAACCATCCACGAGTGGCTCGGATTCGGCCTCCTCGGCCTCGTGTTCCTGCATGTGCTGGGCGTAGCCATCGAAAGCTGGCGGACGGGCGAAAACCTGGTGGCGGCGATGCTCTCGGGCCGGAAGCGGATCGGCGAGGAGCGGGCGGCCGCGGTGCTGCCTGCGCGGCCCTGGCTGACGACCGGCATCGTGGTGCTGGTCCTGCTGGTGGCGCGAACCGCCGTCATCGCCCTCGCGGCCCGTCCGGGCTACGGCGTGCCGCAGACCATCGTCAACGAGGACCACCAGCGCGAATGCGGCAGCTGTCATTTCGCATTTCCGCCGAGCCTGGCATCGGCCGGCACTTGGCACGCCATCATGGCGGGGCTGGACGAACATTTCGGGGCCGTCGCGACGCTCGATCCGGCCATCGCCTCCCGCATCGGCGCCTATCTGGCCGATAATTCCGCCGAGCATTGGGACACGCTGCCGGCACACGTGCTGCGCGAAACCAGCGCCCGTGAGCCGCTGCGCATCACCGGCACGGCCTACTGGACGCGCCGGCATCATGAGATCCCGGCGGAGACATTCAAATCCACGGCGGTCGGTGGGCGAACCCAGTGCAATGCCTGCCACGGCGATGCGGCGTCGGGCCTGTTTGCACCGCAGTCGATCAACATCCCGCGGCAAGCCCAGCCGTGAGGCCGCGGTTGCACGATCCGGCCGGCTCCAAAGCGCCTCATGCGCGCTGCAGCAGGCAGGCATCGCCATAACTGTAAAACCGGTAGCCCGCGGCGATGGCGTGCGCGTAAGCGCTTTGCATCACCTCGAGACCTGAAAACGCCGCCACCAGCATGAACAGCGTCGATTTGGGCAGGTGGAAATTGGTCAGCAGCAGGTCGACGGCGCGGAATCGGTAGCCCGGCGTGATGAAGATTGCCGTCTCGCCCGCGAACGGCGCAAGGCTGCCATCCTCCCGTGCGGCGGATTCGATGAGCCTGAGCGCGGTGGTGCCGACCGCGACGATGCGCCCGCCATTGGCCCGCACGGCGTTGAGGGCCGCCGCGGTCGCCGCGGACATCTCGCCCCACTCGGCATGCATCGTATGCAACGCCGTGTCGTCGGCCTTCACCGGCAGGAACGTGCCCGGCCCGACGTGGAGGGTGAGGAATTGTTGCGAAACCCCGCGTCGATCCAGCTCCGCGAGCAGATCGGCGGTGAAATGCAGGCCCGCCGTCGGCGCCGCCACCGCCCCATCCTCGCGTGCATAAATGGTTTGATAGTCGGCGGTATCACGGGGCTCGACGGCGCGTTTGCCGGCGATGTAAGGCGGCAGCGGGATCTCTCCCCGCTCGCGGATGGCTTCATCGAGCAGCGGTCCGTGGAACGCAAACGAAAGCGTGATCTCGCCCGCCTCGCCTTTCGCCTCCACCGACGCGTCGAGCTGCCCGGCGTAGCAGACCTTGCCCTCATCGCCGAACCGAACCCGATCGCCGGGGACGAGCTTCTTGGCCGGGCGGGCGAGCGCGAGCCACCGCGAGCCGTCGAGCCGGCGGGTCAACAGCACCTCGACTTTCGGCTCCGTGGCGCGGCCAAGCCGCCGGCCGGCGAGGCGCGCCGGGATCACACGGGTGTCGTTGAACACCAGCGCATCGCCGGGACGCAGCAGGGCGGGCAGGTCGCGGATGATGTGGTCACTGAGGAAGGCGCGCTCACCCGGCCGCACCACCAACAGCCGCGCACTGTCCCGCGGGCTCACCGGGTGGAGCGCGATGAGCCGCTCAGGCAGCGTGAAATCAAACAACGACGTATGCAACGGCGAGGGCTCGTGGGTCGGGATGCTTGAGTAGGACGTATCCTTAGCAGGGCAGAGAGCACTTGGGCAGCGGATGGTTGGCGGAGGGAGGCCGACAAATTGAACTGCATCGAAGTTCGTTCGGGCGCGGACCATGGCATCTCAGGGAGGGGTACCCAATCAGGGTTCGGGATGCTCCGTGCTTTGCCCTCCCCTTTCACGTTATTCTGATAGGCACAACCGTCAGAACAATAGTGTTCAGGAGCCGCCATGAGCAACCCGGATTGGGACGGGATCGATCTTTCCATGTACTTGTATGGGACCTTGAAAGAACGACTGGTTACGCGCGACACCGCGCTCGCGTTTGCGATGCTGCTGATCGGCGATCGATTCGGCGCGGAGGAAGTCGATCATCAACACCCGATCAGCATCCATGCAGAAGGTGACACATGGGTGATCCGAGGTAGTGGCGAGCCCAATTGGAATGATGGCCATGACAAGGGGGCCATCAGGCATGGCAAGGCCGAAGTCGTCATCTCGCAATTCGATGGCCAAATTCTCAAGTTGACCTTGGAGGCGCCGTTGCCGCCACACGATCAAGGCGGGTCCGTGCCTCCAGCTGAAAAAATAGCACCCGAATAATACTGTGCCAGCGCCATCACGGGGATGCCGGAAATCGGTACGGTCGCATCAAGGTTGCGTTCCGCAAGACGCCGATCGGTCCGCTCGACACCCTGATCGCCGCCCATGCGCGCAGCCGCAGCTTGGTCGTCGTGACCGCCAACATCGGTGAATTCGGGCGCGCGGTGCAGTGCCTGCATCGACGTCACGCCGTGCTATCGCGCCGCCCGCCATCTGGCAAAGAGTGTGGCGAGATAGGACGGGGAGCGCTCGATAGCGTGCCCCTGCTCTTCGAGCCACCCCGCGAACGCAGGCAAGTTCCGGCTCGGAATACGCGGATAGAGGTGGTGCTCACCGTGAAAGTTGTAGTTTAGGTAGTGCAGAAACGGTCGTTCCAATCGGTTGCTGCAGTGACTGCGCAGCCTCATTTTCGCTGGCTCGTTGGGCATGGGAACGTGCTCGCAGAAGCCACGCAGCTGGGACATGAATAGTCCGACGGTCGCTGCGGCAACCGGGAATACGAGCCCGAGCCAGACATGCGCCCCCGCGGCTGTCGACAAAACGAAAAACGAGAGCTGGACTGCAATCAGGCCGGCCAGTTCGCCAAGCGCAATGGGCCATGAATGCTGCATTCGCACGCGCTGGCGCAACAGCGTCAACATGTGCAGGACATTCCATCCGAGCAGGGGACGCAATAGGTGCCACGCCAGCTTGCTGCGGCTGGCATCTGACAAATTGCCATAGTCGAGGAGCTGCGGATCGTCATCGTCGCCGACGTGACCATGATGCTGACGGTGAAGCGCTTCGAATGCTCCAAAATCGACGACAGTCCACCATCCCGCAAGCCGTCCAACAGCCCAGTTGAGGGTTGGATTGCGAAACAGTGTGCCGTGGACGGCCTCATGTACAAGTATGGTGGTCTTGGAAATCGCGATACCGAGTGGCACGACGACGGCGGCTGCTAGCCACGGAGTGACCTGATAGAGGAACGGGATAAACGCGATCCAAATCAATGGCACGCCGAGCAGGCGCACGCTTGCACGTAACCCCCAGAGATCTGATTTTTCGAAGTAGCGACTGGGAATCGTTAGTTTCGCACGCACTTTCACGTTCGGTCCGTGGCATAGTTTCGGATCATACTGTGGCGAAACAGCTTAACCCACTTAATTGACTAGACCGTTAACCTCCGGAGCGTATTTGCGTTTTCGTTGTCCGTTGACGATGACGGTAAGCAGACAAGGACCGGAGCGTCACGCAGTCACGCAGCCTCTGGTCTCACCCCTACCCCCGTCGCTTCTCACTCTCCTCCACCGCATCCTCGAACGTCCGCAGTCCCGTCTTCGGCGCCGATACCAGCACGGCCATGTTGCCGGGCTTGTGCTCGTTTTTCCGCATGCGCATGTGCGCCTTGGGGATCTGCTCCCAGGAGAACACCTCCGACATGCACGGATCGATGCGCCGCTCCACCACCATGCGGTTGGCCTGCGCCGCCTGCTTGAGGTTGGCGAAATGGCTGCCCTGCACACGTTTCTGGTGCATCCACACGTATCTCGCGTCCATAGTTAAATTATAGCCGGTGGTGCCGGCGCAGAACACCACCATGCCGCCCCGCTTCACCACCAGGCACGACACCGGGAATGTCGATTCGCCCGGGTGCTCGAACACGAAGTCGACGTTGTTGCCCTTGCCGGTGATGTCCCAGATCGCCTTGCCGAAATTGCGCGCCTCCTTCAGCCAGGCGTTGTACTCGGGCGTGTTGACGGTGGGCATCTGCCCCCAGCACTTGAACTTCTTGCGGTTGATGACCCCCTTGGCGCCCAGTTGCAGCACGAAATCCTTCTTGTCGTCCTCCGAGACGACGCCGATGGCGTTGGCGCCGGCCGCCGCGATGATCTGCACCGCCATCGAGCCGAGCCCGCCCGAGGCGCCCCACACGAGCACGTTGTGGCCCGGACGCAGCACATGCGGGCGATGGCCGAACAGCATGCGGTAGGCGGTGGCGAGGGTGAGGGTATAGCAGGCCGCCTCCTCCCAGGTGAGGTGCTTGGGCCGTTCCATCAATTGGCGGTCCTGCACGCGCGCGAACTGGGCGAACGAGCCGTCCGGCGTCTCATAGCCCCAGATGCGCTGGGAGGGCGAGAACATGGGATCGCCGCCGTTGCATTCCTCGTCGTCGCCGTCGTCCTGGTTGCAGTGGATGACGACCTCATCGCCCACCTTCCAGCGCTTCACCTTGGAGCCGACCGCATAGATGATGCCGGCCGCATCCGAGCCGGCGATATGATAGGCCGCCTTGTGCACGTCGAACGGCGAGATCGGGGTGCCGAGCGCCGCCCACACGCCGTTGTAGTTGACGCCGGCCGCCATCACCAGCACCAGCACGTCGTGCGAATCGAGCGGCCAGGTCGGCACCACCTCGACCTGCATCGCCGTCTCCGGCTCGCCGTGCCGCTCGCGTCGGATCGCCCACGCGTACATGGTCTTGGGCACATGGCCGAGCGGAGGAATCTCGCCGATCTCATAGAGATCCTTCAGCTCGGGCTTCGCCTTGGCTGGCTGATCCGCAACCTTGCCGTCCGATGCAGCGAGCTTGATCTTGGCCATTGTATTCTCCGCATATTCCAATGTGTCCTGCCGCGTCGCCGCGCGCGAGGCTCCGTCCCCGGGGCCGGCCCTATTGGGCCAATTATTGCACCGCAGCATGCCGGACGCTAGACCCCTTCATGGCAAAATCTTGAAGCATTGAAACGAAAGTCCCGCATTTTGGTTTCGCGCCGCGAAAATTCCTGCGCTGGCGGAATGTCCGTTCAGGCGGACCATTAACGAAGCCTTCAATGGCCGATGCTAGGCTCTGCAACGCGCATTCTGCTGCCGATGCAGGACCAACAGGACGGCCGCCATGACCGAGCTTCTTGACCACCTTGCCGTGTTCTGGAACCAGCTGCCGACCCTGAGCGGCACCACCATCTGCATCATGATCGGCATGAGCCTGTTTGCCACGTTCCTGGCGCGCGTCATCCTGCAGGCGACCACCAACGGCCTGCCGATCCTCGGCCTCGGCATGCTCGCGGGAAGCTATCTGTGCGTCCATATCATGCGCTACGGCGAAATCCTTCCGTTCGGCCGCACAGAGCTGATGGATGCCTCGATCGCCTCGATGATCGGCATCGGCGTCTCGATTCTCCCGGTCGTGTTGCTGATGCGGCTGATGGGCGCCTGACAGCGGGCAGACCGGCCCGGTTAGCGAAAAGACCGTTTTGCAGCGCAACACGTTCGGAGTAGTTTGCTTCCTCAGATCATCGAGGAGCGAATCGTCCGATCATGCCCAAGCGCCGAAAGCCACCGGCAGCCGAGCCGACCCCCCTCCGCGACAAACCCTGGCTGTTCCGCACCTACGCCGGCCATTCGACGGCGGAGAAATCCAATATCCTCTATCGGGGCAATCTCGCCAAGGGGCAGACCGGCCTTTCCATCGCCTTCGATCTGCCGACGCAGACGGGCTATGACAGCGACCACGAGCTGGCGCGCGGCGAGGTCGGCAAGGTGGGGGTGCCGATCTCGCACCTTGGCGACATGCGGACGCTGTTCGACGGCATCCCGCTCGACAAGATGAACACCTCGATGACGATCAACGCCACCGCGGCCTGGCTGCTGGCGCTCTATATCGCCGCCGCCGACGAGCAGGGCGCGCCGCGCGGCACGCTCACCGGCACCACCCAGAACGACATCATCAAGGAGTATCTGTCACGCGGGACGTATGTGTTCCCGCCCGAGCCCTCGCTCCGCCTGATCAAGGACACGATCGTGTTCACCTGCCGCGAGGTGCCGAAATGGAATCCGATCAACGTCTGCTCCTATCACCTGCAGGAGGCGGGCGCGACACCGGTGCAGGAATTGGCATTTGCGCTGGCCACCGCCCAAGCCGTGCTCGATGGCGTCAAGGCGTCAGGCGAAGTTACCAGCGCTGATTTCCCCGCCGTGGTCGGCCGCATCTCGTTCTTCGTCAACGCCGGCGTGCGCTTCGTCACCGAGATCTGCAAGCTGCGCGCCTTCGCCGAGCTGTGGGACGAGATTTGCGAGAAGCGCTATGGCGTCGCCGACGTCAAGCACCGGCTGTTCCGCTACGGCGTGCAGGTGAACAGCCTCGGCCTCACCGAGCAGCAGGCCGAGAACAACCCTTATCGCATCCTGCTCGAGATGCTGGCTGTCACGCTGTCCAAGCGTGCCCGCGCCCGCGCCGTGCAGCTGCCGGCCTGGAACGAGGCACTCGGTCTGCCGCGGCCGTGGGATCAGCAGTGGTCGCTGCGTATGCAACAGATTCTGGCGTATGAGACCGATCTGCTGGAATACGGCGATGTGTTCGACGGCTCCAAGGTGATCGAGCACAAGGTCGCCGAGCTGAAGGCGCAGGCCAAGGCCGAGCTCGCGTTGATCGGCGAGATGGGCGGCGCGGTGGCGGCGATCGACTACATGAAGCGGCGGCTGGTCGAGAGCAATTCGGCGCGGCTGAGAAACATCGAGTCGGGCGCGCAGGTCGTGGTCGGCGTCAACCGCTATACCGAGACCGAGCCCTCGCCGCTGTCGACCGGCGAAGGCTCGATACTGACGGTCGACGAAGGCGTCGAGGCCGAGCAGATCGGCCGGCTCAATGCCTGGCGGGCCTCGCGAAATGCCAAGGCGGTCAAGACGGCGCTCGCCGCGCTGGAGGCGGCCGCGCGGGACGGCAGCAACATCATGCCGCCCTCGATCGTCTGCGCCAAGGCGGGCGTCACCACCGGCGAATGGGGCGGCGTTCTGCGCGCCATCTTCGGCGAGTACCGCGCCCCCACCGGCATCGCCAAGGCGGCGACCTCCGACGCGGCGGGCCTCGGCACCGTGCGCAGTGCGGTGGAAGCGGTGTCCGGCCAGCTCGGCCGCCGTCTGAAGCTATTGGTCGGCAAGCCGGGGCTCGACGGGCATTCCAACGGCGCCGAGCAGATCGCGGTGCGCGCCCGCGACTGCGGCATGGAGGTGGTGTACGAGGGCATCCGCCTCACCCCCGGCCAGATCGTCACCGCCGCCATCGACGAGGGCGTGCACGTGATCGGACTGTCGATCCTGTCGGGCAGCCATATCGCACTGGTGCGCGACGTGATGGAGCGGCTGCGCAAGGAAGGGGCGAGCGACATTCCGGTGGTGGTCGGCGGTATCATCCCGGCCGAGGATGCGATCACCCTGAAGGCGCTCGGCGTCGCTGCCGTCTACACCCCGAAGGACTTCCAGCTCAACGACATCATGGCCGATATCGCGCGGCTGGTGGCGGGGGAGAAGGCGGCGGCTTGAGGCTGTCGAGACCGCGAGACGCGCTCCCTTCGCTCAGTCGGACATCCGTGTGCTTATAGCTCAGCTTCAATAGGGCGAAGGTCGAGGAGCGTGTCGATGCATTCTGGCGCACCGCTCGCGGGGAATCCGGCGGGTTCCTCGTACTGGTCCATTCGATTCCATTCGCGCACCCAAAAACCGGACGGTTGCCTTGGGGACAGCTCGACGACGGCTTCGCGGACGAACAATGCCTGTGCGACATTGCGAACCGCCACCCGAATCACAAATGTTCTGATCGCGGTCTTCGGTTGTGCCGCGGCGATCGGCTGCTGCATGGCCAGCAACTTGGCACTCGCAACGCTCGGATCGATGCTGGGCCTTCGCGACTGAATTGTTATGAACGGGCGGATGCGCAAGAACAATGCGCGCGTCATTCCCAACACCTGCTCGAGTTCGCCAACCGTTGCAAAAGGCGCATTCTTGGGGCCGTTCGCCCGACCTGCCGCAAGGTATTGTGCCGTCGAGGCGCGGCCGGACGCAGGACTGGAATCGAGGCTGCGGAAATCAATGATTGCGGAGGCCAGTTGCGTCGCCTGATTCTTCGCCAGGTCCAAGCCCACCAGCAGCTGCTCGAGTACCGTCTGGGACGCGAAATTGATGTCGATCAGTCCAGCCGTATCGAGCACTTCGACGGAGGCCACCGCTCGGCCGACTCGACAAACAAACGGCGTCCCGTCGGTTTGCAATGGCTGGCCCTTGCGGATCGAGCCACCCGATATGGCAAGTTGATAGGCCGCCAGCTGCGCAAGCCCGTCCGCCGATGCCTCGGCCTCCGATTGACGCGACAGATTGGCATTGATCCTTGCATCGAGCGCGACTGTCTTGGCGATCAAGAAGGCGACGAAGCCGAGCAAACCTACGGCCCACAGCACCGGGATCAGGACGAACCCGCATTGATGGCTTCCGGCTCGGGCACTCATCGCCGGCAAATCTCCGTGGATGCGCGTCAGCCAGATTAGCAAGTTCAGCGGCTGCACAAATCGGACTTTGGTCAGGCGACACGACCACCGACTTGGATTAGATTTGGATGATGCCAGCACTTTTCTGTCGAAGTGCTGAAGGACGGTTTGAGTTGAGGCCGCCATGCAGAAACGACCGAGCGTCGAGCGCGTTGGTCCGCTCCAAGAGAATGGCTTCTCGCTGATCGAGCTGCTGGTGGCCCTGGCACTGTTCACGCTGTCGATAGCCGTGATGCTGCCAGTCTTCGGCACGCCCCGAAGCGGCGCGCGGCTTTCGCCGCTGATCATGCGGCTGGCAGTGGACCTGAAGAGCGCGCGCACCAAGGCAATTGTCTCGAACCGGCCGGTTTCGGTGATCCTGGATCCGATCAATCATTCATACCGCATCGACGGCGACCGGACATCGATGCTCCCGGCATCGGTGCGACTGAAACTGACGCCGGACATGGATCGCGTCGGTGAGGACGACAGCGAAACCATTACATTCTTTCCAGATGGCAGCTCGACGGGAGGCAGCGTGATCCTGTCGGCGCAAACATCCAGCATGACCCTCAGCGTCGGATGGTTGACGGGCGCGATGGTTGCGCGAGGGAGCCCACGATGAAGCGTGCACCCGGCGGAGCCGCAGGTTTCAGCCTGATCGAAGCGCTCATCGCATTGGCCATCATGACGATGATGATTTCGGCTTTCTACGCAACGCTGTCGGCGGCGTATCGAGGGGCGTCCCAAGTGAAAATATACCGGGCGGCTCTTGGGTTGGCGCGCTCGCATCTGCAATCCATCGGGCGCGAGATGCCGGTCGAGCCGGGGATATCGTCTGGAACCTTTGAGAATGACCTGCAGTGGCGCCTCACCATCACGGCCTTGTTGCCGGCCGCGAACCGGCCGCGCTCTGCCGCCCAGCCGTATCTGATCGTGCTCGAGACGTTTGACCGCAACGGCCGCTCGCTGCTGAGGCTGGAGACCGTGAAAATCGGGGTCCAATCGTCATGATGTTGCCGTTCCCCAGAGCGCGCGTGGACCGCGGCGAAGCCGGCTTCACTCTGATAGAGGTTCTGGTCAGCCTGGGCTTGCTGGCCGGCACAGTCGCGATGATCGCCGCCAGCATCGCCAGCACTCGGCTGGCAACGGCCACCGTCGAGCGGCTCAGCAAACGCAGTGTTGTTACCGCCGCCCAGGATTATCTGCGATCGGCAATCATGCAAACGCAGACGTTTTCCGGGAACGTGCTGCCGACCAAGCGGAGCTTGAATTTCGACGGGAAGGCGACCGAGCTGAATTTCATCACCTCCTATTCACCGCTGGCACACGTCAGAGGCCTCTATCGGGTATCGGTCAATTTGATCGCCTCGTCCGATCATCCTGGTCTCTACGATCTCATCGCCAGTCAGACGCTGTTCCGACTTGCCGATGATGATGAAGCCGGGGAGGCTGCGACGATCACCACGACTGCAACGCTGTTTCCCGGCATCGAGACCGTCAACTTCGCGTATTTCGGCGAGAAGGATGAGGCGGAAGGCGGAGATTGGCTGGAGACCTGGTCGCAGCGGGAGGGGTTGCCGAGCCTTGTGAGAATTGAGGTCGTTCTGTCAAAAGGTGACGACCGGCAGTGGCCGGTATTGAAAGTGCAGCTGCCTTCGTCCGAGCCTGTGTCGATCGCCTGCCCCAGGGGCAGCCGATGCAGTTGAATTGCCACGTGTGCCGGACTCATGCAGTGAGCGGCATGGCCCAAATTTGATTTCCTGGTGTGGTGATTCGCAGGTGCGGAGCAACTTCGCCGCGGGGTGCGCGTCGACATTTGCGATTCGCAAACCACACGAGCATCGAGCGCTCTGCTGCGTACCGCGGTAATCCTTGCATCCAGCGGAATCGATCCGACGACCTGTCCCCGATGTGTGGACCAAGGTCCGATATTGCACCGAACCTCCCACCACTTTTCGCCGAGGCGGGCGGTAGCGTTAGACCGGGGCACTCCATCCATAGGCAAAATGCGGCGAGTGCTCGATCCTGCTCAGGCCAAGAAACCGCTGGGATTGTGTTGGGCGTGCAGTCAGCGGAGCCCCACCTTGTCACCGCACACTTGGTTCATGGACCGTCACACGCGCTGCCTCGATCCGCAGGTCAGCGCAAGGAATTTGGAGGACGAAATGAGAATTCGAAAAGGTGACAAGCGGCGGCTTCGTCGCACGACCGCGGCGATGGCCGCGATCACGTTGCTCAACCATAATGTCGTGTGGGCGGGGTGCTCCGACGGATCGCAGTTTCCCGCCGGGGGCTTCCAGATCGGCTTGCCGCCGGTTGCCAACGCCAACAACTGGTCGCCGGGCGTGTTCACCGGCACTGCGGGCTCGATCTGGGTTCCCGACAACTCGACCTACGAGGACAACGATCCGGCCAAGCCTTTGACCGGCGGCGGGCACAACTGGGTGTTCGACCAGGGCTCGACGCTCAACAAGGTGCACGACGAGGGAGCCGCCGGTGCGCTCGCGACCGGATGGACGATCCCGCCGAACGCCCCGTCGGTGTCCATCATTCTGCCGGTCATCAAGGCGGGCCGGGTGGTCAATCTCGGCGACATCCCGCTGCAGGGCGAGACCATCACGCCGACCTGCAACCCGTCGCTGCTGTCGTCTCCCAGCTTTTCCAATCCGGATAATACCTATTTCAACCAGCTCGGCTGCTCGATCTCGCACGGCGTCGCCAACACGCCGCAGACCGCCACGACCTACCTGTTCGTCGCCGGCATCAAGGGCGGGCTGTTCTCGATCCCGCTCGACAATGTTTCAAATCCGACCGTTGGCGGCCCGGCCGGCAAGCTCGCCGGCGCCATCAATTACTACTCCGACATTCCGGAAGCCACCAAGCTCACCAACGCCGCCGTGAGCCTGGACGGGCAGTTCGCGATCGCGACCTCGATCCGGCGCGCGCAGCCGGTCTACGCCTGCCTCAATCCCCTGGGTGATCCGGGCGATCCGAGCCAGCCGATCAATCCCAACTTCTTCGTGCCGCCCGCCAGCACCGTCAAGTGCATGGTGGTCGGCAACAACGGTCTCGCGGTCGATCTGACCACCGCGTTCGGTCCCGACAATCAGCCGTATTTCGGCGGCCAGCGCGTCGTGAACACGTTCAACGCGACGCCCGGCTCGAGCCCGGTCAATCCCGTGGCAACGGCGTGGCCCCAGTGCATCACGCAGGGCACGTCGTTGACGCTGGCGCAAGCCTTTGCCAGCCATACCTCGGGTCTCTGCGGCAACGCAACCGCCAACGGCGGCTTCACGGCGGCGCTGATCGTGCAGCCGCAGGCGCTGATTACCCACGGTACCTACATGTACGGCAGCCCGATCGGCGGCACCGTCGTGCAATTCAAGCTGAGTCAGGATCCGATCTCCGGCTTCACGCAATATCACTTCCGCCCCTACGTGACCGGGCTTTCGCTGGTCACCGGCCTTGGCATCGCGGAAGACCAGCAGTCGCTGATGGTCTACGGCGATCCGACCGCCCTCGGTCTTGCCGGCCAGGAGCGTGTGACGAAGGTGCCCTTGTGCGAGGACATGCTGGGTCCCGGCATCACCACGCCGATTAGTGCCGGAACGGGCGGCGCCTCTGCTGGCACCGCGGGCGCGGGCGCCACGACGACAGGCGGTGGAACCACGACGGCCGGCGGGGCGACCACCACAGGCGGAACCACGACAGCCGGCGGGGCGACCACCACGGGTGGCACCACGACGGTTGGCGGTACGACGACCGCAGGTGGCACCGCGGCAGCCGGTGTTCCGACTGTCGTA
>Ga0209069_10001133_pt1 | contig 13287 bp, 12 predicted proteins | sample Str013_2_FD_187202 | JGI IMG/M metagenome (GOLD analysis project Ga0209069, IMG submission 187202) | Freshwater sediment microbial communities in response to fracking from Pennsylvania, USA - Straight Creek_MetaG_SC_2013 (SPAdes) (version 2) | ecosystem: Environmental > Aquatic > Freshwater >...
CACAGGTCCGCCTTGAATTGACCCGCGGTCATCCCGCTGTCTTGCGCCTGGTGGGTGTAGAGCAGGCGGCCGCTGTCCTGGATACCGGTCTCGAGAACCTGACTCGCAAAGAATACCAGCGCGGATTCGATGATCGCAAACAACAGCGCAAAGAACACCGGCGCGATCAAGGCAAATTCTACGGCCGCCGACGCGCGGCGGTTACGACGAAATCGGCGCGTTGCGATTCTGACGGCTGCGATGGGAGACGACATCGACAAATCCCGGGCGAGAGCGATCGTCCCGAAGATTTACCCCAAAGTGATTGTTGAAGTGTTTCGCCTGCTGACGCCAGAACGACCCGTTGCGTTAGGCGGATCTTAACCATTTTCAGCATGAGCCGGCGTCGCTCGAATCGGCTTCGCCGTCGCCGGAAGATCCGGTCAGTTCTGCGGTTTGCCGGCCGCCGCAGCATTGCCGCTGGCCTGGCTGTTGAGCGAACCGGCCTGGTCGATCGCCGATTTGAAATAGGTCTCACCGTCGCCGAGGGTCACACGACGCTGGCAGATCGGCATGCAGCTATAGGATTCGCGTTCGACACCCCGATAGACGGTTACAAGCTGATCGGTCGGGCCCTCGACCTGAATAACGCGATCCACCAGGACTTCACCGCCGCGGTCCATCGCGATGAAATTGGTCGCGCCGTAGCCCTTGCCGGTGACGACGACGACACCGCCGGTCTGCAGGGTTACGTCTGCGATTAGCGGGTTTCCAACGACAATGGTAGCGACACGGCCAGGAAGCCGGACGAGCTTCGCCTGATCGACATTGACCGCGATCCTGTCTCTATCCGGCGCGGCCATGCTGGCAGCAGGCAAGCACAGCAAGGCGACGGTCAGTACACGGAATCCGGAAAACGCGCGTGCGCGAATGAGCGAGGACTTGAACGACATACGAATACTCCGGGACGTCAACAAGCCGGCAGAAGCGATACGCTGCGGAACCGGCGCCCGACCGGATAAATCTGACGGCAATTGATGAACGAAGTGCAAATGAGGCGCAGAATGTCAGGCCGGGTATTCTACTGGCGGAACGGATAGGCCAGTTGCCCCGCGATCTCGCGTGGAAACGAAGCGCGGTCCTCCACGCCATAATCATCCGGTAGCCGATCGGTCGGCAGCCTGAAGGTTCCGAAAAGCATGTCCCAGACCGGGAAGGTTCCGGCAAAGTTGGTGTTGCCGCCCTCGTGGAGCGAGGTGTGGTGCCAGCGGTGGAACACCGGGGTGGCGAGCACATACCGGAACGGACCGAGTGTCCAGTTCAGATTGGCGTGGACGAACGCAGAATGGAAAATATTGAAGGGTCCGACCCAGAGCATCACATTCGGCGAAATCCCCGCCATCAGCAGGATGACGTCGACCCCGATGGTCCCCAGCAGCAGGTTCACAGGGTGAAAGCGCGCCGCCGAAATCCAGTCCAGTTCCTCGGACGAATGATGGATGGCATGGTATTTCCAGAAGCCGCCGCCATGGAACATGCGGTGCAGCCAGTACATCATGAAATCGGCCAGAACCAGGAACAACACCGCCTGCAGCCACAACGGCAGGACCGACAGCGGGCCATGGCCGTTATCGTAGAAAGCGATCAGCTCATCGGCATCGTGGATATTGAACACCACGCCGGCGCCCACGACGAGCAGGCCGATGCGGAAAACGCGCCCGAACAGGGGGACGAAGAACCAGTAACAGATGTCGGTGATCAATTCGCGCTTGCGCCACCAGGGGCCGCCAGGGTTACAGGCCCAGAAATGGGTGAGCACCGAGAATGTCAGCGCCAGCACGATCGTGACGGGCACCACTTTGCCAATCGTCTGGCCGAACATCTCGACGACTTCGATAGGCAGGTTGGACATATTTTCCTCATCCGGTCGCACACCGACGGTTACCCGCTCCCGCTTAAGGAGGCATGAATAGAGGTTGTGCCGGCGCCCATTATAGGCGGATCCCCGATCAATTCGAATCGTTCAGATGTCCTTAATTCCAAATTTACTCTGCTGAAGAACTGCCTGTTCCACCTGAGTTTACGAGATCGAATTAACTGTGCCGCAATTGTCCGACCTTACGGTGGCGCCATGGTCACGGTGCTGAGAACGCCGGCGAGACCAAACGTTAGTTCGACCAGCCACGTGTACATGGAGTAGACCTGATGAAGAATCTGATTGCGCGTTTTGTGAAGGATGAGTCCGGCGCCACCGCCATCGAGTACGGCCTGATCGCCGCGGGCATTTCGCTCGCGATCATCGCTGTGGTCAACGGCCTCGGCACCAACCTGAACACCAAGTTCACCTCGATCAACAACTCGCTGAAGTAAGCGGTTGCTCTGATCGTAGATCAAAAGGTCCCGGTACGCCGGGGCCTTTTTTGTTTCAGTAGCGTCTTTCGTTTCAGTAGCGTGGTGCCAACATGCGTAACCCAGCCTCAGTCCCCGCAACAACCACTGCCGGCGATCGCCGATCGGATGCGCCAACGGAAATGATCTGCCTTGCGCTGGCGCTCGCAATTTTCGTTCTGGCCGTGCGGATAGCGAACCTCTGGTGATCTTCGCACCATTTCCCGATTGTTCACCTGTTCCCGCTAGAATCGGGCGATGCTACGACCTTCGCCCTAGCCGCACAGGCTCTCCTGTCCCATGATCCTCGACCTTGCGCGCCTGCTGCTGTTTCCCGCTCTGATGGCGTTCGCCGCGGCGAGCGACCTCTTCACCATGACGATTTCGAACCGGGTTTCGCTGGCGCTGGTGGCTGGCTTTCTGGTTCTCGCGCCGGCGAGCGGCATGGGGTTGCACGACGTTCTCGCGCACATCGGCGCGGCCGCGGCCGTTCTGGCGGCTGCGTTCGTGTGCTTCGCGATGGGTTGGGTCGGCGGCGGCGACGCCAAGGTTGCGGCTGGCGCTACGCTCTGGTTCGGCTTCGGCCATCTCCTGGACTATCTGGTGTATGCATCGCTGTTCGGCGGCGCGCTCACGCTGGTGTTGCTTCAGTTCCGGCAATGGCCCTTGCCCTATTCGTTCGCGGGCCAGGCATGGCTGCTCAGGCTGCATGCCAAGGAAACCGGAATCCCCTACGGCATCGCTCTCGCGATCGGCGCGTTGATGGTCTATCCGGAAACCGAATGGATCAAGGCCGTCGACCTGACACACTTCGTGCTTCGCTGATCGCACCGGTAACTCCCCGTTAAGTCGATTTAGATACGCCTCATTAACCATGCTTTGACGAATAGCTGGTCAACTCCCATCACGGCGGCGGAAGCGTCGCGGTGTCTTGTGGAAAGTGAAGCGTATGAATACCGCACGCATTGTGGTTCTGGCTATCGCCGCGGGCGCGGGCCTCACCGCACTTTATCTCGCGAGTGGAATCGACAGCAAGCCGCCCGCAGCGGCGCCGGCCGCGCAGTTGCCGACCGTGGACATCCTCGTCGCAAAATCCGACATCGGGCTCGGCCAGTCCGTCAAGCCGGAAGACCTGCAGTGGCAGACCTGGCCTTCGGCGACCGCGAGCAGCAGCTTTGTCCGCCGCAGCGACAAGCCCGACGCGACCACGCAGATCGCCGGCTCGATCGCGCGCTCGCCATTCATTGCCGGCGAACCGATCCGTGAACAGAAACTGGTCAGGGCCGACGGCTCCGGCTTCATGGCTGCGATCCTGCCCACCGGCATGCGCGCCATCTCGACCGAAATCTCGCCGGAGACCGGCGCCGGCGGCTTCATTCTGCCGAACGACAGGGTCGACGTCATTCTCTCCAAACGCGAGAAGAGCTCGGATCGATCCGGAGCCGATATCGTCAATTCGGAAATCATCCTCGGCAACGTCCGTGTGCTCGCGATAGACCAGGCGCCGAAGGAAAAAGAGGGTTCCAGCGCGCTGGTCGGCAAGACCGTGACGCTCGAACTCAAGCCCGAGCAGGCAGAAACGCTCGCCCGGTCGCGCCAGACCGGCTCGTTGTCGCTGGCGCTGCGCAGTATCGCCGACGTCAACGCCAACGAAATCAGGTCGGACGACCAGACTCTCAGGCGCAGCGAAAGCATCAACGTCGTTCGCTACGGTGTCTTGAGCCAGACGACGACCCAGAAGTGACCGAAAGGACGCACGATATGATGCGCGGGGAAAATCGACCCAAAATGCGGACCCTGATGGTCCGCGCCCTGTCGTTTACGGCTATTGCCGCGCTGATGCTCAATCAGGCGTCGACCCCGGTGGTGGCGAGCGACTATCGCGCCGGCGCGCCGGTTGCCGCCGATGGACAGTTGAACGCCCGCTTTCTTTCGCTCGGCATCGGCAAGTCCGTCGTGATCGACCTGCCGCGCGACATCAAGGATGTGCTGGTCGCCGATCCGAAGATCGCCAACGCGGTCATTCGTTCCGCCCAGCGGGCCTACATTATCGGCGCCGCGGTGGGCCAGACCAACATCGTGTTCTTCGATTCCGCGGGTCAGCAGATCGCCGCTTATGATATCGCCGTCAAACGCGATCTCAACGGCGTGCGTGCCGCCCTCAAATTGGCGATGCCGAACTCGGACATCCAGATCGATGGCGTTGGCGAGGGTGTGATGCTGTCTGGAACGGCAGCGAGCCCGATCGAGGCGCAGCAGGCCGCCGAACTCGCCGCCCGTCTAGTGGGCGGCATCGACAAGGTGGTCAATTCGGTCGCCGTCCGCGGCCGCGATCAAGTGATGCTCAAGGTGACCGTCGCCGAAGTCGCCCGCAATATCATCAAGCAATTGGGCATCGACCTCAATGCCAGCATGAACTATGGCACCGCCGTCGTCGACTTCAAGAACTCCAATCCGTTCAACGCCTATGGGCGCCCGCTCGTCACCAACAACAGGGCACTCGGGACGTTCGGAGGGGGCGGCAACATTCCCTCGATAACGGCTACCCTTCGCGCCATGGAAAGCGCGGGCGTCGTGCGCACGCTGGCCGAGCCCAACCTGACCGCGATCTCCGGGGAGTCCGCCACCTTCATCGCCGGCGGCGAGTTTCCGGTTCCCGCGGGATATTCCTGCGATCCGACCACCCACGTCTGTACCACCCAGATCAGCTTCAAGAAGTTCGGCATTTCCCTCAACTTCACGCCGGTCGTGCTGACCGAGGGCAGGATCAGCCTGCGGGTGATGACCGAGGTATCCGAGCTGTCGAACGACAATTCGATCACGCTGTCGCAGTCGGTCACTGCGTCGGAGGTCAACTCGTTGACCATTCCCTCGATCAAGACCCGACGGGCGGAAACGACGCTGGAAATTCCCTCGGGTGGCGCGATGGCAATGGCGGGCCTGATCCAGGAACAGACCAAGCAATCCATCAGCGGCTTCCCCGGCCTGTCGCAACTGCCGGTTCTCGGCACCCTGTTCCGCAGTCGGGACTACGTCAACAGCCAGACCGAATTGATGGTTCTGGTGACGCCCTATGTCGTTCGCGCGGTCGCGCAGAAGGATCTGTCGCGTCCGGACGACGGGTTCGCCAGCGCTTCAGACCCGCAATCCGATCTGCTGGGCAACATCAATCGCATCTATGGCGTTCCCGGGCGCGTCGAGCCAGCCCGGAATTATCGCGGCACCTACGGCTTTATCACCGACTGAGGCGGGACGATGACACGAAAGATGACATCCAGAAAGCGCACCGATCGTGATCGCGCGCTCCGCTCGATCGCCGTACTGCTTGGCCTCACGATCGCGCTTGGCGCCTGCAAGCACGTCGACCAGGACGTAACGGCAAGCGTTCCCGACGATTATCGTCAGCGTCATCCGATCGCCATTCAGGAAGCCGACCGGTCGATTGTTGTCTTCGTGGGCCAGGCGCGCGGCGGCCTGACCTCGGCGCAGCGAGCGGACGTGGCGGGACTGGCACAAACCTGGCTGAGAGAGGGGACCGGCGCGATCAGCATCGATATGCCGGTCGATACGCCGAACGCCCGGGCGGCAGGCGATTCCTTGCGCGAGATCCGGGCGGCGTTCGCCGCCGCCGGCGTGCCGCCACACGCCGTCAACATTCGCCAGTATCATCCGCAGGATCCCCGACAGATGGCCGCGATCCGGCTGAATTATCCGAAAATATCGGCGGTCGCCGGTCCCTGCGGACTCTGGCCGGAAGATCTCGGACCGTCCGTCAACAACAAGTCGTACTTCGAAAACAAGCCGTATTACAACTTCGGCTGCTCCAACCAGCGCAACCTGGCGGCCATGATCGACAATCCTTCGGACCTGGTCCAGCCGCGTGACGAAACGCCAGCTTACACGACGCGCCGCACCGCCGCTTTCGAGAAATATCGCAAGGGCAACCCGACCACGACCATCTATCCCGAAGCCGAGAAGGCCAAACTCAGCGATTTAGGAAAATGATCAGCTACGCGCGCCAGACCCCCGAAGAGCAGTCCGACGTCGCAGCGTCGCCCGAGCAAGACCATATCGCACCGGCCCCCCGTGTGTCCGTGCAGGCGTTTTGCGAGACCGTGGAGACCGCGGCCGCCGTGCAGTCCGCGGGCGAGGACCGCCGTCTTGGAAAGGCTCATCTCAAGATCCAGATGGGCGGCATGGCCGCCGCCATCGAGGCCTATCGTTCGGCACCGACGCCCAATGTGATCGTCCTGGAGGCCGAAGGTCGCGTCGATATTCTTGCCGGGCTCGACCAACTCGCGACGGTGTGCGATGCCGGCACCCGCGTGATCGTGATCGGCAAAGTCAACGATGTCGCGCTGTACCGCGAGTTGGTACGCCGAGGCGTCAGCGACTACGTCATCGCACCGGTCGTTGCCATCGACGTCGTACGCTCGATCTGCAACCTGTTCTCGGCGCCGGAAGCAAAGGCCGTCGGCCGGATCATCGCCGTCGTCGGCGCCAAGGGCGGCGTCGGCGCTTCGACGATCGCACATAACGTCGCGTGGGCGATCGCACGCGATCTGGCGCTGGATTCCGTGGTGGCCGATCTCGACCTTGCATTCGGTACGGCCGGCCTCGACTACAATCAGGATCCGCCGCAAGGCATCGCCGACGCGGTCTTTTCACCCGACCGGGTCGATACCGCCTTTGTCGACCGCCTGCTGTCGAAATGCACCGATCATCTGAGCTTGCTGGCCGCGCCGGCGACGCTCGATCGGGTCTACGATTTCGGCGCCGACGCGTTCGATTCAATCTTCGATACGCTCCGCGCCACGATGCCCTGTATCGTGCTCGATATTCCCCACCAATGGTCGGGATGGACCAAGCGTGCGCTGATCGGCGCCGACGACATCCTGGTCGTCGCCGCGCCGGATCTCGCCAATTTGCGCAACACCAAGAACATCATCGACCTCCTGAAAGCATCACGTCCCAATGATCGCGCACCGCAGTACTGCCTCAATCAGGTCGGCGTGCCGAAACGTCCGGAGATCAATGCCAGCGAATTCGCCAAGGCCATCGAGAGCCAGCCGATCGCGGCCATCCCGTTTGAGCCGCAGATGTTCGGTTCTGCGGCCAATAACGGACAGATGATTGCGGAAATTTCCGCGAATCATCGCACCACCGAAATATTTTTGCAGATTGCCCAGCGGCTGACCGGCCGCGGCGAGACCAAAAAGCCCAAGGGTTCCTTTCTGTCACCCCTGATCGAGAAGCTGCGGGCCAGGTAGGCCGTGCGCCAGGAGTACCGTCGTGTTTGGTAAGCGTAGCGGAACTGACAACGATGCACGGGCGCCGAAGCCCGCCGTTCACGCGCCGGAGCCTTCCGGCGTGGCGTCGCCGCCGCGCGATTCAGCACCTCCTTCCGTCCCGTCGCCGCCGATTGCGCCCGCAAAGCCGGCAGCCCCCACGGTCGACGCCAGACGGTCCGACAGTTACTATCAGGTCAAGGCGACAATCTTCGGGGCCCTGATCGAGGCCATCGATCTTGCCCAGCTCGCCAAGCTCGACAGCGAGTCGGCGCGAGAGGAAATCCGCGATATCGTCAACGAGATCATCGCGATCAAGAACATCGTGATGTCGATCGCCGAGCAGGAAGAGCTGCTCGACGACATCTGCAACGACGTTCTCGGCTATGGCCCGCTGGAACCACTGCTGGCGCGCGACGATATCGCCGACATCATGGTCAACGGCGCCGGGACGGTATTCATCGAAGTCGCCGGCAAGATTCAGCGTACCGGCATCCGCTTCCGCGACAACCAGCAGCTTCTCAATATCTGCCAGCGCATCGTCAGCCAGGTCGGCCGGCGTGTCGACGAATCTTCCCCGATCTGCGACGCCCGCCTCGCCGACGGCTCGCGCGTCAACGCCATCGTTCCGCCGCTGGCGATCGACGGTCCCGCGCTCACCATCCGCAAATTCAAGAAGGACAAGCTGACCCTCGATCAGCTCGTCAAATTCGGCGCGATCTCACCTGAAGGCGCGACCATCCTGCAGATCATCGGGCGCGTTCGCTGCAATGTGCTGATCTCCGGCGGCACCGGCTCCGGAAAAACCACGCTGCTGAACTGCCTGACCAACTATATCGAACACGACGAGCGCGTCATCACATGCGAAGACGCCGCCGAACTCCAGTTGCAGCAGCCGCATGTGGTGCGGCTTGAAACCCGCCCGCCCAACATCGAAGGCGAAGGCCAGATCACGATGCGTGAACTGGTGCGCAACTGCCTGCGCATGCGGCCCGAACGCATCATCGTCGGCGAAGTCCGCGGACCCGAAGCGTTCGACCTGCTGCAGGCGATGAACACCGGTCACGACGGATCAATGGGAACGCTGCACGCCAACAATCCGCGCGAGGCGCTGTCGCGCTGTGAGTCGATGATCACGATGGGCGGCTTTTCCCTGCCCTCGCGGACCATTCGCGAGATGATCTGCGCCTCGATCGACGTCATTGTTCAGGCCGCCCGGTTGCGCGACGGTTCCCGGCGCATCACGCACATTACCGAGGTGATGGGTATGGAGGGCGATACCATCATTACCCAGGACATTTTTCTGTACGACATGGTCGGCGAAGACGCGAACGGCAAGATCATCGGTCGACATCGCTCGACCGGCATCGGCCGCCCGCGATTCTGGGAACGAGCCCGGTACTACAGTGAAGAAAAGCGACTCGCGGCCGCGCTCGATGCCGCCGAAATCATCACGGACGTTTGAGGAAGCGGGCAATGAACATCCAGATGCTCGCATTGAGTTTCATGGCAGCCACCGCCGTCGGCGGTCTGGCTTGGGTCTTTGTCTATCCTTCGCTTTCCGGCGAGAAGAAGGCGGAGTCGCGCCGCGCTTCCGTCGCGAAGGCCGAGCCCGTCGCGCGTCAAACCGACAAGAACCAGCGTTCTCGCCGTGAACAGGTCGAAGGATCGCTCAAGGAACTCGAGGCCCGTCGCCAGAAAGAAAAGAGTGTTTCGCTGAGCACGCGCCTGACGCAGGCCGGCCTTGACTGGACCACGCGGAAATTCTGGATCATGTCGGGCGTTCTTGGCGCCGTGGCCCTGGTGGTGGCGTTCATGGTGAGCGGCGGGCTGCTGGGCGCGGTCGGGATCGCCTTCGCGGCCGGCTTCGGCGTGCCGCGCTGGGGTTTGAGCTATCTCAAGAAGCGCCGGGAAAAGGCCTTCCTGAAGGCATTGCCGGACGCCGTCGACGTCATCGTTCGCGGCATCAAGGCAGGCCTGCCGCTGTTCGAATCGATCAAGGTGGTTGCCGCCGATGCGCCGGAACCGCTGCGGGGCGAGTTCCTCGCCATCATCGAAACCCAGGCGATCGGCATGCCGCTGGGCGAAGCTTGCGGCCGCCTTTTCGAGCGGATGCCGGTGCCGGAAGCGAATTTTTTCGGAATCGTCATCGCGATCCAGCAAAAGTCGGGCGGCAACCTGTCGGAGGCACTCGGCAACCTTTCCAAGGTGCTGCGCGACCGGAAAAAGATGGCCGAGAAGATCCAGGCCATGTCGATGGAAGCCAAGGCGTCCGCCGGCATCATCGGCTCGCTGCCGCCCATCGTCATGCTGCTGGTCTATCTATCAACGCCCGATTACATCTCGCTGCTATGGACCCATCCGACCGGCCAGCTGATGCTGGTCGGCTGCGTGATCTGGATGTCCATGGGCATCTTCGTGATGAAACGGATGATCAATTTCGACTTCTGACGGTGCAACATGATTGATTTTCTCATCGCCAAGATTCACGACGCCCGGTTCATGACCATGCTGCTCGCGGCCATTGCAGCGAGCGCGACCGCTTACACGCTGATCATGCCGCTGTTTGCCGGCGAAGGCCTGGCCAAGCGCATGAAGGCGGTAGCCAGCGAGCGCGAACGGTTGCGCCAGCGCGAGCGCGACAGGCTCAGTAAGACTGACAAGGTTTCGCTGCGCCAGACCCCGAAGCAACTCGTCTCCAAGGTGGTGGAAGACTTCAACCTCACCAAATGGCTGGCCCAGGAGTCCGCGCGCAACAAGCTGGTGATGGCCGGTTACCGCGGACATGCCCCCTACGTGACCTTCCTGTTCTTCCGGCTGGTGACGCCGATCGTGCTCTTCATCGGCGCGACCTTGTACGTCTTCGTGATCTCCCACATGGAAAAGACCATGCCGGTGAAAATCGGCATGTGCGTCGGCGCGGCCTATCTCGGCATGCAGGCGCCAATGCTGTTCCTGAAGAACGCGATCTCCAAACGCCAACTCTCGATCAAGCGCGCCTTTCCCGACGCCCTCGACCTGCTGCTGATCTGTATCGAGTCCGGCATGTCGGTGGAAGTCGCCTTCCGCAAGGTGGCCAACGAAATCGTGACGCAATCGGTGGCGCTGTCGGAGGAATTCACCCTGACCACGGCTGAACTGTCTTATCTGCAGGATCGCAAGGTGGCTTACGAGAATCTGGCCAAGCGCACCGGCCTCGACGGCGTCAAGTCGGTCTGTCTCGCCTTACAGCAATCGGAACGCTATGGAACGCCGCTCGGCCAGAGCCTGCGGGTGATGGCGCAGGAAAATCGCGATATGCGCATGAACGAGGCCGAGAAGAAAGCGGCCGCGCTGCCGCCCAAGCTCACCGTGCCGATGATCCTGTTCTTCCTGCCGGTGCTGTTCGTGGTCATCCTTGGGCCGACCGGAATCAAGGTCGCGGCGATGCAGTAACCCCGGCGGCCTGGCCTGCGCCGCGCCGATCGCACTTTGCAACGGATCGAAGAGATCAGTCGGTCTGGCTCTGCGCCACCACCGGAACGGCTCTCGCAGCCGAGCGCGGCTGGTCCTTGCGGTTCAGCATCTGCTTGAGATAGGCGACGTTCGCCGCCGCCTGCTCCGCCGGAAGGTCGGCCTTGACGATGGTTTCGGCCTCCGCGAAACGGCCTTGCAGGCCGATCACCAGCGCCAGGTTTTGCCGGACCCGGGCATCGGCGCGCGTGCTGCCATAGGCACGGCGAAGGGTTTCCTCAGCCTTGGGCAGATTCCTCGACAGCATGTAGGAGAGCCCAAGATTGGAAAGCACCGACGGCTCGTCGGGCACGATCTGCAAGGCGCTCACATAGTAGCTGCGCGCCTCGTCATGCTTGCCAAGTTGGTCGAGCGAAGTGCCCTGCACCGAAAGAATTCGCCAATCGGGATTGTCGGGCGAATGGGCCTTGCCGAGAACGTCGAACGCCTGCTGGAAATTGCCGTTGTCGGCGAGTGCCCGGCCGTAGCTCGCGAGCAGCGCCTTGTTGCCGGGATGGGCGATGGTGGCCTGTTCGAGTACGGCGACCGCCTGGGCGCGTTGACCGGTGGCGCGCAGCGCCTGGCCGTACCGCAAGCCGGCATCAACATCTCTGGGATTGGCGCGATAGCGTTCGCCGTAGACGTCCACGGCCCGCTGGGGATCGGCCTCGGGCGTAACCTCCGCCTTCGATGTCAGCGCCCCCTTGACGTCGGATATGGTCTGGCAGCCGCCAAGGCTGGCGGCCATGACCGCGGTCACGGCAGCCGAGGCAAGATACCGGGCGAGGCTGGACTGTCGACGCATGGCATTTTGACTCACGATAGCGGGCGAATGGATCGAGCCGAACGTGCCAGCAATAGTCTGTTAACCCTAACGTCCGGTTAATTGGCCGTGCTAGGACGTCATCCCTGCCTGCAATTGCCTGAGCTCCGCATGCCTTCCATTTTTGAAACCGCCCTCGCCGCTTCGGCCGTTCCCATCACCTTCGCTACCAGGACGAATTGGGAGACGATCAAGCAGGACCTCCCCGCCCCGGCGCGCCAGTTTGCGCGGGCCAACGATTTCACGGCCGAGCCGGGAAAGTGCCTGACGCTTCCCGCTGCCGATGGCCAGATCGCACAGGTCATTTTCGGCCTGGAGGACGAGACCAGCACATCCCGTGATCGGTTCCGGCCCGGGCTGTTGCCGGGCCTGTTGCCGGCGGGGGTCTATCGTTTCGCCAATGCGCCGCATGATACGCGCCTTGCCGCGCTCGCCTTCGCGCTCGGCAGCTATCGGTTTGGGCGCTATCGCAAGACCGATGCGCCCGATGTCCGTCTGGTGCCGCCGGATGGGGTCGACGTTGCCGACATCACACGGTTGGCGGAAGCCGCCGGGCTGGCGCGCGACCTCATCAATACACCGTCGAACGATATGGGCCCGGAAGAACTGGCGCAGGCGGCGCGAGACGTGGCAACACGCTTCGGCGCCAGCTTCGCCTGCATCGTCGGCGACGACCTGATACGACAAAACTTTCCACTGATTCACGCGGTCGGCATGGCCTCGAACCGCGCGCCGCGTCTGATCGATTTCAGCTGGGGCGACCCTGATCATCCCAAGGTAACGCTGGTCGGCAAGGGCGTGTGTTTCGACACCGGCGGGCTCGATCTCAAACCATCCAGCGGCATGCTGATCATGAAGAAGGACATGGGCGGCGCGGCCAACGTGCTAGCGCTGGCGCAGATGGTGATGGACGCGAAACTGAAGCTGCGGCTGCGGGTGCTGATCCCCGCGGTCGAGAACGCGGTAGCCGGCAACGCATTTCGCCCGCTGGACATCTTCAGGTCGCGCAAGGGCCTGACGGTCGAGATCGGCAACACCGATGCCGAGGGCCGGCTGGTGCTGGCCGACGCGCTGGCGCTGGCGGACGAGGAGAAGCCCGAACTGCTGATCGATCTCGGCACCCTGACCGGTGCGGCGCGGGTGGCGCTGGGTCCGGATTTACCGCCGTTTTATACCAATGACGAGACGCTGGCGCAGGACATCGCGCGATGCGCGAAACGCGAGAACGATCCGTTGTGGCGGTTGCCGTTGTGGCCGGCCTACGATTCCTGGCTGGATTCGAAAGTGGCCGATATCAACAACGCGCCATCCGGCGGC
>Ga0209069_10001134_pt1 | contig 13286 bp, 11 predicted proteins | sample Str013_2_FD_187202 | JGI IMG/M metagenome (GOLD analysis project Ga0209069, IMG submission 187202) | Freshwater sediment microbial communities in response to fracking from Pennsylvania, USA - Straight Creek_MetaG_SC_2013 (SPAdes) (version 2) | ecosystem: Environmental > Aquatic > Freshwater >...
ACTGGTGGCTAAAGCGAAATGTGGCGTTTTCGCTGTAGATATACTGAACGGCAAAGTGAATAATATAAAACCCGATTTCCCTATTCCAGAAATTAAAGAAAAACTTCCGTGCTTTACCAGTGCAGAGGAAGAAGGTACAGGCTCTAAATGCGGCGGCGGTGTTTTTTACAAGGATCGGGACATATATTTTTACACGCAAAGAGATTATATAGAGATTGGAGAAAAATTCAAGGGGCAACTTAGTATCCCTTTGCTGGGCGCCAGCCGCAATGCCTTATTCAAATGGCTCGGAAATCCCAAAATAAAAGACGATACATGGGATGCATTTGAAATGGCTTACGGCACCCTTGTATTGCATTACAATGCCGCAGGCAAAGTTAAAATGCTCCAGTTTAGTACCAAAGGTACAGATGCTTTGAGTCTATGCGAGTAAATCAGCGCTTTGCAATTAGAAATAAGGAATGAAAAATTTCCAACGAAATACATTTTCCCAGGATCATTTTTCATTCCTTATTCACGAAATCAGTTTACTTTTTTTCAGAATTACTTACAAATGCAATATTCCTGCTATCTGGGGACCAGGAAGGTGTATTGATTGTTCCCTGCCCACCAAATAAATATGCAATCACACGGGGAGCGCCGGATCCGGATAAGGGCATCATGCGTAATAGCACACGTTTGTAAGAAGGATGCGCATCTGGATTGATATTATTTTGGAAAGAAATGAATACCATCCATTTTCCATCGGGCGAAATATGAGGAAACCAGTTATTGTAATCATCAAAAGTAAGTTGCTCTGCATCAGAACCATCGGGTTTCATCCGCCAAATCTGCATTGTTCCGGTAGGATTTGCATTGTAATAAACGTATTTGCCATCCGGTGAATATTCCGGTCCGTCTACATGGCCAGCCTTATTACTTGTTAGTGGAATCTCCTTTCCATCTTTCAAAGAAACTTTATAAAGGTTATAAATTTTGCTGCCATTGCGCTGGGCAACAATCACAACTTCTTTACCATTGGGATTCCATCCATGCAGGTAAGACGGAGTATTTTCTGTGAGTAATTTTGGTTCCCCGCCAGTCAATGGAACTGTGTAAACAGTTGAACCGCCTCCGGGTAAACCTTGCCGGTGGCTACTGATGCCAAGCATTTTTCCATCAAAAGATATCACGTGGTCGTTGTTATTCCGATCCACAGAACCTGTATTTATTTTTTCTGGCGTTCCGCCGCCAAGAGAAATGCTGTACAGCAAACCATTTTCATTGTAAAGTAATTTTTTGCCATCCGGCATCCAGTTTGGCGCTTCGAAACGCCCGGCTGATTCGCGAATTACTTTTCTTTTACCGTCAAACACATTCATTATTTCGAGCCTGCTGCCCAACACATCATTTTCCGGTTCAGGTAAAATATGAGTATTGGATGAATATTCATGAAAAACCGGTTTATCGATCCGCACATTCCAAACTTTCGCCTCTGCAACGGTATTGGAATCGTGGGAACAAATATATATTCCTGCGAGTACTGTATCCTTCATATCTGGGTTTTCTATTGTGCCGATTGTTTGAAAGGGCTCGCCCTGATGAGCAATCCTCATTGTCACTTTTTTACCAATGCGTTCCAGTTGAATGATTTGTCCTCCTTTTTTAGGAGCGAAAAACTCTTCTTCCGGGTCCCTCATGTACATGCCTCTGAAAGGGCGCCATTGAAGCACCACGAGCCCATCAAAATGCTTACATGCGTTCCAACTTGCACCCGCTTCATCTGTTGATTCCCTGATCATCCATCCGATTTTCCGGTGTCCAGTGGCCCCGACTGTATCACCTGTAAATTCAAAATCAGCAGTGAGCATAAAGTCGCCGCTCATTTTTTTATACGCAAACTGAAATTCATCTCTGTTGAACCAAATATTATAACCCGATCCCTTCAGCATATACGTTTGTGTTGCTGCATCATAAGAAGTAGTTCCTGCTTTTTTTGGATTGCCTACATCCGTATGGTTCTCAAATATTCCTACGCTATTTTGTTGCGCGAGCGCGATATGGAAAGAAAAAATCAGAAAAACTAAAGATGCAAATTTCATGTTAATTGTGTTTAGTATATAAAACTAAAGTAAAGAATTAATGGGAAGATAAGGCAAGATGCCGTCCTGGTCAATAATTTATATGGACTTTCAACTTGTAAAATTGTAACTTTTCAAAAATTTTTTTGCCATGAGAAAAACCCTTTTTTTGAGGGCATTGATTTTTGTAATGCTTGCCGGGTTGTTTTTTTCATTTTCTATTGCCTATGAAGAGCACAAAACACTGCCCATCGGTGCGGAGGCTCCTGATTTTAACCTGGCTGGGGTAGACGGGAAAAATTATTCTCTTGCCTCTTTTAAAAATGCAAATATTTTAGCGATTGTGTTCACATGCAATCATTGTCCAACAGCACAGGCTTATGAAGACAGGATCATCAACCTCACGAAAGATTATGCGAACAAAGGAGTAACTCTTATAGCAATCATGCCCAATGATCCCAAAGCTGTGAGTTTGGACGAGCTGGGATATACAGATATGAGTGACTCTTATGAAGAAATGAAAATACGCGCAAAAGAAAAGCATTTCAATTTCTTGTATTTGTACGATGGCGAAACGCAATCCGTTGCAAAAGCGTATGGCCCAATTGCTACGCCGCATATTTTTATTTTTGACAGACAAAGGAAATTGCGCTACCACGGGCGCATCGATGACACTGAAAAACCAACCAAAACACCGCGAAATTTTGATGCGCGAAATGCCCTGGAGGCGCTTGTAAATAATAAGGAAGTGCCTGTTGCCACTACAAAAGTCTTTGGCTGCTCCATAAAATGGGCCGAAAAAGGAGGATGGGCAGAAAAGGCCAAGATTGAATGGGCGAAAGAACCGGTAAAACTCGACCTGATTGACGAAGCAGTAATAAAGGAACTGATTAAGAATAATTCCAATAAATTAAGATTGATCAACGTATGGGCAACCTGGTGCGGCCCCTGTGTATCCGAATATCCCGAATTTATCACCATGAACAGAATGTATAGACGAAGAGATTTCGAATTTGTCAGCATCAGTGCAGACGACCCAACAAAAAAAGATAAAGCGCTCCAGTTTTTGCAGCAGCAGCAATCATCTGTTACAAATTATATTTTTAACACTGATGATAAGTATAAACTGATAGAAGCTATTGATCCGGCATGGCAGGGAGCTTTGCCATATACCATCCTGGTTGAACCGGGCGGCAAAATTGTTTATGCCCGGCAAGGCCCCATCGATGTAGCTGAAATGAAAAAAATGATCGTGGAAAATCATTTGATCGGAAGGTATTATTAGAAGCACGAATTAAACGAATTTTAGATAGTGGGTCAGTTTGCTTCTGAATTATTTCAAGCTCTATGAGTACCTATGTTTCTATGATTCTATGTGTTAAAATCTTAACACATAGAATCATAGAAACATAGGTACTCATAACATAAAAGCAAATATTTTTAAACTGGCCCACTACCGAATTTTAGGGTATTACACGAATTGGTATTATGGATTTTAAAAAACAGGCTGCGGCAAAAGCAGTAACGTTAGTAAAGAATGGGTACGTTCTCGGTTTGGGTGCAGGCTCCACAATGGCTCATGCGGTAAGTTTTTTAAAAGAAGATATTGAAAAGGGACTTGTGCTAAAGCTGGTAACCTCCTCTTTCGATACAAAACAATTGCTACAACAAAATGGAATTACTGTACATGAGGTAAAAGATTTTGAACAAATTGATCTGTACCTGGATGGATGTGACCAGTTTGATAAGAACCTGAATGCGTTGAAAAGCGGGGGAGGGATTCACACGCATGAGAAATTATTGGCAGCAATGGCCCGCGAATTCATACTTGTGGGCGAAGAATCAAAATATGCTGAAAAGCTGGACACAAAATTTCCCCTGGCTGTCGAGTTGCTCCCGGAAGCTTTAGGATTTATTTTTTCAAGGATACATCAGCTTTTCCAACATGTAAAAACCGCTGTCAGAATCAACGAAAAGAAAAGCGCACCTGTTGTTACTACCAATGGCAATTATCTTTTGGATATTTGGTATCCGGAATGGCCGGAACTTTCAGAAATTAACCCTCTTTTGAAAAGCATTCCCGGGATAATTGAAACATCGCTGTTTTATGGGATGGCTCAAAAAGCAATTATTTCAGGAGAAAAAGGAACACGGATAGTAGGAAAAGAAATATGAAGCTGGGAGGAACACTAAAATTATTTTCTATATAATCTAATAGGCATAGCGGAAACAAATAGGTGTTGTTCAGCAAACTGGAAAGTTGGTCAGAAATTTAAAAGAATTGTTATCAATCTAAGCGGAACGTTAATGATACTACATCGTAGATCATTCAAATTAGAATATCTCAGAAATAGAACCAAAACAGGATCAATCAGATGTTCATTTCGCCAGCCTGCCATCTATCAATTCTATGATACGGTCAGCCTTATGCGCAAAATCCGTATCATGGGTAACTGTTATAATAGTATTGCCATGATTGCGGCTGAGATTTTGGAATATATCAAATACAATTTTCGAATTGCCGCTATCCAGGTTCCCGGTGGGTTCATCCGCCATGATGATGATAGGATCGTTGATAAGTGCCCTGGCAATGGCCACACGCTGCTGTTGTCCCCCCGATAATTTACCAGAAGGTTTTTTTGCAAAAGAATGCATATCCATTTGCCGCAATTTATCCATGGCCATTTCCTCTACCTTATCGCGGTGATATTTTCCCAACTTCAATGCGGGCATCATGATGTTTTCAAGCGCAGTGAATTCGGGCAATAAGAAATGGAACTGGAATATAAAGCCGATATTTTCATTTCTGAATTTTGCCAGTGCATTCTGACTCTGCCCGGTAACAGTTATATCATTGATGACGATATTTCCTTCATAATTAGTATCGAGTGTGCTAAGCAGGTACAGCAAAGTGGATTTGCCGCTGCCAGATTTTCCCACCAGCGAAACAAATTCTCCTTTACTGACAGAAAATGTAATATCCTTCAGTACTTGAAAGGTTTCGGGTTCGTGAAAATATTTATTCAGGTGTGCCGCCTGCAGAATTTCAGTCATGCGTTATCCTCTTAAAATGGCTACCGGGTCTATCCTCGATGCTTTTATGGAGGGCATCAGCCCGGCGACGAAAGTGGTGGCCAGTCCGAATACGACTCCGAAAATATAATGACCCGGTTTAAAAATTACCGGAAAGTATTTCAATGAAATAAAATTGTTATTGGCAGGAAAAGGCGTACGTGATAAAAGATAAGAAAGGAAAAACCCCAGCATCAGCCCGGTGATGGCGCCGAGTAAACCGATGACCAGTGATTGTGACAAAAATATCTGGATGATATCCCTGCGGGCGAATCCTTGTGCTTTCAAAATGGCGATGTCTTTCAATTTGCTGGCGATTGTCATATTCATGATATTGTAAATACCGAACCCTGCAACTACCAGTAATGTGATGCTCACCACGTAAGTAAGTGTGTCCCTGATCAGGTTGGATGCCATTACCGAGGAATTGGCAGTTTCCCAATCTTCCGAAGTATAATTATATTTTCTCGCGAAAGCAACCGCTTCGGTTCTGGACATTTTATTATTCTTGAGCTTGATATTGATATCGGTGATATAGCTGCGGTCCTTACCCAGCAATTGTTGTACGCTCGAAAGGTTAACATAACTCTTCACATTATCAATGGTACCTACCCCTATCGCGAAAATACCGACAATTCGAAAGCGCATAGTGCTTCCCGTTGGAGTAGCTAATGATACAAGGTCGCCGGTGCGTACATTCAGTTTATCAGCCAGCCCTCTTCCCATCAGAATGCCATTGTCGGCAGTAAGGAGGTTTTCGGGCTTTCCATCAACCATTTTTTCAGCGAGGTTGAAGAGCCTGCTTTCCTCCGATATATTTACGCCATTGATAAAGCCATTCAATTGAACCGGACCATAATTATAAAATACCTGTGTGCTCAGCAATGGTGAAATGGCAGCTACCTGCGGATCACTTTTCAGGTCGGCCATAATGCCTTCAGCATTTTTTATATTGAGTGTAACTTCTTTGGGCTTGGGATGCTGCACTACGACAAATTGCCCGGAGTCCTTAAAATATTGCCCGGCAACTGAAACCGAGAAATCTGTTTTTACATCATTATATATGTGGATGTCCGGTGTGGCGCTCAACATGGTATCTTCCAAAAATTTATTCACTCCCTGCATAAAACTGATCATGAGTATAAACATCGCTATGCCGAAAGTGACACCCAGCATGGCCACGATCGTTTGCTTTTTGCGTGTCAGCAGATGTGTTTTTGATATGGCGAAATTTACAGGTAGTGTCATTTTTATTTTTGTTGAAGAATGATGACAGATGATTCAGTCAAACCTTCATTTATTTCGACATCCGTCAATGTGTGGATCCCGGTTTTTACGGCAATGGTTTTAGCTTTCCCGTCTTCTTTTATTTGCACGCTATCTGTTGTAGTAAAAGCCTGGCGGGGAATAATCAGTGCATTGTTCTTTTTTTGTATGATGATATTGGCTTCAACGGAACTGTGAATATAATGCTGTTCCGTACTGTCAGAAAAAACCGCGTCTACACGAAAAGTCTGGTCAACTTCATTCATCAGCGGGTAGATTTTGGAAATGGCAGCTTTATAAATAATATTGCCTGTTATATCAGCTTTAAGCAATACTTCCTGCCCGATTTTAATGCGGCTGATATCCTGCTGATCAACGGCCAGTTTAATGATGCGCTTATTGGCCTCTCCCAGCAAAGCTACTGGTTCATTGAGTTTTACTGCTTCTCCCTGTTCCTTCAGTGCCTGGTAAACACGACCATTACTCTCGCTGCGAATAAAATAATTATCCAGATCTGTTTTCGCCCCTGCCAATTGACTCTTTGCATTTTGATAGGTTACATGTAGATCATTCAGCGTAGAATAATATTTTTCCTCTGCCGATTTTTTCTGATTCTCTGAAATTAGAAAAGTAGTATATGCATTATCCAGATTGTTTTGCGTGCCGATATCCTGGTCCATAAGTTTCTTCAGGCGAACATACTGGAGTGAATCATTGATATAACGGGTTTTTGCACTCTGCATCGTTAATTTAAGGTCTTTCAATACACGCGATTGATCCGAAACATTGGACTGTGCATTTTCAAAATTGCTGCGGGCAGCGTCCAGTTTTGCCGCGGGTGCATCATTTTTGATTACGTAAATTGTCTGTCCCCTTGTTACTGTATCTCCTTCTTTCACGAGTTTTTTGATGACAGTGCCATTGCTCAAAGCATAGAGGTTATATTCATTCTCTGCGATGATTTTCCCTGAAGCATATACTGTTTCCACGATATTTTTTCTTTGGGGATGAATGGTTGTTTCATGCTTGCAGGACACAAAAACTATTATCGTAAAGAGTCGTAAGAATCTATTCATAATTAAAATTGCAAAGCAAAATTAATGGATTAGTAACTCTGATTAGATTATCGTATCAAAAAAGAAATTTAATAATTTGCTTACAACTGATGTAGAAAAATAAAGGGTCATTTGCCAACCTTTGCTCTGCCTTTTTATATGGCAACTAAAAACCTTTTTTTCGTGTTAGCACTAAGATACTTAAACAGCCTGATACGGGTTTATGACTTTCATCATTATCCAGATTGACGAAAAAACTAAACAAATGATTTCACCATCAATTCGCAATCCACAGGCATGTACAATTTTATTTAACTGATGCTATTATATATACCCAATTCCAATCCCCTCAATTCAGCCAATCCCCGCAATCTTCCGATGGCAGAGTATCCGGGATTGCTTTTTTTATCCAGGTCATCCAGCATCTGGTGACCATGATCGGGCCTCATGGGAATGGGCTCGCCTCTTTTTTTCATGAGCAGCACGATCTCTTTCACGATTTCATACATATTGGCATCTCCATCCAGGTGATCGGCTTCATAAAAATTTCCTTCCTTATCTCTTCTTATATTGCGCAAGTGCAAAAAATAAATATGATTGCCTAGACGTTTGATCATCCCTGGTAGATCATTGTCGGCCCGCACACCATAAGAGCCTGTACAGAAACAAAGCCCATTGGCAGGAGACGGCGCCGCATTTAATAAATCCGTTGCATCCTGTTCAGTGCTGACAACCCGGGGAAGCCCGAGTATTGAATAAGGAGGATCATCCGGGTGAATCGCCATTTTCAATCCGGCCTTTTCTGCCACAGGAATCACCTGCTGCAAAAAATGGGCAAGATGTTGTTTTAATTTTTTTGCATCAATGCCCTCATAAGTTTTGATTGCTTCCAATATTTGGTTTTCTGTAAAGCGCTCTTCACTGCCGGGAAGGCCCAATAATGCATTTCGGAAAACTGTTTCTTTTTCTGTTTCGGTCATGCCGGCAAAACGTTTCGATGCCTTTTCTATTTCCTGTTTTGTATAATCTTTTTCTGCGCCGGGCCTTTTTAATAAAAAGATGTCGAATGCGATAAACGCGGATCTTTCAAAACGAAGCGCCTTGCTTTTATCAGGCATTTCATAAGCAATATCCGTACGCATCCAATCAAGTATGGGCATAAAATTATAAGTCACAACCTTCAGCCCGCAGGATGCGATATTGCGTAAACTTTGCTGGTAGTTTTCAATATATAATTTATAATTCCCTTTTTGTTTTTTGATGTCTTCATGCACAGGCAAACTTTCGATAACGGTCCACAGCATACCAGCGGACTCCACTGCCGCTTTTCTTTTGTTGATTTCTTCCTGCGGCCACACTTCTCCTACCGGTATATGATGAAGCGCGGTAACCACACCGGTACAGCCCGCTTGGCGAATATGCCATAAACTCACAGGGTCGCCAGGGCCGAACCATCTCATGGTTTGTTCCATTAACATGACTGATTTTTTTCACTAAGCTATGAAAGATTGATAACTTTCATGGGTTTCCAATGCTTTAAAACGGTATAAGTTCATTGTCAGTCGGGAGTAATGAAATAATATCTTATATTCAATAAAAGATATAAATATATGAATACGCACTCCTTATTACTGCCTGCAATATTGCTCATGACCATTACTGCATTTGGCCAGGATGTCAATAATTTGAAGTTAAAAGATTATCATCCCGTATCCATTTATAAAACACCACAGGTAAAAATTGAAAAAGCGAGATATCCCGTAACGGATTTTCATTCTCATGATTATCCGAAATCAGATGCTGAAGTTGATCAGTGGGTGAAAACAATGGATGCAGCGGGCATTGCAAAATCGATCATTCTTTCTTATAACACGGGCAGGGGTTTTGATTCTGTTGTTGACAAATACAGCCGCTACAAAAACAGGTTCGAGATATGGTGCGGTTTTGATTATACCGGGTATGAACAACCGGGATGGGCGCAGCGTGCAGTTGCCGAATTGGAAAGATGTTACAAAAAAGGTGCGCGGGGAGTCGGCGAACTCGGCGATAAAGGGTTGGGTGAATTTTATTCACTGCCTGTACCAGGTTATGGTTTGCATATAGACGATCCGCGGATGAAGCCGCTGCTGAAAAGATGCGGCGAGTTACACATGCCGATCAGTATTCATGTTGCCGAAGATGCATGGATGTATCTTGAAGCTGATTCAGCTAACGATGGATTGATGAATGCTGCCACATGGAAAGTGGACCTCACTAAAAAAGGAATTCTTCATCATGATCAGTTGGTCGCCACATTGGAGCATGCGGTAAGGGACAATCCTAAAACAATTTTTGTTGCCTGCCATCTGGCCAATTGTTGCTCCGATCTTACTATGCTTGCGGGGCTGTTTGACAAATATCCCAACCTGTACGCCGATATTGCTGCACGTTACGGCGAAATTTCGCCCGTGCCGCGTTATACAAAAGCCTTTATGGAAAAATATGCGGGCCGGTTGGTATATGGTACAGATATGGGCACTTCACCTGAAATGTATCATATCACTTTTCGAATTCTTGAAACCGCGGATGAACATTTTTATGATCGTGAACATTTTAGTTATCACTGGCCATTATATGGGCTGGAATTATCCGATGCCATGTTGAAAAAATTATATAGCGACAATGCCAAAAAAATACTGATGCATTGAATATTGATTGTTCGACAGCAGAGAATAATCAATATTCAATTATTATCAGGCTATTAAGCCTTTAAAACCAGGCAAATTCATTTATCAAAAACCTTAGATTTACAGCGTTGATATTTTTGCGTTAATATATGCTGTAATTTTTTTCAAAAAATTCGATTTGAGCTAACATTGCGGAAGATTGTCTGAACCGGGATTTTAAACGATTTTTCTGATTATGCTGATCAGTATATACACGGTTATTATCAGAAAAATCGTTTAAAATCCCGGTTCAGACAAATTGCAACAAATCAAAATAACAAGGAATGAATATTTCGACACAGCCTTTTTCAGTGAATGGCAAAACATATCATCCAGCTGCACAACCAATTGTTGTGATTTGTATGGATGGATCGGCCGATGAATATTATAATGCCGCATTGGCGCGCGACAGGGTGCCCAACCTGAAGAAAATGATAGCAAGTGGCTACAGAGGATTGGTGCGTGGGGCCTTGCCATCTTTTACCAATGTAAATAATTCATCCATCGTTACTGGTGTTGCGCCGGGCATACATGGTATTTGCGGAAATTTTTTTTATGACGAGTCAAGGGATCAGGAAGTGATGATGAATGCTGCAGAATATCTTCGTTCAGAAACGATTCTTGCCGCGGCCGCGAATGCAGGCAGAAAGGTTGCGGCGGTAACTGCAAAAGAAAAATTGCGGGATATTCTTTCACACAAAATGAAAGGCATCGCTTTTTCCGCTGAAAAAGCTAACCAGGCAAAAAAGGAAACACATGGAATTGAGCAGGTGGAACAGGTGGTGGGCCACACAACCCCTGCCATCTATGGCCCCGATGCGAGCCTGTTTGTGTTGCGTGCCGGCGTGGCGCTGATAGAAAAAGGGATGGCTGATTTTTTGTATTTATCACTTACCGATTATATGCAACATACCTATACGCCCGAAGCGGAGAAGTCATTGGCATTTTATGAAGCGATGGATAAAGAGTTGGGGAAATTATTGCAATTGAATGCCATCGTTGGCGCTACGCCCGATCATGGCATGAATGCGAAAGTGAATAGTGAGGGCAGGCCCAATGTATTGTTTGTGGAAGATTTGCTCGAAGAAAAATTCGGAACAGGGTTTCGTGTCATCTGCCCGATAACGGATCCTTATGTAAAACACCATGGCGCTTTGGGTTCTTACGTGGTGGTACATGCGCAGAATAAATTCATCATACCCGATGTAAAGGAATGGCTCATCAGGCAGCGGGGTATCACAGAAGTGTATAACAAGGAAGAAGCCGTCTTATTATTAGAGCAACCTGCAGACAGGATCGGGGACATTGTGGTGCTTTCTGCAAGAGATTTTGTTTTAGGCCGCCGCCCGCAGTACCATGATCTGTCGGCCCTGGATGGAACCCTTCGATCGCATGGCGGCAGGTATGAAGAAATGGTTTCTATGATTATCTCCCATCCGCTAAATCCAGCATACAGTATGAAAGCTGCAGGAGATCCGCGCAACTTCGATATTTTTGATTTTACAATCAACGGAACAAATAAAAACTAACCTATTCATGCAGCCTGTCGTTCGGAAAAAAAGTTATATCACCGGCACACCTATAGAATCTGACCACACCCTTGCGGTACACAATCCTTATGATAATAGCCTCGTTGGTACAGTAACGATGGCGAATGCAAATGATGTACAACTAGCTGTTGAAAAAGGATTGGCAGGCGGAAAAAAATTATCCCGCCATGAGCGATACACTATTCTCGAAAAGGCGCGTCATTTATTAATGGAGAGAAGAGAAGAATTTGCGAAGAGTATCAGCCTGGAATCGGGCCTTGCCATTCGCGAAGCCATATATGAAACCGGCCGGGCACACGATGTGTTGATGTTTGCCGCTATCGAAAGCCTGAAAGATGACGGGCAGATTTTTTCCTGCGATATTTCCCCGCAAGGGAAAGCGCGGAAGATATTCACCTTGCGCGAACCATTGTCGCTGGCGCTTTGCATTACACCCTTCAATCATCCACTGAACCAGGTGGCACATAAAGTTGCACCTGCGATTGCTGCAGGTACACCCGTCATTTTGAAACCTTCCGAGAAAACACCATTGACGGCGATTAAATTTACAGAGCTTTTATATGAGGCCGGACTCCCACACTATATGTTAAGCACATTGCTTGGGCCAACAGCAGAAGTTGCAGAGGCGCTCGTTAAAGATCCCCGTATAGACCTGGTTTCTTTTACAGGCAGTGTAGCCATTGGCAAACGCATTGCAGGCACAGCAGGATATAAAAAATTAATATTGGAATTGGGTGGCAATGATCCGATCATTATTATGGAGGATGCAGATATGGATATGGCCGTGCACCTGGCTGCCGAAGGCGCTTACCGCAACAGTGGTCAACGTTGTACAGCAGTGAAGCGTATCTTGGTCCATGAAAAAATAAAAGATGTTTTTATAGAGAAATTTGTTGAAAGATCACGGCAATATATATGTGGAGACCCGTCCGATCCTGAAACTGTGGTTGGAACAGTTATTGATGAGGCTGCCGCTATTCATCTCGAAGAAGTTGTAAAAAAGGCAGTCGCGCAGGGCGCAAAAATCTTATTGGGTGGCAAGCGTACCGGAGCATTGCTTGAACCAACTGTTATCGTTGATGTACCACGCGATGCGGATATGGTGGTGCATGAGTCTTTCGGGCCACTCGCGCCAATTCTTATTTTCAAAGATGTTGATGATGCCATTGCATTGTCTAACGGTACTGCTTATGGGTTATCGTCTGGAGTTGTTACAAGAAACATGGAATATATTATCCGTTTTGTAAAGGAACTGAAAGTAGGTACTGTCAATATCAATGAAGTGCCAGGATATAGGATTGAAAGTTCTCCTTTTGGCGGCATCAAAGATTCGGGACTGGGGGTTAAGGAAGGTGTTATTGAAGCCATGAAGTATTATACTTTTGTAAAAACTTTCTCCTTGCCCTGGTAATAAAATGAACTTTTTCAAATAATATTAATTTCCCACGTGCGATCTTTTGTCGGGCAAGCACTGCTACTTTTATTTCCTGCTTCCTTAGCAGTCATTCTTCGCCTATTTTGTGAATTAATTTTCGTTGGATTCTTTTGTAATGGCATTGATATTCAAAGCATATATAG
>Ga0209069_10001135_pt1 | contig 13285 bp, 12 predicted proteins | sample Str013_2_FD_187202 | JGI IMG/M metagenome (GOLD analysis project Ga0209069, IMG submission 187202) | Freshwater sediment microbial communities in response to fracking from Pennsylvania, USA - Straight Creek_MetaG_SC_2013 (SPAdes) (version 2) | ecosystem: Environmental > Aquatic > Freshwater >...
GGAGCAGCAGAAAAACCTTGCACAGCATGGGGAAACCCAGCGCAAACTTAGGCCACTTTAAGCCAGTGGCAATCAGCGACGGGTTTCCCCGCGCTTCCCACCCTTTTTTCTCCGGCCTCGCATGACACGAGGCCCACTGAGCGGAGAGTCGTGCGCAGATGCTCAATCCACAACCGTCACCCCAAGCTCCATCGTCACCCCTGCGACTTGTCCGTCGAAGCCTTGGCGAAGTCGGAAGGCAGGGGCCCAGCTTCTCTGCTTGGAATTGCGACAAGAAGCTGGGTCCCCGCCTTCGCGGGGATGACGGAGGGTGAAGGCGGGGATGACGATAAAAATAGAAGATCAGAATTCAAACCCATCGTCACCCCGTGCAACGACACGGGGCCCATGTCAGCGCCTGTTAGGGATCCCGTGTCGTGGCACGGGATGACGAAGACAGAGGGGCACGGGATGACGAAAACGGAGGCCACGGGATGACGACATCGGAGGGTACGGGATGACGGAATGAGGGCACGGGATGACGACAGCGGAGGCCACGGGTTGGCGGAGTGGGGCACGGGATGACGACATAGTAGGGCACGCGATGACGGAGGAAGTTATTGAGAACGACCTCGTGCAATGGGACCGAGACTCAATCATGGTTTCCAATTCATAAAAGTCACGAATCCTTAATTCTGAAATCCAAATATCAAAATCATTTCACGGTGATGTGTTATGCGGAACGGGTCAAACAACACATTCTCAAAGGTTGTGTTTGGCGAGGGGATTGGGATTCGCAAAATGTTCGCAAGTACACAAGAGAAGCGGCCGCCGACGCCGACGCCAGCGCCAGTGTCAGTGCCAGCGCCAGTCGCTGGTGAAAAAATGCAGTTAGGCAATATCCTCTTGGCCAAGGGCCTGGTCTCACCCGAAGATATCAACCGCGCCGTTGAGCATCAAAAATCCACGGGTGCCAGGCTTGGAGATAGCATTGCTGCTCTCGGCATCATGTCACGTGAGCAAATCGATGAGACCTTGGGTGAAGCGCCCCAAACTCCAAGTTCACTGACTGACACTGGCATAGACCCCGTGTTCCTGCTCGAATTGGCCGTCAAGGGCATGTACACGGAAAATCTTGAAACCGCCGCGCAGTTGTCTGAGGCACTCAAACTGCCGAGCTTGATTGTGAACCATCTGTTGCAGGAGGCCAAAGAGCGCAAGCTGGTGGAGTCTTTGGCATCGATTGGCAGCGGTGGCTCTATCGCAGAAATGCGTTTGACGCTCACGCGCGCCGGGCGCGAATGGGCGGCCGATGCGATGACGCGCGGGCAATATTTTGGTGCCGCGCCTGTTTCGCTCAAGGATTATCAAGCGCGCATTTCCATGCAGCGTGTGAGCAACGAAACCGTCTCGCGCCAACGGCTTGAAGAGGCCTTCAATGGCTTGGTGATGACCGATCGGTTTTTGAGCAGGCTTGGGCCAGCTGTCAATTCTGGTAACGCCATCTTGATCTATGGCCCGGCAGGCAACGGCAAAACTACCGTTGCTGAAATTGTCGGCAACATGTTCCAGAACGTGATTTACGTTCCCTATTGCGTGGAAATTGACGGCGAAATCATGAAGGTTTTCGATCCGACGATTCACCGTGAAGTGACATCATCTGCGCCAGCGGCACAAAAAGGTGCGCTCAATTTGCGCCGTAGCCGTGTCGATGCGCGTTGGGTTGCCTGCTACCGCCCCATGGTTGTGACCGGCGGCGAATTGACCATTGAAATGCTCGATTTGAAATATAATCCGGTCGCCAAGATTTATGAGGCACCACTTCACATCAAAGCGTTGAATGGCACATTTTTGATTGACGATTTTGGTCGGCAACGTGCCAAGCCAGAAGACATTCTCAACCGTTGGATTGTTCCGCTGAACAGCCGTGTAGACTATCTGACGCTTCATACCGGCAAGAGTGTGAAAATCCCATTCGATGAGATTGTGATTTTCTCAACCAATATGCATCCTGACGATCTGATGGACCCGGCGTTCCAAAGGCGCATCAGCTACAAGCTTGAAACCCATGAACCTGCCGAAGAGCTTTTCCGAAAAGTGTTTGATGGCATGGCCAAGAAGAATGGCTTGGTGCTGACCGAAGAAGTGTTCAATCAGGTGCTTGTTGGCGTGAGAGAAGCCGATGCCCCGCTGGCCTATTTTCAACCGAAGTTCATTGTTGAGCAGGTGTTGGCATCGTGCAAATTCGAGGGCTTGGCGCCGCAGTTCACCTTTCTCAATGTTGAAGATGCACTCAACAACCTGTTCATCAAGAAATCTGACGGCAAGATGTTTGGGGTGAAGCGCAGCTAATTGGAGCGCGTTTCCAGCGCGACAAGACTGGTGACCTTGCCTGTGAAATATGGTTTCATCGGGCGATGGCAACACCAACCCCGTTCGACTTTGAATATCTGCCCAGCCTTTCCATCGAAAACACCGACGAGATTTTTGAGTCTTGGAATGCGCGCTCTGCGGCCACGCAGGCCGGACTTTTGCCGCAGACGGACATCCGCTATGGCACCCATCCGCGCGAGGTGATGGATTACTACCGCGCCCCTCAAGCGCGGGGCTGTGTGGTGTTTATTCACGGTGGTTATTGGTTGGGCTTTTCGAAATTTGAAACTTCATTTGTGGCCGATGGCTTTGTGGGGCAGGGGCTTTCTGTGGTGATGCCCAGTTATCCGCTCTGCCCTGATGTGAAAATCGCCGACATTCGCCAATCCTGCGCCAAGGCTTTTGCGCATCTTTATTGGCATGTGCTTGGGCCAGCTGAGCGTGAGGCGATTGTGGTTTCTGGCCATTCCGCAGGTGGCTATCTGGCGGCGACTTGTATGTTGGAAGATTGGGCAACGCGCGCCTTGCCGGAAAATCCGGTGAAGGGAGTTGTGTCTCTTTCCGGGGTGTTTGATGTTTCACCTTTGATCGAGACTTCGTTGAATGCCAAGTTAAAGTTGGATGAGGCGCAGGCGAAATCGCTCAATCTCATAGCATCGCGCCCGCGCAATAAGGCAGATTTGATTTTGGCGGTGGGCGAGCGAGAGTCTTCAGAATTTCATCGCCAGTCAACCGATCTGGGCCAGAGTTGGGCCACGCTTTCTCCGCGGCTAGTTGATGTGCCTGCGGCCAATCACTTCACCATTGTGGACAGCCTGGCCACAGAAGGCGGGTTTTTGAACAGGCTTGCGGTGGCGCTGGCTGGCCGCTAAACCACACTGAAATCAGGGAGACAAAAATGAACGCTACAATAGCCACACGTTTGATGCCGATGGAAAACACCTTAGCCCGCAACGCCATTCTGGCCATTGCCGGAAGCTTGGTGGTGGCTGCTGCCGCGCAAGTGCGTGTGCCGTTCTGGCCCGTGGCGATGACGCTGCAAACCTTGGCCGTGCTGATGATCGGCGGGGCTTATGGCGCGCGTTTGGGTGCGGCCACTTTGGTTTTGTATATGCTTGAAGGTGCGATTGGTTTGCCATTCTTTACCGGCGCCAAGGCTGGCATTTTCGACGCCAAAATTGCCTGGCTGCCTTATTCAAACCTCGGTTATCTCTTGGGCTTTATTGTCGCCGCTTGGGCCATGGGCCGATTGGCTGAAATGGGTTGGATTTCATCGGCGCGCCGCATGGTTGCCGCTGGTCTGGGTTCAGCTGCTCTGGTTTACGTGCCAGGCCTCATCTGGCTTGGCGTTTGGGCCGCTGTATCACTGCATCTGGGTGCGGGCGAGGCTTTTAGCTTTGCCCTGGTGAAGGGCTTTGTACAATTCATTCCGGCAGATATCTTGAAAGCCGTGATTGCTGGCCTTGGCCTTGCTGGCGGCTGGAGCTTGTTTAAGCGCTAAATCGGCTCGAAGTCAGTTGCGCCGCGAATATAGTCATTCAGGCCTGCAGGTCTGGTGGCTGAAGCGGCGGAACGTTTCAGACAATTACTCTCATCACACAATCTGCATGTGGCGCCTAAGGGGCGCCGCATTGCGTTTTGAGAATAAACTGATTTTTGAAATTCGGCACCGGGCATGAAAAGAACATGGCCGTCCGTCGCGATTGCGCAGGCGAACTCAAAAGCTGCGAAGTGCAAGCCTGCACCTTGATCAAATAGGGGAAGCTGCGCACAGAGCGGCTCATCCTTGGCCATATGAAACGGTAGCTTGCCAGAGTGGCGCAAGATGCGGCCCGTGGCGTCAATTGCAAGGCAAGCCAGATCGTCACGCAAATGGGCGAGCCGTTGCATGACATCACCATGCGAAATCGAGAAGCGTTTCGACAGGGCGGTCAGGTCAAGCTTCAAATCTTCTGAGGCAGCTAAGAAACGTCCGCGTGGTGCGCGCAGCGCAAGGCACAGATGGTTGAGCAAGATGGCCTTGGCGTGGCGCTGTTGCTCTGGCTTATCGCTGAATTTGGTGGTGGCCGCTTCGACCAGAGCTTTGCCTTCCAGCCGCGCAAGCAGGTGGGCCGCCTCTTCAATGCGGGCCTCAAACGACAAGGTCTCTGAAATCAACAGGCGCTGGGAGTGGCGGTCATAGCGCGAGCGGTCTGCGCCAAGAATGGTGGTTGGCATGATGCGTGTATCCACCCCTGCGGTGGCACGCAGCCTCGCTTTAAGCCCAGCGAAAATATCGTCCTTGGGGGAAAGCTCGGCATGAATGTCTTCGGCCAGTCCCTCAATATCTTCCGCCCCGCGCTGTTGTAGCCACTCGTCCAACGAAGCCTCACGCGATTGAGGCGGTAGGCCCCGGGCCGCATCGCTCAGGCGCTTTTGCAGTTCACGATATGCGCCATAGAGTTTCAAACTTGCGGAGGCGAAATTTGGGGCGGCTTGTAGTGCCTCACCCAATTCATTGCCGGGCGGCACTTCGCCGGCCAGCAAGGGGTCTGCCACCATTTCGCGCAAGGGCTGGAGCAGGGCGTGGGCCGCCTCGCTGGTTGCCAATTCTGCGATGTCCACACCCTCCATGGCGGAAAGTTTGAGCACGACCTGCGCGGTGAGGGGGCGCTGGTCACGTTCCATCAAATTGAGATAGCTGGCGGAGATGCCCAAGCTGTCGGCAAAGGCGGCTTGGCTGAGTTCACGTTTGAGCCGTAAGCGGCGCAGTTTGGAACCGGCAAAGATTTTACTGCTAGACATTTCTATATTTTCCGTATATTCCTATATTCAACAACCAAGGTGCCATTGAAGCTTCTTGGTCGCCGCCTTTTTGTAGGTTTAGGTCTGTCGCGAATATATTGACTAAATTTACAAAATGAGACGAAAATATTTACAAGACTCAACACAATTACTTCAAAATGGGCTATGGTACCAGCGAAATTCTTCAAAATTGTTGTATGCATTTGTCATCAACCCCTTTTGGAGAAAACCGATGACCACTTTTGCAGATCTGATCCCCAATGCCCCCAAGGGTCGCTTTGATGGCATCCAGCGCCCTTACACACCAGCAGAGGTGTTGAAGCTGCGTGGCTCCATCTTGCAGCGCCACACGCTGGCTGAGCTGGGTGCAACCCGGCTTTGGGACCAGCTGAAGAATGAGCCTTTCACCAACGCTCTAGGCGCGCTCTCCGGCAACCAGGCCATGCAGATGGTGCGTGCTGGCCTCAAAGCGATCTATCTCTCCGGCTGGCAGGTTGCGGCAGACGCCAACGTGGCTGGGGCCATGTATCCCGACCAATCGCTCTATCCCGCCAATTCCGGCCCAGAGCTCGCCAAGAAGATCAACCGTACTTTGCAACGTGCTGATCAGATTGAACATGCAGAAGGCCGCAAGAGCGTTGAGAATTGGTATGCGCCGATCGTGGCCGATGCTGAGGCTGGCTTTGGTGGCCCGCTCAACGCCTTTGAAATCATGAAAGCCTATATCGAAGCGGGCGTTGCTGGTGTTCACTTTGAAGATCAGCTGGCTTCGGAAAAGAAGTGCGGCCACCTTGGTGGCAAAGTGTTGATCCCCACGTCAGCCCATATCCGCAACCTGGTGGCCGCACGCCTTGCCGCTGACGTGATGGGTGTTCCAACCATGATTGTGGCGCGCACCGATGCCGAAGCCGCCAAACTGTTGACATCCGACATCGATGAAAACGACAAGCCATTTGTACTTGATCAGCCACGCACCAATGAAGGCTTCTATCATGTCAAGAATGGCATGGACCCTTGCATTGCCCGCGCCATTGCCTATGCGCCTTATTGTGATCTGATCTGGATGGAAACTTCTTATCCCGATCTCGGCCAAGCCAAGAAATTTGCTGATGCCGTGCACAAGGCTCATCCCGGCAAGATGTTGGCATATAACTGCTCGCCATCATTCAATTGGAAGCAGAAGCTTGATGAGGCAACGATTGCCAAGTTCCAACGCGAGTTGGGTGCCATGGGTTACAAGTTCCAGTTCATCACGCTGGCTGGTTTCCACCAGCTCAACTTTGGCATGTTTGAATTGGCCCGCGGTTATGCGTCCACACAAATGGCAGCCTATTCAAAACTGCAAGAGGCCGAATTTGCAGCTGAGGCCCATGGCTATACCGCCACGCGCCATCAGCGCGAAGTGGGCACCGGCTATTTCGATCTCGTCTCTACCACCATCACAGGCGGCACGTCTTCCACCACCGCCATGGGTGAATCAACTGAACACGCGCAGTTCAAAGCTGCCGAATAAGGAGCAAAGAAAATGTTGCAGACTAACGTGAAAGACCGGGCAGAGGCGCAGACCTCGTCCATGAATGAAGCACAAAGCGAAGCCATTCGCCGTTTGGCAAATGACCTTCACCGTCTCAACAATGCAGTTATTGCAGCGGTGGATGCAGGCCTTTCGATTGAGCTGCAACGCGGTGCCAGGCACCACGCCGAGGGCGGCTATTGGGGCGACCTGATGATCCCGATTGTGGTGAAGCAGAGTTAATCTGTATACGGATTAATTTGATTTTTGGGGCGGCGCAGGCGAGAATCTGCGTCGCCTTTCTTGATTCATTCTAACGCCAATCTGACTTGTGCGCGTGTTAAACTTGAAGGGCGCAACAACATACTAATTTTTATGACATTCATATTTCGATTGCACAAAGAATAAGCGACATGCGTGTGTAAATATTGATTATTTTGTGATTGGTGCAGCTCGGCCACAACAACCTGTGGCCCGCGTAACACACTCTCGCCGTCATATTTTCGTCACGCGTTAAATCGTTTTGATTGTGACACAACTCTCCAACATTTTGACCCTGCTTAAGAGGAGCAATCCATTCCACCTACCGTGTGGAACCTGGGGCAACAAAACATAACGGAGTTAGACGAATGAAGAATTTCACTAATTTATTGCTGGCCGCATCGGCGCTGGCTCTCACCGCAGGAGCAGCACATGCTGACATGCTTTCTGATCTCAAAGTAAAATTCATGACTGTTGATTCCACACAAATCGGAACCATGGTTGGCAATGGCGGCGCATTTGCTTCTGACGAATATGTGCACGCCATCGTTGTCAGCCCTACCGCTGATGCGCCTGCTCCATCGGCACCTGCGACAGTTCTGGCCTGGTCTGGCTATGTGCGTGTTGGCCTCGCTGGCGGTCATGACAATGCAGCAGTTGGCACCAATGGTCTGACTGGCCTTGCTGGTGGCACCGCCGCTGGCTATCCGATTGACTTGCTCGGCCGCGAAAAGTTGAAGGTTGTTGGCAGCACTGAAACCGCGCTTGGCACTATTGGTGCTTCGGTTTCCTTCCGCACCAACAACAGCATCACCGCTGGCTTTCAGCAGGAAGCTGCTGGCGCTTTCAACGGTGGCCGGGGTGGCGTTTCGGGTGACGGCTATTATGGCTGGTTGAAGACTGGCAACATCACCTTCAGCGGCGGCAACGGCAACGTGCTCGGCTCTGGCTCGCTGGTCTATAACACTTTCACTTTCGACAGTGTTTGCACCTGCATGTATGGAAATGACAACTGGGGTGCCATCGCCACGCCACGCAACGGCGCGCCATTCTCTAACTCCAGCAAGAATACGCCTATGATGGCTGCCCTCTCCTATCAGGATGGCCCGATCGTAGCTGGTGCTGCGATTGAAGATGCTGGTGGCAATGGCAATCTCGGTTTCTCCGGCAAAGTCGCTTATAACAATAACCTCAAGGCTGGTGCGTTCGGTGCTGAACTCAGCGGCGGCTATTGGGGCGGTTCGGGCGTAGGTTCGGGAAATGCTGCATGGGCCGTAATCGGCGGTGTGGCTGCCAAGTATGACCCGATCACCCTTGGCCTTAGCTTGGGCACCGGCAACACCGGTGGTTATGGCGCTGGCACCATTGGCCAGAACGCGGCCTATACCATCGGCAATGCTTATGCGTCGGTGGGTTTGACTTCTGACATCTCTGCCGAGCTTGCCCTGGTGCATGATTTTGGCACCGATGCCACGGATATCCTGAACGGCGCCAGCCTGTTCGAAATCGGCGCTTATTGGAAGCCGCAAAAGCAGTTCGTTCTCGGCCTTGAAGGCCAGTTCCAGTCTGGCGGCGTGAACGATGGTGGCTATACCGCTGCCGCTGTTACCCGCTGGAGCTTCTAATCCGCAAAAACAAGCCGGTGACTTCGGTCACCGGCACCCATTTTGGAATCGCTTACGGCATCGGGTGACTTCACGGTCCATGGAATGAAATGACAGGCTGTCGCTGGATCACGGTGCCTGCTGATCACAACAACACGATCACCGATCTTAGGATGAAAGTCTGCGGGATGGGCAGCAAGGCTGGTGAAGACGCGTCCTTGACCTTGGTCGACTTCCGCGATGACGCGTGGCCATGTTAAATACTCAGTGCTTACGAGCCATCCGGTCTTGATTTCAACCGCTTTGGTGCCGCTGGAAATTTGTGATTGCGAAGCTAGTCCAATGACGCGGGCTCGAAATTCTTGGGCATATGGCGCGGGGTCAGCGGGATTGGCGTTGCAGTCCGCTCCAGCAAGCGCAGGGCTGGACGAGGCGCAAGCAGTGAAAGCAACAAAGATGATTGAATGCAAATTGCGGAAAGCGGATTTCAAGACAAGCATTTAATTCCTTCATGGAAAACACAAGCGCGCAATCGCCCGAAATTGGTCGGAGTGAGAGGATTTGAACCTCCGGCCCCCTGCTCCCGAAGCAGGTGCGCTGCCAGACTGCGCTACACTCCGACTTGAGAACGCGAAATTTGGCGCGAAGTGGGATAGTCGTCAAGTGCGCGTTTAGTGCAAGATCTGTTCCAAGAATTTGCGGGTGCGTGGGCTCTGAGGATTTGTGAAGAATTCCTTTGGACTATTTTCTTCCACGATTTGGCCTTCGTCCATGAATATCACACGGTCTGCCACCTGGCGGGCAAAGGCCATTTCGTGGGTGACGCAGAGCATGGTCATGCCGCCTTCAGCAAGGTCAACCATCACTTCCAAAACTTCCTTGATCATTTCAGGGTCAAGCGCAGAGGTTGGTTCATCAAACAGCATGATCTTGGGGTTCATGCAAAGGGCACGGGCGATGGCCACGCGCTGTTGCTGGCCACCTGAAAGCTGGCCCGGATATTTGTTTGCCTGCTCTGGAATCTTGACGCGGGTGAGATATTTCATAGCGTTAGCTTCGGCCACGGCCTTGGGGGTTTTGCGCACCCAGATGGGTGCCAGGGTGAGGTTTTCCAAAATGGTAAGATGCGGAAACAGATTGAAATGCTGAAATACCATGCCCACTTCGCGGCGCACGTCATCAATGTTTTTGAGGTTGCCGGTGAGGGGAATTCCGTCCACCACGATATCGCCCTGCTGGTGTTCTTCAAGGCGGTTGATGCAGCGAATGAGGGTGGATTTGCCAGAGCCTGATGGGCCGCAAATCACGATGCGCTCACCTTTGGCCACGTTCAAATTTATGTCGCGCAACACATGGAACTGGCCATACCATTTGTTGACATGGTTGAGCTCCACTGCGGGAATGTCTTTTTCAGTCTTGGTCATCTCTTAAGGCCCCGATTGGTGCGGCTTTCGATATATTGTGAATAGCGCGACATTGAAAAACAGAAGATGAAATAGATAACGGCCAGTGCCAAATAGCCAGTGTTGCCGGTTTGTGGGCTTTTCCATTTGGCATCGTTGAAGCCAGCCTGCACAATACCGAGCAGGTCATAAAGGCCGATAATGGTAACAAGGCTGGTGTCTTGAAACAGGCTGATGAAACTATTGACGATGCCGGGAATTACGATCTTCAAGGCTTGTGGCATGACGATGAGGCGCATCATCTTCCAATAGGAAAGACCTAAGGCCTGTGCTGCTTCGTATTGGCCCTTGGGGATGGCTTGCAGACCGCCGCGCACAACTTCGGCCATATAGGCTGATGCAAACATGCTGCCGCCGATGATGGCCTTGAGCAGCTTGTCAGGGTTTACACCGGGCGGCATGAACAGCGGGAACATCACGCTAGCCATGAACAAAACGGTGATGAAGGGTACACCGCGCACCCCTTCGATGAAGACCACGCTCAGGGTTTTCACAACCGGCATGGTTGATTGACGGCCCAATGCGAGAAGAATTCCAAGTGGCACGGAAGTTACAATGCCTGTGACAGCGATGATCAAAGTGAGTGTCAGGCCGCCCCAGTAATCCGTCTCCACCACCGGCAAGCCAAAGATACCGCCGTAAAATAGGAAGAAGGCGATGATCGGATAAATCACAAAGAAGAAAAGTGCATTCCAGTTTTTGGCGGGCTGTGATGGGATCAACAGACCAGCCAAAGAAATGATGCCAAGCACATAAACAATGTTCACCCGCCAGCGCTGTTCAAATGGATAGAGGCCGTAAATCCATTGGTGGAATTTGGCGAAGACAAATGGCCAGCAAGCGCCAGTGCCATCGACGGCGCAAAGTTCACGGTCAGGTGCAGACCAAACGGCGCGAATGCCAGCCCAATCAAGCAGGTTCCAGCCAATAATCAGGAAGAGGCCAGCAATGGCCAGTGTGCCCAAGGCGCTCAACGGGGTGGGGAACAGTTTATCTTTGGCCCAGGCATAGGCGCCGATGCTGCCAATAGGAGCTGAGAGGCGTGGCGCTTCACTGTCTCTGACATAGGCCATCAGCGGGTCACCAATTTCATGCGGCTGTTATACCAGTTCATAAAAGCAGATGTCCCAAGGCTGAGCGAGAGATAGACCACCATCCAGATCATCACGATCTCAATAGCTTTGCCGGATTGGTTGAGGATCGTGCCGCCCGTGGCCACCAGATCAGGAAAGCCAATAGCGATGGCCAAAGTGGAGTTCTTGGTGAGATTTAAATATTGATTGGCGAGCGGTGGGATAATGACGCGCAGGGCTTGTGGGATCACTACCAGCCGCAGTGCCTGGCCACTTTCAAGCCCCAAGGCTTGGGATGCTTCCGTCTGGCCCTTATTCACGGATTGAATGCCAGCGCGCACGATTTCGGTGATGAAAGTGCCAGTGTAAACGCTAAGCGCCAAGAGCAGGGCCAGAAACTCAGGAATCAGTGTCATGCCACCGCTGAAATTAAAACCTGTGAGCGATGGAAAATCCCAGCTCAATGGCCAGCCCGCAAGAAACAAACCAACAGCGGGCAGAGCTACAATCATGGCAAGGGAAAGCCAGCCAGCGGGAATGCGTTCTCCAGTCAGGGCCTGTTTCTGTTTTGCGTAATTGTGCAAGAAATAACTGGCGATCAGCGCAACAATCAGCAGCGCCAAGGCCCAGATTGCGCCTTCGCCGAATTCTGGGCGTGGCGCAATGATACCGCGATTGCTGATGAATATGCAGTTGAAAAAATTGAATGCCTGACGTGGCCCAGGCAGCGGCTTTAAAACCAGCGCATACCACATGAAAATCTGCAAAAGCAGCGGCACGCTGCGAACGAAGTCGACGTAAATGGCGGCAGCGCCTGAAACCACTGCGTTTTTGGATAGACGCATGACGCCACCCACAAAGCCAATCAATGTGGCCAGCAATATGCCCGAGGCCGAAACCAGAAGGGTGTTCCAGAAACCTACCAACAGGGCGCGGCCATAGTTGGAGGAAGAGGAATACGAAATAAGAGAACTGAGAATGTCGAAATTTGCTGCCTTGTTCAGGAAGTCAAAACCGAAATTTTGATTGAGACGTTGAAGATTAATCTGCGTGTTGGAGACAATGGCATAGAGGCTCCAAGCCAAAAGGCCCAAGACAACAGCTTGGCTCACAAAGCCGCGCAGGCGCGCATTGTAAAACCATGAACCGCCAGATGCAGTATTTGATGTTGGGGTGATTGGAGTTTCAGACATGTGCTTGAAGGCGCATAAATGGGGAACCCTGGATTTTCACCCAAGGTTCCCTCAATTCGATTAGCGGATTGGTGGGGCGTATTGCAGGCCACCATTGCTCCACAATGCGTTCTTGCCACGGGCAATCTTCAGCTTGGTTTTTTGGCCAACATTGCGTTCAAAGATTTCACCATAGTTGCCGACTTGCTTGATGGCACTGTAAGCCCAATCTGGGCCCAGGCCCATGCCTTTGCCGAAATCGTTGTCAGCATCTTTGCCGTCAGAGCCTGTCACCTTGGCGGAGAGCATGCGCTGAATTTCTGGGTTGGTGGATTTGCGCATGTCGTCGACGTTGGCAGAAGTTACGCCGAATTCTTCAGCCACGATGAGCGAATAACTCACCCACTTCACAATGTTGAACCACTGTGCATCATTCTGCCGTACCACTGGGCCCAATGGTTCTTTCGAAATGATTTCTGGCAAAACAATGTGTTCATCAGGGTTGGTGAAGCCAAGACGTTCCGCATAGAGGCCTGATTGATCGGTTGAATAAACGTCGCAACGGCCTTCTTGATAGGCTTTCAAAACTTCTTCGTTCTTCTCAAATGCCACGACCTTGTAGTCCATCTTGTTGGCTTTGAAGAAATCCGCGAGGTTCAACTCCGTGGTAGTGCCAGACTGCACGCAGACTGTTGCTCCCTTCAGTTCCATGGCGGATTTTACACCGAGCTTTTTAGGCACGAGGAAGCCTTGGCCGTCAAAATAGCTGATCCCGGCGAACTCGAGCCCAAGCTCTAGGTCGCGCGACATGGTCCAAGTGCTATTGCGGGACAGCAGATCGATGCGGCGTGCTGTCAACGCCTCGAAGCGGGCTTCGGCCGAAAGCGGCAGATACTCGACCTTCGCAACGTCACCAAGCACGGCGGCAGCAACTGCTTTACAAAAATCAACGTCAAAGCCACGCCAGGCTCCGGATCCGTCCTTTTCCGAGAAGCCCGGAAGGCCTTCACTGACGCCGCAGACCAACTTCCCCCTAGCCCGGACGTCGTCGAGTGTACCAGCC
>Ga0209069_10001136_pt1 | contig 13279 bp, 11 predicted proteins | sample Str013_2_FD_187202 | JGI IMG/M metagenome (GOLD analysis project Ga0209069, IMG submission 187202) | Freshwater sediment microbial communities in response to fracking from Pennsylvania, USA - Straight Creek_MetaG_SC_2013 (SPAdes) (version 2) | ecosystem: Environmental > Aquatic > Freshwater >...
TTCCAATTCAATATTAAAGCCTGTATTTAATTTGATTGTTGACATGAACACTTGGAATTATAGAAAAAAACAGTATGGTTCTTCCTGCTGTAGTTATTTTCATTTATTTTTAGAAAGTAAATATAATAGCAATCATGGGTACATTTTCCATAAAATGAAAAAATATTGAGTGAGAGAAGGACGATTTTTAAAAAAGAATATTGACAAGTGGAAGCAGTACCAGTACGAACTGGCCTCCGATCCCGATGAAATGGCGCAGCAGTTTACCGAGTTGGTCAATGACCTCGGCTATGCTAAAACATTTTACCCACAGAGTAATGTCACCAAATACCTCAACGGACTGGCTTCAAGGGTTTACCTTGATATTTATAAAAACAAGAAGGAGGAATCTTCCCGCATTATACGTTTCTGGAAAACCGAATTGCCCCTTATTGTAAGGAAGTATCACCGCGAGTTATTGTATTCATTTATCATATTCACCCTGTTTGCTATTATGGCTGCATTTTCGGCTGCACACGATGAAACATTTGTACGGGGTGTGCTTGGTGATGGGTATGTAGAAATGACCGAAGAAAACATTGCAAAAGGTGATCCCTTTGGTGTATATAAAAGTGGTAACCAGCTGACCATGTTCATGGAGATAGCCGTCAATAATATCAAGGTGTCCTTTATTTGTTTTGTTCTTGGGTTCACTTTAAACATTTTCACCGCCTGGTTCCTGTTTCAGAATGGTGTGATGCTGGGGGCGTTCCAGTATTATTTTTTTGCCAAAGGGCTTGGCTGGAAATCGGTACTGGTGATTTGGATACATGGGACCCTTGAAATATCTGCCATTATAATAGCAGGTGCTGCTGGATTTGTTTTGGGTAACAGCATATTATTTCCTGGCACCTACAAGCGGTTGGATTCATTAAAAAGTGGTGGCAAGGACGGAATTAAAATAATGATTGGGTTGGTACCAGTGTTCCTGGTAGCGGCCTTCTTTGAGGGTTTTGTTACGCGTTATTCCACCATGCCCATACCCATCAGTATAACTATCCTGCTTGCTTCCTTATCTTTTGTTATTTGGTACTTTATTATTTACCCCATACGGCTGGAAAGAAAAATGAAACCGGGGAATAGGTTGTAAAACATTTATCCTTTTTGAAAAAAATAAAAACCCATACCACCTGTTACCAGCGAATTCTGCTGCTCCTCCTGTTGCTGACAGTTGCCGGTACCCAATATGGTAAGGCACAGGTAGCAGATTCAGTGCAGGTTTCTACTGTAACTGATCAGGCTGCAGACACAACTGTTGTTTCGGAAGAGGTGCCGGAAAAACCAGATACGGTTACATTCCGACAGGTTCCTGATACTACCCTAAAACAGCTCCAGTCCAAAAAAATATTTGCCTACGCCAATGACCCGGAATACTGGGTAAAAGAAAAGCCCCGGGAAGAGGATAGTTTCCTGGATAGGTTGTTCGGGGCCCTTGCAACGGGCTGGATTCACTATCTTTTTTACATTATTCTTATTACAGTGCTTGTTTTTGTTATTTACCGTATTGCTGTGGTGAATAAGATGTATCTCTTTTACAAACCCAAATCCCTTGCAGGCAAAAAAGAAGAAGAAGCCGCGGATGGGATATATGGAGATAATATTGACAACGATATCAGCCAGGCAATCGCCAGCAAGGATTTCAGGCAGGCTACCAGGCTGCTCTATTTAAAAGGACTAAAGCAATTACAGGATAAACAATTGATAAACTATAACGCAGAAGCGACCAACTGGGAGTATGTACTCCAATTGGGCAAGCATCCCTGTGCCGATAATTTCAGGAAGATTACAAGGGCTTACGAGTATGTATGGTACGGGGAATTTGATATAGCCGAAGAACAGTTTGAACAAATTAAACCACTTTTCCAGCAATTTTATGCTGAAGTATAAATTGAAACGGCACTGTAAACATATTATCTGGATTCTTTCAGCCTTTCTTATGGCGGGTTGCGGCCGCCAGGGAAAAGTGCTGAACAAGCGTATTACCCTTTGGCAGAAAGACAGCATTCCCTATGGTAATGCGGTTGCGTTTGATAACCTGAAACACATTTTCCCCAGGGCGAAAATTGTTATCAATAAAAAATCACCCGACAGGTACAAATCTTACAGCCTGAATGATATAAAATCATTTACAGATTATAATGAAGAAGAGGGTAAGTCGGCTTATATTATCATAGCCCCAAGTGTAAGTCCGAATAATGCAGAAACCATTGCCCTGATTCACTATGCAGGAAGTGGCAATACCGTTTTTATTTCAGCTTTTCATTTGGGAAGTATCCTGCTGGATAGCCTGCATATAAAAACGGGGTTTCCTTCCGGTTTGTATAATTATAATGACAGCCTTCGTTTATCGGTATACGACCCGATTACAAAGGATTCTTTCAGTTATGCCTATCCGGGATATTCGGCTGATAATTTTGTTTCTAAAATGGATTCAAACTTTGTAACCATTCTTGGTAAAAATGAAAATGGAGATGCCAATTTTATCAGGATAACCTATAAAGGGGGAGGTGCGATGTACATTCACCTTGCTCCACTGGCGCTGTCCAATTTTTTCCTGTTGCACAAACAAAATATGACCTATTATGACAGGGTGTTTTCCTATTTGCCGGATAAATTTAGCCGGATAAAATGGGACAACTATTTTCGCAATGCTTCCAGGGATCATAATTTTACCGCATTTGATTTCTTAACCAAGCACGAATCTTTCCGTTGGGCCATTGGACTTGTGTTGTTATTGGTGGCTTTGTTGTTTGTATTCGGCGCAAAAAGGAGACAGCGTATCATTCCGGTAGTAAAACCATTGGAAAATAGTTCACTTGATTTTGTGAAAACAATCGGGCACCTGTATTACCAGCGCAGGGACAATAAGAATCTCGCCGAAAAAATGGCGGCACATTTCCTTGAATATGTGCGTGCACATTATTTGATGAGTACCGCGGTGCTGGATGAAGCATTTATAAAAAGACTGTCTGTAAAAAGCGGCAAGCCTTTTGACGAATTGAATGACCTTGTTTATACTGTACAATCATTAAAAGATTATCCTTCATTAAACGATGAAGAATTATTACTGTTCAATAATAAGTTGGAACATTTTTATAAAAATTAATACACATGGAAGAAAATATTTTTCAGCAACGGATGGATTTAAGCGAACTGCAACAGTCGATTGAAAGTTTAAAAAATGAGATAGGGAAGGTTATCGTAGGGCAGGATAAAATGATTGAGTTGTTGCTGACGGCGGTATTGGCAGATGGTCATGTACTGATTGAAGGGGTGCCGGGGGTTGCAAAAACCCTGACTGCGAAATTATTGAGTAAATCCATCTCTGTTGGATTTTCAAGGATACAGTTTACCCCCGACCTGATGCCCAGTGATGTGGTGGGTACTTCCATATTTAACCCGGAGAAAGCCGCTTTTCAATTCAAGCGGGGTCCCATATTCAGTAATATCGTTTTGATTGATGAGATTAACCGCGCCCCTGCAAAAACACAGGCTGCCTTGTTTGAGGTAATGGAAGAAAAACAGGTTACTGTTGACGGACAAACTTATTTCATGGAACCGCCTTTCCTGGTAATGGCTACGCAAAACCCGATTGAACAGGAAGGAACGTATCATTTACCGGAGGCACAACTGGATCGGTTTCTTTTTAAGATAAATGTGAACTATCCAACTTTAGAAGAAGAATTAAAAATATTAACCAATCACCACGGTTTGTCGGTGTCAAGTCAAATTGCCCAAGTCGTCCCGGTTTTGACCGCAGCGCAAATAGCCAGGTTAAGAGAGCAGGTGAAAGAGATCCATGTGGAGGAAAAGTTGCTTTCTTATATAACTTCCATAGTGGTCAATACAAGAACCAATAAATCCATCTACCTGGGTGCTTCTCCGCGTGCTTCCATTGGAATATTAAATGGGGTGAAGGCCCTTAGCGCTATCAGGGGAAGGGATTTTGTAACACCCGATGATATTAAATTCATTGCGCCCTCTGTATTGCGTCACCGTATTGTACTGACACCTGAAAAAGAAATGGAAGGTACCAGTACCGACACCGTGATTGAAGAAATTGTAGAAGCAATAGAAATTCCAAGATAGTAATTTACCAATGGCCAACCTGTATAAACGATACCTTTCGCCTTTGTATCCCGCCAAAAGGTTTTATTTCCTGCTGGTGGGTATTATCATGGTTTTCGTCATTTCCTATGGCGTACCAGTATTGTTGATTGTGGGGAAGATTGCCTTCCTTTTTTTACTGGCGCTGGCCCTTCTTGATTATATTGTTTTGTTTGCAGGAAAAAATAAGATAAATGCTTCCAGGCAGATGGCGGAACGATTTAGCAATGGGGACGAAAACAAGGTGTTCCTGGCTGTAAGTAATAAATATCCATTTGCAGTGCATGTGGACCTGGTGGATGAAGTGCCGTTTCAATTTCAAATGCGGAATTTTTCATTGTCATTTTTGCTGGGCGGTTCGGCGGATAAATCAATAATATATAATATTCGGCCTACACAAAGAGGGGAATACGTTTTTTATAATATTAATCTATTTGTGAAAAGTCCGTTGCGCCTGATGACCAAAAGAGTGACCATTGAAGCAAAGCGTTCGATAAAAGTATTCCCTTCCTTCTTTCAATTGCGCAGGTATGAGCTCAAGGCGCACTCGAGCAACCTTGCGGAAGCCGGGAATAAAAAAATGCGCAAACTGGGCCAGAGCCTGGAATTTGAACAGATAAAGGAATATGTTACCGGGGATGATATACGTACCATCAACTGGAAGGCCACTGCCAGGAAGGGGCAGATGATGGTGAATAATTTCACGGATGAGAAAAGTCAGCATGTTTATTGTTTTATCGATAAAAGCAGGGTAATGAAAATGCCCTTTGAAGGAATGACCCTGCTTGATTATGCTATTAATGCCAGTGTGATTTTATCAAGGGTAGCCTTGATAAAACAGGACAGAGCCGGATTGGTAACCTTCGCAGAAAAGATTGGAACATTTCTTCCGGCAGAACGAAAGGCCGGGCAGATGAATACCATTTTGACTACACTGTATGATCAGCAGACCAATTTTGGAGAAGGTGATATGGAAAAATTATATGCGCTGGTAAAGACAAGGATCAGTCAGCGTGGATTGGTGGTATTGTTTACAAACTTTGAATCCATGTCGGGATTGCAGCGCCAGTTGCCTTATATACGGGCCATTGCACGTATTCACCTGGTATTGGTTGTATTCTTTGAGAATACAGAAATTAAAACACTCACCGATACAGATGTAAGAGATATTGAAGGTTTATACATTAAAACCATTGCAGAAAAGTATATACATGAAAAGAAATTGATTGCAAAAGAATTGCAACAACATGGTATTTTAACTATTTTGACTACTCCTGAGCGACTTACTGTGGACAGTGTAAATAAGTACCTCGAACTGAAAGCAAGGCAGGCCATTTAATCAACTGGTATCCAGCAATACCCAGATACAGGTTCTTTACGCTGCAGGTACTACCTTATACCAAGGATCTACCAAGGATGTACCAAGGATGGAACATCTGAAACCAATGACGGGGCCGTTTAATAATACTTTGCCCCTATCCCCCAATTTTGCGTTCTTTGCTGGAATTAATTGATTTACATTGGACGAACAGTTGAACAAATATGAAACCGGGCAGGTACTATTGATCAATAAGCCATTGGAATGGACATCTTTTGATGTAATAAGAAAAATACGTTCCTTACTGAGCGTAAAAAAGGTAGGTCATGCGGGGACGCTTGATCCGCTGGCTACAGGTTTGCTGATTGTTTGCACCGGCAAATTTACCAAGAAGATAAATGAATTCATGTCGCAGGAGAAAGAATATACCGGCACCATTACGCTTGGGGCCAGAACACCCACTTATGATTTGGAAAGTGAACCAGTTGATTTGAAAGATATATCGGGGATTACGCGGGAGCTAATAAAAAGCGCCATCGTACAATTTACCGGCGAGATCATGCAGGTACCACCCATTCATTCCGCTATCAAGAAGGATGGAAAGCGGGTATATGAATTGGCAAGAAGGGGAGAAGTTGTGGAGTTGGATGCGAGAAAGATTACCATTAAAGAATTTGAAATAACGGGTATCGATCTTCCTCATGTTGGTTTTCGCGTGGTTTGTTCTACAGGAACTTATATCCGCAGCCTTGCTAATGACCTTGGTGCTGTGCTGGGCTGTGGCGGTTATTTAAGCAGTCTTTGCAGAACGCGTATCGGAGCGTTTAAAATCGAAGATGCCTTGAGTATGGAAATGTTGGAAACAATTGTAAGAAATGAGCGGATGCGGGGTTAGAACGGGTACCCTACACCAAGTTGAAATTGTCCCCTTTTTAATTGCAGGTTCTGGAACCACCCATCGTTTTTATTGGCATAGATTGGATTCTTTATTTTATAGGCCCAGTCGAACCGGACAAGAAAGAAACCAAAGTCGACCCGTAAACTGGTTCCTGCTGCAACTGCAATATCCTGGTACAACCTCGAAAATTTAAAAACCGCACTGTCTAATTGTGGATCATTCAGGTTATTTCGGTACCAGATGTTGCCAATATCGGTGAACAAGGCGCTTTTGATTTTAAAACCGAAAATAGAACCTACATCAAAACGGTATTCAATATTTCCTTCCAGTTGAATATCACCAAAGCGGTCAATACCTGTTCCGTTAATAGTATCTAATTTTATGGAGGAACCCACACCCAATTGTCTTACCTGCCATGCCCGCATGCTATAGGGGCCGCCTGCATAGAAGGATTTGAAGAAGGGCAATTGTTGCTCCCTGTTGCCTGCTATATCTTTACCATATGGTATACCAATTCCGGCGTAGAGCCTGAAGGCCCAGGTTGATTTTGGATGATCCAGGAAATGGCGATAATCTCCGTCTATTTTGACGTAACGAAACAGGTTTCCTTTTTGGTCGAGTTTATCTATTAAACCAAACAATCCACCACTTTCTTCCAGGCTTGCCTTTACCAGGTTCCTGGTGACGGTTTTCGTTTGTGGATTTGTTTTGGTTTGACCGAAATTATAATTCACTACCTGGCTTATAACAAGTCCGGTATTAAAAGAATAAGCAAGATTGGGAACATTATTCAACAGATCCTGTAATTTTTGCCTTGGGTTCAATTGAACATATTCAACATTGAGCGGACTGTAGAACCAGGTATGTGTGGTTCTTCTTCTTTTACCGCGCTTACTTATTTCCCAGCCCCATGACGCATTTAATGAACGTAGTTCATAAAAATCCCTCCTGTCGGTATAGCCCGCATTAAAATTCAGAAGGGTTCTTTGAGAAAGTAAAGAATCCGTTCTGATAAATTTAAAAGGCAAAATAAGTTTTGGAAAGCTAATGGTATGAGAAAGGTTGGTTTGAAAGGTTTGAATAAAATCCTTTCCCAGTTCCACACCTGTTCTGACATTGGAACTGGACTGAATGGCTTGTTTGCCTACATTCCGGTTATTTAAACCCAGGTTTACACCTACGCCGAATAAATTGCCGGTGGCCAGTACATCCCCGGTATTGTAGCTGGCATCTAATGTTAAATTAATGTCCTGCTTTTTGGTAGGATACATTTTAATAATTACATCCAATAAAGGAAGTGAATCCGGGGCCTCTTTTATTTCTACACTCACTTGCGTCCACGCATTCAATTGGGTAAAGTTGTTGTATGTTTTTATTGAATTCCGCTGGCGGAACATTTCACCCGGAAGAAGGGCCACACGTCCTGCAATAAATTTCGGTTTGAACTTGTTGTATTTGTTATAAATAGACAACTTATTAATTGTTACCGAATCCTTTATTGTCTGGGTGGAGTCTTCTACCAGGTCCAGATCCGGGTATACTGCGACATTCCTGATATAGTATTTTTGAAAATGAGAGGTGAGTTCAGGATGCTTCAATTTCAAAACGATATCCATTGTAGGGGTTTGCTGGCGTCTTTGGGCCTCTTCCAGGAGTTGTAATCGTTCAAATGGATCGAGTGAAGGGTCAATCAGTTTGGCAAATACAGTATCTCTTTCAGCCAATAAATCTTCCTTTGAAAATTTATAATACCCGTTATTCCTGAATATATCTACCAGGCGATCCATTTCAGCCGATATATTCTCAACGCTATAGGGGTCGCCTTTTTTAATCAGGGCATTGTTCCTGCGACTTAGTGTCAATTGCTGTAAAGCTGAGTCCTCCAGGTTATAGGCAATGGAATCAAATTTATAGCTTTTCCCAGGGGTAACGGTAAACTGTACCCGAATTGGTTTTTCGCCTTTTTTTAGGTTGATTATTTTTAAAAGCTGGCTTTGTGCCCTTGATGTATCGGAAGTAATGGTGGCTTTGTAGTAACCAAGTGAATACAAAAGGCTTTTCATAAAACCAATGCTCCTGGCTACCGCTACAGTATCGTAAGCGGCAGGTTTTGAGAGTCTTTTAAAACCCGGGAAAGTAGTAACTACCTGCGTCTTTAAACTATCATCCAGTTGGTTTTCCAGCCTGGTTTTGAGGTCAGCTTTATCACCCGGTCTTAAATTTCCCTGTATATTTATATTAGTAGAAAAAACAAAGGGTTTACCCGGCTGGTATTTTCTGGGGGTAATGCAACCGGGCACAACAGCAGCAATGCATATTATTACCAGGATATAAAAATTGAACTTGCCGGGTGGTTGCAATAACATAATTCTATAAACGAAGAATAGATGATTTCTAAATCTCAGGTCAAATATATCCAAAGTCTGGACCAAAAAAAATTCAGAGACGAAGCAGGAGTGTTTGTGGCTGAAGGCCCTAAGATAATTAACGAATTATTATTGGAAAACCGCGTACATCCTTCATTGTTGTATGCAACAGAAGATTGGTTGAAGGAGCAGGCAGGCCTGATCAGAAATATACCTGCTGAACTTGTTATAACTGTAACAAGATCCGAACTGGAAAGGATTTCTTTTCTGTCCACACCCAATAGTGTAACAGCCATTTTCAGGAAGCCCCTGTTTCCAGAAAAAGTTTCATTCAAGAATCATCTGACAGTAATGCTTGACGGGATACAGGACCCGGGAAATATGGGAACCATCATTAGAACCGCTGATTGGTTTGGAATCAGGCAAATAGTTTGCAGCCCCGATTGCGCCGATGCTTATGCTCCGAAAGTAGTACAAAGTACCATGGGAAGTATTGCCAGGGTACAATTACTGTATACCTCACTGGCCTCCATTCTGGAAGCTGAAGAGTCGGTGATTGCCTATGGAGCCACCCTTGGAGGTGAGCCTTTACACGGCATGAAGCCTTTAAATGAAGGTATAATTGTAATTGGCAATGAATCCAGGGGAATCAGCCATGAAGTGCTTAAGTTATGTGGCAAACAAATTACTATTGAGAAATATGGCAGGGCTGAATCACTGAATGCTGCAGTTGCTGCAGGCATCGTACTTTCCCATTTAACCAGGATGTCCTGATAACCTCTTCCAATACTCAAATTTTCTACCTGAACTGGATGGCTTTAACTGGTTGAATCCGGCGAATGATGAGCGTAGGGATCATTAAAATGGACAGGCAAATAACAAAGGTAAGAACATCTACAAATACGACATGCCACCATTCCAGGCGAATCTCGGCTTTTGAAATATAATACATTTCCTCGGGCAGGGTAATGAAACCATAATGTTGCTGTAACCAGCAAAGTAGCAGGGCAAGCACATTTCCTATCACTATTCCTGTAACTGTAATCATAGCGCCCTGGTACAGAAATATTTTCTGTATGGTAATATTGGGGGAACCAAGCGCTTTTAATACACCAATCATCCTGGTTCTTTCCAGCAACAATATAATCAGGCAGGTGATAAGGTTCAGGATAGCAACGATGGTCATTATAACCAATACCATGACGATTGTTTTATCCTGGAGCTTGAGCCAGTCGAAGATATTGGGGTTTATTTCACTGATGGTCTGACTGTTCCAATTGACCGGGAGGTGGTAAAAAATCTGGTTGTTGATGGTATCCATTTTCCTGTAATCATCCACAAAGATTTCATATCCGCCGATTTGGCTGGGTTTCCAGCTGTTCAATCGTTGTATGAGTCTTATATCACCAATAGCAATGAGGCGATCATATTCTTCAATGCCTGTTTTGTAAATGCCCGTCACAGTTAGCCTGCGCGCGCGTGGCGAAGAGCCATCTGGCTGAATAAAATAAATCAGGACCGCATCATTTACTTTTAATTGTAATTGCTTCGCGGTGTATGCAGACAGTACAATTTCGTTGCTGTATCCGCTGTCCGGAAACCGAATCCAGCGACCTTCTTTCATAAATTGCTGCATTCGTTTCAGGTCGTCGTCTTTTTCTATTCCTTTAAACAATACCCCTTCGATGGTTTCGGAAGTCTTTAGAATGGCGCTTTTGGTAGCGAAAGCATTGACCGATTGTATGCCTTTGGTGGACTTTATTGTTTGCAGTACGGTATCATTCTTTTCGATGGCTTGTTCTTCGGCTGTGGCTACTTTTCCCGGTTCAAAATGCTGAACCCGGATATGGCCCCAGAAACTAAATATCTTCTGGCTGATGGTATATTGAAATCCATTGGTAATGGCAAAGGTCACGATCATAACCGCCACACTGAGAACGGTGGCAGCGGTGGCAAGCCGTATAATAAACCGGGAAAATGATTTCTGCTGATTAAATGCGATGCGCCTCGCAATAAAGCCGGATAAATTCAAGCGGCATGGTTTTAGTAAATCAAAAATAGGCTTCGTTGGGTATCCAACCGAGTTTTTGGGTTATTTTAATCATTTTTGTACAACTTTACGCCATTCAATTTCATCTAACCAATCATGCGAAAAATCCTTTTGCCCCTTCTATTGCTGGTATCAGCCTTTGCAGTTGCCCAGGAACCTGACAGAATATATTCAGCTACGATTCATAATGTGAAGTTGAACTATGCCGGAAACCAGCTGGCATATCCTGTAATGAAACTCAACAGCGCCGATCAGTTGGAACTGAATTTTGATGATCTTGACCCCTCCATCCGTAATTATTCTTATACCTGGCAATTGTGTAATTCAGACTGGACAAAAACCATTCTGAGTGAATTTGACTATATAAAGGGATTTACCCAAAACAGGATTAATACCTACCGCAATTCTTCTATTGCCCTGGTGAGATATGTTCACTATTCTGTAAATCTACCAGAACGAAGTTGTATTCCCTCCCGCTCTGGAAATTACCTTCTGAAAGTTTTTGCCGACGGTGATACATCGAATGTAATGTTTACCAGGCGCGTATTGGTAATCGAAGAGAAAGCTACTATTGGTGCACAGATACAACAGCCGTTTAACGGGCAGGTTTTTAAAACACACCAAAAGCTTCAGTTTGTAGTGAATCTTGGCAACCTTAATATCATGAATGCGTTACAGCAGGTGAGGGTTTGTATTCTTCAAAACAACCGGTGGGATAATGCACTGTGTTCGCTGAAACCTACTTTTATTCGGCCTGGCTCTCTTGAGTTCAATACGGAAGACGCGGTATTCCCTGGTGGCCGGGAATGGCGTTGGCTTGACCTGCGTAGTTTCCGATTGCAAAGTGATCGTGTAGAAACTGCAAAGTATAATACAAATAGTACCGAGGTATTTGTAAAGCCCGATTTGGATCGCTCGCCCCAAAGATTGGTATTTTATAAGGATAATAACGGCATGTATTATAATGATGTAAGCGAAAGCGTAAATTATTTATGGCAGGCGGATTATGCGAATGTGCATTTTTCTTTTGTTCCATCGGGTAATCAGCCACTGATAAATAAGGAAGTTTATCTTTTTGGGGAACTCACGAATTATGGTGCTGATAATACTTCGAAAATGAGCTTCAATGTGGCGAAAGGAGTGTATGAAACAAACTTACTTTTAAAACAGGGGTATTACAATTATTGTTATGTCACCCTGGATAAATCAGACTCAAGTCCTTCTTTTGAATTTACAGAAGGTAATTTCTGGGATACTGAAAACAGCTATACAATCCTGGTATATTATCGTGGTATCGGCGGTCGCTCAGACGAATTGATAGGCATTACTCATATCAATTCATTAACGGGCAGATCTGGTTTCTGATTTTAATTCCCGGGGCAGGTATTTAGATGAATATAAAGATCACCTGTTCCATTCCTGGTTCCCGTTATTTGCCTTTATTTTAATGCAGAATTAATTTTTTTTAGGCGCAAAGCCGCTACACGATTGCATTGTATGGGTTCATACATATTTTTCACCTGAGCATACTGATTTTATATTACTTTTGCGGCCGGCAGGTCTTACACGACCAGCTCCTGCTGAACCTCCCCAGGGCCGGAAGGCAGCAAGGATAAGTGGTTGTAGCGGTGCGATGTAATAAGCCTGCCTTTTTTTCTTTTACAGATTTATTGCAGGCAATGGTTAAACTGAATTCCTTCGAAAGAACCGCCTGTTCACCTGATTTTAAATGAAATAATATGAAATTTTTTATTGATACAGCCAATCTTGCACAGATCAAAGAAGCCAATGAACTGGGTATTCTTGACGGTGTAACAACCAATCCTTCATTGATGGCCAAAGAAGGAATTAAAGGCCAGGAGGCAATTAATAACCATTATAAAACCATTTGTGAAATGGTTGATGGTGACATAAGTGCTGAAGTGCTTTCTACCGATTTTAAGACCATGGTTGAAGAAGGAAAGAAACTGGCAGCTATTCATCCCAATATTATTGTAAAGGTTCCGATGATAAAGGATGGTGTAAAAGCCATTAAATGGTTTACAGATAATGGCATCAAAACCAATTGCACATTAATATTTTCTGCCGGCCAGGCCATACTGGCTGCCAAGGCTGGCGCTAAATATGTTTCTCCATTTATCGGTCGTATTGATGACAGTGGCTGGGAAGGAACAGAATTGATAGGACAGATTTCCAATATTTTCACTATACAGGGATTTAAGACGGAAATCCTGGCTGCCTCTATCCGCAATCCCAACCATATTATCAAATGCGCAGAATTGGGTGCTGATGTATGTACCTGCCCGCTGGAGTCAATTCTGGGTTTGCTGAAACATCCACTTACCGATATTGGATTGGCTAAGTTCCTCGAGGACGCCAAAAAAATGTAAGTCTTTTTTACAGTTTGTACTCATAATAAAAAGCGTCTTCCTAGTGAAGACGCTTTTATTTTGCTATGATTAGGGTTATAATATCTTTTCTCAGCGGTGATGACCCATGAC
>Ga0209069_10001138_pt1 | contig 13274 bp, 9 predicted proteins | sample Str013_2_FD_187202 | JGI IMG/M metagenome (GOLD analysis project Ga0209069, IMG submission 187202) | Freshwater sediment microbial communities in response to fracking from Pennsylvania, USA - Straight Creek_MetaG_SC_2013 (SPAdes) (version 2) | ecosystem: Environmental > Aquatic > Freshwater >...
TTTTCCTCGGCCGTAACGACGCCCGAGGATATCAGGGCAACAAATGCGGTACCGAGGGCAGTGCTCGCCAGCCATCGGCTATGAATTCTAAGGCCTCGCTTCGAATCGTACTGCAACATACTTGCCTCCGTCGTTGCTGTTCCACTGATACGCAACGACGGGACGCTATCAGTCACATTTAACACGGCGGTCACGGTTTTGTTACGGTCCCGCCCGCGGGCCGGTGGATGCGCGCGGGACGCTTTTTGATGTTCTCCGATTTGACGCGAAGGTGATGTGAGCGCCATTTGCGATGTTCGAACAGAATGGCGCTCACGCTCGCCTAGATCACATGAAGGCGTCGAAGTTTGCTCACCTCTTCGACGACCTCGTCCAGGCCTCGCTTGGCATAGATCATTATCAGGCGCTCCGGGCTCAGATAGGCGAACACCACGTTGCGGAAGAAGTTGTTGTAATGTGCAACGTCGGAAGAATTGAACCCGAACTTGGGCGCAATCGCCGCCAGCAGCACCTGTGCCTCGGTGACGGCCGGAATGGAGTTGACGAAGTCGGCGTCCGAAAGGTTATGGATTTGATACTCCACCAGCAGATTGGTCTGGCCGCCAGCGGGCAGGTTGATGCCGTTTCCGAGGCCGAACAGCGGGGGCAGCCGCGGGTGTCCGCTGCCGTCGATCACCAGATACCCCTTAGCCACCGGATCGATTTGCGCCATGATGGCGGCCGCACGCAGCCAGTTCACCACCTTGAACTCATTGCCGAGCGTCGGCGCCGAATGGGCGGAGGCTTGGGCGATCACCAGCACGGGCGGCAGGCCGCGCGCCATGGTCTCCGCGATGCTCATGATGTGGTGGCCGCCGGTACGGGAATCGCCGGGAGCACCGTTATTGTCAACGGTACCGGCGCCGCCGAAATTCAGCTCCGTGAATTCAGTGCCGTCGGCATTCCACTGGAACACCATTCGCTTCGCCCAATCGTGCCAGATCGGAGCTGCCAAAACCACGTCCTGGTTGATCTCGACGTCGCTTTCCCGCCGCGAGCCTCTGGCGACCGGCAGGCGATCCCTGCCCAACTGCCCATATTCGCCCCGAAACGTGTCGGCGAAATTGATGGAGCTCTGGTCGTTGAGGGATTCGTGAACCGCCAAGCCGCCCGGATACGAGTGATGTCCGCCAAAATTACTGCCTGGCGATGCCATGAAGCTGAGCGGCAAGAGCGGGCAGGCGCTGTCGTCACTGATCACCGGCGGGAAAATGCCTGCTTTGAGGCCGCCTGTGATCGACGCTGCGTCGGCGGGATTGACGAGGCCCTGCGCGGTGAGCGTGGCAATGATCTGGTTCTTTGCAGCATCGTCGACATTGGCGCGGTGGCGAATGCACGAATGCGGATTGAGGAAGGAATTGAGCGTCGCTTCGCGGATTTGCGAATTAGCGATCTGCCGTGCGTTGTCGGTCAAAAGTTCCACGGCAGACCGGACGAGCGGTGACGCCGGACCGATCTGTTCGGCGCGTGCGTTCCCGGCGCCCATTTGTGTCTGGTCGGCAGCCTGGGCCGAAACCCCAATCCACACGCTGCAAAGAATCAACGCACCGTGACGTATCATAGCGATCTCCACTTCCGAGAATTTGATGAAGGCGGCTTGTGCGCAACGCACGAAATTTAGCCGTGTTCGATGTCGGTGGTATGAATTCGGTTATCGTTGCTTGAATTGTCCGGTGACGTGCTATTTTTTGTCCCGGAATGGCAGATCGATGACGCCGAGCAGAAAAAACATGAACGCCAGCTGGACCCCGATGGCGATGAGTACGAGCGCAAAGGTCAGTACCCGCATCACCACCGGTACGGTGAGCGGCCCGAAATCGACCAGCGCCCATTGCCAGAGCGACCAGGCGACGCCGGCGAACCCGGTGCAAACGATACCAGCCGCGATCATCAGTCCGCGTTCGAGCGAGATGGCCGACAACAGCGCCGCGAGCGGTCGCGAGCATGGCAGAAGCGCATTCACGGCGGCAAAATGGCGGGCGATAACGCCGAAGCCCGTCAGCTGAACGCCGACCAGGATGGCGATCGCGGAAACCAGGAACGTATGGTCATCGAATCCGAATTCTGCGGATACCATGAGCGGACCAGGAAACAATAGTGCGGTGCCAATCCCCCCCAAAACCAGGAGTGCGAGGCCCGGATAGAGGAACAGCCAGCGCGGGCTGAACATCAGCAGAAATCGCAAATGCCGCCAGCCGTCGTGCCAGGTGCGCAGATGCGGAGGCCGCGAGCGGCCGTCGACGGCGAGCGTGGTCGGCACTTCCGCGATGTTGAGATTGCCGACCGCGGCGCGGACCACCATTTCGCTCGCCAGTTCCATACCGGACGTCTGCAGGTCGAGGCCCAGAATGGCGTCGCGGCGGAACCCGCGCAGGCCGCAATGAAAGTCGCCGATCTTGGCGCGGAAGAACACGCGTCCGATGAAGCTCAGGACCGGATTTCCCAGATAACGATGTAGGAATGGCATTGCGCCCGGTGCGATGCCGCCCGCGAAACGGTTACCCATCACGAGGTCGCACCCGCCACGCAATTGCTTAATAAACGGGTCGAGGCCTGAGAAATCATAGCTGTCGTCCGCGTCCCCCATGATGACGAAATGCCCGCGCGCTGCCGCAACTCCGGCTCGCAGTGCTGCGCCGTAGCCGCGTTCCGTCACCGCGATGACGCGCGCGCCGTCGCGTTGCGCCAGCGCGACCGAACCGTCGGACGAGCCGTTATCGGCAATCAACACCTCGCCGGAGATGCCGGCGCGGGCGAGAAACGATTTCGCCTTCGTCACGCAAGTCGAAATCGTCTCCGCCTCGTTGAGGCAAGGCATCAGAATGGTCAGCTCGAGGGGATATGCCATCGTCCACTCCGCCAGCAACTCGTATTGCGGCGAATCGGTCATACTAATTTGTCGACCAAACACCCATGCATTGCGCTCAGGCCCCACTCCATGCAAGTTTCGCCCGCAGCCGATCCACGACCGACACCTTATGTCGAGTTTATGAAGGTTATGCGACTGGTCATGACAGGCATTCAGCCCAACGCACAATATAATGTCGCGGCTGCCGGCAGCCTGCCGGTCCGGGTGGCGGCGCACCAGCGTCGGAAAATGTTCGGGCGGTTTCTGGCGGATACCTGCGTTGCCGCCGACGAACGTATTCTTGACGTCGGCGTCACCTCCGATCGCAGCTACCTGGCGTCGAACTATTTGGAGGCATGGTATCCGCACAAAAACATGGTGACGGCTGTGGGCATCGACGATGCGTCGTTTCTGTGCTCCCAATATCCGGGGATGAGTTTCGTGATGGCGGATGGCTTGCGTCTGCCGTTCGGCGATCAGGCTTTCGACGTAGTACATTCATCAGCCGTGATCGAACACGTCGGATCATCGGCGCGGCAGATTGCGTTCATAACCGAATGCTGCCGGGTGGCGCGGCGTGCGGTGTTCATCACCACGCCGAATCGTTGGTTTCCGATGGAGTTTCATACCGTGTTGCCGGTGGTGCACTGGCTTCCCAAGAAGGCCTTTCGCGCCCTGATGCGGTATACCGGCCGTGGGTTTTTCGCCGAGGAGCGAAACCTAAATCTTATGACGGCGTCGGAGCTCTCCCGTGCAGCCTCCGCAAATGGCCGTTTCAAGCATCGAGTGTCAGGCGTCGTGTTGGGCGGATGGCCGAGCAATCTGCTGTTGAGTATGCGCCGCGTTGGCGCGGCGAGCGATTCTTGAAGAATGAATGCATCTCCGTCATCCTCGCCGGAATTTCGTAGCCGTTCCGACGGTTGGATTGCGGCGGCATTGTTCGCGGCGGGCTTTGCGTTGGTCTTCCGCGGCTGGCTGTTTTCCGCCTTCGACGGTGCATTCGGCGATGACGAGGATGGTTATCTTGCGCTCGCCCTGATCGAACATTGGCGCCATGTATTCTCGGGCGCCGTGCATTGGACCGACCCGATCTTTTTCTTTCCCGAGCACGGCGCCCTTGGCTACACGGATGCGTTCTTTCTCATCGGCGTCGTGTACGCGCCGCTGCGCCTCGTGGGCGTCGATGCGTTCACCGCCTATATGCTCGTCATGGCGGGGCTTGCGATTGCCGGATTCTTCGGTTTTCGACGCCTTGCCGTGCGGCATTTCGGGATTTTGCCTGTCTTTGCAGCAATCGGCGCCTTCCTTTTCGCGTTCGCCAATGTGGATGCCGTGAAGCTCATTCACGTTCAGGTCTATGCTGCCATGCTGCTTCCAGGCCTCTGCGACTTCGTTTTGTCGGGGTGGAATAGCGAACGCCATGGCGCCGTCTTCGGCGCCGCCGCCGGGCTGTTATATGCTGCCTTGTTTCTCACCGGATTCCAGACGGCTTGGTTCTTTGGTTTTTTTATGCTGGTGCTGGCGCTGCTGCATCCGGTCGTATGGGGACTTCAGGCAAGCCGCACGCTGACCGTGGAAGCAATAACATCGCGACGCACCATGGTTCTTGCGGCGGCATGCGGCTTTGCCATCGGCATTGCGCCGTTTCTGATCCTCTATGTTCCGGTATTCCTGGCGGGTCACAGCCGCGACTTCGGGGAAGTGGCATCAAACATGCCGGATTGGCGCGACCTCGCCAACGTCACGCCGGAAAACGCCGTGTGGGGCGGCGTCTTGCGTCGGGTGGGCATCGCGGGCCGCCCGGATCGCCCGGTCTGGGAAGTCGAACTCGGATTCACCCCCGGGGTGCTCGCAGTCTTTGTCGCAGGTCTCGCGAGCTTGGCAACGCGTTTGCGCCGACGTTGCGACGGCACCGATCGGTTCCTCGTCATGCTCGGCGCGGCGGTCATCATCGTTTGGCTGTTTCAGATGGAATATTTCGGCATGCGGCCATGGCAGGCCGTATGGGCTGCGGTGCCGGGCGCCAAGGCTGTTCGCTACACGTTTCGCTCGCAGCTGGTGGCGAATCTATTCGTCTCCCTTGTCACCGCGCGCGTCCTGGCTGGGATCGCGTGTGCTCAGCTAACGACCCTGGCATTGTGCGTGTTTCTGGTCGTCGAGCAGATCAACCTGGTGTGGCCGCCAACCATGTCGCATGGGGCCGCGCTCGCCTGGATCGACGCAGTACCACCACCTCCGGATGGCTGCCGCATCTTCTATGTGATGCCGAACGCAGGCCCGCCGGGTCGTAAGGGGCCGCAGCACCAGGATGACGCCATGCTGTTCGCCGAGCTGCGGGGAATTCCAACCGTCAACGGCTATTCGAGCTGGTTCCCAGACGGCTGGATGCTCGATGATCCGGGACTCCCTGGCTATGCCGGCGCCATTCGGGATTGGGGGCGCCGCAACGACATAGTGCAGGGATTGTGCGGGCTCGAACCGCGGACCGGGCGGTGGAGGTCCGGATTGCCGGAATAGCGAGCGGGTGAACGGGTCAGCCAGGTAACGTTGCGCGTACCGCCTTTGTGCCGGTCACTTCCAGACAGAGACGATCGTGATGTTCGCGGCCATACTCATCAATAACGCGCACCATGACGCAGTGGGCGCCGACTTCGAGATTGGCGGGAAGGCGGGCGGTCCAGATGTGCGAACACTGCTCCACGTCGGCCCATGGTTTTTTTGTTGCTTGGTTTTTGGCGAATACTTCTTGGATGAACGGATCCGGCCGCATTTCGCGGTTCATCGCCACCGGTCCGAATTCGCCGATCCGATACTCGACGGTCGTGCGCGGGCCACCATCGAAAACGTTGACGACCACGTCGGTGTCGCAGATTCTATCCTGGGAAATCGGCGCGCCAAAAAGCTGGCTCATGCGGACATCGTCGGCGGCGGTCGTTCGGGGAGCGCGCGATCCGTTGTCGAGGACGGTGCGTATCTGCCGCCCCTCCGGCTCCTTCGCGGGACGAAATCGTGTCGTATAGCGATGGCCGTCAACGCTCAGGACGTGGAACCCATTGGGGTTGCCATCGGGACTGTCCGCCACCGCGACGCCGCGGTGGTCATAGGGACCGCTCCACCAGGAGCCGGACAGCGCCGTCATGACGTGATGATGATGCGGTGAGCTTTCCGTGCTGCCATTCTCACTATCGATATAGTGGTGCTCTGTGGTGTGGGTGTGGCCCGCAAAGCTGATGCATGGGCGGTTGCCGAGAATTCTGAGCAGTTCCAGGCCGTCCGACGTATTGATGGTGGGATCGTCCGGATCGAGATAGCTGCGCAGAGGAATATGCATGGCGGCGACGACAAGGCGATTCGCCGGAGTGTGCTCGATCACCTGGGACACAAAGGCAAGCTGTCGCTCACCGAACTGGCCCCGGTATCGGCCGTTGCCCAGATAATCGACATTATCGAGCATGAGGAATAACGCCCCGCCATATTCGATGGCATAATAATCCGGGCCAAATATCCGCTTGAATGTCTCGCGGGAATATTCTCGACTTGACGCCTCGAAATTCAGGTCATGATTTCCGGAAATATTGTACCATGGTATGCCCATCTGCCCGATGATGCGGTTATATCGCTCATACAACGACAGGTCGTCGGACATGAGATCGCCCAGCGTAAGTCCGAACGCGGCCGTGGTTCCCGTCAGGGCGTTCACCACATCGGTCCGGATGTAGTCGATTGCGGTGGGGCTGTCCGCATGGGTGTCGGCGAACATGATGACGTCGAATTGGTGCGACTCGTCGACTTTCGTCAGGCCGAAGTCGACCGAGCGGGGCAGTTGACCGGTTGGTTCGATACCACGCTCCCGCAGGCGCAGATGCGGCGGTGTGCCGTGCGGCCGATGAATGTAATAGAAGCGGGGAAGCATCGCGCTGCGATCAATCGGCACCGCATAGCCGGTCGGCTTGATGACAAATATGATGGTATTTTCTTCCAATGGCAACGTGTATCGGCCGTCGCCGTCGGTCCGCACGACATCACGGCCATTTGAAACCAGTACATCGGGAATTCCGGGATCGGAGGGCTGGCGCCGGCCGGTACCAGAAAGGTCCTCGAAGACGACGCCGGTGACCACGCTTTGGTGGTGGCCCACGGTAAATGCCCGTGTATCGCGTGACGGCGCCGTTGCAGCCGCAATGGCCGCTGCGCCACCCCTCACAACATGTCGACGCGTAAACAAGAAATCGCTTTCCACTATCGCGTCTCCGGGGAAAGTGGCGGGGCATGGAAGATCACGCTTCGAACTACGCCTCATGAGTTTCCACAGATACCCGGTCGACAATTTGCCGGCCGGAACGAAATTCGTTGCAGCTTGGGACTCGGAATCGCATGGCGATAGTGAAGGAGGCGTCTGACAGCACTCCAACAGTTATGCGACGGCTCGATGAATCATCGTGGGGCGCAGGCTGTGTGCGGCTTTTCATGAAACTACAATAAATTCAGCGCAAAACCTACAAAACAGGCGTTTGGCGTCGCGGGAGGTAATATTGAATGAACCGTTCCGTCGTCCCCTAAGAGTCGGTCTTATGTGCCGGCAATCGATCGGGTGCGGATTCAAGGTTGCGATGTACCTTTAGCGTCCGATCGCGTACGCTTGAATAGCTATCTCTATTCGATGCGCGCGAATGCGTGTTCCCACCCCACAATCCATTCAATCGATCAACGCGGTGACCGCAGATGAAACGAACCCCTTTAATGTGCCTCGGGATGACGCTGTTTCTGGCCATTGCCGGGGCCGCGCAAGCCCAAACCATCTATCCGTTGAACAGGGCCGAAATCCTTTCCGGTTCCAAATTCGACCTCAAAGTTGAATTCCCCGGCGCGCCGCCGGCCGCGGCCTTGAGGGTAACCATCAACGGTGCGGACGCCGCCTCGATCGTTGGCGGAAGCGCATCGGTGGTGGAACGCGAGGACGGCGCAGACTATTCGGCCTTATGGATCCGCGATGCCGTCCTGACCAAGCCGGGAAAATATGTTGTCGAAGCCGCTGCGGGCGGCACAACTGCGACGGTTTCCTGGGACGTTTTCGACACGCCGGCCCCGAGGGCCAAGAACGTCATCCTTTTCATCGGCGACGGCCTGACCATTGCGCATCGGACGGCGGCGCGGATTCTGTCGAAGGGGCTGGTGGAAGGCCGCTACGGCGGCGAACTGGCCATCGATGATATGCCGTATATGGCGTTGGTATCGACCTCCGGGACGGACTCGGTCGTGACCGACAGCGCCAACAGCATGAGCGCCTACACCACCGGACACAAGTCCTGCGTGAACGCGATCGGTGTCTATTGCGCCCGCAACCGGAACTCACTGCAACATCCGCGCGTCGAGACCATCGCGGAAATCGTGAAGCGCCAGCGCGGCATGTCGATCGGTGTTGTGACCAACACGGAAATCGAAGATGCCACCCCAGCCGGCATGGTAGCGCATACGCGCCAGCGTGCCGACTTCAACGACATCGTTAAGATGTTTTTCGCGATTCAGCCCGACGTCATCATGGGTGGTGGTTCGCCGAACTTTCTACCGGTGTCGGTTGGCGGGAAGCGGTCCGACAATGAGGATTACGTCAAGAACTTCAAAGACGCCGGCTATAAATTCGTTTCCACCCGGACGGAACTCGTCGCGGCCGGCAGTTCGAGCAAATTGCTTGGACTTTTCAATACCGGAAATATCGATGGTGCGCTTGATCGATTCTTCTTGAAGAAAGGCAGCGTAACCCAATTTCCCGATCAGCCGGATCTGACCGATGAGGTCCGCGTCTCGCTCGATATCCTGTCGAGGAACGACAAGGGGTTCGTGCTGATGGTCGAGTCTGGGCGTATCGACAAGTACAGCCATTCGCTCGATTGGGAGCGGTCGGTGTACGATACCATCATGCTCGACAATGCCGTGAAGGTCGCGAAGGAATTTGCCGCCGCACGCAACGATACGATGATCGTCGTCGTTGCCGATCACGCGCATCCGACCGCCATCATCGGCACATATGACGACGATCGTCCTGGTCAACAGCCGCGCGACAAGCTTGGCGTTTACCAGAATTCCATAGTTCCGAACTATCCGGCCCCTAACGCGGCCGGATATCCCGAGAAGGTTGACGTGTCGCGCCGTCTCGCATTCGTGTTCGGCGCATTCCCGGATTATTGCGATACCGGTCATCCCCATCTGGACGGAGAAAACGTCCCGGCGATTTCCGGCCCGAACCGGGATTTCGTTGCGAACGAGAAATACTGCAATGTTCCCGGCGCCGCCCGCCGGACCGGCAATCTACCCTTCAACATCAACAGCGGCATTCATGCCGCCGATGATGTCGTGTTGACGGCGACCGGACCGGGTGCAGACATGTTCCACGGCCGCATCGACAATACGCGGGTGTTTCGCATTATGGCCACCGCTCTCGGGCTCGGCGGTAGCTGAGCGGCCATTTGCGCTGCAAATCAACGCGGCGGCAACGGCCGAAGCTGTCACGCGCAATGGCCGTAGGGGCTTCCAACGACGTTGCCGTGGCGACCCGTCATTCAATCGCAATACGACTCTCATAGGATTTGCATAGCTCGGGAAACTGAAGAGGGCGCGTATCGTGGCTGAAGATGGCATGCGGCACTATCGCACCCTCTTCATCTCCGATGTCCATCTCGGCGCCCGCGGATGCCAGGCGGAGCTTCTGCTCGACTTCCTGCGCTGGCATGATGCCGATACCATCTGCCTGGTCGGCGACATTGTCGACGGCTGGCGGCTGCGGGCAACCTGGTACTGGCCGCAGGCCCATAACGACGTGGTGCAGAAGCTGTTGCGCAAGGCGCGCAAGGGCGCCCGTATGATTTACGTGCCGGGTAATCATGACGAGTTCCTGCGCGGGTATTACGGCACTCATTTCGGCGGCATCGAAGTTGCGGAGCGCCATATCCATGCCGGCGCCGACGGCCGCCGCTACCTGGTCATTCACGGCGATCACTTCGACCTCGTGGTGACACAGGCGCGCTGGCTCGCCCATCTGGGGGACCACGCCTACACGATCGCCATCGTGGTCAACCGCATCTTCAACAACCTGCGCCGGCGCCTCGGGTTCGGTTACTGGTCGCTGTCGCAATGGGCGAAGCAGAAGGTCAAGAATGCCGTCAATTACATCGGCGAATTCGAGAAGACGCTGGTGCTCGAGGCCCGGCGCAGCGGCGCCGACGGCGTGATTTGCGGCCACATCCACCACGCCGCCATCCGTGACGATTTCGGCATCACCTACATCAATTGCGGCGATTGGGTTGAAAGCTGTACGGCCATCGCGGAACACCAGGATGGCCGGTTCGAGATCATCGCTTGGACCGTCATGTCGGACCACGACGCAACCGAGGCGGAGGTGGAGGCGGAACGTGACGTCGAGACCGTGCACGCGGCTTGAGGTGCGGCACGCGACGGCAGCGATTGGATGTGTCCAATTCTAACCTCCCTGCCGGCAGGGAAGTTGACCGCATGTCAATCGCAAGGCGTCAATGATTTCGCTCCGAAACGTCCTCACGCATTTTCTGTGTTTCCATCGCCCGATTTGCAGCCGCGAGGCGGCCACGTCGGACAAGCAGCGTGAATTCCCAACACGCCATGCTGACGAGCGCGAGACAGAATGGGATCATGAAATACAGCATCCGAAACACCAGCAGGCTGGCGACCAGTTCCTCTTTGGGGATTTCCGGCAGCGCAACCAGCATGGCCGCGTCGAACACGCCGAGCGAACCTGGTGCGTGGCTTGCAAAGCCAAGGAGCGTGGCTGACACGAAGGCGACCGCAATGGTGAAGAACTGTTCCTCGCCGGCAGACGGTATCACGCTGTAGATGGCAAGCGATGAACAGCCGAGATCCGCGAGGCCGATCCCGATCTGGATCAAGGTCGACAGCCCGCCCGGGAGCATCACGCTCCAATTGCGCATGCCGATCATCCGTGACCGGAGGGATGCCCATGCCACATAGCCGCACAACAGGATGAGCGCCGCGATGCCGGCGACCCTCACCGTCTCGGGCGGCAGTTGGAGGATGCGGCCCGGCCCATCCGGCCGGTAGGTCATCCCGGACCCCAGCACCGCGAAGTTGCCGAGCCAGAACGTCAGTCCGGTGAGGAAGCAGATCTTGGCGACATCGATGACGCCAAGCCCGAACTGCGAATAAATCCGGTAGCGGATAGCTCCGCCGGAAACCGCGGTGGCGCCGATATTGTGACCGATCGCATAGCTGGTGAAGGCCCCGAGCGCCGCGATGCGATAGGGCACGTGGTTCGCCCCGATGGTGCGCAAGGCAAAGAGGTCGTAGCAGGTCAGAGTCCCGTAGGCGCCGGCGATGAAGAGCACCGCCCAACCGATTCGCGCAGCCGGCATGGCACGTACATTTGCGGCGACGCGTGCAAGGTCGAGGTCCTGCAGGATATGGGCGAGCACATAGACGGAAATGCCGACGATCGTTGCACTGAGTGCAAATCCAATCCAATTCCACGAATAACGGGTGCGCGGCGCCCCGGCGAGTTTGTCAGGCGGAACGGACAATCGTTCTCCTTGCGGCTCGCACGGATCGCCAAGGAGCGGGTTCCGGACGCAGGACACAGCCGTGTTGTTGCAGCGTGTCGTCACGGTGCGCGAGTATTGCTGATCGATCCCGTAATCTTACCGAAACTCACGACAGGAGTACGACAACGCCGGTGCTCGATCGTCACGGAGATGACGCATGAATCGGAGAAAGTACATTCCGGCCGGTACGGGCCCGCGAGAGCGACTTGATGCGGATACTGATCGCAACCGACGCATGGCGGCCGCAGGTCAACGGCGTCGTGCACACGCTGGAAGCGACCGCACAGGCTGCGGCGTCTCTTGGCGCCGAGGTCTCGTTCCTCACCCATGAAGGATTTCCGACCGTCGGGCTGCCAAGCTATCCGGGCATTCGGGTGGCGCTGCCGAATTCGCGCGAGATCGCGCGGCGCATCGCGGACGCTCGCCCGGACGCAATCCACATCGCGACAGAAGGCCCGATCGGCTGGTTCGTTCGCAGCTATTGCGTCGCCAACCGTCGTTCTTTCACCACCAGCCTGCATACCCGCTTTGCCGACTACGTGACGGCGCGCTGGCCGATTCCGCCAAAGTGGACGTGGCAGGCGTTGCGCTGGTTCCACAATGCCGGTCGCGGCACCATGGTGTCTACCGCCTCGCTGGCCGACGAACTACATATCCATGGGTTTCACAATGTTCTGCGGTGGCCACGCGGTGTCGATTCGGCGATGTTCAACCCAGGTCGGGCCCGCGATCTCGGCCTGAAGCGGCCTATCTTCCTGGCGGTCGGGCGGCTGGCCGTCGAAAAGAACGTGGATGCATTTCTGGCGCTGGACATCCCGGGCACCAAGGTGGTGGTCGGCGACGGCCCGGCGCGCGCAGCGCTCGAGTCCCGCTGGCCCGAAGCGGCCTTTCTTGGGACCAGGCGCGGCGCGGAACTGGCCGAAATCTATGCGAGCGCCGATGTCTTCGTGTTTCCGAGCCGTACCGATACGTTCGGCCTCGTGCTGTTGGAAGCGTTGGCGAGCGGCCTGCCGGTCGCGGGCTTTCCGGTGGCGGCCACGCAAGACGTCGTCGGGACAGCGCCGGTCGCAGTGCTCGACGATGATCTCCGCGCCGCCTGTCTGCGTGCGTTTGCGATCCCGCGTTCGCGCTGCCGACAATACGCCGAGACACTGACGTGGGAGGCGAGCGCGCGGTCGTTCCTGGATAATCTCTTTAGCGTGCGTAATTTGGTGCGGGAGCCCGGCCCGGCGGGAAAAACGGCAACTATGCACTTGACTTAGCTCTATGGACATGAGACATTGGCGGCATCAAAGGACAGCCGCCACGGATATCGACCTCACCAATCCGATTTTTCACGACGAAGCCAAAGCGACGGCGCACATGGAAGCCGATCGCTGGTCCGATGGCATTTCGTGTCCGCATTGCGGTTCCCTCAACGTTCATAAGATGGCCGGCAAGACGCAAGCGCGCGAACGCGCCCGACGGCGGCACGTCATCACCCGACCTGTATCCGGATTGCTGCGGCAGCGGCCAACGGCCCGACGACAAGGCTGGCGAGCGAGATCGCCACAAGGATCAGGAATGGGGCACGAAAATCGCCGGAGCCGAGCACGCCCGCCTCCACGGCCGAGATACCGAAGATCAGCGTCGGCACGTAGAGCGGCAGCACCAAGAGCGCCACCAGCAGCCCCCCGCGCCGGCTCTTCAGCGTCAATGCCGCCCCGATCGCGCCGAGAAAGCTCACCGCCGGAGTGCCGGCCAGCATGGTGCCGATGAGCGCCAGATAGGCCGCAAGCTCCAGGTTCAGCATCAATCCGAGC
>Ga0209069_10001140_pt1 | contig 13268 bp, 12 predicted proteins | sample Str013_2_FD_187202 | JGI IMG/M metagenome (GOLD analysis project Ga0209069, IMG submission 187202) | Freshwater sediment microbial communities in response to fracking from Pennsylvania, USA - Straight Creek_MetaG_SC_2013 (SPAdes) (version 2) | ecosystem: Environmental > Aquatic > Freshwater >...
ACCTCGCTCACCGTTTCCGTCGAGCTCGGTCGGCGGAAACGGGTGCTTCGATGGCATCGCTGTGCAAGAAGCAGCGGACGCGATGACCGGGGCTGACATCGACGAGTGCCGGCAGCGCCTGCGTGCAGTGCGCCATGCGCTGCTCGCAGCGCGGTGCGAAGCGACAGCCCTCGGGCAGGTCGATGAGGTTCGGGACGCGACCGGGGATCACGGCAAGCTCGTCAGCGCGCCGGCCGAGCACCGGGATCGAGCCGAGCAGGCCGTGGGTGTAAGGGTGCTTCGGTTCCTTGAACACGGCGTGGGTCGAGGCTTCTTCGACGATCTGGCCGGCGTACATCACCGCGACCCGCTCGGCCATCTCGGCGACGACACCGAGGTCGTGGGTGATGAGCACCATCGCCATGCCCATGTCGCGCTGCAAGTCGCGCATCAGGTCGAGGATCTGCGCTTGAATGGTGACGTCGAGCGCGGTCGTCGGTTCGTCGGCGATGAGCAGCTGCGGGTTCGCCGCCAACGCCATCGCGATCATCACGCGCTGGGCCATCCCGCCCGACATCTGATGAGGAAAGCTGCGCGCCCGTCGCGCCGCGTCGGGGATGCCCACCCTCGTCAACATCGCGACGGCCTTGGCTTCGCCGGCCTTGCGCGACAGACGCTCGTGCACGTCGTAGACCTCGGCGATCTGCGCGCCGACGCGGTAGACGGGGTTGAGCGAGCCGGTCGGCTGCTGGAAGATCATCGAGACGTGACCACCGCGCAGCTCGCGCAGCTCGGCGCGGCGCATGGCGAGCACGTCACGACCGCCGAAGGTGACCGAGCCGCCGACGACACGACCGGGGTTCGAGACCAATCGCAACGCCGAGAACATCGACACGCTCTTGCCCGAGCCGGACTCGCCGACGAGACCGAGGACCTCGCCCCGACCGACGCTGATGTCGACACCATCGACGGCCTTGACGACGCCGTCGGCAGTGAAGAACCACGTCCGCAGATCGCGCACGTCGAGCAGCGCGTCAGTGTCGCGCTGCGGCGGTGCACCGGCGGCGTCGCCGGCGCCGACCGTCGGCGCGCTCAACGGTTGAGCCTCGGGTCGAGGGCGTCGCGCAGGCCGTCGCCGATCAGGTTGAACGCCAGGACGTTGATCAAGATCATCACGCCAGGGAAGAACACTTGATGAGGCGAGGTGAACACGACATCGCGCGAACCGGCGATCATCGACCCCCACTCCGCCTTCGGTGGGCGGACACCGAGCCCGAGGAACGAGAGGCCTGCGACGTCGAGCACGGCGGTGGCGAAGCCGAGCGTCGCCTGGACGACAAGTGGCGTCAGGGCGTTGGGCAGGATCCGATGGAGCACGAGCCGCGGGCCGCGCACACCCAAGGCGCGGTCAGCGGTGACGAACTCCTGCTCCTTGATCGACAGCACGCTGGCTCGCACGACGCGGGCATAGACCGGGATCGTGACGACGCTGATGGCGATGATCGCGTTGAGCAGACCGGGACCGAGGACGGTGACGATCGTGATCGCCAACAACAGCGATGGGAACGCCAGGAGGACGTCCATGATCCGCATGATGACGTTGCCGAGCCAGCCGGCCCGGTAACCGGCGACCAGCCCGAGCGCGACCCCAACGACGAGCGCGAAGACGACTGCCGCGGCACCGGCGAGCAACGAGATGCGACTGCCGAAGACGATGCGGCTGAAGACGTCGCGACCGTTCTTGTCAGTTCCCATGATGAACTGCGGCTTGCTCGCCGCGCAGCCGAGGAGGTGGATGCACGGCTTGATGCTCTTGGCGACCTTGCCGCCGATGAGCAACGGCTCGGTCGGGCTGTGTGGCGCGATCATGGGCGCCAAGGCTGCCAACGCCAAGATGATCGAGAGCAGCACGCCACCGATGCGCGCCGAGGTCTTGCGGAACGTCTCGCGCAGCGCGTCGCGCCACAGGCCGCGCTCGCGCCCGAGCGCAGGCGCGCCGGCGTCGGGTGGTGGCGCGTCACCACTGTCGTGCGCAGCTGCTGGCACAGCACTGGGCGCGCCAACCTCGGCGCTCATGTGACGCGCACCCGAGGATCGAGGACTGTGTAGACGATGTCGGTCAACAGGTTGAGGACGACGAACCCGATGGCGACCACGAGCGTGAAGCCTTGCACGACCGAGTAGTCACGGGCGCCGATCGCTTCGTACAGCGTCTGGCCGACACCAGTGATGTTGAAGATCGTCTCGGTCAAGATGGCGCCGCCGAGCAGCGAACCGAGTTGCAACCCGACGATCGTCACCACCGGCAGCAGCGCATTGCGCAGCGCGTGCTTGATGACGACGAGGAACTCGCCGAGGCCCTTCGCTCGCGCCGTGCGGACGTAGTCGAGCCCGAGCGTGTCGAGCAGGCTCGAGCGCGTCATCCGAGCGATGATCGCCAGGGGGATCGTCGACAACGTCACCGCTGGCAGCACCAAGTGGCGCAGTGCGTTGCCGACGATGGCCCACTTCCAAGCGAGGATGCCGTTCAAGATCAGCAACCGCGACACGAAGCGGAACACGCCGTTGGCGTGCACGCCCCACCGCTCGAAGAACGGCGTGGCGATGATCCCCGGATCGAGCCGGCCCGACGGGGGCAGGCCGAGCGGCGAGCGTTTCAACGTCACCGCGAAGACGTACTGCAACATCAACCCGAGCCAGAAGATCGGCATCGATACGCCAACGTTGGCGACGACGACCGCGCTGGCGTCGGCCAGCGTGTTGTGCCGGTAGGCGGCGAACACACCGAGCGGGATCCCGATCAGCACGGCGATGATCAATGCCGCGATCGACAGCTCCACCGTCACCGGAAGGCGTTCGGCGAGCAACGTCGTCACCGGCCGACGTTGCCGGAAGCTGGCACCGAGGTCGGCGTGGGCGACCTTGTTCAAGTACTTGCCGAGCTGGACCGGTATCGGCTTGTCCAACCCCTCGCGATGGTTGAACTGCGCGCACTGTGCCTGCGTCGCCTTCTCACCCAGCTCGGCAACGCACGGGTTGCCCGGCAACAGCCGGGCAAGCACGAACGTCACGACGACGATGCCCAACAGCACCGGGATCGACGCCAGCAACCGACGGATCAAGAAGCGAGTCATGAGTCACCGCTGTCCGTTCGTTCTGGCGTTGAGACTCGGTGCTACAGCCCGGATTCCAACGCCAGAACGAGCAGGCGCGCCTCTACTTCGCCGGTGGCGGGTTCAGGAAGCCGCCGAACAACGACGTGAAGTACGAGAACTCGCCGGTGCGGCCTTTGTGGGCGGGATCGGCGGCGTCCCACTGGACGCGCCAGCTGCGCACGACGTCGTTGGCGTCGAGGGCGGAGCCGTCATGGAACTTCACACCGGGATGGAGGTGGAACGTCCACTCCTTCAAGTCCGCCGATGACTCGTACTTGTCAGCGAGCGATGGCACGACCTTGGTCCCGTTGATCTCGTAGCCGAGCAGCGACTCGTTGATCTGCTCGCAGACGCGCAACGCCTCGCCGTCGGTCTCGTCGGCGCAGTACAAGCCGCCGGGCTCACCGTTCTGGAGGAAGTTGAACTGGTCCTTGCCGTTGTCCATCGGCGCGAACTGCTCGCTCGACAGCGGGCTCGCCTGGCCACCTTTGACCTCGGCCTTGTAGGCCACCGCAGACCCACCGTTGGCGATCGGGATCATCGGCGCGTGCTGCGCGATGAGCTTGGCGGCGTCGGCGTAGAGCGCGTCGCGCTTGGCCGGGTCGGCGTTGGAGCCGGCCTGATCGAGGTCCTTCCAGATGTCGTCGAAGCCCTTGCCGAACTGCGGCTTGGCGCCCTTGCCGAAGTGGTAGTCCAAGAAGTTGGTGGCGTCGGGGTAGTCGGCGCCCCAACCGAGCAAGTGGAACGGGAGCTTGCCGGCGGCGGCGTTGTCGAGCAGCGTCGTCGACTCTTGCACGTCGAGCGTGACCTTGATCCCGACCTTGGCCAACTGCGCCTGGATGTCGGTGGCGATGGGCGTCGGCTGCGGCAGGTAGCCACGGCTCTTGTCACGGTAGGAGAGGTTGACCTCGAACCCGTTCGGGAAGCCGGCGGCAGCAAGGAGCTGCTTGGCCTTGTCCGGGTTGTACGTGAAGTCGGTGAAGCCCTTCGCATAACCAGGGATCGCTTCGGGTAGGAACTGCGACGCCGCCGTCGAGCCCTTCGGATAGAACGTATCGACGAGGCGCTGCTTGTCGATGGCGGCGCCGACTGCTTGACGGACCTCTTCCTTGTCGAACGGCGCGGCGTCGCGGTTCATGCCGAGGTAGAAGACGTTCAGGGCCGGACGGGGCAGCAGCTGCAACGTCTTGTCGCCCTTGATCTTGTCGAAGTCGTCGGTGCCGACGTTGTCAATGCCATCGGCTTGACCGCTCTGCAGCTCCACGAGTCGTTGTGCCGGCTCGGTCTGCCAACGCACGGTCACCGTCTTGGCCTTGGCCTTCGTTCCCCAGTAGTCATCGTTGCGCTCCAAGATGACCTGGTTGCCCTTGTCCCACGCCTTGAGCTTGTAGGGACCGGTCCCGATCGGCTTGTTGACGAGGTCACCGCCAGCAGTCGTGCCGGCCTTGTCGAGGTACTCCGACGGCGAGATCGCAAACGATGCGAACGCGACCTTCGACGGGAAGGCGACGTCGGCCTGGCACATCGTGAACTTGACGGTGACGGCGTCGATCGCTTCGATCTTGGCGATCGAACCGTCGTAGCCCTTCTGACCGCACTTCGCGCTCTCGTCGTAGGAGAGCAACTTGCCGCCCGCGGCCGTCGTCGTCGCGCCGCCGCTCGGCGCTGCGGTCGTTGCCGCGTTGCCGGCCGTGGTCGCGCTCGCCGCCACAGTCGTCGCCGCTGCGCCGCTTGTCGACGAGGCGGCGTTGCCGCCACTGCTCTTGCTGCTACCGCACGCCGCTGCCGCGATTGCTAGCGCCGACAGCATCACGATGGCGCTCGTGCGCCGAGATGTCCTCATGGTTCTCCCTCTCCCTCGTCGCCGCTCCGACCGACACAGTGCTCGTCGAGGAATCGGACCGGGCGTTGCCCGACACTAACGCTGCGGAACACCTGTCCCGGACACCGTTCACCGTCGCTCAGACGGGAACCTCGTGCAGCAACGAGGCGAGCTGGCGATGCACCCGAGACGAACGGGACTTGATCGTGCCAACTGGTGCTCGCGTTCGTTGTGCGACCTCTCTGTAGGTGAGACCGTCGAAGTGGTGCAGCTTCACCATCTCGACATCTTCGGCGCCAAGCGTGGCGACCGCGGCGTGCACCACGACCGCGGTGTCGACTGTCGCTGTCGAATCAGCGACGCCGACATCAACGTCGAGCAGCGGCACCGTCGGCCGCGCCGCTTCGCGTCGACCGATGTCGATCGCCACCCTCGTCGCCACCGTGGCGAGCCAAGGCGCGATCGGACGCGCCGGATCGAGTCGCGACGCGGCGCGCCAGGCGCGCAACATCGTCTCTTGCATCGCATCGTCGGCAAGGTCGGTACGGCCAAGCCGGTGCCAAGCGACGCGATGGACCAACCGGCCATACTCGCGGTACAGCCAAGCAAACGCATGGTGGTCACCTGCTTCCAGTCCGGCGACGAGCTCCGCGTTCGACAGGCACTTGCTGCGAACCACACCACAACGCCTCACGATGCCAACCTCCATCCAGCACCGCTCGCTGTGGCCCATCGGGGGGTGTGCCATCGTCGGTGCCGTAGCAACCCGGTGAGCGTGCTCCGCTCGTTGGCCCGGCGCTTGGAGTGAACGTGGAGATCAGGAGGAGAGCGATGCGAGGAACGCGCCAACCTCGGCGAGGAACGTCGGCCAGGCGGGTTCATCCTCGACGAGGATGTGGTTGCGGCTGTCGAGTGGCACGAGGCGGCTGCCAGGGATCAGTGCGGCCAGCTCTCGCGCCACCGACAGCGGGACACGCAGATCGTTACGGGCGTGGAGGACGAGCGTCGGGCACGACACGCGAGGCGCGACATCGGTCACGTCGATGTTCGCGAACGTCCTCAAGAACCGTACGGCGTTGTCGGGCGAGACCGTTCGTCGTTGCAACTCGTTGAACGCCGCCCACTGCTCGTGCGTGCCGTCGGGTAAGAACTGGCTCGTGAAGACCTGCAAGAACGTGTCGTCGTGCCGGCCCCATCCCGCCCGGGCTAGCTCGAGGTCGAGTGCCGCCTCGCGATGGTCCTGCTCAGTCGCGGCGCGCGCGAGCCGGCCGCGACCGTACGCACCCCACAACACGAGACCAGTCACCTTCTCCGGATGGCGCACGGCGTAGGCAATGGCCACCGCCGCACCTTGCGAGAGGCCGAGCACTGGGAACCGGTCGAGGCCGGCAGCGCCGACGACGAGCTCGAGGTCATCGACCCAGGCGTCGAACGAGAAGCGATCGACGGCCCAATCGGACAGGCCGCAGCCTCGCTCGTCGTAGCGGACGAGCGTGTGCTCGCGAGCCAGACCGACGAGCCAGTGCCGCCACGTCGGGCTCTGCCAGTCGTAGTCGAGGTGGGTCATCCAGTTCGCCGCCTTGACGAGCGGTGGACCCTCCCCTGCCGTCGCATAAGCCAAGAGCGTGCCGTCGGGTGCCGTGCAGAAGCGGATCTGCTGGTCGATCTTGTCCGGCTCGGCCGTCAGTTCGACCGGTTCTCGGAGATCGGCCTCGTCGGCGACGACGGCGGCAACGAACTGGTAGCCGCGGCCGCGAACCGTGCGGATGACGCGCTGCGCATCGCCGTCGTCGCCGAGCGCTCGCCGCAACGTCTTCAGGCGGCTGGTGAGCGCGGACTCGGATACGAACCGCGTCCGCCACACACCGTCGAGCAGTTCGTCCTTCGACACGAGGCGACCGTGGTTGGCGAGCAGGAAGCTGAGCACCTCGAACACCTGCGGCTCGACGTGGACCGGCTGCCCGCCGCGCCGTAGCTCGTAGCCGGCGAGGTCGACCTCGAAGTCTTCGAAGCGGTACGTGACAGCTCGCACCGACCGCATCGTAGGCGTCGCACCGTTGCGATCGACGAGCCATTGGCGAACGTCGGGCGATGATGGGCGACCGGCGCGCCAGCGGTGGCGAGCGCAACAAGCGCGCTCGCGCCGCCACGCAAACGTTGGAACGAAACCCGCGGTGACCACAGGTTTCGTTCCAACCTTCACTCACTGGACGATCACGGAGCCGGAAGCGGTGCTCCTGGCAGGGCGTTGGACGAGTTCATCACCTGCACGCCGGCCTCGTTGTCACCGTCGAACGGGGTGACCGGCCCGCCCCCGTCGGGGAAGCACTGGTTGTCGCCCGCAGGATCTGCGAACCAGAAGCCGACGTGGTTCAAGTCGGCGCGGACGCGGTCCTTGCCGACCAGCGTCGAGGCGAACGCCTCTTGCACGATCAAGCGGAACCGGCCCCGTCCCTGGCCGTAGGCGTCGGACGAGAAGTCGCCGATGTACTCGGCGGCACCGAACGGCGCGCCCGGCTGCTCGAGCAGGAACACCGTGTACGACTGGTTTGGAACGAGGCCGCGAGCCTTGATCGAGAAGCGGTCGAAGCCGTCTTCTTCGGTCGTCAGGTCGACCTTCACCTCGGCCCGGGCGTGGGGAAGGCAACTGGCGATCGCCGCGCTTGACGGCGTGAGGTTGAACCGCACCTGGTTGCCATCAGCGCGCGCTGCGCTGGCGACGGCGGTCGTACCGAGCAGGGCGGCGGCAAAGCCGGTGCCGAGAAGTTTGCATGCGCGTCGGTTCATCGGGGGTCTCCTTGGGTTGAGCCGGTCGAGAGCTCGACCGGCGGGGGACGGCCGACCATCGACCGCACCAAGGAGTACGCACCAGCACCGCTCGCCGGTTCATCCATCCGTAGAACGTCCGCGCCACTAGGGCACGAGGAAGTTCGTGAACTGCCAGGGGTCGTCGCGATCCAAGTGGTTGTTGTTGAACGCCGCGAACAGATCGACGCGACTCTGCAACGGATCCCAATCGATCGGCCCCGACCAGCTCGGGCCGAGGTACGGGTTTGCCGCGGCGAGGATCTCGCGCCACGGGAGATCGTCAGGCACGCACACGCCCTGCGATGGCGCGGCGATCATCCAACGCACGGCGCCGAGCACCGACGCCGCGACTTGCAAGGTGGTCGCGCTTTGCTTCGGCACGAGGCGGCGCGCCTCGTCGATCGACAGCAGGCTGCCGGTCCACCACGCCTTGTACGGATGACCGAGCAACAGCACGCCGAGCTCGTCGATGCCAGAGTCGATCTCGTCGTTGAGGATCCGCTTGCGAGACTGCATCTCCCACTGCCGCATCTCGAGCTCGTGCATCGATGCGATCGCCGAGTCCGCCGGGCAGTAGGCGTAGTGCACCGTCGGTCGGTACACCGGCCGCTCGCCATCCCACACCGTCAAGTGATCGGTGATCGTGAACGCCTCACCATGGCGGATGACCATGCCGATGATCTCGCCGGACGGCACTCGCGATCGCACCCACGTCTTCGCGCCCATGCGGGCGAGGCAGATCTGGTTGCCCGGTCCTTCGCCGGCATGCACGCACGCATCGGGCGGCAGGCGGCGTTCGTGCGTACCCCATCCCATCTCGGCCGGGGCGACACCTTCTTCGTAGAAGCCGTCGACGCTCCAGGTGTTGACGAACTCGTCGACCTGCTTGGGCTGCGACGTGACTTGCGTGTCGCGCTCGGCGATGTGGATCACCTTCACCGACAGCAACTGCGCGAGGCGGGCGTGATCGTGCGCAGCCAACGCCGCCTCGAGATCGCTCGGCGCGGCAAGGCCGGTACGACCGTCGGTCAAGGCACGCGTCGCGATCTCCTGTAACGCCTGCTTCGTCCAGTGCGATACGAGGCCGGGGTTGGCGCCGTGCTCGACCACGGCCGACGGGCCGCGGTTGTCCCCCCAGCGGGCGATCATCTTGCGGATCGCCATGTGGCGGACGTAGAGCGTGCGATCGAGCGGATGGATGTGAGCGGCATCGTCGTAGGGATCCCATACTTCGACCGAGGTGTTCAGGTAGCGGACGCCGTGATCGCGGCACCATTCGACGATCGTGCAGGTGTCGATGTTCCAGGCGAGATCGAGGCAGATGTCGCCGGCGGTGACGTAGCGACCGAGCACCTCGTCGAGGTTCTGCGGGTCGATCTGCTCGATGACGTAGCTGACCCCGGCCGCGAGCGCGTCGGCGATGCGGGCGCGGTTGTCGACCATGTCGATCACCGTGATCTGCGCCGGCGGGCAGACCGTCTCGGTGAGCAGCAACGGCAGCGTGCACTGGGTGACCGAGCCACATCCGAGGAACAAGATCCGGCCAGGGAACGACATGAGCCACCCTTCTACGGTGATCGGACCCGCAGGACGCGGGCCAACGGCGATTGGGCGCGGCACGCTACGAGGTTCCGACTGCGCCGGGAACTGACTGAGCGGTTGATCAATGGCCCCGGACCCCTAGAGTTGCCGCGCTCGACCGCGCTGGTCGTCGCCGATCTGACTCCCTCACCAACGTTGTCACCCTCGACCCCCAGCTCCGAACCAAGCACTCCTGATCTTGTCGCCTCCGTTCGGGCCGGCAGCGAGGCGCCGCGCCCGGCGGTCACGGAACCATCGCCGAACGCCGCTGCCTTCGGCGCCAGGCTGGCCGCAGCCGAGTCCGATCTTCGCCAGGCTCTGCAGCTCGTCTACGGCTCGACGTGCAATGTCAGCGCGCTCATCGATGAAGTCGTCGCGGTCGCGGCGCGACACGCGGCCGAACGCAAACCGGCGCTCGTCGCGCTCGACGCGGCGAGAGAACTGGACGAGCAATGGTTCCAGCGGCCTTCGATGATCGGCTACGTCGCCTACGCCGATCGCTTCGCCGGTGACTTGCGCGGTGTTCGCGATCAGCTCGACTACCTCTCCGAGCTGGGTGTCACCTATCTCCACCTGATGCCGCTGCTCGAGCCGCGCCCCGGCGAGAACGACGGCGGCTACGCGGTCTCCGACTACCGCGCCGTCGACCCTCGCCTCGGTTCGATGGCGGACTTATCGACGCTCGCCGACGCGCTGCGCGAGCGGCAGATGAGCTTGTGCATCGACCTCGTCGTCAACCACACCGCCCGCGAGCACCAGTGGGCGCAGCGAGCGCTCGGCGGCGACGAGCACTATCGGCGCTTCTACCACGCCTACCCCGATCGGCGGCAGCCTGATCGCTACGAGCAGACGCTGCGCGAGGTCTTCCCAGAATGGGCGCCCGGCAACTTCACCTGGGTCGCCGAGATGAACGCCTGGCTGTGGACGACGTTCCAGAGCTTCCAATGGGATCTTGACTACGCCAACCCGAACGTCTTCGTCGCCATCGTCGACATCCTGCTCTACCTCGCCAACCAAGGCGTCGAAGTCTTCCGCCTCGACGCCGTCCCGTTCATGTGGAAGCGAATCGGCACGAGCTGCGAGAACCTGCCCGAGGTCCATCAGTTGTTGCGCGCCCTGCGCGCCGTCGCTCGGGTGGCGGCGCCGGCCATCGTGTTCAAGGCCGAAGCGATCGTGCCGCCTGACGATCTCGTCCAGTACCTCGGTGCCGGCGTGCCGGAACGGCGCGAGTGCGACCTGGCGTACAACAACCAACTGATGGTGATGTTGTGGAGCAGCCTGGCGACGCGCGATGCCGTGCTGATGACCAACTCGCTGGCGCGGATGACACCGAAGCCGGCAACTACGACGTGGGTCACCTATGTGCGCTGCCACGACGACATCGGTTGGGCGGTGACCGACACCGATGCCGCGTCGATGGGCTGGAGCGGTGCCGGGCACCGTCGCTTCCTGTCGGACTTCTACGCCGGCAGCTTCGACGGTTCGTTCGCGCGAGGCGAGCTGTTCCAGGTCAACCCAGCCACGAACGACAGCCGCATCTCGGGCACCGCGGCATCACTCGCGGGCATCGAAGACGCCGTCACTACCGGTGACGCCGACAGGCTCGCCGCGGCCATCGACCGCGTCGTGCTCGTGTACTCGATCGCGTTCAGCTTCGGTGGCATCCCGCTCGTCTACATGGGCGATGAGATCGCGCTGCTCAACGACGGCGATTTCGCCGCTGAACCCGGTCACGAGAACGACAACCGTTGGATCCATCGCCCGCGGATGGATTGGCTCGCCGCCGCCCGGCGCACCGTCTCGGGCACCGTCGAGTCGACGATGTTCGCGCGCCTCGCTGCGCTCGCTCGGGCCCGCGCCAGCATCGATCGCCTCGACGGACGGGCGCCGACGTACCTCGTCGATCTCGACGATCCGGTGCTGTTCTGCTACCGGCGAGGCGGCGATGGCTTCCTCGCCGTGTGCAACTTCGCCGAGACGCCGCGGACCGTCGCGCTCGGCGGCGTCGGCAACGCCGCCAACTATCGGCTCCCACTCAACAGCGGCGGCGCGATGCTGACGGCAGGCTCCTTGCGCCTACCGCCGCTCGGCTTCGCCTGGATCACCGAGTGATCCGGCGGTCCTGCCGCCAGGCACCTCTGGCGGCAGGACCCGACGATCGACCAGCCCGTCGATCGCCGCACCGCAGCAGGCGGCGGCAGCGCCGCGTCAGGCAGCGAGGCGAGCCGCCTCGGGCCTGACCTTTCGAGGCCGACCCGGCCCGATGTAGGCGGGGATGATCTCGCCGTCGCGCAACAGCTCGCCACCCCACACACCGTCGACCTCGCACCGAGCGAGGGCGCCGGCCAAGCACGCCTCGGCATCGATGCATGTCGCGCAGATCGCCTTGGCCGTGGCAACTGCGGCATTGCGGTCGGCGGTCTTCAGGTTCGTCGGCGGGAAGAACACCTCGAGCTTGCCGGCGCACGGCGCGACCCGAGACGTCGTCGCGGTCGTCGTCGTGGCACTCGCGGTGATGGTCGTGTTGGTTGTGATCGGGTACATCGGAACGTCACCTCCTCGTGACGGGTGCTGCGGTAGACAGACACACACGGGAGGCAGCTGGACGATGCCGAAAAGGCAATCGAGCCGCCTGCCCGAAGAACGGGAGGCGGCTCGCAGACGTCCTATCAACGACGGACGATCTAGGAGGACACCCCCACATTGGCTGGCACACTGGCTGGCATGTGGCGCTGGTCGCTGACCAGAGTGCGTTGGCACGCCTGCTCGGTCCGGCAACGCGACGCGGCGGGCGAGACGCCGCCGACGTCGGCGGGACGCGGACCTTTGCCACCGACGAACCAAGACGGTTCGCCGCCGGGGCGCGAGCCGAGCACGGCTCGGGCGGTCCCGGGGTTGGCATATGTGGTGAAGGTCGTCATCGCAAGCTCACTCGGTCGGTGTGCATTGTGGACATCGATGCTCAGCGGCGCAACTGATTTTCGCCAGACTGAACGTCGCAGTGATCCAGATCGTCGGACCGAGCGAACTGACCGTCGTGGGGCAAACGGCGAGCGCAACGACGGGGGCTAGGCTCCGCACCGTGGGTGCACACCTTCCCGATCAGTGGGAGGACCTGGCCGTCGCCCGGCTCGTCGCCGGCGATGAGACGGCGCTTGGCGCCGTCTACGACCAGTACGGCGGTTACGTGTACTCGCTCGCGCTGCGGGTCACCAGGGATCGTTCGACGGCCGAAGACATCACCCAAGAGGTCTTCTGCCACCTGTGGACGAAGGCGACCGACTTCGACGCCCAACGGGGCTCACTGCGTGCCTGGCTGGGCATGCTCGCCCACCGCCGCTCGGTCGATCGGGTGCGCAGAGAGGAAGCTCGGCGAGCGCGGGAGCGGCGCGACCTCGATCAGTCGGCGGCGGCGCTGCCCGACGTCGCCGAGGGAGCGATGAACGTCATCGTCTCCGAACGCGTCCGCGTCGCACTCGGCGAGCTACCCGACGAGCAACGGCGCTGCGTCGAGATGGCGTACTTCGGCGGCAAGACCTTCCGAGAAGTGGCCGTCGCCCTCGGCATCGCCGAAGGCACGGCCAAGTCTCGGATCCGCCTCGCGCTGACGAAGCTCGCCAACGCACTTGAAGGAGCTGTGCGATGACTGCCGCTGGACCGAACGACGGCGGCGCCACGCCGCGCCGGACGACACCGCCTGTGCCGCTGCCGCTGCCGCTCGACGATGACACCTTGGCGGCATGGGCCCTTGACGCTCTCGAACCCAACGAGCTCGCCGCCGTCGAGGCGCAGCTGGCCGACGATCCATCGGCAACCGAGCGCGCCATGACGATGCTCGAAGTCGTCGGCCGTCTGCACCCGCTCGATGCTGTCGACGAGCATCCTGGGCCGGCATCGGTCGTCGCCAGCGCCTTGTCCCAACG
>Ga0209069_10001141_pt1 | contig 13267 bp, 13 predicted proteins | sample Str013_2_FD_187202 | JGI IMG/M metagenome (GOLD analysis project Ga0209069, IMG submission 187202) | Freshwater sediment microbial communities in response to fracking from Pennsylvania, USA - Straight Creek_MetaG_SC_2013 (SPAdes) (version 2) | ecosystem: Environmental > Aquatic > Freshwater >...
CGCTGGCAAATCACAATTGGTTTAGGAGCTTTGTTATGGATCATTCAGTTTTGGAAACGGCTTCAGCCTGGTTGGGGCAAAAGCGGCGGGTGGCTTTGGCCACCGTGATTGAAACCTGGGGTTCAGCGCCCCAGCCCGTGGGTAGCCAACTGGTGATTGATGGTGATGGCAATTTTATGGGTTCGGTTTCAGGTGGCTGTGTTGAGGGTGCCGTCATTACAGATGCACTTGATGTTATGAAAACAGGTGAGCCCAAGATTTTGGACTTTGGCGTGGCGGATGAGACAGCATGGAAAGTAGGGCTGGCTTGTGGCGGCAAAATTCGGATTTATGTGGAGCCGCTTTTGTGAAAGCTGAAGTTCTAGATGCAATTTTAGAGGCGCGGAAAAATCGGCGTTCAGTTGCAGTTGTGACTGAGCTGAGTTCTGGCGTGCAGCGTGTTTTATCGCGGGCCGAAGCTGGCGAGGCTTTGGAGAAGAGGTTTCGGTTTGATCAATCAGGAATTGAGAAAAGTGAAACTGGCGAAAGCTTTGTGGCCATTCATAATCCACCATTGCGGTTAGTCATTATTGGGGCTGTTCACATTGCGCAAAGCATTATCCCGATGGCGCAGGCTGCAAATTATGATGTGACGGTGATTGACCCCCGCGGGGCTTTTGCCACGGGTGCGCGGTTTCCAGGTGTGAACTTGATTGAAGATTGGCCGCAGGATGTTTTGCCCAAACTTGGGCTTGATGCGCGAACTGGTTTTGTGGCGTTAACGCATGATCCAAAGATTGACGATCCGGCTTTGGACTTGGCTTTAAAGTCGGGCGTTTTTTATATTGGTGCTTTGGGATCGAAGAAAACCCAAGCCGCGCGCATGGAGCGACTGAAGGTTGCGGGTTTCGATGAAGCTGCTTTGACGCGCATCCATGGGCCAATTGGTTTGAAGATTGGCGCCGTGGGTGCTCCGGAAATTGCCATTTCAATTATGGCTGAGATGACTCAATCTTTGCGGTTGGGCGGCTGATGAAATTTGGTTTGGTTGCGACCGACAAAGCACTAGGCTGTGTGTTGGCACATGCCGTTAGGCTTGAAACTTATGTTTTGAAGAAAGGCAAAATTTTATCGCAAGTAGATATAGATGAATTGCGGGCCGAAAATATTTTCACCGTCATTGCAATGCAACTCGGTGCAGGCGATGTGCCGGAAGACGAAGCTGCACGACAATTATCATTGGCGATGTGCGGTTTGAATGCGACTGCGCAGGAGGCATTTACAGGACGCGCGAATATCCATGCTGATAAAGCTGGTGTTATGTTGGTGGATATGGAACGCTTGCGAGCGATCAATCATCTTCATGAAAGCTTGACTATTGCGACCTTACCCGCTTTTGCGCGGGTAGGGCAGCGCGATATGTTGGCGACTGTTAAAATTATCCCATTCGCCACGCCGCGTGACGTTCTTGACAAAGCGTTAGCGATTGTTGGTGCTGTGCCTTTGGTCTCAGTTGCTGCGTTCAAGCCCTTGCGCGTCGGATTGATCATCACGCGGCTGTCCCATACCAAAGATTCAGTTGTTGCCAAATCTGAAACTGCTATTCGCGACCGCGTCAGTGCATTGGGTGGCATGTTAGCCAAAGTATTTGTTTGTGATCACGCTCAAGATGTGTTGGCGCAGCATGTACGCTCAATGAGAAATTTTGATTTGATTTTATTGTTTGGTGCCTCTGCAATTGTTGACCGCGCTGATGTCGTTCCGGCGGCATTGATTGATGCTGGTGGTGTGGTGAAACATGTGGGCATGCCGGTTGATCCTGGAAATTTATTGATGCTGGGCGAACTTCAGCAAGTGCCTGTGATTGGTGTTCCGTCATGCGCACGTTCGCCAAAGGTGAATGGTTTTGATTGGGTGTTAGAGCGCATTATGGCAGGGCTTGATGTTACTTCTTCTGATCTCATGGATATGGGGGCAGGTGGGTTGCTTGCAGAAATAAAGTCGCGCCCACAACCACGCGAAGGACAAAAATCTTCAATGGCTGCTCCCCGTATCGCTGCTGTGGTTTTGGCGGCAGGTCTTTCGAGCCGTATGGGATCAAATAAATTATTGTCGGATTTGAATGGGCAGGCCTTGATCAAACATACGGTTGAACGTTTGAGCAAAGCTGCAATTGATGAAGTAATAGTGGTGACGGGGCATCAAGCCGCTGAAGTGCAATTCGCATTAAAAGATCATAAAGTTCGCTTCGTTCACAATTCAGATTATGCGCAAGGGCTTTCAACTTCAGTTCGGACAGGCATTGCCGCAGCGCAGGAATTTGACGCAGCTTTTGTTTGCTTGGGAGATATGCCGCTGATTGAATCTGCTGATTTGAACCGAATGATAGCGGCGTTTAACAGTGTAGAAGGCCGGTCAATTGTTGCACCCGTACTTGGCCGTAAACTTGGCAATCCAGTTTTGTGGGGGCAGGAGCATTTTGTTGATTTAAAGGCGCTGACGGGCGACCGGGGTGCGCGAAGCCTGGTTGAAGCACGGCGTGATCTGATTGTTGAAATTGCGGTGACGCATGAAGGTTTTTTGCTAGATGCAGATACACCCGAAGCTTTGGCCGAGATCAAAGCGAAATTAAAATAATTGCCGATATTGTAAAAAGCCTGAGCGCGACGCAATCTTGTTATAGAGTTCCATTGCGTCAAGATTGCTCTCATGGGTGAGCCAATGCACGCGCGAACATCCTTGAGATTTGGCAAGTGCATAGACGTATTCGATCAACTTTCTACCCACGCCGAGGCCTCTTGCGTCTTCTGCCACAAATAGATCTTGCAGATAGCAATAGTCACCCGTTGTCCAACATGAACGGTGTTGAATGTGATGAACCAAACCAATTGCTTTTTCTCCCTGCCATGCCATGGCAGCGCCCATGGGTTCAGCGGGATCAAGAAAACGGCTCCAGGTTACGTCGCTAACAGCTTCGGCAATGTCTGTTTTGTAGAATGCTTGGTATCCACGCCAAAGTGGATACCATTGGGCTTTATTGTCTGCGGTGATGGCGTGAATTTCAACTGTCATATCAATTGTAAATTCCTGAAACTCACATGTCCCTTGCGGCCGATGATGATGTGATCGTGTACTAATATTCCAAGTGTGTTGCCAGCAGCTATCACCTTCTTTGTCATTTCAATATCGGGCATTGAAGGTGTTGGATCACCTGACGGATGGTTATGAACCATGATGATGGCCGATGCTGAAAGTTCTAAGGCACGTTTGATCACTTCTCGCGCATATACGGGGGTATGATCCACACTGCCGGTTTGTTGCACTTCATCGGCAATAAGTTGATTTTTTTTGTCGACAAACAAAAGCCTGAAACTTTCAATTTCTGCAAATGCCATGGCTGCGTGGCAGTAGTCTATTATGGCTTTCCAACTCGACAAGAGGGGCCGATCGATAACTTTACCTCGAGATAAGCGTAGCGCTGCCGCTTGGATCAATTTGATTTCGGTGGCAACTGCGGGGCCAACACCTTTAACTTCCATCAAGCGTTCTGGCTCTGCGCTCACCACTTCGGCAAAGCTTCCAAAGCGGGCGATCAGGGCTTTGGAAATTGGTTTGGTATCGCCGCGTTTGATAGCGCGGAACAAAACCATTTCGAGCAGCTCATAATCAGGCAGTGCATCGGTGCCACCAATAACAAACCGATCACGTAGTCGCTCTCGGTGGCCTAAGAAGCTGGCCTGATTGGTGGCGTCTTCAAGACCTTTGGACATCTTAGGTTTTGGCCGTTGGGCGATCCAGCCCCTTTGGTGAAAGCGTGAAAATTTCGCAACCAGTTTCAGTCACACCAATGCTATGCTCAAATTGAGCTGAAAGCGAGCGGTCCCTTGTGACTGCTGTCCAGCCGTCGCTCAAGATTTTGACGTGTGCTTTGCCAAGATTAATCATCGGTTCGATGGTGAAGAACATGCCGGGTTTCAGTTCCACTCCTTCACCACGCTTGCCATAATGCAACACATTGGGGTGATCATGAAACACTTGGCCCAAGCCGTGCCCACAAAAATCGCGCACCACGGAGCAACGCTCCCCTTCGGCATAGGTTTGAATGGCGTAGCCGATATCGCCTAAATGAGCGCCGGGTTTAACTTGGGCTATACCGAGCATGAGGCATTCGTAAGTCACATCAATTAAGCGTTCCGCTGCTCGGCTAATTTCACCAACAGCATACATGCGACTGGCATCGCCATGCCAACCGTCTACGATGAAGGTAACGTCGACATTGACAATGTCGCCCTCTCGCAAAGGTTTATCATTTGGAATGCCATGGCAGACCACATGGTTGATCGATGTGCAGCAGGCTTTGCGATAGCCGCGATAATTAAGTGTAGCTGGCAGGATTTTGTGGGTTGCAGCAAAATCCATAAAAAATTCATCGATTGTTTCAGTTGTGACACCTGCTTTGACGAGCGGTGCGACAGCGTCCAAAGCGGTGGCTGTCAAATGGCCAGCCTTGCGCATTGCAGCGAAATCATCTGGTTTATGGAGTTTTATGCGATGTGACGTCTGAGTTTTGGTCATGATTGCATTTTGTCAGGGGTTTCCGTTTTGGTCAATGTGTGGCAGAGCGTGTTGAAAAGCGAGATTTGAAATGACAATAGCACCAACCGCAGCGGTTCTTTTGATTGGCAATGAAGTTCTATCTGGGCGCACCAAAGATAAAAATCTAGGCTTTATTGCGGATTATCTATCTGCTCTTGGCATTGATTTGATGGAAGCGCGGGTTGTTTCCGATGATCAGGGAGACATTGTTGCGGCGGTAAATGCTCTTCGGGCGCGCTATACCTATGTTTTCAGCACTGGCGGCATTGGGCCGACACATGATGACATTACCGCAGACAGCATGGCAAAGGCCTTTGGAGTAGGAATTTCACATCACCCTGAGGCTGTAGAGATTTTGACAACCTATTTTAAGGAAATGGGACGTGAGGCAAATGAGGCCCGTATGCGCATGGCGCGAATTCCTGACGGGGCAACATTGATCAATAATTCAATTTCGAAAGCACCCGGATTTCGGATTGGCAATGTGTTTGTGATGGCGGGTGTTCCCAAGATCATGCAGGCAATGATGGATGCACTGGCGCCGCAACTTGTGACGGGGGTGGTTGTGCAATCAGTAACAATCGAGTTTCAAGGTGGGGAGGGCGACGTAGCCAAGCCTCTGGGCGAGATTCAGGAGCGGTTCACGAATGTGACGATTGGTTCATATCCTTTTGAGTCACCACAGGGCTACGCGACAAATTTGGTTTTGCGCTCACGCGACATTCTGGCGTTGGAAAGTGCTGCTCAAGCTGCGGCAGAGCTGGCAGAGAGCTTGCACATGCAAGGCAAAGCGCGTGGTTGGAAAAGACTTTAGGCGGCCAAAGCTTTTTTCACTTTTTCGGTCAGGTCGTTGCGAGTGAAAGGTTTGTTCACCAGTTCTATTGTGTCGGGCAGATCTTGCATTTGCCGCACTGAGCCTGGGGCATAGCCGGACATGAAAAGAATTTTGAGTTCGGGTCGAATTTTCATCGCTTTTGCCGCAAGCTCTGGGCCGTTCATGCCGCCTGCCATAATCACGTCTGAGAGCATGAGATCAATATCACGTTGATCGTCGATCATTTGCAAGCCTTCGTGGCCGTTTGTAGCTGTGATTGTTTCAAAGCCCATTTCTTCAATCATGGCGGCTGCAACTTCACGAACTGAGCTGTTATCTTCGACCACGAGAATTTTGAGTTTGCGTTGTGGTTCGGCGAGTTCAGCCCGGGTTGCGCCCAGTTCGCGCAACAGATGTTCTTGCAACTCGGCGGGACGCTTGATCACATCGACTGTCGTTTTGGTTTTCATTTTCGGCAAATAGAGTTTCACAGATGTGCCATGACCAACTTCAGAGTAGATTTTCACGTGGCCGCCGGATTGTTTGACGAAACCATAGATCATCGAAAGGCCAAGGCCTGATCCTGCTTCCGGGCCTTTGGTGGTGAAGAATGGTTGGAAGACTTTTTCAATATTTTCGGGAGCGATGCCTGAACCAGTATCGGTAACGGCGATCTCGACGTAATCGCCCGGTGACACTTCTTCATGTGAAAGTGCATAAGTGGCGTCTAAACTGCGATTGCAACTTTCTATGATCAAGGTTCCGCCCTTGGGTGCCATTGCATCACGAGCATTGATAGTGAGGTTGAGGATCGCCGTTTCGAGCATGGTTTGATCGACATTGACAGGCCATAGATCTTCAGCTGGCATAATTTTGACATCGACGGTGGCGCTTACGGCTTGTTTCAACATGTCTTGCATGTTGAGCAGCAAAGTGTTCACAGCCACCTCTCTGTTTTGCAGAGTTTGCTGGCGCGAGAAGGCAAGCATTCGCCTTGTGAGGTCAGAGCCTTTTTCAGATGCATCTATTGCAGCACGAATGCGTTTGAGTGCGCGTTCATCGCCTTTTACGAGCTGTTCCACTAATTGCAGATTGCCCATAACAACCATCAACAGATTGTTGAAGTCATGCGCAATGCCGCCGGTGAGTTGACCTACAGCCTCCATTTTTTGAGCTTGCTGGAATTTATTTTCAAGCGCTTTTCGTTCTGTTACGCATTGGCATGCGCCGAATATTGCTTCGATTTCACCATTGCTGCCACGCTCAGGATCCATGGTTACTTGGAAGTATTCAAGTTCGCCCGATTTCTTTTTGACAGCAATTTCGAGATTTTTAATTTGGTTGCCAAGCTTGGCGAGTTCCAAACCTTCGACGAACTTTTCACGATCGATTGGTTCGATCATCTTTATAAAGGTGTCGAGATTAGGGTGAACCATGGCATTGGCTAGACCAAGAAGCGCGGCCATTTCGGCTGTCAGTCGTGAGACACCACTTTCGACACGCAATTTGAAACTGCCGAGATGAGAGACGGCTTGGGTGCGCTTTAACATCAGCTCGGAATTTTTGAGCCGTTCGAGGGTGATCATTTGATCATCAACGTTGCGGCAGAGGCCTACAACTTTTGTGGGCCTGCCTGTGCCGGGATCGCGGATCAAGCCAGCTGCTGTTTCGATCCAAGCATAATTGCCGGCGTTGGTTTTAACACGGTAGCGAGTTTGAAAAATATCATTTCCGAAGGGCGCATTCTTGATTTTAATGTCAATGGCTTTGTCAATGTCTTCGGGGTGAATCCGTGAGTTGAAGCTCACATAGTTTAGGCCATTTTCACCTTCACCAAAAATTTCGAGCATTTCGGGCGAGTTGTAGGTTTCGCCCGTTAAATAGTTATAATCCCAAAGTGCATAGCCGCCTGAACGCAGCGCCAGTTGCAGGCGCTTTTCATTGTTCATATCGCTCATGGCTTGTTCGATGCTGGTGTTTTGCCCGATCAATAGGATTGAAGCGGAATTCGCTTCATTCCACGGTTGACTGCGGAATATTGATTTTACATGGCTACCGAGTGGCGGTGTGTAGCTGATTTCAATTTCTGGCACTGAATTGGAGTTTGGCTCTGCTGGAATATGGCGAGCGGAAATAAGGCCCGTGCCGAATTTCATCAGGGGTTTGCCAATAATATCAGACTTTTGGCAATTCCAACGTCGCAATAATGCTGTTGATGCATCTTTTATGACAGCTTCGGGCATCGCAATATGTATAATTTCTGTATTGGCAATTTCGAATGCATTAATTAGCGCGTCAATCATGTGGTACAGCCCGTCTCAACCCAGTTAGCCTTTCATCATCGCCAGAAAGTATGAAACAAGTGTTGACCAAATCGTTGCCATTGCAATGAAATGTACAAATTGTCATAGAACGTTAAAATCAGCTGAGGTGTTGTAATGGACGAAAAGTGGCAAAAGAGTTTTCCCGTGTCTTGGGATCAGTTTCACCGCGACGCGCGGGCTTTGGCGTGGCGTCTTTCGGCGGCGGGGCCCTTTAGGGCTGTTGTTGCGATTACACGTGGCGGGCTTGTGCCGGCTGCAATTGTGGCGCGCGAGCTTGGTATTCGCGTCGTCGAAAGCGTTTGTGTTGCATCGTATGACTATGATAAACAAGGCGAAATATCGGTTTTGAAGCCTGTTTCGATGGACATTATTGGCGCTGACAAAGGTGCTGGTGTTTTGATCGTTGACGATTTGGTGGATACGGGGGCAACTGCGAAGGTGGTGCGCGAGATGATGCCAAAAGCCCATTTTGCAACGGTTTATGCCAAGCCACAGGGGCGACCACTGGTCGATACGTTTGTGACTGAAGTCAGCCAAGACACTTGGATTTATTTGCCATGGGATATGGGGTTGCAGTTCAGCCCGCCAATTGGCGATGGCGCAAAAGTTTAATTTTATTGATAGTCGTTCTTGCGGCCTTCGAGTTTTTCCAAGAAATTAGCCTGTAATGGGCTTTGAGCCTTGGCATTCTTTATGAGATTTTTAGTTAAGGAACTTTCGCCGCCCAAACGGATTTCGTTGTAAATAGTGTCATATTGCAATGAGAATGATCGATATTCTGGCGTCTCGCAAACGATCTCATCGCCGAAAAGCGCATGAATCGGTGTTTTCATGGTTTTGCCACGCATGACGACGGCGCCAGCATTTACAACTGCCAGAGTTTTGGTTTTCCCCAATAATTCGCCTGCTATTACAATGTTGTGACCAATTTGTTTACACAGGCCCTCGGCCCGCGACGCAATGTTGACGGTTTGACCCAAGACTGAATAGTCGAAGCGTTCGAGCGACCCCATGTTACCAACGATAGCTGGGCCACTGGCTAAACCTATGCGGACTGAGATCGGCCATAGTTTATAAGGCTTCAGTATCGCTTGGTTGGCTACATCGGCATTAAAAGCCTCGATTTTTTTGAGAACTTCAAGGGCAGCAAGGCTGGCCAAATATTGGTGATCTTTCTGTGCAATTGGCGCATTCCAAAATGCCATTACGGCGTCACCAATAAATTTATCGATTGTTCCGCCATAGGCTAGAACGCCTGCGCTGCAAGCGCTGAGCAAGTTATTCACGATGCCGACGAGGACTTCTGGCTCTAAATTTTCACCCAGTGGCGTGAAATTCTGGATGTCAACGAACATAACTGTGACGTCACGCGTTTCGCCACCGAGTTTCAGGGCCTTTGGATTATTTTCGATTTCAGTCAAAATGCTGGGAGCAACATAATGACTGAAGGTGTTTCGAAGCTGCCTTCCTTGGCGGTCGGTGACCAATAGCTTGAAGGCAATCGTTGCAAGATAAATCGTGGCCACAGCCATGATTGGGAATGTGATGTCGATCAAATATCCAAGGCTTCGAAAAGCATATGATGCACCGGCGATTAGGCTTATAACAATTGCCCCAAGGCTGGTAAGAAGTGGAATTGGGCGGATAGAGGCAGTGCCTAATGAAATGAAAACTCCAATTAGGCCGACGAACAGCATCTCGACATAATCATTCAATTCTGACCTTTTTAGAAAAGTGCCAGATAATATCTGCTGCAGAGCTTGAGCGTGGATGGAAACGCCCGGAATGGCATCGCCCAAACTTGACGTCTTGGTATCTTGTAAACTCACCGCGGATGTGCCGATTAAAACGATGTGACCTTCGATAAGCGGACGCAGAACTTCGCGATCGGCTTTGTCAATAATTCGTTCTGCTGAAATATAAAGTTCCGGCATGTTATTGGCATAGTAGATTGAGAGCTGGCCATCTTCAGACAGGGGAATTTCAAGATCGCCAACGCGCACAGAATTTATGACATTTTCAGTGTCTGGCGAAGCGTTGACAACATAAGTATCTCCACCCTGTGCAACACGCAACGATTCGAGCGCCAGACTTGGGTAAAAAGTTTTTCCATCTGACAGAAGCATGGGGATCTGTCTGGTAATTCCTTGTTCTCGGCGCAAATCGATATTGATGTTGCCTAGACCTGCGGCGGCATCTTCAAGAGCCGAGATATTTTGATTTACACGTCCGATTTTGGGAACTGCATTCAATGCAGAAAGGCCGATTTGCGCAAAGCCAGCCTTGGGGGAGGGCGGAGCCCCAATAGCATTTGTGCCGCCAGCGAACGCCAGTACAACATGGTGGCCAGAAATCGCTTGGGCAAAAATGGAATCGTTGTTTGGCAATATAGTTAGAGGATTTATGGCGGTAGAGCCCAGTGCCTGCCTTACAGTTGGATCGTTCAATATTTTGTCTGGTGACATGCGGTCTGGTTCAGGAAAGATGATGTCGAAAGCAATTGCAGCTGCACCAAGATCGTGCAGTTCATTCACCAGTTTTGCTAATTCTGTGCGCGGCCATGGCCATTGACCCAGCTTTTTGAGTGACGCCTCATCAATGTCAACGATGCGAACCTGCGTGTTTGAGTTTTGGCGCGGCCAAAGGCGCTGCATCGTATCAAAACCGGCACCGCGCATGGTTGCAAATGTAATTGGGTCAGCAATGCGCAGGGTGATGAGCAGTCCCGTTAGCACCAATCCAATAACGAAGCCCGGCAGAAAGCGGCTTAGGCTCATTGAGACTTAACACAGCATGATTGTGTGATGCCAATGCTTGGGCCGATCAAAAAGCGACAAAGGAGATATGGGGGTGTTGCGATCAACAGCCTTTGCCACCCCTTATGTTTCCGCCACCGCTGCAGGGTTGTTGATTGGGTTTTCCCGAACGGTCAATATTACCATCATAAGGAATTCCATAGCTTCGGGTTTGCATGATCTTGCAAGCGTTTGTGTTGAGGCGAAATTCCTTATTCAGGGAGGTTTGATTAAAAACATAGGGCAACCGATTGCGCAAAGTGTTTGCTCGGTCTTGGCCAAACAATATGCTGGCGTTGCCTTTGGCTGCCACGCCCACTTCACAGGTCGGGTTCAAATCAACACAGGCCTTGCCGCCGCTTTTACTGCATAGTCGAACTTTGCCTTGGAGCAAGGCTACACCCGTCGCATCAACCACCCAAAAATCAAAACCCGTTCCGCGTATGCCGATTGTCGCATTGGCAGTTTGAATATTATAAGCGTTTTTGGGACTTTTGCCGGTGATGAAGCGAAAGGTGCCACGCAGGGCATTGATCGACAAATTTTTCGCTGTGTTGCCGCTGCCTTGCATCAAAACTTTACTAATCATCAAAGATGAATTTGGACCGATGACAAGCTTTGTGCCATCAACAAAAAGGATTTGGGCATTGCCAGAGGTGACGGTGATTTTGTCGCCCTCTGATAATTCGTTGCCTGCTAACAATGCGCGGTTTCCACCGGGGCCGGAGGAAGTGGGGCTGCCCTGAACGGCCACAACATTAGCGATTGGGTCTGCTGTTGCGGGCACTGCCCATCCAACCATCGCCAGTAAAAATGCAATTATTATATGACGATTCATCGTCTGGTCTCCAGCTCTTGCGAGCCCCCTAATTTACGGTTGTAGTCTGCTGTTTGGCGCTTGGCAAGCGCGGCGGCTGAGTTTAAAACTTACAGTGATGACTGCGATGCAAATCACCTCTGTCCTATATTTAGTTGCGGCTTTGCAATTAAAGCATTTTATTTGTGATGGGCCGCTTCAGACAGCGGCTATGGTTAAGCAAAAATCGATTTATGGTGCTTGGCTTGGAATAGTGCATTCTGCCTTTCATGGCATTGGCACTTTGATCGTCTTCTTGGTTGTCGGAAGTCCTGCCTTGTTGGCGCTGAGTTTGGCTGCGCTGGATTTTATGGTTCACTATCATATCGATTTCACAAAAGAAAATATCATCAAATATTTCCGCTGGGGTGTTCAAGATTCACAGTTCTGGTGGGCATTAAGTGCGGATCAGGCTTTACATCAATTTACATATCTGGCCCTGACTGCACTTGCGCTTAAGGCCTGAGGGGCTGGTCTTCCAAGACTTTTCGTGAGTTTGAACGGCGCATTTTTTGCGCGAGATCACGGCCTAGCACTTGATAAAGTATGCCGTTGAGCTGACGATCGCGTGCTACGACTTTTGCAAGTCGGACTTTGGAAAACACGATGATGCGCGAGGGTTCTTCGATGGTTACTTTGGCATTGGCAGGATTGCCTGTGAGATATGCAATCTCACCTACAAAAGAACCACTTTCGAGATAGGTAATAAATGAACCATCAACTTCTACATTGGCGCGACCAGTAAAAAGAAAATAGAGAGAATCCACGGGTGAATCCTGTTTGGTCAATATGTCACCAGTGGCGCAATCTTTCCAGTCGGCGGCGCGTAGTAATTTTGCAATTTGCGAATCGTCCAAGCCTTCAAAGGCGCGGCGCAGAGCAGGGGCCTCCTCGGGGGGTAGTCTCGCATTTATCCGATCTCGCACAAGCCAAATGAGTTCATAAAGATTGATGAGGATAAAAACCGTGTCCCAAGCCAGACCAGGATAGCCCGTATTCGTCAGGCGAAAATAGAGAATTTCAAGAAATAGACCAATAATTGCCAAAACTCGCAGCCAAAAGATATTGGTCAGGAAATAGGACATGGCAATGACAATGTAGGCCATATGGGCAGGCAAGTAGGTGGGATCGAGAAATTGGTCGAAAACAGTCATGGCTTAAGATCACGCGGGCTTAAGTGCTTGTCAAGCACAAGTGCCTCGCCTATCAGATGCTTCGCAAATGTGCGGGCGTGGCGTAATGGTAGCCGCAACGGACTTAAAATCCGTTGGGAGTAATCCCGTGCCGGTTCGAGTCCGGCCGCCCGCACCAGTTGTTTGAGAGTTCAGATATTATCAGCTGAAGGGTAGAAATGCTCTAACCGCGACGCACTGAATGACTTACAATTTGGCAACAGCCTGTAAAGATGTTTTAAGCTCATTCAATTCCTTTTGGAGAGTGATCAAATCTTCACTTACCGATTCCATGACCTTTGCGGCGAGCCCCGTTTCCATTGAAGGCACATCATTTTGAGATTGCAGAGAATATGACTTAAGGCGACCATAAAAGCTCGAAACTTTAAAGGAAAGATCGAGAGACAGCAGGCCAATTCGTGAGACGTGGCTGTCAAATACAGGAGTTGCGAAAAGGAAAATGATGCGCGGCTGAATCTTCTTATCACCGCCCATTTTCGCCATTTGTTGAGTCATACTGATATGTGCATTAAGCAGGCTTAGTGAATTTGATATGCTTAACTGCAGCGCTGAGAGCTCTCCCACCATGGCATTTTGAAAAGACCGCAGTTCCCGTTGACTGTGGGCTTCGGCTTCTTCGCGCGCTCTGCGAGCCACGGATCGTTGGGAGTATATGACGCCGCTAAATCCAATAAATGCGGCCACTAATGTGACCAACAAGCCAACTAGGT
>Ga0209069_10001142_pt1 | contig 13256 bp, 10 predicted proteins | sample Str013_2_FD_187202 | JGI IMG/M metagenome (GOLD analysis project Ga0209069, IMG submission 187202) | Freshwater sediment microbial communities in response to fracking from Pennsylvania, USA - Straight Creek_MetaG_SC_2013 (SPAdes) (version 2) | ecosystem: Environmental > Aquatic > Freshwater >...
GCCTCATCGGGCGCTGGTACCGGGGCGCGCCCTCGGTGAGCGGCTCCACCGGGAGATCCGCCACCACCGTGCCGCCGGAGAGGACCCGCCAGCGCCCGCTGCCGGTGACGATGCCCACCACCGCCACGTCCAGGTCCCACCTCTGGCAGATTCGGCGCACCTCCTCCTCGCGCCCGTGGGCGGCGACGAGCAGCATGCGCTCCTGCGACTCGGAGAGGAGCACCTCGTAGGGCGTCATGCCCTCCTCGCGGCGCGGCACCTGGTCGATGTAGAGGTCGAGGCCGTTGCCGGCGCGCCCCGCCATCTCCACCGAGGAGCTGGTGAGGCCGGCGGCGCCCATGTCCTGGATGCCCACCACGGCGTCGGTCTGGAAGAGCTCGAGGCAGGCCTCGAGGAGCAGCTTCTCCATGAAGGGATCGCCCACCTGCACGGTGGGCCGCTTCTCCTCGGTGGAGGCGTCGAACTCGGCGGAGGCCATGGTGGCGCCGTGGATGCCGTCGCGGCCGGTCTTGGAGCCGACGTAGACCACCGGCAGACCGACGCCCTTGGCCGCCGAATAGAAGATCTTGTCGGACCGGGCGAGCCCGACGCACATGGCGTTGACCAGGATGTTGCCGTTGTAGCCGGCATCGAAGTTGGTCTCCCCGCCGACCGTCGGCACGCCGACGCAGTTGCCGTAGCCGCCGATGCCGGCGACGACGCCGGCGACGAGATGGCGGGTCTTGGCATGGGAAGGATCCCCGAACCGCAGCGCATTGAGGTTGGCGATGGGCCGCGCGCCCATGGTGAACACGTCGCGCATGATGCCGCCGACCCCGGTCGCGGCCCCCTGATAGGGCTCGATGAAGGAGGGGTGGTTGTGGCTCTCCATCTTGAAGATCACCGCATCGCCGTCGCCGATGTCGACGACGCCGGCGTTCTCGCCCGGCCCCTGGATCACCTGCGGCCCGCTCGTCGGCAGCGTCCTGAGCCACACCCGCGAGGATTTATAGGAGCAATGCTCGCTCCACATCACCGAGAAGATGCCGAGCTCGGTCAGCGACGGCTCGCGCCCGAGAATGCCGAGCAGACGCTGATACTCATCGCCCTTGAAGCCGTGCTCGGCGATCATTTGCTGGGTAATGGCGGGCTTGGCGGCAGCGGACATGGGAGTTCCACACTTGCGGGGTGATGCGGTTACGTCGTGCCGCTTATAGCGATGCGCCGGACCGTTGTCGTGACCGCGCGGCGAGTTGTCCACCTGGAGGGGGGCGCCCCCGGATGCGAGGGCGGGGCGATGGAGGGGACAGAAATCTGCTCGAGCCGGCCTCCCCTTGCGCGACCTTCTCCGCTAAGCTGCCTTCGATCGATCCAGGATTTGCTGCGGCAGTCAACGGGGCCAAACCATGAAAATCCTCATCATCGGCGGCGCGGGCATGGTCGGACGCAAGCTGGCCGAGCGGCTGGCCACGGACGGACGGCTTGGAGACAAAGAGATTTCCGCGCTGACGCTGGTGGACGTGGTGGCGCCCGCCAAGCCGGCCGCTGCAAAGTTCGCCGTCAAGTTGCTGACCGGCGATCTGTCGGTCGTGGGGGAAGCCGCAAAGCTCGTCGCCGACAGGCCCGACGTGATCTTCAATCTCGCCGCCATCGTCTCGGGCGAGGCGGAGCAGGACTTCGACAAGGGCTATCGCATCAACCTCGACGGCGGGCGCTATCTGCTGGAGGCCGCGCGGGCCGCCGGCCATAAGCCGCGTCTGGTGTTCACCAGCTCGATAGCGGTATTCGGTGCGCCGTTCCCCGACGCGATCGGCGATGAGTTCGTGCACGCGCCGCTGACGTCCTATGGCACGCAAAAGGCGATTTGCGAGCTGCTGCTGTCCGACTACACCCGCAAAGGCTTCGTCGACGGCGTCGGCATCCGCCTGCCGACCATCTGCGTCAGGCCCGGCAAGCCGAACAAGGCGGCCTCCGGCTTCTTCTCCAACATCATGCGCGAGCCGCTGGCGGGGCTGGAGGCGGTGCTGCCGGTCTCCGAGAGCGTGCGCCACTGGCATGCCAGCCCGCGGGCCGCGGTCGGCTTCCTGCTGCACGCCGCGACCATCGACGGGGCGAAGCTCGGGCCCCGCCGCAATCTGTCGATGCCGGGCGTTTCGGTAACGGTCGGCGAACAGATCGCGGCCCTCGGGAAGGTTGCCGGCGACAAGGTGGTGGCGCGTATCCGGCGCGAGCCCGACCCGTTCATCGAGCAGATCGTGGCCGGCTGGCCGCGCAATTTCGATCCCAAGCGTGCGGTGTCGCTCGGATTCCGCGCCGATAAAAGCTTCGAGGATATCATCCGCGTGCATATCGAGGACGAGCTCGGCGGCAAGATCGCCTGAGCCGAGTTTCTCCGACCATCGGCCGAGGCGTGGGCCGGGAAAATCTGTTTAACCTGCCAACCTGGAATACTTTTGCCGCGTCGCCACCATTGCTAGTGGTGGTCAAGTCACGATTGCTCATGTATAGCTAGCTCATACGAAACCATGATGGGGGGCATAACTGCAGGCTCCCCGCAGCCCGGCGCGGATCAACCGCGCGGGCGGTGTGCTCGGCAAGCATGCAGCGCGGCTTGCACCTGGGAGGTTAGTGTATGGCGTCGGTCGATATCCGCGACGTGCGGAAGTCGTTTGGTCCGGTTGAGATTCTGCACGGGGTGTCGGTTCCGATCCGCGACGGGGAGTTCGTGGTGCTGGTAGGACCGTCCGGGTGCGGTAAATCGACGCTGCTGCGCATGCTGGCGGGGCTCGAGAACATCACCGGCGGCGAGATCCGCATCGGCGATCGGGTGGTCAACCATGTCCACCCCAAAGAGCGCGACATCGCCATGGTGTTCCAGAACTATGCGCTCTATCCGCATATGACGGTGGCCGACAATATGGGCTTCTCGCTGAAGCTCAGAAAGACCGACAAGGCGGAGATCAATACCCGCGTCGGCAAGGCCGCCGACATCCTCGGTCTGACCCCGCTGCTCGACCGCTATCCGCGGCAGCTGTCGGGCGGCCAGCGCCAGCGCGTCGCCATGGGCCGCGCCATCGTGCGTAACCCCCAAGTGTTCCTGTTCGACGAGCCCTTGTCGAACCTCGACGCCAAGCTGCGTGTCGCCATGCGCGCCGAGATCAAGGAGTTGCACCAGCGGCTGAAGACCACCACGGTCTACGTCACGCACGACCAGATCGAGGCCATGACCATGGCCGACAAGATCGTGGTCATGAATGCCGGCAACGTCGAGCAGATGGGCGCACCGCTCGACCTGTACGACAAGCCAGACAACCAGTTCGTAGCCGGTTTCATCGGCTCGCCGGCCATGAATTTCATCGAGGGCACGCTGAAGGTCAATGGCGCGGGGTCCTATATGGAGGCGGTCGGCGGCGCCCGATTGCCGACCGGCGCCGTTGCGGCCGGCAATGATGGCCGCGCGGTCGTCTACGGCATCCGCCCGGAGCACCTGGATCTCGCCGACGGGGGAGCGGATGCGGAAGTGATCGTCGTCGAGCCGACAGGATCGGAGACGCAGGTCGTCGCCAAGGTGGCTGGCAAGGATATCGTCGCTATCTTCCGCGAGCGGCACGAGTTCGAGCCGGGCATGAAGATCAAGCTGATGCCGCGCTCCGGCAACGTCCATCTGTTCGACAAGCAGAGCGGACAGCGCCTCTGACGCTTTCAGCCGGCACGCAGCCGGGTATTTCGTTCACGACGTCAAATCAAAAGCTTCATAACGGGAGGAACTGGAATGAAAAAGCACATCATCGACCGGCGCGGCATGCTGAAGGGGGCGGCGCTCGGCGCGGGCGCCCTCGCAAGTGGCGATCTGCTCGGCTTCGCCAAGGCCTGGGCGCAGGACGCCAAGTGGAAACCCGAGGCCGGCGCCAAGCTCAACGTGCTGCGCTGGAAGCGGTTCGTGCAGGCCGAGGACGATGCGTTCATGGCGATGGTGCAGGCGTTCCAGAAGGCGACCGGCTGCGAGATGAGCATCGCCAACGAGTCGTTCGAGGACATCCAGCCGAAGGCCTCGGTCGCGGCCAATACCGGCCAGGGGCCCGACATCTTCTGGGGCCTGCACTCGCTGCCGCAGCTGTTCCCCGACAAGGTCATCGACGTGACCGATGTTGCAACCTACCTCGGCAAAAAATACGGCGGCTGGACCGCGGCGGCTGAGGCCACCTGCCGGCTCGGCGACAAATGGCTGGCGATTCCCGTCGCTTATGCGGGCGGCTACATGAACTATCGCGTCAAGGCAATGGAGGCGGCAGGCTTCAAGGAGTTCCCGAAGGATTTCCCGGGCTTCCTCGAGCTCTGCAAGGCTTTGAAGAAGAACAATACCCCGGCCGGCTTTGCGCTCGGCCACGCCTCCGGCGACGCCAATTCCTGGGTGCACTGGCTGTTGTGGGGACACGGCGGCTACCTCGTCGACAAGGACGACAAGGTCATCATCAACTCGCCGGAGACACGCAAGGCGCTGGAATATGCCAAGCAGCTGTCCGAGACCTTCATTCCCGGCACCGGCTCCTGGAACGACAGCTCCAACAACAAGGCGTTCCTCGCCGGCGAGCTGTATGTCACCAACAACGGCATCTCGATCTACGTCGCGGCCCAGGCTGACCCGACCAAGAAGGCCATCGCCGAGGACATGAACCACGCGTTCTTCCCGATCGGGCCCGCCGGCAAGCCGACCGAGCTGCACCTCTGCTTCCCGATCCTCGGCTTCAACTATTCGAAGTATCCCAATGCGGTCAAAGCGTTCATGACCTTCATGCTCGAGAAGGAGAACTTCGACAAATGGCTGATCGGATCGCAGGGCTACCTGACCCACACGCTCAATGCCTATGATGCCAACTCGGTGTGGACGGCTGATCCCAAGCGCTACGTGTTCAGCCAGGCGGGCAAGCGGACGTTGACGGCGGCCGGCGTCGGCCATGTCGGCGAGAAGGCCGCCGCCGCGATCGGCGACTTCCTGGTGGTCGATATGTTCGCCAACTATTGCCTGGGGCGCGAGGACATCAACGGCTCCATCGCGATCACAGAGCGTCAGGCCAAGCGGATCTATCGCTGAGAGACATGACGAGAGGTGTCAGACCCTCCGGGTCTGGCACCTTAGACTGACACCCGAGACTTCGGCGCCGGCCGGGACCGCGGCCCGATTTTTTGACAACGGAGTGGGTCTGCATGAGTGATGCAGTAATCATGGTGGCGCGTGCAGCACCCGCACCGATGCGCGAGGCCTCGGCGTGGAGCCGGCTGAAGTCGAACCGCAACTGGCTGGCAGCCTGGTTCATGCTGCCGGCGATCGGATTCCTGACGTTGTTCCTCGCCTACCCGCTCGGCCTCGGCGTCTGGCTGAGCTTCACCGACGCCAAGATCGGCCGCGCCGGGAAATTCATCGGGCTGGAAAATTATGAGTGGCTGCTCGACGACCGCATCTTCTGGATGTCGGTCACCAACACGCTGCTCTATACGATCGTCGCCAGCATCATCAAATTCGCGGTCGGCCTCTATCTGGCGCTGCTGCTCAACAAGCACCTGCCGTTCAAGGCGATGTTCCGGGCGATCGTGCTGATCCCGTTCATCGTGCCGACCGTGCTGTCGGCGATCGCGTTCTGGTGGATCTACGACAGCCAGTTTTCCATCCTGTCGTGGATGCTGAAGAAGATGGGTCTGATCACCCAGAACATCAACTTCCTCGGCGATCCGTGGAACGCGCGCTGGTCGACCATCTTCGCCAACATCTGGCGGGGCGTGCCGTTCGTCGCCATCACGCTGCTCGCCGGTTTGCAGACGGTCTCGCCCTCGCTGTACGAGGCGGCGACGCTCGACGGCGCCAGCTCCTGGCAGCGCTTCCGTCATATCACCTATCCGCTGCTGACGCCGATCATCGCCGTGGTGATGACCTTCTCGGTGCTGTTCACGTTCACCGACTTCCAGCTGATCTGGGCGATGACCCGCGGCGGCCCGGTCAACGCCACCCACCTGATGGCGACACTTTCCTACCAGCGCGCCATCATCGGCGGCCAGCTCGGCGAAGGGGCGGCGATCTCGACGGCCATGGTGCCGTTCCTGCTGTTTGCCATCCTCGTCTCGTGGTTCGGGCTGCAGCGGCGCAAGTGGCAGCACGGAGACGGCAATGACTGAGGCAGTCTCTAAATGAATAATGCGCAACGCGTAGGTCGGGTCGAGCTCGCGAGACCCGACGAGCTGCAATCTCCGTCGTCCGTCGGGTCTCGTTCCTCGACCCGACCTACGGAATTGGCCAACGGAGACGGCAATGACTGACGCGGTTCAAGCCCCCCCGGTGCCATCGCTCGCGCGCGACGATGCCAGCGAGGGCATGCAGTATCTGGAGACGCTGCCGCGGCGGATCGTGACCACCTATCTGCCGCTCGGCCTCATCGTGATCGTGCTGCTGTTCCCGTTCTACTGGATGGCGCTGACCGCGGTGAAGCCGGACGAGCAGCTGCTCGATCTCGAAACCTACAGTCCGTTCTGGACCTGGACGCCGACGCTCAAGCACATCAACAAGCTGCTGTTCGAGAGCGCCTATCCGCGCTGGCTGTGGAACACCATGTACGTCGCCACGGCTGCGACGGCCCTGTCGCTGTTCTCGAGCGTGCTGGCCGCCTACGCCATCGTCAGGTTGCGCTTCAAGGGCGCGCAGCTCATCGGCGGGCTGATTTTCCTCGCCTACCTGGTGCCGCCATCGATCCTGTTCATTCCGCTGGCGACCATCATCTACCAGTACGGGCTGCTGGACTCGCCGCTGTCGCTGATCCTCACCTACCCGACCATCCTGATCCCGTTCTCGACCTGGCTCTTGATGGGCTATTTCAAATCGATCCCGTTCGAGCTCGAGGAATGCGCGCTCATCGATGGCGCCAGCCGCTGGCAGATCCTGACCAAGATCGTGCTGCCGCTCGCCATCCCGGGCCTGATCTCGGCATTCATCTTCTGCTTCACGCTGTGCTGGAACGAGTTCATCTATGCACTGACGTTCATCTCGACCACCAGCAACAAGACGGTGCCGGTCGCCATCGTCAACGAGTTCGTCGACGGCGACATCTACCGCTGGGGCTCGCTGATGGCGGGCGCCCTGGTCGGCTCGCTGCCCCTGGTGATCCTCTATGCCTTCTTCGTCGAGCACTATGTCTCGGCGATGACCGGCGCGGTGAAGGAGTAGGAGTGCCGCGCGGGAATCTCGGAATGCTGACACCCGCAGCCATTGCGGGCCTCATCAGCAAGCGGTCGCTTGCGCGAGTCGCCAAGGGAAAGTGCTGCAGCCCTGAGCGTCGGCACATGGCGGCGAGTGGGCTCCAAGCCGCAGGCCGTCCGCGCGTTCAAATCGAGAAATCCAGCGTGTGCGCATTGGCGTCGAGCACCTCGCGCTCCTCGAGCCCCGCCGTGAGACGCTTGACGCTTTCCGCCACGCTCAGGCGGTCGGTCTCCAGCACCAGCTCGGGGTGCTCGGGCACGTCATAGGGCGCTGAGACGCCGGTGAAGCCCTTGATCTCGCCGGCGAGCGCCTTGGCGTAGAGACCCTTGGGATCGCGCGCCGCGCAGGTATCGACGCTGGCTTTGATATGCACCTCGAAGAAGTGCGCGCCGCCGATCTCGCGCGCCACCGCCCGGTCCCCCGCCGATGGCGAGACGAGGGCGACGATGGCGATCTGACCTTGGCGGGCGAGGAACACCGCGAGCTCGGCGGTGCGGCGGATGTTCTCCGAGCGGTCCTCCTTGGAGAAGCCGAGATCGCCATTGATGCCGGTGCGCAGCGTATCGCCGTCGAGCAGCACGGGGTGGCCGCCGCGGTCGAAGAGGACGCGCTCGAGCGCGCGGCCGACGGTGGACTTGCCGGATGACGGCAGCCCGGTCAGCCAGACGACGGCGCCGCGGTGGCCGGTGCGGGCGATGCGCTCGGCCTCGGTGATGGCGGAGGCGACCGGGGTCACGTTCGGGCTCGCCCGGCGCTTGGAGCCTTCGAAGGTCTGCAGCACGACGCCGCCGCCGCAGATGCGCCCGCCCTGGTCGAGCACGAAGCGGCCGGTGCGCGGGTTCTGCGCATGCGGGTCGGCGGCGATCGGCCGGGAGAGCGAGAAGCTGACGTCGGCGACCTGGTTGCGTTCAATGCGGGAGGCCGGGGATTCAGCGAGCGAGCCGGTATCCACCACCGCCTCGATCGAGGCGATGCTGGCCGGCACTTCGGCGGTGGCGAGCTTCAAGGTCAGCTTGGACCCGATCGTGATCGGCTCCTCGCCGAGCCAGAACAACCGCGTCTTCAGCACATGCGCCAGGCTCGGTCGGGCAAGCCGCAGCGCCCCGATCTCGCCGCGCTCGATGAAGATCTCGCGGTCGAGCGTGATGCCGAACGGGCGGCCCGCGTCGAGCGCCTCGACCTCCTGCCCGGCCGAGGGTTGCGGCCAGCTCTCGATCGATCGCACCTCGGCGAGCTTGCCGGAGGGCAGGAATACCAGGCCATCGCCGACCGAAACGCGGCCGCTCTCGACCCGCCCGGCAATGATCCGGCGGTCATCGAACTTGTAGATGTCCTGCACGGCAAGGCGCAGCGCCATCGCATCGAGCGGGCGGGCGGGTTCGCACGCGTCGATCGCCTCGACCACCGTTGGACCGGTGTACCAGCCCATCGCGGTGCCGCGCCCGTGGATCATGTCGCCATCCCGCGCCGCCACCGGAATGAAGGCGCGCGGTTTGACGCCGAGGTTTTCCAGGTAACCGCGGAATTCGGTCTCGATGCGCTCGAACACCTCGGCCGAGTGCCCGACCTTGTCCATCTTGTTGACGATCACCGTCACCTGGTCGACGCCGAGCAGGTGCAGCAGGAAGCCGTGCCGCCGGCTCTGTTCGCGCACGCCTTCGGCGGCATCGATCACGAGCAGCGCGGCATCGGCCTGGGCGGCGCCGGTCACCATATTGCGCAGGAACTCGACGTGGCCCGGCGCGTCGATCAGCACGACGTCACGGTGCGCGGTCTGGAAGCGGATCTGGCTGGTATCGATGGTGATGCCCTGATCGCGCTCGGCCTGCAGGGCGTCGAGCAGGAACGACCACTCGAACGGCATGCCGCGGCGCTCGGAGATGGCCCGGATCGCCTCGAGCTTGCCATCGGGGAGCGAGCCGGTGTCGTGGATCAGGCGCCCGATCAGCGTCGACTTGCCGTGATCGACGTGGCCGACGATGACGATGCGCAGCAGCGCCGGCGCGGCCGTCTCTACGGCGGGCTCGAGTTTCAGGGCGGGTGCAGCGTTCATTGGGTCCATCCCCGTCGGAAGATATCGCATCACAGATATCCGGCGGTGCGCAGCCGCTCGAAGGCATCCTCGGTCTCGTGGTCGAGCAGGCGTCCGGAGCGCTCCGGCACCTTGGTGTGGCGCAGCTCGGCGATGATCTCGTCCACTGTCGTCGCCCGCGAGGCCACTGGCCGGGTGATGTCCTCGTCGCCGAGCGAGCGGTAGCGCAGTCCCTTGTTGGCGAAGTAGAGCGGGATCAGCGGTATGCCCTCGCGCCGGGTATAGGCCCAGATATCGATCTCGGTCCATTGCAGGATCGGATGGATGCGCAGATGCGCGCCGCGCTTGCGGTCCTGTGGCGGCACCGTGGTATTGAACTGGTCCCACAGCTCGGGCGGCTGGTCCTTCACGTTCCAGTCGCCGGTGACGCCACGTGGCGAGAAAAACCGCTCCTTGGCGCGCGTCGCCTCCTCGTCCCGCCGGATGCCGGCGATGAGGCCATCAAAACCATGCTTCTCCAGCGCCAGCTTGAGCCCCTCGGTCTTGCGGGCGGCGGAGCGAGCGGCGGGTGGCAGGCTCGGATCGACGGCCTCGATCGGCGGGCAGTCCTCCAAAATCAGGTTGAGGCCCCATTCCTTGGCGTAGCGCTCGCGGAAGGCGTACATCTCCTTGAACTTCTTGCCGGTGTCGACGTGCATGGCCGGAAACGGCAGGCGCCCGAAGAACGCCTTCCGCGCCAGCCAGATCATGACGTTGGAATCCTTGCCGAGCGACCACAAGAGCGCGATCTTGTCGAGCTTGGCGAACGCCTCGCGCAGCACGTAGATGCTCTGGGCCTCTAGTTCGTCAAGCCGATCCATATTCCGGTTCCCGATGGGGCGGCAGCATCCGGCAGCCGCTGCACGTGAATAAGTCGTTGAGTCGCCCCCGCCGGCAACCCCGGCACCGGGTATGACGCGCGAACTGCGCGGGTTTCAAGGCGTTCCAATGCCGCTGGGTGGTGCCGCTGGCCGGATAGATATTGAAATAAAATGCCTTTTGATAGGGTGCAAAGCTAATAAAAATAGAATTCTATTTCTTGCTCTGCCAGGAAAATGTAAACGTCTTGCGCGGCTTGGCCGGCGCACCATGGAAACCATCGATTTCCCGGAGCGCAGGATCCGCCCCGCCCGGTCGTCCCGTCAATATGTCGCGCGCCCACCCGAGATATCCAGCACGCTGCCGGTGGTGAACGAGCAGTCGGCGGAGGCGGCGAAGGCGGCGAGGGCCGCGATCTCCTCCACCTTGACGAAACGGGCACGCGGGATCTTCGACAGCATGAAATCGATGTGCTCCTGCGTGATCTGATCGAAGATCGCGGTTTTGGCGGCGGCCGGCGTGATGGCGTTGACCGAGATGTCGTAGGTGGCCAGCTCCTTGGCGAGCGACTTGGTGAGCCCGATCACGCCCGCTTTCGAGGCCGAATAGTGCGCTGCGTTCGGGTTGCCCTCCTTGCCGGCGATGGAGGCGATATTGACGATGCGGCCGTAATTCTGCGCGATCATGCCGGGCACCACAGCGCGCGCGCAGATGAAGGGCCCGTCGAGGTTGACGCGCATGACCTTGCGCCATTCCGCCACGTCCGTTTCCCAGGTTTTGGCGTTGGCGCCCGCTATGCCGGCGTTGTTGACCAGGATGTCGATCCTGCCGAACGCCTTCAGCGTGGCATCGCGCGCCGTGCCGACGCTGGCTTCGTCGGTGACGTCGGTCGGGAAGGCCAGTGCCATTTCGCCGAGCGCCCTGGCACAGGCCATCGCCAGCTCGGCGTCGCGGTCCCATAGCGCCACCTTGGCGCCCGATGCAATGAAACGCTCGGCAATGGCCCGGCCGATGCCCTGGCCCCCGCCGGTGACGACCGCAACGCGGCCGGAAAGGTCGATTTTGTTGCTCATCCCGCAAGTTTAATCGAGGTGCGGACCCTCTGCCACCGAATTGTCGATGTGACGGCACGCCTCGCCGAAAATCCCCGAAATTGCGCCACCTAAACGATGCCGGCGTTTCGTGCAACCTGGGCGAGTACCCAGTCGAAAGGTTAACCGCACCGGTTAATTCTACCCTCCTAGCAATATAGATAGGAGAGTGGTCAATGATGACAGTTTTTTCTGGCAAGCAAGAGAATAGCTATCCGCACATTTTCAAACAAATGTATGAACAGAGGTACGAGATATACGTAAAGCGGCGGAAGTGGAGTGCCCTTAATTCATTAAATAACATCGAGAAAGATCAATATGACAATGACAATGCGACATATTTACTGGCTTTGGATGAAGAAGATTCGGTACTCGCCGGACTGCGGCTGCTGTCCACGACAGGTCCGCATCTGTTCGGAGACATGTTTCCGCAGCTGGCCGGTACGCATGGCGTGCCGCGCGGCGAGCATATCATGGAGCTGACACGCTACTACGTGGCTCCGCTGGCGGCCAGACGGCAGTTGCGCTGGTGGCTCATGGGCGTCATCTCGATCGGCATGTTCGAGTATTGCCTCGAGCATGGCGTGCGGCAGATTTCGAGTGTGATCGACACCTTTCTGTTGCCGCCGATGCTGGAGGCGGGCTGGCGGGTGCGGCCGCTCGGGCTGCCGCAAAGCTATGGGCAGGGGATGGCGATCGGCATCCTGATCGACGTGACCGAGGAGGCGATCGAGACCACCCGCCAGGTTCGCGGCGTCAAGGGATCTGTGCTGCGGCAGGAAAATGTTGACCGGCTGCAGCGGATCCCCTCCCACATCTACCGGCCGGTCATTCCTGCCGACCGGCTGTTCAACTGAGTAGCGGCGGGGTCGTTGTTGCTATGGGAGGGCGGAGCGGCGCGCCAACCGGCGTGACGCTCCGTTGCTTTGCCGGCACGTTTGCAGTCGTCAGGGGCAGCCCTTGACAGTGCCGGAAAGTCCGCCTGACAATCGCCAGGTCGATGGCTCAGGTGATGGGCGGACGCAGCGCAAATGGGGGAGGGCCAGCTGCCGAGCGGTGTGGCGCCCGGGCGCTCCTGCAACGAAGGGCCGGCAACGAAGGGAACATCATGGAAAAGCTGATCATCACGGTGGCCTGCGACTCGCGCACGTCCTATCCTGCCAACCATTATTGCCCCGACCAGAACGACATCGCCGCCGTCGCCCAGCATTACATCGATGCGGTGCACGCAGGCGCGGCCATCACCCACATCCACGGCGTGCGCACGGTCGAGGACAAGATCCAGCCGGACGGACGCCAGGTCTCGCGCATGAACCACGAGGGCTGGATCCGGCTCGACGACGCCATTCGCGGCAAGGCCAACGCAGTCATGCAGTTCGGCGTCGCTAGTGCCCGCATCGAGGAGAAGGTGCGGCTGATGGAATTGCACCCCGACATGATGGCGGTCGCCTTCAATGCGCATGATGAGTATTTCAACAATGATCCCGGCTATCCCGTGAAAAAGATGCTGGCGATTCACACGCAGGAGGAGCTGATCGCCTATGCGCAGGCGGCCGAGAAGTTCAATGTCAAGCTGGAGGTGGAGTGTTTCCATACCGGCGGGTTCTGGAACCTCGAGTTCGTGCGCAAGGAAGGCTATCTGAAGCACGCCTACACCACGCTGTTCTTCGGCTGGCCGGGCGGCACCTGGACGCCGCCGACCGAGAAGGCGCTCATGTACACGGTCGATCACCTGCCGAAGAATTGCGTGTGGAACGTCAGCGTGATGAACCCGCTGAAGCAATGGGATCTGCTGGCGCTTGCGGTGTCGCTCGGTGGGCATGTGCGGGTCGGCTACGAGGACAATCCCTACATTTCCAAAGGCGAGTACGCAAAGACCAACGCGCTGCTGGTCGAGCGCATGGTGGCGCTGGCGCAGAAGATCGGCCGGGATGTAGCAACTCCGGACGACGCGCGTCGCATCATCGGGCTCGGCAAGACGCGTGGCGACAGGCTGCAGACCCCGGCGTATGCCTCGGCGTAAAGCCGTTTCCGCTTGACTGTATCATGGAAG
>Ga0209069_10001143_pt1 | contig 13251 bp, 16 predicted proteins | sample Str013_2_FD_187202 | JGI IMG/M metagenome (GOLD analysis project Ga0209069, IMG submission 187202) | Freshwater sediment microbial communities in response to fracking from Pennsylvania, USA - Straight Creek_MetaG_SC_2013 (SPAdes) (version 2) | ecosystem: Environmental > Aquatic > Freshwater >...
AGCCTCATATATTAATGCACAGCAACTCGAGGGGCATATTGACCCCGGCGCTGAAGCTGTTGCGAGGATCTTTGAACATTTGAGAGGTTAGCGTCTTGAAGTGTATGAGTGCAATTTTTTACGCTAACTTCCATCTGGAGTTATCCTGAGATGGTGGAGGGACGATTGTTCCTAAGTTGCCATTTCAGCCTCGAAAGTGATGGGCGATTTATGAATGGCGTCGGCATGGATGCTGTTGAAAAGGCATTCTACAACAGCTCAATTAACTGATGCAAAAATAACAATGCGGCCCGCAGTCTCTAGATCGCTGGCCTCAAGTTCTATCTCATTTGCCTTCGTTGCCCTGTAGGGCGCGGATGCGTTGAGCAAGTGAGATGATATTGGCTCTCGCTCCGGTTTTTGCGGGAGCTGGCTCACTTGGAGCTACTTTGGTGCGCTGATCTAACATCACATCTAATGATTTCAATTCCAGCGTCATGGCTTCTGCTTCCCGTTCAGTATCTGCCATTCTATCATTGAGCGCTGACTGGCGACTTGGAGGGTCGAGGGCAAATATATTTGACCCAGTTGTGCCTATTGTTTGTGTGTTATGAGAGTGCTGTTCGCTCAATTGAGCGGAGATTGTTGTGAGTTCGGCGATGCGGCGTTTGATGCGATCTTCACCATTGTCGCTATTTGTGTTGTCAGTCGATATTGGCGCATTGTTGCGCAAGCTGGTTTGAAGTTCTTCACTCAAGCGACTGACCATCCCATTTTTTTCGCGCAGGTTCAGCGTAAGTTGTGAAACAGTGTGTGAAAGCTTGGCAATCTCGATATCTTTGGTCGCATTATCTGTGGTCAGGCGGCTTAAAATTGACGCGCCAGTATCGATCTCATTGCGTTGTAATTCAACTTGCGAACTCAATGCGGCTACTTCACGATCACGAATGCTCAGCGTAGATTCACGTTCGTCCAATTGCTGGGCCAAAGATTGAACACGGTTGCGACTGCGAGAAACTTCAGCCATTTGCTCAGTCATGCGGGCTTTGATGTCTTCTAAACGTAATTCCAACTTACGTGACATCATGGCATGTTCGGCGCGCAAGCGGTCACGATCTGCCTGAAGCTCCAACATTTGCACGGGAACATTTTTGGCGTTGCGGCGCGCGCCCAGTGCGATCGCCACATTCCAGATGGCACGGCCAAAAAGAAGCGCAACGATTAAAGCTAGGACGAAACCTAGAGCCACCAACATCAGCGTCTCAGTTTGAGACATAACACCACCCAAATTTACGTTTCAGTAACCATTAGCATTTGAGCAGCACGAACACTACTCACGCGTGTTGTTAGTGTTAACGCAGATTCGGGCTTCCGGCGATGCGAAAATGACGCGGTGTTTGGATCAGAAGGGGTTCCAGGTGGCGCGTGGCGAATATTTGAGATAGCCAATATTAGCACCCAATCTTGCGCCCAGACCTGTGCGGATTGGTGCCAAGGTGATGTTATCCTTTTTCTGGAAATTCACACCAACACCGCCCACCAAATAGGCTGTGCCTTCAACACCGGCAAACCGATCATAGAGATCCTCAGGTGATTGCGAATTGTAGACCAGTGTCAGGGTGCGCGAGCCGTTGCCGCCAAAGTCAAACCCCACAGATGGGCCTTGCCAATAAATGTGTTTTTTGGCGCCATTTTTATAATAAATCGTGCCTTCGCCATAACGCAGCCCGCCCACAAATGCGCCAGAGCCTTCTTCACCAACGATATAAGCTGTCGGTTCGCCTTCATTTTGGAAGACATATTCAATGGCCTCAGCAATGCCGCGGCTGGTCTTGCCGAAAAACTGGTGGCCCTGAGCCAAAATTTCGTCGGTTGTATAGGTGCTGCGCTTTGGCGCACGGGTAGCAGAGCTGGTGGTTTGAGCAAAGGCGGTGGTGGTTACAACCGTAGCGCTCAATGTGAGCAATATAGCGAAGGAGCGAATAAATTTGTGCATCATAGACCTCAACCCAATGGAGCCTTGGTTTCGCGCTAAAAAAACGGCGCGGCCAAGGCGAAATTCCGTCCAAGCTGTGTTTTTGCCCGTTTTGGCTTTCAACTTGGTTAATAAAATCAAAATTAATGATTATGCAGTGGCAATAAAGGCTGGATTATCAAATCCGCGGTCAACTTTGCCATAGGTCAGGGGGCCGCCTGTAACGCAGTCCACGCGCCCCCCTGCGGCTATCAAGACTGCATGACCAGCTGCCGTATCCCATTCCATGGTGCGGCCAAAGCGCGGATAGATGTCGGCGTCGCCCGCGGCGATGGTACAAAATTTGAGCGATGAACCAGCAGCGATTATTTTCTTTACTTGTAAAGTCGAAAGATAGGCCTCGGTCTCCGCATCGCGATGTGAGCGGCTGGCCAGAACCGTTGCGCCATCTGAGGGCATAGGCCTCGTCTTGATTTTCTGCCATTGTACTGCTGATAAATTGTCGTTCAATTTGACTTCAGCTTGCGCTGCTAGATTGCCGGTGTCACCAATGAACATGCTGGCGAGGGCAGGCGCGTAAACGCAACCCATAGCAGGCAAACCATTTCTGATGAGCGCGATATTGACGGTAAATTCGCCATTGCGCGAAACAAATTCCTTGGTGCCATCCAATGGATCGACCAAAAAGAACTGATCTTCAACCTTTGGAATTTGACCAGCGGCGGCCGCTTCTTCGGCGATAATGGGAATAGCAGGCCAGTATCTACGCAATTCGGAAAGTATGATCGCTTCGGCTTGTTCGTCTGCTATTGTCACTGGCGATAAATCAGCTTTGGCGTTGGCGCTGAATTCAGTGGCGTAAATTTCCATGATCTTGCGACCTGCCTTTTGGGCAATTTCAGCCAGAGTCTCGATATTCGGCAAAGTTTTGTTCACGGAGGGGCGGCCTCGATTATGATTTGCCGTTCTATGGTCCTTGTCGCTGGTTCTCGTCAATGCGGCATTCATAGCAACAATTTGATATAGCTATATGTACGAATCACTTTTTGGAATCAGTTCATGACCAGCCTTCCTCGCCTTTCCGACCTTGATCTTTCGGCTCTCCTTTGTTCGCGTGTATGTCATGATGTCATTTCACCAGTCGGGGCCATTGCCAATGGCTTGGAGCTTATGGATGACCCTGAAAATGACGCAGAGATGAAAGCATCGGCTCTGGATATGGTGCGGTCGGCGGCCAAATCAGCCACTGCGAAATTAAAATTCTGTCGCATCGCTTTTGGTGCATCGGGCTCGGCAGGGGCACATGTCGATATGGGCGAAGCTGGCGATATAGCGAAGGGTTTTGTAGGCGAAGAAAAGATCAAGTTGGATTGGCAAGTTCCCCGCGAGAACCGCCCAAAACAAGATGTAAAACTTCTGCTCAACATGTTGTTGTTGGCCATTGAAAGTCTGCCACGCGGTGGAGTGATTACTATGGTTGGCGAGGGGTCTGGCTTTGTGGTTCGTGCCAAGGGAGATCGTGCCAAGATCAAAGATGCCATGGTTTCGGTGCTTGAAGGGCAAACAGATTTGGCCACGCTCGACGCAAGACTTGTGCAACCCTATTATGCGCGGGTATTGAGCGAAGCCTTGAATTTGAAGCTCGCCATGGCGATGGACGATGACGACACCGTGGTGGTTTCGGCCCGGGCCGCATAATAAATGAGCAGCCGCACTCATAGGGTTCTCACCTGTGTGGTTGATAATCTTGTATCTCTACAAACCCAAACAATTCCTGAGATAAGTGACGGTGAAATTCTTGTCGCACTGAAGGCCTGCGGCATATGTGGAACAGACATCGCCAAGATTTTTGATCCCTATTTCAAAAAGCCCCAGAAAATTGGCCATGAATTGGTAGGGGTGGTGTCGCAGAGCAAATCGCAGCATTTCAAGGTCGGCGAGCGCGTGGCTGTTGCGCATCATGCGCCTGATCTTAATTCACATTATACCTTGCGCGGTTCGGCCCCTATGGATCCGGTCTTCAAATCTTCAAACATAGAGCCCTGCGGTTTTGCTGAATTCATTCGCGTGCCGGTGGCTTTGGTTGAGCAAACTGTTGTGCCTGTTCCCGCCAATGTGCCGGATTTACGCGCGGCATTCATGGAGCCTATGGCGTGTTGCTTGCGGGCGCTTGACCGTGTTGATGTTGTAACGGGCGACAGTTGTTTGGTGATTGGTGTAGGTGCCGTCGGAATATTATTTCTGCCATTGTTGCGTGACCTTGGTGTTGTGACCTTGGTGATGGATGTAAAGCCTGAGCGCTTGCAATTGGCCGAGGAATGGGGTGCCATTGGTGGATTAGTTGCAGGGCAGGGTGATTTGCCTGCACTGGCGCAGAAACACAGTCATGGGCGCGGTGTTGATCTCGTCATCGTGAATGTTATCACTGCATCAACGATTGAGGCTGCGCTGAATGCGGTGCGTGATGGTGGCACGATATTGCTGTTTGGCAGCAAGCCAAACAATAGTTTTAAAATCGATTGGTGGGATATTTGGCGGCGCGAAATCAATTTGATCAGCAGTTATTCTTCAACACCTGATTTATTGCCGCGAGCCATGCAGCTTTTAACACAAGACGATTTTGCTTTGGAAAAATTGGTGAGCCATCAGTTCAATTTAGACAACGCGGCGCAGGGTTTCGCTTTCGTGCACGAAGGCCGTGCTGGGAAAGTTATGATTGTGGCAGACGCCAAAAGCTGAAGCCAACCTCAGGGGTGACTTCAGCCTTTTTGGCCTCGACTTCCTAAGAAATCTATTAGCCGTGATGGCTTGACGACAAATTGTCCATCATGTTTTGAAGGATGCGATCAAATTGGGCGTTCATTGCTTTTTGCTTCTTGATCATCATCATCATTTCATGCATCATCTTCATGTTATTTGATGGTTTTGCCATTGCAGGGGCCGAGAGAATTGCAATCGCAGCAACAGCAATAATAATTTTTTTCATTTTTATCTCCAGTTTCTAATTAATAAAGACTCTTAAGAGGTATCGCTTTCGATGCTCTCCTCCGCCAATGTCTTCGATTAGAGCGATAAATTGAAATATCATCTGATTATGAATTCGATGCACGGCGGTTATCGCTTTTTTGAAACCAATTCTGTGCCTAGTATGCTTTAGACAACCTCTGCAGCCAACAATCGTAGGTCATCGCGATAATCAAGCAGGGCCTTTGTTGTGCATAGGTTTAGGAATTTGCGTTGAATTTCGGTGTGCTGAACTCCGCGCAGAGTGATAGCAGAAACAGTTCTGGCAAAGCTTAGGTCTGACAGAGGCCTAGACATAATTTTTTGATGTGCCAGCAGTGATTTAGGCAAGATCGAGCAGCCGGTTCCTTCGGCGACCATTTCTTGAATCAGGCCTTCGTCTTGGCTTCGACAGATTACATTTAAATCTGGCTTGAAGCTTAAGAGTTCTTTGCGAAAGACATCGAGATATTCGCAATTTAATCTTTCAAGAAATTGCTCGCCAGCAATCTCGGCAATGCTCACCGTTTCGAAATTTTTAAAGCGATGCTCAGGCGAGAAAGCGACATGAAATGGGTCATCAAATAGAACGTATTCCTTGATGCGCTCAACATAGCTTGGCAATGCTGCAATTCCAATTTCAATATCGCCGGAGATCAGCATGGTTTGAACCTGTTGGCTCGTTCCATAGAGGACTTTCATTTCAAATTTTGGAGAAAGTGCATTGAATCGCATTAACAAATTTGCCAAGTAAGGAGAGGCGATGGTGCTGGTCAAACCGAAGGAAAGCGAGACTTTTCGGGCCGTAGTTTGTTTTTTTGCTTCGCGCGTAGCACTGTCTGCAAATTCCACCATGCTTTGCAGAAACGGATGAACTGCTTTACCAAGTTGGGTAAGGCTTGCATGGCGTGGATCGCGTTGTAACAAAGCTCCGCCCATGTGATGTTCTAATCGCTGGATAGCGCGTGTCAGAGCCGGCTGCGACACGTTGCAAGCTTCGGCTGCTTGGGTAAAATTATGCAGTTTCGCAACCGCGAGAAAGTATTTTATTTGATAGAATTCCATAAAGCGTTGTTCCATCTTTGACCTTAACACAACGCTCATATAGTTTTGACGGCTGACCGAGGCACTACACGTTGTAACAAACAGTCCGGCGCCTTTGCGCATTTCTCTTCGCAATGAATTGTACTTGCGCGATATGAAACGTGACTTTCTACTTCGCGACTTTCACAAAATTGTTATATTCGCCAAGAACTGGGTGTGCTTGGTTCGTTCACGCAATAGCTCAGCTGGTGGATGCGCCAAGATACTACGCGCATATAATTTTGTTTGAATAGATCAGGCATGGCGAACTCCAATCGTTTGGTATCACCATATTGTGATAAGCGATTGGTTGGTTTGGAAATACTTGTTGGGTCTACAGTCTATAACCAGAAGTTATGATTCAGAGGTCAATTTTGGTCTTTAGTCATTTAGGGGAAAACGGATTTCATGCCCACTTGCTCAGGTCAGAGCCCATTCTTCCTGAACTCCAAATTTGCTGGTTTCGAATTGAATGTCGCGTAATGATTGCACAAAATTCATGACCGCTTTAGAGGTGCGCTTGCCGGCCATTGTGACAACGCAAACGTCGCGCCAAACTTCAGGCTCTACCAATGGGCGGGTTGCGATGCCTGGGCTTACAACACTGAATTCTGGCAGGAAACATATTCCCATGCCGCCTGAGACCAGATTTTGAATCCAATCTTCCCGTTCGCTTTCATAAACATCATGGTGGACGGCACCTGATTTTTGCGTCAGCTCCGCCAAGTGTTTGTAAAACTCACAATTTGCGCGATTTAAATAGTTTTCGCCGTCTGTTGCGGCAAATGGAACAGTTTTCATTCTTGCAAATCGGTGACCAGACGGAAAGGCAACGACAAAGCGCTCACGATAGAGCACTTGGCAATCAAACTGTTCAGGAAAGGGATCGGACGAAGCTAACAATGCCACTTCACACTCACCGGATTCTAGTTTGTGTTGAATATTGGATTGAAGGTCTTCGACAATTTGGACGGTGGTTCCGCTTGTCGTTTGCGCAAAATGCCCCAGAATTCCGGCAAAGCGGGTTGGGCCTATCGTGCACATCACACCCAGTTTGAGTTGAGCAGCATCTAGGGTCAAAAAGCGTTTTGACTCGGCCTTTATGTCGGCGAGGCCCGAGAGAATTTGCTCGAAGTGAGGCTTCATGACGTTGCCTAAATCGGTTAGGTGCGTGGTGTTGCGCTCTCGTCTTAGCAGCAGCCCACCCACTTCTTCCTCAAGCTGCCGAATGGCGCGGCTTAAAGCTGGTTGGGAAACATTGCTTTGCTCGGCTGCCCGCGTAAAATTCAGTGTCTTGCAGACCGATAGGAAATAGCGGATGTGATGAATTTCCATGATGGATCCCAGTTGTTTCTTATTGGCTCAGCGCATTAACTGCGCTCTTTTTACAATCTGTATTTGGTTCACAAGATAAAAATGCGTAACGAACCATTTGTACTAATGCGAACTCCGATGACGCGGCTTGGCACTATTCCGTGAACTTTGAGGGCCGTGCGCGTGACCGGATTTGTCAGCAAAGCTGCGCGCAGTTTGGCGATCGCAGAATGACTTTTTTCTGCAGATAGGATGAGCGTTGCGACGCTTTCACCACCATCACCCAATATGTAGGAATAGCCGCGCCTTACGATGATCACACCTACTGCTGGAATGTTGTGCAATATTTGAACGGCAGACGCATCCCGATTTGCAGACAGAATGGCTGATTGGGCTTCGGAATAGGTTGATGAATCAATTTGACTCATTGCCAAGTTTGCCGAGCCTAAGGAGCCGATAAGCACCAATATCAAAGAGAAGGTTTTAATCACGACTGAAATACCCGATTTATATGTCATTCTCCATGCCGACCACCCCGGATAAAGTCAAATCAACTGTTATTCGCATTCAATCACAGCAAGTCACAGACCAAGTGATCGTTAAGCGTGAAGCCACTTAAAGCGTGATCGGGCGTTACAATGATCAATTTGGACTAAGTCCGAAATTGGGAGGTCACGGATTTCGCCGTGACCTTTTTTTCAAATCGTAATTTGCGTTCCAATTTCCACCACGCGGTCTGGAGGCAAATGGAAGTAATGGCTAGCATCATCAGCATTGCGTGACATGAGAATGAAGAGTTTGTTTTGCCACGCATGTGGCCCCCCTTCGCTATTGTTTTGAACGCTGCGCCGCGACAGAAAAAATGAAGTTGTCATGGTGTTTGTTATCACACCATCTTTCTTGGCCAGCTCCAAAAGTTTTGGCACATTGGGTGTTTCCATATAGCCAATCGAAGCAACAATCGAAGTGAAGTTTCCGCTGAGCTTTGTAATGCGCAGCTTTTGCGCGTCGTTGGTCGATGGTGTGTCGGTCGTTTTGACTGTTAACACGATGTTGTTTTCATGCAGCACTTTGTAGTGTTTCAAACTGTGCAGCAGCGCCGTTGGCGCGGTGTCTGGTTCGGACGTGAAAAACACAGCCGTTCCCGGAACACTGTGAGGAGGGCGGTTGACAAGCGATTGCACTAACCCTGTCAACTTCACGTCCATTTTTTGATTTTTTCTTGCACTTGCTTCGTGCCCACACGCCATGTCCACATGATTATGATCAACAAACCAGCAATCGCCAAAGGCACATAACCGCCGTCAACAATTTTCAAACTGTTTGCACCAAGGAACACGAGGTCTAAGGTCAGCAGCGGCAACATCAACATCAGCGTTGCACCCATCGACCATTTCCAGCGATTCTTAATGACGAAGATCGCAAGGCAAGCCGTCACCACCATCGTGCCCGTTACGGCGATGCCGTAAGCCGACGACAACGCAGATGAATTGCGGAATGCCAAAACCAACACCACCACGCCAAACATCACCAACCAATTGACTTGAGGCAAATAGATCTGTCCTTTTTGGTCAGGTGACGTGTTACGAATTTGCATGCGCGGCAGCAGGCCCAGTTGAATGGCTTGTTGGGTCATTGAAAATGCACCGGTGATCACGGCTTGGCTGGCAATAATTGTTGCCAATGTTGCCAATATGACGATCGGCACAAGCGCCCAATGAGGCATCATCAAGAAGAAAGGATTGTCGATTGCCTCTGGTGTCTTCAACAAAAACGCACCTTGACCGATATAGTTGAGCAACAGGCATGGCAACACCACTACAAGCCACGCATAGCGGATCGGATTTTTACCAAAATGACCAAGATCAGCATAAAGTGCCTCCGCGCCCGTAACTGCCAAGAACACGGCACCTAAAGTGACTAATCCAATTGTGCCATGCGTGTTCAAAAAATGAAGCGCGTAATAGGGATTGATTGAATAAAGAATCTGCGGATAATCAGCAATATGTGCAATACCCGCTGCTGCAATAGCAATAAACCACACCAGAGTGATGGGCCCAAATAAATTTGCCACACGTGCCGTGCCACCTGATTGCACGGCGAACAGACCTACGATGATGATAAGAGTGATAATCAAAATATAGGTATCGAAAGCGGGTGTCACGATGCTCAATCCTTCAACCGCCGAAAGCACACTGATGGCTGGTGTGATCATTGCATCACCATAGAAGAGGGCTGCGCCGATCATTCCAAGAATTGGAATTGTGAGGAAAAACTTTCCGCGCCCACGTTGGGCCAATGCCATCAAAGACAGCGTTCCGCCTTCGCCTTTGTTATCAGCGTTCAGCAAAACCAAAACATATTTGAGGGTGACGATGAGCATCAATGCCCAGATGATCAGTGAGAGGACACCAAAAACAATTGCTTCCGAAATAACCTTATCGCCATTCAGTGCTGCTTTGACCGCCTCGCGCAAAGCATAAAGTGGGCTGGTGCCAATATCGCCGTAAACAACGCCGATTGATCCAAGCGCCAATAAGTAGAAGGATTGCGGCTTATCGCCGTGACGTGAAAGGCCGGGATCGTCTGGTGCCTCCGCCAATGTTTGTGTCGTAGTCATAATGTTGTTTTTCCTCAATGCTGCACTGCAGCGGAACGCTTATATAGGCCTCGCCAAAAAAGTTTGGCATGCATTCGGTGAATGGCTGGAGTGAATCCCGGCCACGCGATGGTCTGTAAAACACAACCAATTTAACTCGCAAAATCAGATGTTTAAATGGGGCGCATAAACCATGCCAACCACTTTTCCATCCCAGCATCGTTCCGATTACAAAGAAAAATAAAGCCCGGAATCGATGTCCGGGCTTTTGAAGTTAGGTGCTTTGTAAAATCTTTAAGCGATGCGCAGCATCTCTTCTTCTTGATCGCCATGTCCTGGCATTGGCGGCGCACCTTCGCGCAGCACGTAACCACGGCCCCAGACGGTTTCGATGAAATTCTTGCCTTCTGCAGCGTTGGCCAGCTTCTTGCGCAGCTTGCAGATAAACACGTCGATAATCTTGAGTTCGGGTTCGTCCATGCCGCCATAAAGGTGGTTGAGGAACATTTCTTTGGTGAGCGTTGTGCCCTTGCGGAGCGAGAGCAGCTCCAGCATTTGATATTCTTTGCCAGTGAGGTGAACACGTTGGCCACCCACTTCAACTGTCTTGGTATCGAGATTGACGAGAAGCTCGCCAGTGAGAATAACGGACTGGGCGTGGCCCTTTGAACGGCGGACGACAGCGTGAATGCGGGCAACCAATTCGTCTTTGTGGAACGGCTTGGTCATATAGTCATCAGCGCCAAAGCCCAAGCCCTTCACCTTGTCTTCAATGCCGGCAAGGCCTGAGAGAATAAGGATAGGTGTACCGACTTTTGAGACCCGCAGAGATTTCAGAACTTCATAACCAGACATGTCTGGCAAATTGAGATCGAGCAGAATGATGTCGTAATCATAAAGCTTACCCAAATCGACGCCTTCTTCACCAAGATCGGTGGTATAGACGTTAAAGCCTTCGGATTTGAGCATCAACTCAATCGATTGAGCCGTCGCTGTGTCATCCTCGATCAACAATACTCGCATGCGAATCCCCTTATCTGCCAATCCCTCGTCGCCCGAGAGACCCTGAATTTTCCGCCAGCTTCATTTTGGGAAACTGGCACACGAACCATTAACTCTGAAAGTTAAGATAGACTTATAAAGGTTAACAAAACCTAATCTGTCTGACTCAATTCTTAATTACCAAATCACAACATATAGCGTCTCAATGAATGTCACCCCCTAGATATAGTGGAGCTAATCAAGCGCTTTACGCTTTTTTTACGGTAACTAATTGTTAGTGCGCAATTTACTTGGTCTTAAACCTGCTTGTTCATGATGATGGATGAGCAGCTGTTCTCCACTTGCTAGTTGATTCGGAGAATCGTGAATAGAGTCGAGTTAAAGTTTGTTTGGCGAATTTTCTCGCTAGTGAGTTGAGTAGGGGTAGGTTGATTATGCGTTCACGTGAAAGTCTTTTGCGGTTAAACCGTTTCCGGGCTGAAGATTGCCGCAGGCAAGTGGCCGATATGGATTTAATGATCCAAGACTTGATGCGAAAACACGACGATCTTGATGCGCATGTCAAGTTTGAAGAGCATCGCACTGGCGTCAATGACATCAACAATGTGAATTATTCGATGGCCGCTAAATCAGTACGTGGGCGCCGCGATAATATTTTGAAAACAGTTGGTGAGTTGCGTGACCAACATGAATCAATGATTGAACGCTTAAAAGAAGCTGAGGCTGATTTGCGCAAGGTTGAAATGTTGGTCGAAAAAGAAACACCAACATCAAAGACTGTTATTCCAGATATGCCAGGTCGCATGCCAACACATGCTCTGGTAAGGTAATATAAAAATAAGTTTCAGATTGGCCGGGATTTTCCCGGCCTTTTTATTTTGAATTTGTTACAGTGCAAAGGCTTTCAATTTTTCATAAAGCGGTCTCGCTGCGTCGGCCACTTTCAGTAGCGAAGGTTCGAGAACGGCTTCCTTCGGCGGTTGTTTTTCAAAGCCCGTCGATTGCCACACCGCGTTATACCAATGTGGTGCCCAGACTCCGTCGAATGATTTTGGGCCCTTTTGCCAGTTGAGCATTGCAGGATCGAATGCGATATGCAGCGCAGCACAAAGTTTCTTCAATGAAGCTTCTGGCGCATTCAAAAATTGATCCGCGTCAATCACGGGCGGGGCATGGCCCAAATGGTCAGCGACTTGACCAAAAAATTCGGCTTGTTCAACAAAACCAATATTTTCAAGTGTGGCTTCGCTCCACTTTTGTTTATAGCTGGCGAGAACTTTTTCTGGTGCACGGATTAGAAAGGCGTTGTTGAGATTTTTGATAAAGCTACGGTCGAAACCGGGCAACATGTGATGGGTCATATGTTTTTGATAGAAAATTGGTTTTGTGGTCGGCGCAGAACAGCTGGCCGCTAATTTATCCCAGTTGCATTCATTGGCGGCGATAATCTCGTCTCGCATTGGGTGGTCATGGCCGCGTTGCTTCAGTGCAAAGCCATAGAATGGCTCGTCCCATGCAACGCAATCTGCACGGTTGCCAAAGCTATACATCATGGCCGTTGAGATGTTTCGTGGGCCAGACCACATGGCGATGTTTGTCATTTCAAATTTCCCGTCGAGATAAAAAACCAAATAGCGGCCAACGCAATAGCAATGGCCAGACTGCGGCGCACCAAAATAGCTTGGGGCGAATGTACTAGCCAATTCGAAAGGCTGCCTGCGAGAATGGCAATTAAAGCATGGATAGTAGAGGCGATCGCCACGTAAATTGCGGTGAGCAGTGCAACCTGTTGGTGGGGGTGGTCTGGGATGGTTAGAAACTGTGGCAGGATTGCCGCATAAAATAGATAGGCTTTGGGGTTCAGCACATTGCTAATCAAACCTTGGGTGAAATAAGCAGTATTCGATTTCCCCTCGATTTTTTCGGCGGTGTTGGACGCGATCCATGCATCATAAGCAAGATAAAAGAGATATAAAGTTCCAGCCCACCGCAGCCCGGTGAGGAGCGACGGATAATTGTCAAACAACAAAGTAAGGCCAAGGCCAGCCACCAAACCAGCAAAGGCCAGCCCTAAACATATCCCAGCAACGGCAGCCAGAGCTGAGATGCGGCCGTGTGTTGCTCCCAGAACGGCCAACCATGTCATGTTGGGGCCTGGAGTTAATTCTATGATGATTGAAGCAAGAACGAATTCCAGCATTACAAGCTGCGCGTGGCTTGGCGTTTTGCCAGACTTTTATAGGCTTCTGAAAGTTTGCGTGTGATGGGCCCAGCGCCGCTCCAATCATCCGTAGAC
>Ga0209069_10001144_pt1 | contig 13236 bp, 9 predicted proteins | sample Str013_2_FD_187202 | JGI IMG/M metagenome (GOLD analysis project Ga0209069, IMG submission 187202) | Freshwater sediment microbial communities in response to fracking from Pennsylvania, USA - Straight Creek_MetaG_SC_2013 (SPAdes) (version 2) | ecosystem: Environmental > Aquatic > Freshwater >...
CCGTGGCACCGGGCGGGTTGGCGATCACGCCGGCGTCCACGAGCACCCGTACGATGCCGCGCAGCCGCTCCCGTACCGCCTCGGCGTACCGGCCCTGCGCGGCCAGCCAGTCGGCCAGCGAGACGAACGACTGCGCGGGCAGCTCCGGCAGGTCCAGGCCGGGCTGCGGCTCGAGCTCCGGTACCGCCGGGGCCGGCCGGCGCCGCCGCCAGCGCCAGCGCCGGGCGCCCGGCCGGCGGCGCCACCGCCACCAGGCCCGGCCGCGCGGGCGGTGCGCGGCGAGGTACCGCGCGAACCGGCCCCACCACCGCCACGGCAGCCAGCGCGGGAACCAGTACCACGCCGCCCCGGTCAGCAGCGCGGCCAGCAGGAGCAGCAGGGTGGCGGTACCCAGGCCGATCCGGTCGCCCACGGCGGCCACGAACTCGGTCCAGCGGCGGCTCACGGTAACTCCTGGTTCGCGGCTGCGGGGCTCCGCCGCGCCACCCGGCCCGGTACCACCAGGGTCGGATCCACCGGCAGCCCGCGGCTGCGGGCCCGGGCCACGGCGATGTCCAGCCCCTCCACCCGGACCCGGGTCTCCACCAGCAGCACCACGTCCAGGCAGCCCAGCGTGGCGTACGCGATCGTGTTGACCAGCGTGAACGCGGCCACCGTGAGCAGCCCCTGGGCGGTCCGCGAGCCGGCCGGCAGGACCGCCAGCAGCAGCGCCGCCGCGGCCAGGCCCAGCGCCAACCGGATGGCCATCCAGGCCAGCACGCCCAGCAGCCGGATCCCGCCCGGCCGCAGGCCGGCCCGACCGACCAGGGCGAACGACCGGCCGAGCGCGGCCAGCGGGGACACCGGTACCCGGGCCAGTCCCGGGCCGCCACCGGCCGCCGGGACGGCCACCCGCTCCACCAGCAGCGCCGGGCCGGCCAGCCCGGTGAACAGGTACCAGGCCAGCCACGGCAGCAGGCCGGCCACCGCGGCCAGGCCGGCCACGACGCCGAGCACCAGCGCCAGCAGGGCCAGCGGCCCGGCCCGGGTACCGCCCCGGCTGGACCGTGGCCGGTCCAGCAGCACCGGTACCGCGGCCCGGCCGGCCAGCCCGCCGAGCCCGGTCACGATCACCGTCTCGGTACCCAGGCCGGCCCCGATCAGCAGCCAGAACACCCAGGACGGGCCGCCGGGCGGCAGGTAGCTCGGCGGTACCGCGCCGGCGGCCAGCCGCAGCGGGTACAGCACCGCCTGTTCGGCCACGGCCAGCACGGCGGCGGCCGGCAGCAGCGCGGCCGCCTCCCGCCGCAGCAGCGCGGTGGCGGTGTCCAGCACCTCACCCACGGTCAGCGGGCGCAGCGGCAGCGTGTCCTGTGCTGCGCCGGCCACGGCCACCTCCCGTCGGTACCGCCGCGGCCGGGCCGCAGCCGGCCGGTCCCCACGCGGGACCGGACCGGGGTACTCTCCGGCCAGCCGATCTCCGCGGCGGTGCCCATCCTGGCATGCTGGGACCAGTCGTGGCGGCCACGGTGCCGGCGCGGCGCGACGGGTGCTGACCGCGATGGCGGATCCCGGTCGCGCCCCTGGAGATGGGATATTGGACCGTATGAGAGCCCGGGTACTGGTGGTCGACGACGACCCCGCACTCGCCGAGATGCTCGGCATCGTGCTGCGCAGCGAGGGTTTCCTGCCCTCGTTCGTGGCCGACGGCGAGCGCGCTCTGGGCGCGTTCCGCGAGGCCCGGCCGGACATCGTGCTGCTGGACCTGATGCTGCCGGGGATGAGCGGGCTGGACGTGTGCCGGGCGATCCGCGCCGAGTCGGGCATCCCGATCGTGATGCTGACGGCCAAGAGCGACACCGTGGACGTGGTGCTGGGCCTGGAGTCCGGCGCGGACGACTACGTGGTCAAGCCGTTCAAGCCCAAGGAGCTGGTGGCCCGGATGCGGGCCCGGCTGCGCTCGGGCCTGGACACCACGCCGGAGCTGCTGACCATCGGGCCGCCGGGCAACCAGATCGTCATCGACGTACCGGCGCACACGGTCAGCCGGGACAGCGAGGAGGTACGGCTGACTCCGCTGGAGTTCGACCTGCTGGTGGCCCTGGCCCGCAAGCCGCGCCAGGTGTTCACCCGGGAGGTGCTGCTGGAGCAGGTGTGGGGGTATCGGCACGCGGCCGACACACGGCTGGTCAACGTGCACGTGCAGCGGCTCCGCGCCAAGATCGAGAAGGATCCGGAGCGCCCGGAGATCATCCTGACCGTACGGGGCGTCGGGTACAAGGCGGGGACCGGGTAACCCGTGTACCGCCCGTCCTGGCTGGCCGCCCGTGCCGGTACCCGCGGTACCGGGTGGGCCGACCGGCTGCGCGCCGCGGGTACCGTCGTCGGCGCCCGGCTGCGCCACGGCCCGGTACGGGACCTGCGTACCGGCTGGGCCGCCGCGGCGCGGGCCTGGCGCCGTTCGCTGCAACTGCGCATGGTGGTCATCACGCTGGTGATCTCCAGCGTGCTGGTGGGCGTGTTCGGTACCGTGGTGGCCTCGCTGATCACCGGCGGCACGCTGGACCACCGGCTGGGCGTGGCCCGGGAGAAGATCAGCGCGGGCGCGGTGACGGTCAGCGAACAGCTCCAGCCGATCAAGGAGGCCGACGACAGCCGGCTGCCCGGCGTGATCATCTCCACCCTGCGCGGGCTGGCGGTGGACCCGGACACGATCGTGGTGCTGATGCCGATCTCGGCCGCCTCCGGCATCGCCGCCCAGTCGGTCCCGCAGGTGGACCCGGACGTGCTGGTCACCCGGGCGCTGCGGGCGCTGGTGTCCGAGCGCAGCGGCAACCTCGCGCACCAGTTCGTCACCGCCCGGGTGGACGGGCGTACCGGGCCGTACGTGGTGTACGGCACGCTGGTGAAGGTACCGGTGGGCAACCTCGAACTGTTCTACGCCTTCCCGCTGACCACCGAGCAGCAGCAGGCGGACCTGGTCCGTACCACCGTCGTGCTGACCGGGTTCGCCCTGGTGCTGGCGTTGGGCGCGCTCGCGGCGCTGACCACCCGGCTGGTGGTGCAGCCGGTACGGGTGGCCGCCCGGACCGCGCAGCGGCTGTCCGCCGGCCTGCTGGACCAGCGGATGACGGTACGCGGCGAGGACGACCTGGCGCTGCTGGGTGCCTCGTTCAACCAGATGGCCGAGAACCTGCAGCGCCAGATCAGCCGGCTGGAGGAGATGTCCCGGCTGCAGCGGCGGTTCACCTCGGACGTGTCGCACGAGCTGCGTACCCCGCTGACCACCGTCCGGATGGCCGCGGACCTGATCTTCTCTGCCCGGGACGGCTTCGACCCGGCGGTGATGCGCAGCGCCGAACTGCTCTCGGCCGAGCTGGACCGGTTCGAGGAGCTGCTCACCGACCTGCTGGAGATCAGCCGCTTCGACGCCGGGTTCGCCGCCCTGGACGCCGAACCCACCGACCTGTGCCAGCTGGTACGGCGGGTGACCGACCAGTTCGCCGCGCTGACCGAGCGGGCCGGGGTGGACCTGGCGGTACGCCTGCCGGACCAGCCCGTGATCGCCGAGGTGGACCCGCGCCGGGTGGAGCGGATCCTGCGCAACCTGGTCGGCAACGCGGTCGAGCACGCCGAGGGGCAGCCGGTGCGGGTACGGCTGGGCGAGGCGGCCGGCGCGGTCGCGGTGACCGTCCGCGACCAGGGGGTCGGTCTGCGCGCGGGCGAGGACAAGCTGGTGTTCAACCGGTTCTGGCGGTCCGACCCGTCCCGGGCCCGGCAGACCGGCGGTACCGGACTGGGCCTGTCCATCAGCCTGGAGGACGCCCGGCTGCACGGCGGCTGGCTGGAGGCGTGGGGCGGCCCGGGGCAGGGCGCGGTGTTCCGGCTGACCCTGCCGATCCGGGCCGGCGACCCGCTGGTGTCCTCGCCGCTGCGGCTGGTACCGCGCGACGCCACCGGTACCGGCCCGGCCCGGCAGGCGGTCCTGCCGTCGGCGATCACGGCGGTACCGGCGCCGATCCCGGCCGCCGCCGAGCCGGCAGCCGGCCCGGAGCCGGTGGCCGCGGAGCCAGCCGCCGCCCCGGAGCCCGCGGCCGGGGCGGGGGTCCCGGCCGGTACCCCGCGGGGAGGTCGTCGTGGTTGACCGCCGGTACGTGCTGCGCGGGCTGCTGCTCGGTACCGCCGCCGCGGCGCTGCCGGCCGGCTGCGGGGTACCCACGTCGGGCCGGCCGGTGGTCGACGCGCCCGCCTCGGCCGGCGGCCCGGACACCTCCGGCGGTTCGGTCCCGCCGGCCGGACCGGAGGGGGTGACCGAGGCCCGGGACCTGGTGACCCGGTTCCTCACCGCGGTGGCCGGGGACCTGGGCGACAAGCGCAAGGACAAGGCACGGGCGTTCCTGACCCCGGCCGCGCGCCAGGCGTGGCAGCCTACCGACCAGGTCACGGTGGTACGGGCGACGGTGTCCGACCCCAGTACCGCCAGCGGCGCCAAGGGCCAGACGGTGACCGTGGACCTGCAGCCGATCGGCGTGCTCGCGGTCACGGACAACAGCCCGGGCAGCGGCAGCCTCGACCTGGTCCCGCCGGTACCGCGCCGGCTGGAGTTCACCGTGGTCGACGCCGGGGCGAACACGCCGGACAACGTCTTCAAGCTCATCGACGCGATCACCTTCGTGGACGCGCAGAAGACCAGCGACCTCGACCGGTCGCTGCTGCTGTCGGTGGAGGGCCTGCGCTCGGGGTACCTGCCGCAACTGCTGTACTTCTGGGACGGCGGCAACCAGGGGCTGGTGCCGGACCTGCGGTACCTGCCGCAGGTGAACCTGTCCGACGACGGGCGGCCCACCTGGATCGTCCGGGCGCTGCTGGGCGGCCCGGTGGGCTGGCTGTCCCCGGCCGCCGTGGGGCCGCCGGGGGACACCCAGCTCAAGCTGCCCAGCGTGGTACGCAAGGACAACGCGCTGATCGTGGACCTGGACTCGACCGCGTCCGCGGCGGACCTCAGCCGGCTGATGGACCAGCTGCGGTGGTCGCTGCGCCGGATCTCCGCCGACCCGGACGCGCCGGTGGTCCTGAAGATCGCCGGCCAGACACAGTCCAATGTGGACGGACATGGGCGCGGGTACCTCGACCGGAACCTGGCCGACCACTTCTTCCGGGACGCGAACCCGACCGGGTACGGCATCACCGCCGGCCGGGTACGGGCGCTGCGCGACCCGGACTCGCCCCCGCCGGTGCTGCGCACCGAGCGCAATGTCGGCGTGACCAGTGCCGCCGTGCACCGCAACGGGATCCTGGCCGCGCTGGTGGTCGGTACCCCGGGCCGGCGCGCGCTGCGCATCCTCCAGTCCGACAGCACCGGCGTGGCGCCCCGGGTGTCCGGCGACGTCCCGCTGCCCAGCGGCGAGCCGAGCCGGGCGATGTGGATCCCGAACACCACCCCGCCGCTGCTGCTGTACGCGGTCGGCGGCCAGCTCTACGCGACCACGGTGCCGGTGGTTCCGGGCTCGACCATCGCCGACGACGTGTCGGCCTTCGCAGTGAGCCCGGACGGGGTACGGGTCGCGCTGGTCACCACCGGCGGCGGGCTGCGGCTGGCCACCCTGTCCAGCGCCGGCGGTACGGTCACCGTGGGCCGGAAGATCACCGTGGACACGGCCGGGCTCACCGACGTGCGGGCGGTGGCGTGGACCCGGCTGGAGCGGGTGGTCATCGCCGGGCGGCTGCCCGGCGGCCGGTACGGCCTGTTCGAACTGAGCATCGACGGCGTCTATGCGAGCAAGCTTCCGGCCGGGGGTACCGGCGAGTCCGCGGGCGTGTTCGACGACCAGATCACCCAGGTCGTCGCGTACCCGCCGCTGCCGAGCGTGTCGCTGCTGTCCGGGCCGGTGATGCTCCAGACCACCTCGAGCGGGGCGTGGCTGGTACGGCCGGGCGACGTGGCCGAGCGGCTGACGTTCGAGTACACCTCCGGCGCCCCTCCCAGCCCGAGCCCGGGCGGCGGCCCGGCCGAACAGCAGATCTCCTCCCCGTTCTTCCAGGACTGAGGCCGCCGTGACGGGGGGTACCGGCTGGCTCGGCGGGCTGGCCGCGGACCTGGCCGCGCTGGTGCTGCCCGGCGGCTGCGCCGGCTGCGGCGCGGCCGGTACCGCCCGGGTCTGCCCGGACTGCGCCGCGGGTACCGCCGCCCTGGTACCGGCACCGGTACGGCCCGCACCGGCCCCGCCGGGGCTGCCGCCGTGCGCGGCGCTGGGCGGGTACGAGGGCGTGCTGCGGGAACTGCTGCTCGGGTACAAGGAGCGGGGCCGGTACCCGCTGGCCGGGCCGCTGGCCGACCTGCTCGCCCGGGTGGTGGCCACCGCGGTGCCGGCCACGGGACTGCCGCCGGGGGTGCCGCTGCTGCTGGTACCGGTGCCGGACACGGCGGCCGCGGCCCGCTCCCGGTACGGCGACCACATGCGCCGGCTGGCCCGGCTGGCCGCGGTACGGCTGCGGGTACGGGGCTGGCCGGCGGCCGTGGCCGCGCCGGTACGGGCCCGGCCGCGGGCGGACTCGGCGGCGCTGACCGCGGCGGCCCGGCTGGCCCGGGCCCGGTCCGGTACCCCCTTCGCGGTACGGCCGGGGCCGGCGGCCCGGGTGGCCGCGGCGGCCCGGGCCGGGGCGGCGGTGGTGCTCGTGGACGACATCCTCACCACCGGGGCGACCCTGACCGCGGTGGCGGACGTCCTGCGCGGGGCGGGGGTACCGGTGCGGCTGGCCGTGGTCCTCGCGGCGACCCGGCGGCGCGGCCGTGTCGGCGTCCCGGCGGTCGGGACGCCCGACCGGCGTCGTCCGGACGGGTGAAACACCCGCCCGGATCTGGCCCGTACGGGGTCGGTGCCCCGGCTCGGGCCGGCTCCGGCGGGGGAATCCGGCGACTACCGTCCGGTACCGAGGTGACGTGCGGGCGTACAGGAGTTAGCGTCAAAGTCCACCACCAGTTCACCAGCGCGAGCCGCAGGGAGGTGTGGTACCGGTCCGGCCGGCCCGGGCGACGGGAGGCTCCCGCGCCGGTCGCAGCACTGATCCAGCCCACCCGCCAGGAAGAACGTCGGGGAGGTCACGAGTGGATGTCGTCGTCACGGGCCGCAACGTCGAGGTGCCCGATCACTACCGGCAGCACGTTGCCGAGAAGCTGCACAAAGTGGAGCGGTACGACCACAAGCTGAGCCGGGTGGACGTGGAGCTGTTCCACGAGCGCAATCCGCGCCAGTCGGACAGTTGCCAGCGGGTCGAGATCACCTGCCGGTCCCGCGGCCCGGTGGTACGCGCGGAGGCCTGCGCCGGGGACTTCTACAGCGCCCTGGACGCCGCGATCGCCAAGCTGGACGCCCGGCTACGCCGCAGCGCGGACCGGCGCCGGGTGCACTACGGCCGGCGCTCGCCCCGCTCGCTGGCCACGGCGGCCGCGCTGGGCGCGCCCGGGGTGGCCGGCCCGGCCACTGGTACCGGGCTGCTCGCCGAACCGGAGCCCGAGGCCGAGGACGACCTGCCGGCCGAGCAGCCGGGGCAGGTGGCCCGGGTCAAGGAGCACCCGGCCGAGCCGATGACCGTGGACGATGCGCTGTTCCAGATGGAGCTGGTCGGGCACGACTTCTACCTGTTCCTGGACAAGGATTCCGGCCGCCCGTCGGTGGTGTACCGGCGCCGGGCCTACGACTACGGCGTGATCGCCCTGTCCGGCTGAGGCGTCGGCGGTACCCGCGCGGCCGGCCGGTCCTGTCCGCCGGCCGCGCGCCGGGACCCGGACCCGACGTGTCGTGCCCAGCCGCCGCGCGGGGGTGGCCGGCATCTGGCATGCTCCCTGCGTGGCAGAGATCCGTGACGACGCGCGGGCGGTACCGGCCGTGGCCGCGCCCGCCCCCGGCCGGCGCCGGGTGCTGCGCCGCTCCGACATCGTCCTGCTCGTGATCGCCGGCGCGGCCGTGGTGGCCACCGCCGCGGCCACGTACGGGCACGCCGGCGCGGTACTGGCCTTCGTCTGCTCGGCCGCGGCGGTGGCGCTGCTGGCGGCCCTGGTCGGGCGCAGCGTCGACCAGTTGGGGGACCGCTTCGGGGCCGGCGCGACCGGCGTGCTGCAAAGCGCCCTGGGCAACCTGCCGGAGCTGTTCATCGCGTTCTTCGCGCTGCGCCAGGGCCTGGTCGCGGTGGTCCAGGCGGCGATCATCGGCTCGATGCTGGCCAACCTGCTGCTGGTACTGGGCGCGGCGTTCCTGGTCGGCGGCCTGCGGCACGGGCCGCAGAAGTTCGAGAAGTCCCGGGCCCGGGACACCTGCGTGCTGCTCACCCTGGCCACCGCGGCGCTGGTACTGCCGAGCGTGGCCCGGTACACGCACACCCCGGCCGAGGCGCACGTCGGCGCGCTGTCGACGATCGTCGCGGTGGTCCTGCTGGTGATCTTCGCGTTGTCGCTGCCGGCGGCGCTGCGCCGGAGCGGGTCCGAGGCGGCCCCGACCGGGCCGGCCCAAACCGAGGCGCCGGCCGGTCACGGTGACGCGCCGGTCTGGCCGCTGTGGCTGGCCGTCGGGATGCTGGCGGCGGCCGGCGTGGTGGCCGCGTTCGTGTCCGACTGGTTCGTCGCGGCGCTCACCCCGGCGATGAGCGCCCTGCACGTGTCGCCGACCTTCGCCGGACTGGTGGTGGTGGCCATCGCGGGCAACGCGATCGAGAACGTCGTCGGCATCCAGTTGGCCGCCCGCAACCAGGCCGACCACGCGCTGTCGGTCATCGTCAACAGCCCGTTGCAGATCGCGCTGGTACTCGCGCCCGCGCTGGTGCTGTTGAGCCTGCTCACCGGTACCGCGCTGACCCTGGTGTTCGCGCCGATGCTGGTGGTGGCCGTGGTGGCCAGCGTGCTGCTGGTGTCGCTGGCGGTCTTCGACGGCGAGTCGAGCTGGCTGGAGGGTGCGGCGCTGATCGGCCTGTACGTGATCATCGCGGCCGCCTTCTGGTGGGGCTGATGCCGGTCAGCCGGTACCCAGGTCGGCCGGGAGCAGCGCGTACAGCTCGTCGTCGATCCGGGTACCGGCCGGCCCGGGCAGCCGGGAGCGCTGGTGCCCCTCCAGCGTGAAGCCGGCCCGCTCCAGGACCCGCTGCGAGGCGCGGTTGTCCGGGGCGGTACCGGCGACCAGCCGCGCGACGCCGGCGACCTCGAAGGCCCACCGGGACAGCAGCCGTACCGCCCGGGTGGCCAGGCCCCGGCCCCGCCAGGACGGCAGCAGCCCGTACCCGAGCATCGCCTGGCCGGTCAGCGGCTCCTGATAGAACAGGCCGATCTCGCCGGCGTACCCGCCGCTGGCGGCGTCCCGGATGGTCAGCTCGGCCCGCTCGCCGGCCAGCCACCGGCTCTGCGACTGGGCGCACCGGGCGGTGACCGCCTCGCGTACCGGCGGCCGTGCCGGTACCGTGGCGGCGATCATCTCGGGCAGCGTGGCCAGCGCGTACGCGTCCGCCGCGTCGGAGGTCCACAGTGGACGCAGCAGCACGGTACCGTCGGCCAGCCCGCCCGCGGGCAGGTCGGGCAGCAGCCGGGCGCTCGGGGCGGCCCCGTCGGTGGCCAGCCGGGTCCACGCCACGAAGTCGTTGCGGCCGCCGTCGCGGCGGTTGCCGGCGGCCCGCCGTACCCCCTCCCGCACGTACCCGGCCTTGATGGCGACCCGTTGGCTGGGCCAGTTCTCCGGCTCGGTGAGCAGTTCGAGGCGGTACATGCCGCGGGCGAACGCCCACGCGGTCAGGGCGCGGGTGGCCGCCGTGGCCACGCCGCGCCCCCGGCCCCACGGCGCCACCCAGTACCCGACCTCGCCGCTGCTCCGGGCGTGGTTGACGTTGTGCAGCGAGGTGGCGCCCAGCAGCCGGCCGCTGCCCGGGTCGGCCACGACGAAGTTCGCCCCGCCGGCCTGCCGGGACCGGGCGCTGCCGTCGGTGATCCACTCCAGCGCGTCGACCCGCCGGTACGGCACCGGTACGGCCGTGATGAAGCGCACCACGGCCGGGTCGGAGCAGGCCGCCACGATGTCGTCGGCGTCGCGTTCCAGCGGGGCGCGCAGCAGTACCCCGTCGCCCAGGATCTCCTCCGGTGGCTGTTCCGCCATGTGCGGTCCCCCTGCCGTGGCTCGTGGTGGCCCCCCGTCCGGGTGTCCTGAGCACAGGCTACGCACCCGACCGGGGCGCGCCGGGCCACGACCCGATCATGGAATGGCGCGGCGCGCGGGGCCACCGGCGGGTCCGATTTCACACGATCACGGGTACCGGTCGGGGCGCGGGTGTGAACCTGGCCGGCCCGGCGCCTACGATGGTTCGGCAGACTTGTCTAGGGAGCGCTATCCGTGTCGATCTTCGAGAAGGTCCTTCGTGCCGGCGAAGGGCGCATCCTGCGCCGCCTGTCGGCCATCGCCACCGCCGTCAACACGATCGAGGAAGACTACGTCGATCTGACCGACGCGGAACTGCGGGAGCTGACCGACCAGTACCGGCAGCGGTACGCCGACGGTACGCCGTTGGACGACCTGCTGCCGGAGGCGTTCGCCACGGCCCGGGAGGCCGCACAGCGGGTACTCGGCCAGCGGCACTACGACGTGCAGGTGATGGGCGGCGCGGCGCTGCACTTCGGCAACATCGCCGAGATGAAGACCGGTGAGGGCAAGACGCTGACCTGCGTGCTGGCCGCGTACCTCAACGCCCTGTCCGGCGACGGCGTGCACGTGGTGACCACCAACGACTACCTGGCCCAGCGCGACGCCGAGTGGATGGGCCGGGTGCACGAGTTCCTCGGCCTGAGCGTCGGGGTGATCCTGTCCAACCAGACGCCGGCCGAGCACCGCGCCGCGTACCTGTGCGACATCACCTACGGCACGAACAACGAGTTCGGCTTCGACTACCTGCGCGACAACATGGCCTGGTCCGGGGCCGAACTGGTCCAGCGGGGGCACAACTTCGCGGTGGTGGACGAGGTGGACTCGATCCTCATCGACGAGGCGCGTACCCCGCTGATCATCTCCGGGCCGGCCGAGCAGTCCGCCCGCTGGTACGGCGAGTTCGCCAAGGTGGTGGCCCGGCTGACCAAGGGCAAGGAGGGCGAGGGCGACTACGAGGTCGACGAGTCCAAGCGCACCGTGGCCGTCTCCGAGGCCGGCGTGGCCAAGGTCGAGGACCGGCTGGGCATCGACAATCTGTACGAGTCGGTGAACACCCCGCTGGTCGGGTACCTGAACAACGCCATCAAGGCCAAGGAGCTGTACAAGCGGGACAAGGACTACATCGTCACCGACGGCGAGGTGCTCATCGTCGACGAGTTCACCGGCCGGGTACTGCACGGGCGGCGGTACAACGAGGGCATGCACCAGGCGATCGAGGCCAAGGAGGGGGTGGAGATCAAGCAGGAGAACCAGACCCTGGCCACCATCACCCTGCAGAACTACTTCCGCCTCTACCACAAGTTGTCCGGCATGACCGGTACCGCGCAGACCGAGGCAGCCGAGTTCAACAAGGTCTACAACGTCGGCGTGGTACCGATCCCGACCAACATGCCGATGATCCGCGACGACCGCTCGGACGTCATCTACAAGACCGAGAAGGCCAAGTTCCACGCCGTGGTCGAGGACATCGCCGAGCGGCACGCGATCGGCCAGCCGGTGCTCATCGGTACCGTCTCGGTGGAGAACTCCGAACTGCTGTCCCAGTTGCTGCGCCGCCGCGGCATCCCGCACAACGTGCTGAACGCGAAGTTCCACGCCCGGGAGGCCGAGATCGTGGCCCAGGCCGGCCGCAAGGGCGCGGTCACCGTGGCCACCAACATGGCCGGCCGGGGTACCGACATCCACCTCGGCGGCAACCCCGAGTTCCTGGCCGCGGCCGAGCTGCGCCAGCGCGGGGTGGACGCGGACGAACAGCCCGACGAGTACGCCGCCGCCTGGGACGAGGTGATCGAGCGCTGGAACAAGCTCTGCGACGAGGAGTCCGAGGAGGTCGTCGAGGCAGGCGGGCTGTACGTGCTGGGTACCGAGCGGCACGAGTCCCGGCGCATCGACAACCAGCTGCGCGGGCGCTCCGGCCGGCAGGGTGACCCCGGCGAGTCCCGGTTCTACCTGTCGCTGCAGGACGAGCTGATGCGCCGGTTCCGGTCCGGGGCGGTGGAGGCGGTGATGGACCGCTTCAACATCCCCGAGGACGTGCCGATCGAGTCCAAGATGGTCAGCCGGCAGATCAAGGGCGCGCAGACCCAGATCGAGGCGCAGAACGCGGAGATCCGCAAGAACGTGCTCAAGTACGACGAGGTGCTCAACAAGCAGCGCCAGGTGATCTACGCCGAGCGCAGGCGGGTGCTGGCCGGCGAGGACCTGCACGACCAGATCCGCGGCATGATCGACGACGTGGTGATGGCGTACGTCGTCGGGGCCACCTCGGACGGGTACGCCGAGGACTGGGATCTCGACCAGCTCTGGACCAGCCTCAAGCAGCTCTACCCGGTCGGGGTGACCGTGGCTGAGCTGGAGGAGGAGAACGGTGGTGGCCGGGAATCGCTGGACACCGAGTTCCTCCAGGTACGGCTGAAGGAGGACGCGCACGCCGCGTACGACCGCCGCGAGGATGAGCTGGGCGCCGAGGCGCTGCGGGAGCTGGAGCGGCAGGTGCTGCTGCAGGTGATCGACCGCAAGTGGCGCGAACACCTGTACGAGATGGACTACCTCCAGGAGGGCGTCGGGCTGCGCGCGTACGCCCAGCGGGACCCGCTGGTCGAGTACCAGCGTGAGGGCTTCGACATGTTCAGCCAGATGCTCGACGGCATCAAGGAGGAGGCCGTCGGCTTCCTGTTCAACCTGGAGGTCCAGGTCGAGGTCGCGGCGCCGGAGACGTCATCGGCCGTACCGCTGCCCTCCAGCGAGGCGTCGGTGGAGATCAAGGCGAAGGGGCTCGGCGGTACCCGCAACACCCCGCGGGCGTTGCAGTACTCCGCGCCGACCATCGACGGCGACACCAGCGGCGTGGTGGTGGAGCAGGAGCAGGCCCCGGCGCTGGGGATCGGCGGTGGCAAGCCGGCCGCGCCGCGCCGGCCGGGCCCGGCCTCGCCGACCGCGGCGGGTGCCCGCCAGCCGGCGGCCGGCCAGGTCGTCGGTAGCGGCCCGTCCCGCAACGCCCCGTGCCCGTGCGGCTCGGGGCGCAAGTACAAGCGGTGCCACGGGGCGCCCGGCGCCTGAACCTTTCCGGACGGGCCGGCTACAC
>Ga0209069_10001145_pt1 | contig 13234 bp, 13 predicted proteins | sample Str013_2_FD_187202 | JGI IMG/M metagenome (GOLD analysis project Ga0209069, IMG submission 187202) | Freshwater sediment microbial communities in response to fracking from Pennsylvania, USA - Straight Creek_MetaG_SC_2013 (SPAdes) (version 2) | ecosystem: Environmental > Aquatic > Freshwater >...
CACCCGTGCCACCAGCTACGACGCCGACCAGATCCCGACTACGCCGTTCGCCTACTTCCTGCTCATCGCCCTCACCAACGATGGCCACTGGCTGCAGTTCGCCCAAGTCGCGCCGCGGCTGTTTCGGGCCCTCATCAAAGCGCTCGGGCTCGAGGAGATGCTCACCGATCCCACCTGGCAGGGAATGCCGATGTTCTCCGATCGCGAGCGTCGACTGGCGCTGTGGTCGAGGATGCTCGAGGTTGCCAACACCAAGACCCTGGCCGAGTGGGAGGCGATCTTCGACTCCGATCCCGACGTCTTCGCCGAGGAGTTCCGGGCCGGGCCGGCGGTGCTCGACCACCCACAGGCCCAGTGGGACGGCAGCGTTGTCGAGGTGCACGACGTGGAGCGCGGCGTGGTGCGTCAGCCGGGGCCGCTGGCGATGATGCGCCGCACACCGGCCGACGTCAGCCGTTCTGCGCCGCGACTGGGCGACGACCAACATCGAGTCGCCGACGCGGTATCGACGTCGCGCGCGAGCCTCGACCCCGCACCATCGGGGTTGCCGCTGGCCGGCGTGACCGTCGTCGAGTTCGCCGTTCAGTACGCCGCGCCTCACGGCGCCACGTTGCTGACCGATCTCGGCGCGCGCGTCATCAAGGTCGAGTTGCTCGAAGGCGATCCGATCCGGATGATCGTCCCGTTCCCCGAAACTGGCGGGGCGAAGGTCATGGCGGGCAAGGAGAGCATCTGCATCGACCTGCGGACGACGGAGGGCTTGGCCATCGCCCACCAGCTGGTCCGCTCGGCCGACATCGTGATGCAGGGATTTCGCGCTGGCGTCGCCGAGCGGATCGGCATCGGCTACGACCACCTCGTGCAGATCAACCCGAGCCTCGTCTACCTCGACGCCACCGGCTACGGCGTGGGCGGTCCCTACGGGCGGCGCCCGGCCTACGCGCCCAGCATCGGCGCGGCGGCGGGGTTGGCGCGCGGCAACGTCGGCGACCTGGTCGAGGAGCGAGCCGGCATGAGCCTCGACGAGATCCGTCACGGTTCGTACCTGCTCACGGTCGGGGCCGTCACGACCAACGCCCAGGCCGATGGCATCGCCGCCCTCGGGGTGGCGACCGCGATGCTGCTCGGCCTGTTGGCCCGCGAGCGCGGGCTGGGCGGCCAGGAGATCGTGACGACGATGATCAACACCAACGCGCATGCCATGTCGGCCCACGTCGTCGACTACCCCGGCAGCCACGGGGAGCCGCGGCCCGATCTCGACATGCGAGGCCTCCACGCGCTCTACCGCACCTACGACGCCGCCGACGGCTGGGTCTTCCTCGCTGTGACGACCGACGCCGAATGGCAGCGCTTGGTCCTGGCCATGGCGCCCTTCGTCGACTTGTCCGGCGTTGATCGGTCGAACGAGGAGGCGCTGGCTCAGCGGCTGGCCGAGGCGTTCGCGACGCGCCACAAGGATGACTGGGAGCACGACCTCCGCGCCGGCGATGTCGCCTGCGTCGCCGTCACCACCACCACCATCGAGTCGGCGTTGTGGAGCCACGAGTTCGGGGTGGCATCGGGCTACCTGGCCGAGGTCGAGCACCCCGTGTTCGAGGTGCATCCGCGCATGGCCCCCCTCGTCCGCTTCTCCCGATCAGCGACTCGGGTCGGAGGTGGCATGGTCGCCGGCGCCCACACCGACGCCATCTTGACCGAGCTCGGCACGAGCGCGGTCGCCATCGCCGATCTGCGCGACCGCAAGATCGTCGGCTGATCCGGTTCAGTCCTCCAGGTCGACGGCGAGGGCCAGGACAAGGCGCGACGCCAGCCCGTAGAACCCGGCGAGCAGCGTGATGTCAAGCAGCTCGACCTCGGAGAAGTGCCCACGTGCCTGCGCCCATCGAGCGTCGTCGACCGTTCGCGTCTCGACGGCGATGGCGTACTCGACCGCGATCCGATCGGCCGCGGGCAAGCCGGTGGTGTCTCCATGCCGCAAGGCCACCATCTCCTCATCGGTCACGCCACGAGTCCCAGCGATGGCCTCGTGCTGCTCCTGTTCGTACGCCGCCCCGAGATGACCGACCACCGCCAGCACCACCAGCTCGCGCAGTCGATCGGAGAGGTGTGATCCCGAGTGCACTCGCCCCGACAGGCTGGCGAAGCCACGGAACAGCTCGGGATTGCGGTAGACGGCGGCGACGAGGTGGTTGTGGACCGCGAGATCGGACGGCAGGTCGGCCGGTTCGATGCGAGTCATCGCGCCGTGGCTCCACCGTCGACGCGCAGCGTCTCGCCTGTGACATAAGCGGCTGAGTCCGTGCACAGGTAGGCCATCGCCTCGTACAGGTCACGACTCGTACCCAGGCGCTTGATCGCATTGCCGGCCACGATCTGATCGGCGTTGGCCAGCTGCCCCACCGCGGCCTCGAACGCCGAGATCCCCGGGGCGATGCAGTTGACGGTGACGCCGTGATCGCCCATCTCGCGGGCCATGCCGGCAGTCATGTGCTCGACCGCGGCCTTGGTGAGACCGTACGGGTTGCCACCGTTGACGGACGCCATCGACGAGACGTTGATCACCCGCCCCCATCGCTGCGCCATCATCAGCGGAGCCACCGCCTGGTAGCAGCGCAAGCTGCCGGTGACGTTCACCGCCCACGCCGCGTCCCAAACGTCGTCGGGGCAGTTCACCAAGCCGGCCTCGTTGAGCCCGCGCCACAAGCCGGCGTTGTTGACGAGGACGTCTACCCGCCCGAACTCGTCGACCGCAGCGGCGACCATGGCCGCGACGCTGGATCGATCGGTGACGTCGGCTTCGACGCCGATGCAGCGCCCCCCGGCCGCGGAGGCTTCTTCGGCGGCACCGCTCGTACCCTTCACGTCGGCGAGCACGACGTTGGCGCCGTCACCCGCGAAGTACCGCGCGTAGTCGCGGCCGAGGCCGCGCGCCGCTCCGGTGACGACGACGACACGACCATCGAACCTGCTCACGCGCTGAGCTCCTCGATGATCGGCGCCACCTGCAGGGCAAGCTCCTCGTTGAGGGTGAAGTAGGTGACGCCGTAGCGCTCGTGGATCTCGACGAAGTGATCACGAATGGCCGACGGGTCGCCGACCATGCAGAACGGCGACGTGAGCACGTCCTCGACCTCCATCTCGAACTGGGCGGCCAGCCGTTCCGCGGCCGAGCGGCGAGCTTCCCCCGGTCCACAGACCGCACCGAAGAACACCCGCACGCCGAGGCGCAGGTCGGAGCGCGCTCGCCCTCCGGCGGCCGCGATCCAGCCGAGTTGCTCCTCGAAGGCGGCCCGACGCTTGTCGGCCGACCCCCGCAGCTGGATGATGAGGCTGATGACGTCGGCGCGCTTCGCGGCACGAGTCAACATCTCGCGGCCACCGGCGCCGACGATCAACGGGATCGGCCGTTGCACCGTCGCGGGGTGCGAGCGGAACCGATCGACTCGATAGTGGTCGCCGGCGAAGGTGACCTCGTCTCCGGTGAGCAACCGATCGAGCAGCTCGATCGACTCCCACAGCCGGGCCACGCGCGTCGCCGGCGGATCCCAGGCCGCGACGCCGCTGCGGATGTAGTCGTCCTCGTGCCAGCCGGCTCCCATGCCCAGGTCGACTCGACCGTTCGAGAGCAGGTCGAGCGTGGCGATCTCCTTGGCCAGCATCACGGGATGACGGAAGTCGTTGTCGAGCACGGTCGTCGCCAACCGCACCCGCGACGTCACCGATGCGGCGGCGGCGAGGGCCACCATCGGCGCCAGCTGCGGCAGGTTCGGGCTCAAGTGGTCGGGGATCGAGATCGAGTGACACCCGATGTCCTCGGCCCGTCGCACCCGTTGCCCCCACGACGTCGCGTCGAGCGCGTTCGGCATCTGCAGCGAGAACTGCAGGCTCACGATGTGGGCTCGGCGATCTCCACCAGGTGGGCGCGCAGGCGAGCCAGGGTGTCGGCGTCGAGCCCGCCGAGGCCGAGGAGGTAGTCGTCGATGCCACCGAACTGGTCGTCGAGCTGCTCCAGCGTCTCGGCCATGGCCCATCGCGGCGCTCCCAGCATGCCCACCGCCGCTTCCATGACCATGCCTCGGTCGACCATGCGCTCGAGCGACTCGCTCTGGTGCTCGCGCAACCGGTACCTGGCCGTCAGCTCGAAGTCGTCCAGCACGACGTCACGCGGCACGCGCAGCGCGGTGAGCAGCAGCGCGGCGACCACGCCCGTTCGGTCCTTGCCAGCGTGGCAGTGGAAGACCGCGGGCACACCCGGTGGGCTGGACAACCCAGAGAACATGGTGCCGATCACCCGCCCGGAGTAGACGAGCATGTCGCGGTAGATCGCTCGCAACAGTTGCTCGCCGCCGCGCTCGTCGCCGGCGGAGGAGATGTCGATCGGTGGCGCACCGGCCTGGCTGGCCGGAGTCATCACGCAGAAGTCGAGCGAGTCGACCCGGTTCGGCCGCACCTCGCGCTCGTCGTCCCGCCGAAGGTCGTAGACGACCCGCACGCCCAAGGATCGGAACCGCACGATGTCGTCGTCGGTGAGCGCCTGGAGGCCGTCGGACCGGTAGACCACGCCCCACCGCGTCGACCCCCCATCTCGGGTCGGGTAGCCGCCGAGGTCACGAAAGTTGGTCGCCCCCTCGAACGGGATGTGCCGGTCGCGGCTCAAGGATCGATGAGGGCCGTCGCGGTGCCGGTGACGACGGGCTTGCCATCTTGGTTCACGGTCGACACGGAGAAGTCAGCGAGGCGCTGACCTTCCTCCTCGCGGATGGCCTCGACCGTGGCGGTCGCAGTGAGCGTGTCGCCGGGCCACACCTGGTTGACGAAGCGCACGCCGTACTTCTTCAAGCGGCCGTCGCCGACCCAGTCGGTCAGCAGCTTGCCGGTGGCGCCCATGCTCAGCATGCCGTGGGCGAACACGGTCGGATAGCCGGCCGCTTTGGTGACGTAGACCTCGTCGGTGTGCAACGGGTTGTAGTCACCCGACGCCCCCGCGTACATGACCAGCCGGGTGCGCGAGATGTTCTCCAGCACGACAGCGGTGCGAGTGTCGCCGACCTGCATGTCAGTGCCCCTCCTGCTGGACGACCTGCGACGGCAGCACAGAGACGAACCGGGCGGTGACGACCGGCTCACCCGTGTCGGCAGTGACGTAGTCGACGAACTTCTCCTCGAACAGCAGCGAGCCGCCGCGCTTCGACTCCTTCTCCCAGGTCGCGCCATCGCGTTCGATGGTCTTGAGCACCTCACCGGCGACCAGCGGGCGGTGGTACTCGAAGTGCTGCTCGGCGTGCAGTCGCCCCGTGCTGGTGATCTCGGCGCCCGATGGTTCCTTGGCCGAGCCGAACCACGCCTCACCGAACTTCGGCCGCAGCGGCATGTCCGGGTCGAATTGCGAGCTGGCCATGGTGAAGGTGGGTGGAGCGATGACACCACCGAAACGTGCCGCTTGTGGCGAGGACGGATCGGTGTACACCGGGTTCTCGTCGCCGATCGCCCGGGCAAACATGAGTATGTGCGTGGCTTCCACGGGAAAGCGTTCGACGGCCATGCGGAGCACCCTCTGTGGCTCGATGGGCGGACAACGGCAGCGACTGGCGACCGTAGCTGACACCTGTGTCAGAATGCGAGTCCGCAAATCACAGGACCAATGGGGATCGTCGTGTCGAAGCCGCTGCAAGGTGTCCGGGTGTTGGAGGTGGCGGCATGGACGTTCGTGCCCGCGGCCGGGGCGATCATGGCCGACCTCGGCGCCGAGGTCATCAAGGTCGAGCCGCCGACCGGCGACCCTCAACGCGCCTTGAAGAACCTGCTGAACCTCGACAAGAACGGCCCCAACCCGTTCAACGAGGTGCCCAACCGCGGCAAGCGCAGCATCACCCTCGACCTCACCAAGCCCGAAGGTCGCGCCGCGGTGCTGAAGATCGCGGCCGGCAGCGACGTGTTCCTCACCAGCTACCTCCCCGAGGTGCGGGCCAAGCTCGGCCTCGACGTCGACGACGTGCGCGCCGCCAACCCGAAGATCATCTACGTGCGCGGCACGGGGTGGGGCAGCAAGGGCCCGATGAAGGACACCGGTGGTTACGATCTGGCCGCCGGATGGGCTACGTCGGGGTTAGCCCAGCGGCTGCTCGACTCGATCGGTGACGACGCCCCTCCCCCGCAGCCGCCGGCGTTCTACGACCTGCAGGGCGGCAACACGCTGGCCGGGGCCGCCGCCATGGCGCTGTTCAAGCGGGCCACCACCGGCGAGCCTTCCGTGGTCGACGTGTCGCTGATGAACGTCGGCATGTGGTCGATGTGCCCCGACTTGGTGGCGGCCCCGTACATGAACCCGATGATCCCCAACCGCGAGCACCCAGGCAACCCGTTGACCAACTGGTACAAGACCTCCGACGGGCGATGGATCTACCTGGTGCTGCTGCAGGCCGATCGGTTCTGGGGGGAGCTGTGCGACGTCATGCAGCGACCGGAGCTGCGGGACGACCCGCGGTTCGCCAACATGGGCGTGCGCTTCCAGAACAAGGAAGAGTGCGTGCGCACCCTCGACGAGATCTTCGCCACGGCGAACCTCGACGAGTGGAAGCAGCGCCTCGCCACCTTCAGCGGCGTGTGGGCTCCGGTGCTCAGCGTCCAAGAGGTGCACCGGCATCCGCAGATCGATCCCAACGGCTACCTGCCCACGCTCACCGACAACGACGGGGTCACCTTCCGCATCGTCTCTGCGCCCATGTCGTTCGACGACGAGCCCACCGTGCCGCAGGGTGCCGCGCCCGAGCTCGGCCAGGACACCGAGATGATCTTGATGGATGCGGGGATGGACTGGGACGAGATCGGCGCCCTACGCAGCGCCGGCGCCCTCGGCTGAGGACGCCGTGACCATCCAGGCGATGGCGGCCAACGAGACGGCGCCGCAGACGATCGTCGCCCGAGAGCCGATCCAGTCCGCCAGCGCGCCCGCCAGGAGCGACCCCGCCACCACACCGGCGCTGAGCACGACGAACCACACGGCCACGATCCGCCCGCGGTAGTCGACCTCGGCCAGCAGCTGGGTCAACGACAACAAGCAGACGACGGCGGCCATGAACGCGGCGCCGACCGGAAGCGACGCGACCAGCGCCACGGCTCGGTTCGGGATCGACATCAGCACCAGGGCCGCGCCGAGCACGACCAGGGCGTTGCGCAACAGCGTGAAGCTCGGCGCGCCGAAGCGGCTGGCGAGGAACAGTGACGCCCCGAGCGCCCCGACCCCGCGAACGACGGTGAGCGCGGCCAGCAAGCCAGCCGAGCCGCCCAGGTCCTTGGCGAGGATAGGCACCAGCACGTCGACGCGAAAGGCGAGCAGCGACGCCAGCCCCAACGTCACCAGCAGCAGGCGCAGGTCTGGCCTCGTCCGCAGGTGGCGGAGCCCGGCGGCGACGGACTGGTCACCCTCGGCTGGGCGCGGTCGCGGCACCATGTCGGCCGGACGGATGACGGCGATCGCCACGTACAGCACGACGTACGACGCGGCGTTGACGGCAAAGCACCACCCGATGCCGGCCTGGTCGATCAGCACCGCGCCAACGGCTGGGCCGGCGATGAGGCCGAGCTGCACGAGCGCGCTGTTGGTGGCGATGGCGTTGGGCAGCTCGGCGTCGCCGACCAGTTCGTTGATCAACGTCTGGCGAACCGGCCGATCGAAGGCGCCACCGACTCCGTTCCACAACGCCAGCAGCACCAGCAGCCAGAGCGTCTCCGCCTTGGCGAACACGACGACAGCCAGCACCGCGGCCTGCAGGCCGAGCAGGATCTGCAGCCACAGCACCGCGCGGCGGGCATCGAACCGATCCGCCACCGTGCCGGCCCACGCGCCGAGCGCCAGTGAAGGGATGAAGAGCGCCGCGCTGACAAGACCCACGGCCTTGCCGCTGCGGGTGAGCTCGAGCACCAGCCACGACATGGCCACGTTCTGCATCCACGTGCCGCCGATCGAGGCCAGCTGACCGACGGCGTAGAGGCGGAAGTTGCGATGCCGTAGGGCGGGGAAACGGACGTCGCCGCCAGCGACCCTCACCGGTCTTTGGTGAGCAGCATGCAACCGCCGAGCGGACCTCCACCCGCGCCGACCACCGCGACCTCGGCCCCGGCCACCTGCCGTCCGGTCGCCTCGCCGCGCAGCTGAGCACACGCCTCGTAGAGGTAGCCGTAGCCGTGCAGCCGCCCACCGGAGAGCTGCCCGCCGTTGGTGTTGAGCGGGATCTGACCGCCAATGCCGATGCGCGCCTCGCCGCCTTCGAGCCACGGACCGGCCTCACCCTTCGGGAAGAGCCCGAGCGCCTCCAGCCACGTGATGGTGAGGAACGAGAAACCGTCGTAGAGCTGCACGGTGTCGACATCGTCGATGGTCAGGTCAGTGCGGGCCCACATCATCGGCGTGCAGTCGTGCGCTGCGGTCTCGGTGAGGTCGCTGCGCTGGTCCCAGCTGTTGCGGCCGGTGAGGGCCGATCCGATCGCCTCGATGCGCACGACCTGCTTCAGGTCGGGCGCGGCATCGGCGCGCGACACGATCAGCGCGCACGACCCATCGCACGGGATGTCACAGTCGTAGAGCCCGAGCGGGTACGACACCATCCGCGCGCCGAGGTAGTCGTCCATCGTCAACGGGTCTCGGAAGATGGCCTTGTCGTACAACGCCGCGTGACGCCGCTGGTTGAGCGGTATCTGGCCGAGCTGGGCGCGGGTGAGCCCGTAGTCGTGCATGTACCGCTGGGCATACACACCCACCCAGTTCGCCGCCGACACCGCGTGGAACGGGACCATCCACTGCATGATCCCGCCGACGCGATCGGCGCCAGACCCGACGACGCTGGCGCGGCGCGTGGCCGTCTGCGCGCTCGACTCGGTGACGGTCCGGTAGACGAGCACGTGGTTGGCGAACCCTGCCGATACCGCCGCCACCGCGTTGAAGACCGCGCCGAGCTGCGCAGGAACCTCCGGGCCGCCCGAGTACCAGTTCAACTTCAGCCGCAGCGCGTCCTGTACGTCGCCCACGCCGCACGGCGACATCCCCGGCGACGCGTTCATCAGCCCGGGGTAGGTGGCCAGCCCGTCGATGTCGTCGCGCGACAGGCCGGCGTCGTCGATGGCCTGCAGCGCCGATTCGACGGTGAGCGACAGACCAGTGCGCCCCAGCTTGCGACCGACCGCTGATCGCCCGATGCCGCTGATCACCGCGTCACGCTCACCGATGCGCTGGCCGAGGTAGCGGCTCATGATGAGACCGGCCGGAACAGCGGGAGGTAGATGTCGTCAGCGGCGACGAACGTCACCTCCACCGGCAGGCCGACCCGCACCGCCTCAGGGGACACGTCGACCAGTCGCGTGGTGAGCTGCACACCGGGTGCATCATCGAGGGCGACGACCGCGACGACATAGGGCACGACCATGTCGGGCGCCCACGGTTGCACGTTGATGGTGAACCCACGCACCGTGGCCCGCCCGGACGCGACCTCGGCGCCGACGTCGGTCGAGAGGCACTGCGGGCACACGGGTGCCGGCGGGTGGAACCAGGTGCGACACGAACGGCACCGATGAATGTGCAGCTGCCCGTCGGCCCCGCCCGTCCAGAAGGCGACCGTGTCGTCAGTGACCTCTGGCAGCGGCTGGAAGGTCATGGGGCCTAGTCTGACACGAACGTCAGAACGAGGCAGGAAGACCGAGGTAGGACTCAGCCGTGGCCGAGGACACAGCATTCACCAGACGGGCCAGCTACGGCCCGAGCAGCCCGACGGTGGGATCGCGCGGCGCCAAGACCCGTCAGCAGATCAACGAGGCCGCCTTACGCTGCTTCACCGAGCACGGCTTCCACGCCACCTCGATCGACGACATCGCCGCCCTCGCCCAGGTGTCTCGCGCCACGTTGTACCAGTACTTCGAGAGCAAAGAGACGATGTTCGTCGAGCTGATGTACGAATCGGGCGGAGCACTGCGTCGCGTCACCCGCCGGCTCGGCGCGCTCGGAGCGACGGCGGAGGGATACGACAACCTGCATTGGTGGCTGGGCGAGTGGACGTGGGTGTTCGACCGCTACGCACCGATGTTCATCGAGTGGATGAACGTCAACCTGCCCAACGCTTCGCTGCGACCGAGGCTGGCCGAGTTCGTCGATCTCCACACCGAGCGCTTCGTCGCTGCCCTCGAAGCGGGTGGCTTCACCGGCACCAACGCGCCGGCGTCGTCGATCCTGGCGACCGCCTTGTTCACCCGGTTCAACTACATCCGTCACGTCTACCGGCCCGGCCTCACGGACGCGCAGCTGCTGGACAGCTTGGCCACCGCGCTGCAGCTGTTCCTGTTCCCCGACACGCCTGCCGAGGTCATGGCCGCCGGTCCGCGCAGCGCGACTCCAGGGCGCGACACGGTGCATCGCCCACCGATCGCCGACATCGGCCCATTGGCCACCTTGCCGCCGCGCGGCTCCATCACCCGTCACGATCCGTTCGCGGACCTCAGCGCGCAAGCGGCGCGGACGGTGCGACAGCTGCTCGACGCGGCCGGCCGCGTGTTCGCCGCCAACGGCTACGACGCGGCCAACATCGATCAGATCGTCACCGAGGCCCGACTCGCCCGCGGCACGTTCTATCGCTACTTCAACGACAAGCTCGAGCTGATCACCGCGCTGGCGGCTGAGGCCGAGGGGGTGATGAGCCCCATGTTCGCCGAGTTCATCCACGTGGTCGAAGGAGGAGATCCGGCGACCTTGCGCGACTGGCTGGCGCGGTACCTGCAGACGCAGCGCCAGTACGCCGGCGTGCTGAGGGCCTGGACCGAGGGCTTCCCCATCGATCCGGCCGTGCTGGCCCCGGCGGCTGACGTGGTCCGGGCCTTGTCGGTGGCGATCACCGCAACGTTTGGCGAGCGTCGTCCCTACCCGCTCGACCGCCGCGCCGCCGGCATGTTGCTGTCGGCCTTGCTCGAGCACTTCCCCAACGAGGGCCTTGGCAGCAAGTACGAACCGGATGACCGCACCATCGTCGAGACCCAGGCCCTCTTCGTGGAACGGGTCATGCTCGACCCTCAACGCTCCCGCAGGGGTCACTCGGCGAGCTGACGGGGCTTCTGGCCGGATTCGACCATGCGGCGGCGAACCTCCATCGCGTCCGACGTCTTCTCCATGATCGACATCACATCGGCCGACATCTGCAGGTGCTGGCGCATGCCCATCTGCTCCCACGCGCGGATCAACAGCGACTTGGTGCCCATCAGCGTGGACAGTGGGGCGCGCGCGATGTTCGCCGCCATCGCCTCGACGGTCGACTCCAGCTGGTCGCGCGGCACGACGTGGTTGATCAACCCGTAGCGCTCGGCCTCGACCGCGTTCAACGTGCGCGCCGTGTAGAGGTACTCGGCCGCTCGCTTGCGATTCATGAACGTCCAGGGCTCCACCATCGTCTCGCCCCCGGGGAAGCCGAGGCCCTGCACCAGCGGCATCTGGAAGTAGGCGTCCTCCGATGCCACCGTGATGTCGGTGAGGTAGGCCCAGTACGTGCCCCCGCCGAGGCAGTAGCCGTGCACCTGAGCGATGGTCGGCTTGGGGAACTCGAAGAACCGCAGCGTCGGCCACAGGAACAGCTCGCGGCTGCCCAACCAGTTCGAGTCGATCGCCTCGACCGAACGAGTGAACTCGGGGTAAGCGCCCGGACCCGACAGGTCATGGCCGGCGCAGAACCCCTTCCCGTTGGCTTTGAGGATGACGACCTTGATCGTCATGTCTGCCTCGGCGAGATCGAGGGCCGCGTCGACCTGGTGCACCATCTCGGATGACTGCGCGTTGGCCTTCTCGGGCCAATTCAGCACGATGCGCGCCACCGCCCCTTCCGTCTCGTACCGCACCTTGCCCAGATCGGTCGCCACGTGCTCGCCTCCAACTTGACGGATGTGTCAGATTTCCAGCACCATACCCGACGACCCATGGAGGCCCTCGTGGAACACCCTGCGCCACCGGCGCTCCCGGACGATCCCATGACGGCGTTCTTCTGGGAGGGCGCACGACACGGCGAACTGCGCATCCAACGCTGCCAGGCCTGCGGCACCTACATCCACCTGCCCCGGCCCATCTGCCGTCACTGCCACTCGTTCGATCTGGCGGGCGAGAAGGTGTCCGGTCGTGCCACCCTGTACAGCTTCACCCAGACGTTCAAGGCGTTCCACCCGTTCTTCGTCGATCGAGTGCCCTACCTGCTGGCCACGGTGACCCTCGCCGAGCAGCCCGGCCTGCAGCTGCTCACCAACCTCGTGGGCATCGACGAGCCCGACGTTCGCATCGGAGCCGACGTCACCGTCGACTTCGCCGAGCTGGCTCCTGGCTATGTCATCCCCGTGTTCAAGCCCGCGGTCAGCGCATGAGCCGCCGGGTCGCCATCGTCGGCGTGGGCTACTCGGACGTCGGTCGCAACACCGGCCGCAGCGAACGGCACCACGCCGCCCAAGCCGCGGTGCGCGCCCTCGACGATGCCGGGCTCACGGCGAAGGACATCGACGGGGCGTCGACGTGGGGTGGCGATGCCGTCGACTTCGGGTGGATGCTGGGGTTCGACCGCCTGAAGTGGAGCCTCAACGTCTCGGTCGCGCCCGCTTTCATCACGCCCGCCTACCACGCGGCGATGGCCGTGGCCCATGGTCACGCCGAGTCGGTGATGGCGTTTCGCATCATGATGCAGCAGCCGCCCAGTTCGGCCCTCGCGGCAGGTACGGCCACGTTGGGCTCGCCGAGCCAGCTCGACAGCCAGTTCCAGCACCCGTTCGGCTCGTTCTCACCCACCCAGTGGGCCGGCCTGCTGATGAACCGGTACATGCACGAGACAGGGGCGACCGAGCAGACCTTCGCCCGCTTCGCCGAGATCCAACGCGAGTACGCGGTGCTCAACGACGACGCGTTGCAGCGGGCGCCGTTGTCGGCTGACGACTTCCTCGCCGCGCCCTACATCACCAAGCCGCTGCGCATCCTCGACTGCGACTACCCGTGCGATTCGGGTTCGGCGGTGATCTTCACCACCGAAGAGCGGGCCCGTGATCTGAGGCAGCCCGTGGTGCTGGTCGACGCGTCGGCCCTGTCGGCGATCCACGACATGAACTTCGAGCTGCTCCCCGACATGGTGCGCACCGCGCCGGCGCACTGCGGCGAGCTGCTGTGGTCACGCACCGACCTGACGCCGAGCGACGTCGACACCGCTCACCTCTACGACGGCTTTAGCATCATCAC
>Ga0209069_10001147_pt1 | contig 13232 bp, 10 predicted proteins | sample Str013_2_FD_187202 | JGI IMG/M metagenome (GOLD analysis project Ga0209069, IMG submission 187202) | Freshwater sediment microbial communities in response to fracking from Pennsylvania, USA - Straight Creek_MetaG_SC_2013 (SPAdes) (version 2) | ecosystem: Environmental > Aquatic > Freshwater >...
TCCTCTCCGTCTTGGCGTAGCCAAGCTCCGCTTGGGCGGGGAGAGGAAAAAAGAGCGGTCGCGACGTGGCATGCGCCCGGCTTTCTTCCTTTTCCCTGGGGAGAAGAGCCTGCCCCGGACTTTGATCCGGGGTGCCCCGGAGGGGCGGATGAGGGGTCTGTCGCCGACGGGTGAGACGCCGAATTGAATTGCCCTGGTAACGGGAGCGGGCTTCGACCTCGGCGCGTTAACGAATTACCCGCCTCGGACAGTAATGGCTATCAATTGAATGTTGAGCAGCACAATCACCACCGCAATGAGTGCGGCCAGTGAGGAAAGCCAGCGCGGCGCGATCAGCTCGCCCATTCGGGATCTGCTCGCGGTGAGCGTAATCAACGGGATCACTGCGAATGGGAGTTGCAGGCTCAACACGATCTGGCTGAGGATCAAGAGCCTGGCCGTGGCGCTCGGACCAGCCCATATGGTGACCAGCAGGGCCGGCAGAATCGCGATGGCCCGCGTCACCAGCCGCCTCAGCCAGGGCCGCAGCCGGATATTCAGGAAGCCTTCCATCACCACCTGTCCGGCAAGCGTGGCCGTGATCGTCGAGTTGAGACCGCAGGCGATCAGGGCGAGGGCAAACAGCGTGGCGGCGCCGCTGCTGCCCAGAATCGGGGCGAGCAGCTTGTGCGCATCCTGGATCTCGGCAACCTCGGTATGGCCGCTGGTATGAAACGTGGCGGCGGCGAGGATCAGGATCGAGGCGTTGACGAGCAAGGCGAGGCCGAGCGCCAAGGTGGAATCAAGTGTTGCAAAACCGATGGCCTCGCGTTTTTCGGGGACGCTGCCTCCGATTCGCCGGGTTTGCACCACCGCGGAATGCAGATAGAGATTGTGCGGCATGACCGTTGCCCCGAGGATGCCGAGGGCGATCGGCAGCATCTTGTCGTCGCTGATGATGGCGGTGGACGGAACCAGGCCTGCGAGCACGGCGGCCAGTTCGGGTTTGGCCAGCCCGATCTGCACCGCAAAGCAGCCCGCGATCACGATGATCAGCGAGAACACGAACGCCTCGAGCCAGCGGAACCCGAGGTTCTGCAGGAGCAGGATGACCAGCACGTCCGCGGCCGTCAGCGCCACGCCCGCGACGAGCGGTATGCCGAACAGCAACTGCAAACCGATCGCGGTGCCGATCACCTCGGCCAGATCGGTCGCGCAGATGGCAAGCTCCGCCAGCCCCCACAAGACCAGCGCAACCGGCCGGGGATAGCTGTCGCGGCTGGCCTGCGCGAGATCGCGGCCGGTGGCAATGCCCAACCGGATCGCCAAAGCCTGCAGCAGGATCGCCATCAGGCTCGAGAGCAGCGTGACCGACAGCAGTTGATAGCCGAAGCCTGAGCCGCCGGCGAGCGAGGTCGCCCAGTTGCCAGGGTCCATGTAGCCGACCGCAACCAGATAGCCCGGACCGAAGAATGCCAGCATGCGCCGCCAGCCAGGGCCCGATGTGCGCACCGCAATCGACGCGAACACCTCGCGCAACGGCGGATCGGCTGGCCGGTCTTGCCAGCCGGTGACGGGCGGCGGTGTGACGATTTCGTCCGGCGGCGTCATTCTCTGCGGTTCCCAGGAGTGCAGCTGGCGTTTTATTGCAACTGCAAATCATTTGCAACTGGAGAGACGCCCCTGGCCGCAGAGCGTACCAACCGGAAGCGGTGAAGACTGGCGCATGCGGTCGGGGTTGCTAATTCATCCGGGCCCGCACGAACGGGCTGTCGAGCGAGAACGCCGGAATCTCGATATTGAACTGCGCGCCGTCCGCTCCCTGCATCTGGTAGCAGCCGACCATGATCCCCGACGAGGTGCGCAGCGGACAGCCGCTGGTGTAGGTGAACGACTGGCCCGGGGCCAGCACCGGCTCCTCGCCGACCACACCCGGACCCCGCACCTCCTCGATGCGACCGTTGGCGTCGGTGATGCGCCAGTACCGCGATTTCAGCTGCACGGTTTCTCTGCCGAGGTTTTTCAGCTCGACCCGGTACGCCCAGAAATAGCGGCCGTCCTCGGGCGCCGACTGCTCCTGCTCGTAGCTCGGCGTCACTCGCACGCGGATATCATGGGTGATGGCCTCATAAAACGGCTCGTTGGAGCGGGAGGCCATGGCCGTGGAGATCCTTGCCGTACAGAGCGCCGGGATGACGCTGGTCAGGGTGTATCGTGGTGGCGAGGCGAGCGCAACTGGCGGGATCAGGCGGCTTGGGCACCGTAGTAGAGCATGGAGACGTGCTCAGCCTCGGCAAAAAACAGCCAGCGCTCGAGCGCAACGCCGGCCATGCTCGACACGAAGGCGAGGAGCGCGGCAAACGTGCCGACGCCACGGCCGGGCAGCAAAACCGTGACCAGCGTGAGCGCGATCGGGATAAGAAAGGTGACGAGCAGGACGGCCCGGCGCAGGCGCAGGGCGTGCTTGCGCGCGACCTTGTAGCCCATCTCGCGCATAACGAAGTTGGGCTGGGTGTGCGGCGGATCGAGGGGCCGGACGCGGCCGAGCTTGCCCAGGCCCGTTGCCGCTTCCACCGTGTAGCTGCGGCGTGCATTGTCGACGGCGGTCCAATAGGCACGTTTGAGCATCAGCGAGACGATAAGAACCGCGAGAAGCAGGAGTGCAAGGGGACGCAAAGCGCTGCCGTGCACGAACAGCAGCGCCTGCAACAGCAGCCCCCCCGTCGCCAGTGCCAACGCGAGGTAGACGGGCGCAACCAGCGGATGATGCCAGTGGCGGATGGTCTTGAGCGAAGCATAGATCATCGCCGTGCAGTAGACGGTCAGCAGCGCGAGGGCCGCCGCGGCAAGGCCGGACAATCGCCAAACCGCGCCCGGGCTCTCGAGCCAGCCCCATCCATAGGCGAGGAACGCCGCCGGCACGTAGGTCGCCACCGCGACGATGCCTTCGCGCGAGAGCCACGACGAGCGCCACTGGCCGAAGGCACGCCAGGCCCGCGCAGGCCGGCCCAAATGGAAGGTCGAGAACACAAGACCGATGGTGACGAGGAGGAACGCGGCGCCGAGGGCGAGGACCGCCAGCGCCCAATTGGGCGCAAGGAGCCCGAGCCCGGCATAGGCGCCGAGCCAGGCGAGGAGACCGAGGCCGGCGCCCGAGGTGGTCGTGAACAGAATGACGGAATAGGCGGGATGCATCGCGAAAGGTTCCTCAACGCGACAGCACGCGGTCGATGAAGGCGAACAGCCGGTCGGTGGTCGGAGCATTGGCCGACGCGAGGGCGATTGGCGATTTCTCCATCGTCGCCGCCCGCCGCTGCCTGGGTGGCAGGTACTTGTTGACCGGCTTGTAGCCGATCTCGGGCAGCAAATCAAAACCGCCCCTTTCCGCGACGAGCCGGGAGACTGCGCTGGCGGGATCGCCGAGATCGCCGAAGTGACGCGCACCGGTCGGGCAGGCGCGGACGCAGGCCGGTATGCGGTCCTCCGGCTCGATGTGCTCGTTGTAGATCCGGTCGACGCAAAGCGTGCATTTCTTCATTACGCCGTCGGAATAGTCGTACTCGCGCGCGCCGTAGGGACATGCCCACGAGCACAGCTTGCAACCGATGCAGAGGTCGGGATCGACGAGCACGATGCCGTCCTCGGCGCGCTTGTAGGATGCACCGGTCGGGCACACGGTAACGCAGGCCGGCTCCTCGCAGTGCAGGCACGAGCGGGGGAAGTGGACGGTCCGACTGTCGCCGCCCTCACCCGCCTCGAAGCTGTGCACGCGATTGAGCCAGGTGCCCGTCGGGTCGGCGCCATGCGGGTCCTCGTCCGTCAGCGGCGCGCTATAGCCGCCCGCGTTCCACTCCTTGCAGCTCGTTGCACAGGCCTGGCAGCCGACGCAGGTATCGAGGTCGATGACGAGGCCGAGCTTCTTGCCTGTCGAGGCGGGGAGCGACGTCATCGGGCGGGACCTCGTGCGGAGTGAACGAGCGGCTCGAAGCGCGGGGACGTCTCGCACGCCTCGCCCGCCGCCGCTTTTTCGATCGCAACGCGCAGGTCGTACCACGCCGCCTGGCCGGTGACCGGATCGGAGTTGGAGAAGCGGTAGCCGCCGCCCTGGGCGGGCAGCAGCTCGGCGATCAAATGGTTCAGCAGGAAGCCACGCATCGCCTCGGGTGCGTCGTCGGCGAGGCCCCAGGCGCCCCTGCGTTTGCCGATGGCGTTCCACGTCCACACCGTGTCTTCGTTGACACCTTCCATCAGCTTCACTTGCGCCTTCACCCTGCCGAGGCGGTTCGAGATCCAGACCCAGTCGTCATCGTCGATGCCGAGCGCGGCGGCACGGGTGCGACTCATATAGAGGCGATTGGCGGCGTGAATCTGTCGCAGCCAAGCGTTCTGCGAGCCCCACGAGTGGTACATCGCCATCGGCCGCTGGGTGATGGCGTGGAACGGATAGTCGCCGGCACCCGCATCCTCGAACGGCGGATACCAGAACGGCAGCGGGTCGAAATACGTTTCGATCCGTTTGCGGTGCGCCTCGGGCGGACACGGCGAGGCGAGGCCCTGGGCGGCGAGGCGGAATTTCTGCATTGGTTCGAGGTAGAGCTGGAACACCAGACGCTCATCGGTGTCGAGAAAGCTCAGCTTGCGCGACCAGTCGAGGTATTCCCGATTGGCGTGCTTGAAATAGCGTTGGCTGGGCGGCAGGTGGTGGATATGAAATCCACCGTTTTCGATGTAGCGCTCCAACTGCGCCGGATTGACCGCGCCGACGCCGAAGCTCTCCCCGTCCTTGCCGCGCCAACCAGCGAGCGGGCCGATGCCGGGCAAGCGCTCGTGGTTAACGAGGTAATCGGCATAGCCGCCGGGAAACTTCGGCGTGCCATCGTCCTGCACAAACCCCGGCAACCCGAGCCGGGCGCCGAGCTCGATCAGCACTGACTGGAAGCAGCGCACGTCGCGGTCGGGTTCGACCACAGGATGGCGGATTGCGTCGGCCGCGCCATCCGCATCCGAGATCGGCCGGTCGAGCAGCGAGATGCAGTCCCACCGCTCAAGGTAGGTGGTGTCGGGCAATATCAGGTCAGCATAGGGGACCATCTCGGAGAAGTAGGCATCCGAATAAATGATCCTCGGAATTGTGTACTCCCCCGTTTGTGCATCACGCGCGGTGAGCTGGTCGATGGCACCGCCGGTGTTCATCGCGGAGTTCCAGCTCATGTTGGCCATGTAGAGGAACAGGAGATCGATCGGATAGGGGTCGCCCACGGCGGCATTGTGGATGACCATGTGCATGAGGCCATGCGCGGAGAAGGGTGCGTCCCAGCTGAACGCCTTGTCGATGCGCATCGGCTGTCCGTCCGCATCGACAAGCAGATCCTCGGGCCCCGTCGGGAACCCAAGGTGGGGGCCCGGCAGTGGCTCGACGGCCCTCACCTCGCCCGGCTTGCCGCGCGGCTTGAGCTTGGGCGGAATGCTCTTGGGGTAGGGCGGCTTGTAGCGAAAGCCGCCGGGCACATCGATCGAGCCCAGCAGGATCTGCAGGACGTGGATCAGCCGGCAGGTGTGAAAGCCGTTGGAATGGGCGGAGATGCCGCGCATGGCGTGCATGCTGACGGGACGGCCGACCATCGTCTCGTGGCGGCGGCCGTGCCAGTCAGTCCAAGGCACGTTGAGCGTGATCTCCTCCTCGAACGCGACTTTGGCGATCTCGGCGGCGATGCGCCGAATGGTTTCGGCGGCAATGCCGGTTTCCTCAGCGGCGCGTTCAGGCGCATAATCCGCCGACACATAGCGCCGCGCCAGCAGCTCGAATGCGGGTACGGCTATCCGTCCGTCTGCAAGGTCATAGCGACCCGAGAGGGCCGGCTTGAGATCGGGTTGATGCGCGCCTGCCAGCATACCGGTCGTGCGGTCGTGGACGAGCGGTTGGCCTTCCCCGTCCCTGAGGAACAGGCCGTCCTCGCTCGTGCCCGGCGCATCGATCACGAGCCACGGCGCGTTGGTATAACGGATGAGATAATCGACATCTATCCTTTCGGTGCGCAGCAATTCGTGGATCAGCGCGGCGACGAGCATGCCATCGGTGCCCGGGCGCACTGCCAGCCATTCGTCGGCGATGGCATTGTAACCGGTCTGCACAGGGTTGATCGAGAGCACCTTGGCGCCGCGTTGTTTCAGCTTTCCAAGGCCGATCTTGATCGGGTTGGAGCCATGATCCTCGGCGACACCGAACAGCACGAAATAGCGCGTCAATTCCCAGTCCGGCTCGCCGAATTCCCAGAACGAGCCGCCAAAAGTGTAGAGCCCAGCCGCCGCCATGTTGACCGAGCAGAAGCCTCCGTGCGCCGCATAATTGGGCGTTCCGAATTTGATCCCCCAGAAGCTGGTGAGCGATTGCGACTGGTCGCGCCCGGTGAAGAAGGCCAGCCGCTTGGGATCGGTGCGCCGCACTTCGCCGAGCCAGTCCGTAGCGGTGGCCAGCGCCTCCTCCCAGGAAATCTCCACGAACTCGCCGGTGCCGCGCGGGCCGACTCGTTTCAAGGGTGCGCTGAGCCTTGCCGGCGAGTAATGCTGCTGGATACCGGCCGAGCCTTTGCCGCAAATCACGCCGCGGTTGACTGGATGATTGCGGTTGCCGTCAATATAACGGACCTTGCCGTCCTTCAGGTGCACCCGGATGCCGCACCGGCAGGCGCACATGTAACACGTCGTGAATTTGATCTCGTCGGCGGGACTGACGGACAGATCAATTCGGCTGCGCTCCCGCTCGAGCGCGAGGTCTGCCGCGCCCGCCGCCAATGTCGCCGCCCGCTTCTGCACGCCGCCTGCCCCTCCCAGAGTTTGCCTCGAATTTTCGTGCTCCGAGGGTAGCGCAATTTCGCATCACTGCAAGTGCCGCCTTAACGGCACGAAAACGCAGGTTGCGACCGACGCAACCGGGTTGCGTCACTCTGGCCGCCGGGGCTGTTCCAGCCAATCGGGAGAGGGCAGTCCGTTGGCCCGGCACGCGGCCGTCAACGTGTTGGCGAGCAGACACGCAATCGTCATCGGGCCAACACCGCCGGGGACCGGCGTGATCGCTCCGGCCCTCTGGGACGCGATCTCGAAATCGACGTCGCCGACGAGACGGGATTTGCCATCGGCGGCGGGGATCCGATTGATGCCGACATCGATGACGGTGGCGCCAGGTTTGATCCAATCGCCAGCCAGAAACCGTGGCTTACCGATCGCGCCAATGAGAATGTCGGCGCGGCGGCATACCGCTGGCAGATCGCGCGTGCGAGAATGCGCGATCGTGACGGTGCAGCTCTCGCCCAGCAGCAGCTGCGCCATCGGCCGGCCGACGATGTTGGAACGGCCGACGACCACGGCATCGGCGCCGGCGAGGTTGCCGAGGGTCCGCTTGAGCAGAATGAGTGAGCCCAGCGGCGTGCAGGGCACGAAGGCGCGCTCGAGCTGGCCGGATGCGAGCAGGCCGACATTGATCGGATGAAAGCCGTCCACGTCCTTGTTGGGATCGACGGCCCGCAACACCCTGTCGGTCGTGATCTGGCGCGGTAGCGGCAACTGCACGAGAATGCCGGACACTCCCGGATCGGCATTGAGCGCGCCGATGAGGGCGAGCAGAGCCGGCTCGCTGACATCCACCGACAACCGATGATCGAACGCTCTGATGCCGGCCTCGCCCGCTGCCCTGGATTTCGCTTTGACGTACACGTTACTTGCTGGATCGTCACCCACGAGCACAACCGCGAGACCCGGCAAGAGCCCGGATGCCGCAGTGAATTTTGCGGCCTCCGCCGCAATCCTCGCCCTCAACGCGTCGGCGATGGCCTTTCCATCGATGATCTTTGCGACTGGCACGGATAAGTCCTCATGTTCCTCAGTGAGCCGAACGGGCGAACCAGGCAGTCGCCGCGAGCGACGAAATCCGAGGCCGGCATGCCGGCGACGCCAATGCCCGAAAGCGTTTCGAAAACCAATCTGCCGCCACGCCCCGCTCGGACTCAAGCCGAGACTTTTTCCAGCACCTCACCTCGCGGCTCGACGCCGAGCAGGAACACTCGGCGCACCTCGCCGGTCCCGACGACGTGGGACGGCTGGAATGAAGCCGCCAAAAAACGTATTGCCACTTTCACAACCTAAGATTATTATTTTTCGTCTTATCCCTTTATGGTTGCAGTTGTGCAATACCCACATGCAACCGGGCGGGGAAATGACCTGATAACATTGCATGAAGCTGGAGGCGAGCATGCGGAACTTCGACGACAACGGGTCCGGCCCACGAGCGTGTCCGGCGCCGGAAGGCCTTGGCATGGCAGCCCCGGACGCGGCTCCTGATCTGTGCATCTATATCGCAGACATGGTCCAGGAGCTGCAGGAACTGGCGGAGGAGGCCAAGCTCGACCGACTCAGTGTGGTGCTTGACGTTGCATATCGTGAGGCGTTGACCCAGGCTGCGATTTTACGGCGACCCCGTCGGACGGGGTGAAGCGGCGCCAGATTGACGGAGCAAACGACAGGTGCCGCATCGGGGCGTCGAGAACGGTGATCCGCCGTCACCGCCCACACCTGTGCGAGCACCGCCTATAGCCAAATTGGCTCGGCTACCCTAAAAGGCGGCCTCATGCCAAAGCGGACCGACATCAAATCCATCCTCATCATCGGGGCTGGGCCGATCGTGATCGGCCAGGCCTGCGAGTTCGATTATTCGGGCACCCAGGCCTGCAAGGCCCTCAAGGCCGAGGGCTACCGCATCGTGCTGGTCAATTCCAATCCGGCCACGATCATGACCGACCCGGAGCTCGCGGACGCCACCTACATCGAGCCGATCACGCCGATGATCGTGGCCAAGATCATCGAAAGGGAGCGGAAAGAGCGGCCCTCCGACAAACTGGTACTGCTGCCGACCATGGGCGGGCAGACCGCGCTCAACACGGCGCTGGCGCTGGAGAAGGATGGCACGCTCGCCAGGTTCGACGTCGAGATGATCGGCGCCAAGGCGGCGGCGATCGCCAAGGCGGAGGACCGGCAGCTGTTCCGCGAGGCGATGCGCAGCATCGGGCTGGAGACGCCCCGCTCGATGCTGGCACACAATTGGGCTGAGGCCCAGGCCGCCTTGGAGCACGTCGGGCTGCCGGCCATCATCCGCCCATCCTTCACCATGGGCGGCACCGGTGGCGGCATCGCCTACAACAAGGCCGAGTTCATGGAGATCATCGAGCGCGGGCTCGATGCCTCCCCGACCAAGCAGGTGCTGGTCGAGGAGAGCGTGCTCGGCTGGAAAGAGTTCGAGATGGAGGTGGTGCGCGACAAGGCCGACAATTGCATCATCGTCTGCTCGATCGAAAACGTCGATCCGATGGGGGTGCACACCGGCGATTCGATCACCGTCGCCCCCGCCCTGACGCTGACCGACAAAGAATACCAGATGATGCGCAACGCCTCGATCGCGGTGCTGCGCGAGATCGGCGTGGAGACCGGCGGCTCCAACGTGCAGTTCGCGGTCAATCCCGCCGACGGCCGCCTGGTCGTGATCGAGATGAACCCGCGCGTCTCGCGCTCCTCCGCGCTCGCCTCCAAGGCGACCGGCTTTCCGATCGCCAAGGTCGCCGCGCGCCTTGCCGTCGGCTATACGCTGGACGAGCTCGACAACGACATCACCGGCGGCGCCACCCCGGCCGCGTTCGAGCCGACCATCGACTACATCGTCACCAAGATCCCGCGCTTTGCCTTCGAGAAATTCCCCGGCGCCGAGCCGACGTTGACCACCGCCATGAAGTCGGTGGGCGAGGTGATGGCGATCGGCCGCACGTTCGCGGAAAGCCTGCAAAAGGCCCTGCGCAGCATGGAGAACGGCCTCTCCGGGCTCGACGACGTGACGTTCGAGGGGCTCGGGCAGGGCGACGACAAGAACGTGATCCGCGCCGAGCTTGGCCGGCCGACCCCCGACCGGCTGCTGAAGGTGGCGCAGGCGCTGCGGCTCGGCTTCGAGCCGGAGCAGATTCACGCCTCGTGCAAGATCGATCCCTGGTTTCTGGCGCGGGTCGGGGAGATCATCGCGACCGAGGCGCGCGTCAAGGCGCACGGGCTGCCGAAATCAGCGGAGCAGCTGCGCGAGCTGAAGGCGATGGGCTTTTCCGACGCGCGGCTCGCCAGACTGGCCGGCTCCAGCGAGGCCGAGGTGCGTGGCTTGCGCAAATCGCTGAAGGTGCATCCGGTCTACAAGCGCATCGACACCTGCGCCGCCGAGTTCGCCTCGCCCACCGCCTATATGTACTCGACCTACGAGCGCCCGCTTGGGCTGTTGGTGTCAGATCCTCCGGGTCTGACACCGGTCGGGTCGCAGCAGCATGGTGTCAGACCCGGAGGGTCTGACACCGCCGCATCCTGCGAGGCCGCCCCTTCCGACAAGGTCAAAACCATGATCCTCGGCGGCGGGCCGAACCGGATCGGGCAAGGCATCGAATTCGATTATTGCTGCTGCCATGCCTGCTTCGCGCTGAGCCGGGCCGGCTTCGAGACGATCATGGTGAACTGCAACCCGGAAACCGTGTCGACCGATTACGACACCTCCGACCGGCTGTATTTCGAGCCGCTGACCGCTGAGGACGTGCTGGAGATCATCCGGGTCGAGCAGACCCGCGGCGAGCTCAAGGGCGTCATCGTGCAGTTCGGTGGCCAGACCCCGCTCAAACTCGCCGAGCCGCTGGGAGCGGAGGGCGTGCCGATCCTCGGCACCTCGCCCGATGCCATCGACCTCGCCGAGGACCGCGACCGGTTCAAGGCCCTGATCGACAAGCTGAAATTGAAGCAACCCCGCTCGGCGATCGCCAAGAGCCTCGGCGAGGCCAAGCAAGCCGCAGAAGGTATCGGCTACCCTGTGATGATCCGTCCCTCCTATGTGCTCGGCGGGCGGGCGATGGAGATCGTCGCGGGAACGGATGATCTGGAGCGGTATATTGCCCGGCTGGCCGCAACCCTCGATCGCCCTTCCGAGCTGATCGTCTCCGAGCGCCGGCCACTGCTGATCGACAGTTATCTCTCGGACGCCGTGGAGGTGGACGTCGACTGCCTTTCGGACGGAACCGACACGTTCGTGGCCGGCATCATGGAGCACATCGAGGAGGCCGGCATCCACTCGGGCGATTCGGCCTGCTCGCTGCCGCCGCATTCGCTGACGGCCGCGTGCATCGCGGAGCTCGAACGGCAGACGCGGGAGCTGGCGCTCGCACTCAATGTCGTCGGCCTGATGAATGTGCAGTACGCCATCAAGGACGGCGAGGTCTACATTCTCGAGGTGAACCCGCGCGCCTCGCGCACGGTCCCGTTCGTGGCGAAGGTGATCGGCCTGCCGGTGGCCGGCATCGCGGCCCAGGTCATGGCCGGCAAGCCTTTGAAATCGTTCAATTTAATTCGGCCGCGTATCGGCCACATTGCGGTCAAAGAAGCGGTATTTCCTTTTGCCCGGTTTCCAGGGGTTGATCCGGTGCTCGGCCCGGAGATGCGCTCGACGGGGGAGGTGATGGGGATCGACCGTGATTTCGCTGTCGCATTCGCCAAGAGCCAGCTCGGGTCGGGAACGGCGCTGCCGACGGCGGGAACGGTATTCGTCTCGGTACGTGATGCCGACAAGGACAAGATTCTGGTCTGCGTCAGGGACCTGGTCGAGATGAATTTCCGAATCATTGCAACTCGCGGGACTAAACGCCATTTAGAATCACATGGAGTTCCATGCGAACTCGTGAACAAGGTCCTGGAGGGCCGACCGCATATCGTGGATGCCATGAAGAACGGTGAAATTCAGCTGGTTTTCAACACGACCGAAGGGGCCAAGGCGCTGGCCGACAGCAAGGATATCCGGCGCACGGCCTTGCTCAGCCATGTGCCGTATTATACAACCATATCCGGAGCGCTGGCGGCGACCAAGGCCATACGGGCGCTGAAGGCGGGCGCACTTAACGTGGCTCCGCTGCAGGACTACGTAAGCCGCGCCTCTTGAGAAAGAGGTGGACGGCCGCCCTCTTAACCAAGAGGCGCGCTTCCCCAACTCCTCACTTTAGAGTTCACTACGGTAAGGACCGCGAATCAAGCCGGTCCGCTAATGGAGATTTTAGCGATGGCGATGCAGAGAGTTCCGATGACCGTCGAAGGTCACTCCGCGCTCCAGGCCGAGCTGATGCGCCTCAAGAGCATCGAGCGCCCCCGCATCATCCAGGCGATCGCCGAGGCGCGCGCGCATGGCGATCTGTCGGAGAACGCCGAGTATCATTCCGCCAAGGAGCAGCAAGGCTTCAACGAAGCCAAGGTGGCCGAGCTAGAGGACAAGCTGTCGCGTGCCGACGTGGTCGACACCTCCAAGCTGTCGGGAGACATCGTCAAGTTCGGTGCCACCGTCGCGCTGCAGGACGAGGATACCAACGATAAGGTCAGCTATCGCATCGTCGGCGAGTTCGAGGCCAATGTGAAGGAGGGGAAAGTGTCCATCGGCTCACCCATTGCGCGTGCGCTGATCGGCAAGGGCAAGGGCGATTCGGTCGAGGTGACCACGCCGAAAGGCAGCAAATCGTATGAGATCTTGAAGGTATCCTTCAAGTAGCGCTCAGGGCGGCCGGCTGTTCAGCGTTGCGGTGCCGGCGGCAAATCGAGCGGGATGCAATTGCGGCGACCCGATTCGATGCAATTTTGAATGCGCGCGTTGTCGAGCATTTTCAGAAACAGCCAGCCACCGGCCAGCATCAGCAGGGCAACGAAGCCCAGCGCCAGCCAGTTCTGGCGCTGTTTGCGTCGCTCCTGATCGCGCTCGCGGCGGGGATCATCGCCGCCGTTGCCGCCATCCTCAAAGCCGCCTGTGCGTTTCTGCATTGCGCTCTCCTGGCGCCCCGATCTGTCGGCACATCCTTAGCACGACCTTGCCGAAAATGGGCCAGGCCCTGCCGGCGGAAGCGGCTGCAAATTTTCACGCATGCGGTAATGCGGCGCGGCAATGTTCAGCAAACTAACGTCCACCGCTTCCCCGCCCCCGCCAACAAGGCTAAATAGGATTTCGCAGGTGCGAGGGACGCAAGTGGACATGATCTCGACCGCGAGGTCGGGACAAGGGAGCTTCATTGGTGATGCGTTCACAGCCAAAACCGCCGGCGCGCAAGCCATCCGCAACGCCCGCATCTCCTCTGGCCGGGCCCGGCTCGCCCCACGAAACCGATCTGCAGGGCCGCAAGATTCTACCGGTCATCATGTGCGGCGGCTCGGGCACGCGG
>Ga0209069_10001150_pt1 | contig 13219 bp, 16 predicted proteins | sample Str013_2_FD_187202 | JGI IMG/M metagenome (GOLD analysis project Ga0209069, IMG submission 187202) | Freshwater sediment microbial communities in response to fracking from Pennsylvania, USA - Straight Creek_MetaG_SC_2013 (SPAdes) (version 2) | ecosystem: Environmental > Aquatic > Freshwater >...
AGGCCATGAAGTTTTACACAAACGTCAAAACCTGGTCCTTGCCCTGGCCGTGATTTCCTGAAACCATGCACGCATGAATCCATCCACCCTCGTCATTCTTAATCTGCTCGGCGGCGTGGCTCTGCTGCTCTGGGGCGTGCGCATGGTGCGCACCGGGATTTTGCGGGTTTGGGAGCAGCAACTCAAATATTTCATTGAATATCGGCTGGGCAACCGTTTCTCGGCGCTGGCGGCGGGGCTTGCCGCCACGCTGGTTTTGGGCAGCGGCACGGCCACGGCACTCATTGTCACCAACATCGCCTCAGCCGGAAGCCTGCCTGCGGGGCTTGGGCTTTCGGTTCTGCTCGGCGCGGATGCGGGCTCATCGCTGGTCTCATCGCTCGTTGCCTCCGGCTCCAATATCGCGCTGTGGACATCGCCGGTCTTCTTGTTCTGCGGCTATGTGATCTTCCAATGGTCGGATGAGTTGAAGCCGCACAATGCGGGGCGGGTGTTGATCGGCCTTGGCCTCATGTTGCTCTCATTGCGGCTGGTGTCGCAAGCCACCACGCCGCTCAACGAAGCCAGCCTGTTTCATGATGTGTTGACAGCGGTGGGCAAGGCACCGGTTCTGGCCTTCCTGATTGGTGCGGCCATGGCTTGGGCCTTTCATTCCACATTGGCGGCGATCCTTCTCATCGCCTCGCTGATGGTGAATGGCAGCCTTGATCTGGCAGGCGCGCTTGGGTTCCTGCTTGGCATCAATTTCGGCGGCGGACTGCCTGCTTTCATTGCCTCTCTGGGCCTGCCGCCAGATGCGCGGCGCCTGCCGCTGGCCAATCTATTGGCACGCGCAATCGGCGCCGTTGCCCTACTGGCATTTTCGCAGCGTCTTCTCACCCTGCTGCCCACCGAAATCTCCAGTCCATTGCATTGGGCGCTGGGCTTTCACATTGCCTTCAACTTTGGCGTGGCGTTGCTGTTTCTGCCTTTCGTCAATCTCATGGCATGGTTGGTGCGGCGGCTGGTGCCGGATTCAACGCTGCCGGAAGACCCTTTGCGCCGGCCGCGCTATCTTGATCCCACCACGATCTCATCGCCACCCGCAGCACTCGCCAATGCCAATTTCGAACTGGCGCGCATGGGCGAAATTCTCGACCACATGTTCCAGACAGCATTGCGCGCCATGGCCGATTCCAGCATGGAAGCCCTGAAACTTCTGGAAGGGCAGGATACGCGGCTCAATACATTTCAATTGGCCATTCAGGCCTATGTGAATGATGTGAGCCTGGGCAAACTCAACCCAACAGAAGCGCGCCATGCTTTGGAGGTGACACTCTATGCCTCTAACCTTGAACATGCGGGCGATATCATCCAGCTCAACCTGCAAGACCGCATTCGCGCCAAGATCAGAGAGGGCCTGACCTTCAGCGAAGAAGAGCGCGCCTCGCTGGCGGAACTTTGTTTTATCATCCAGAACAATATCAAGCTGGCGGCTTCGGTCACCACATCGCGCGATGTGGCGGCGGCTCAGCATCTCATTGGCCAGAAAGATGTCTTTCGCCAGTTGGAAAACAAGGTGATGGAAGCGCATTTCACCGCCTCGCTTTCCAACAAGGCCACGGCCTTGCGGCAGAGTGCGCTGTTCATCGATGTGATCCGCGATTTGCACCGCATCAATTCACATATCGTGGCGGCGGGTTATCCGATTGTGGATGATGCGGGATTGTTGCGCGCCTCGCGGCTTCGTGACAAGGCCAAGGCGCAGGAGGAATTGACATGACTGGCGCGCTCAAAGGCTTGCGCGTTCTTGATCTCACGCGCGTTCTGGCCGGGCCCTGGGCCACGCAGATGCTGGCGGATTTCGGGGCTGAGGTCATCAAAATTGAAAAACCCGGCGAAGGCGATGACACACGCGGCTGGGGGCCGCCGTTCGTCAAAAATGCCGATGGCAGCGAAGGCGATGCCGCTTATTTTCACAGCACCAATCGCGGCAAAAAATCTGTTTGCATTGATTTCACCAAGCCTGAAGGTGTCATTCTTATCAACGCTTTGGCAGGGAAATCTGATATTTTTGTTGAGAACTATAAAGTCGGTGGCTTGAAGAAATATGGGCTCGATTATGAAAGCCTTTCAAAACTGAACCCGCGCCTCATCTATTGCTCGATCACGGGCTTTGGCCAGACCGGGCCATACGCGGGTCGTGCGGGTTATGATTTTATGATTCAGGGCATGGCGGGGGTGATGTCGATCACGGGCGAACCTGATGGCAATCCGATGAAAATGGGCGTGGCTTTCTCGGATGTGTTTGCTGGCCTGCACGCCATGATCGGCATTCAGGCTGCGCTTTATGCGCGTGAGAAAACGGGTGTCGGACAACATATTGATATTTCGCTTCTCGACAGCCAAGTTTCCGTTCTGGCCAATCAGGCACTGAATTATCTAGTGGGTGGCAAGGTGCCGCAACGCCTTGGCAATCAACATCCTAATATCGTGCCCTATCAGGTTTTTGAAACGGCGGATGGGCATATGATTGTGGCGGTGGGCAATGATCGTCAGTTCACGGAATATTGTCGCATCATCGGCGTTGTTGCGGATGCCAAATACGCCACCAATCGCGGCCGCGTCGAAGGTCGGGCTGAACTCATCCCGCTTCTTGCCACGGCCATGATGCGCCAAACCACGGCGCATTGGGTTGCGGCCTTTGAAACAGATTCTATTCCTTGTGGGCCAATCAATTCGATCGATCAGGTTTTTGAGAATGAGCAAGTGAAAGCGCGCGGGCTTTTGCGTGAGTTGGATAGCGAAGATGGCCGCAAGGTGCCCACGGTTTCCAACCCTATCGTGTTTTCGTCCACTTCGGAAAAAGTGGTTCGCCCTTCGCCGCTTCTAGGGCAAGATACTGTCGCAGTGCTTTCGGACATGCTGGGCATAAGCGATGCTGAAACTGTTGCATTGAAAGCAAGGGGAGTGGTTTCATGAGCGAAACATGGTCCGGCGGGTGCCAGTGCGGTGCGGTGCGCTATGAATTGTTGGAACGGCCCACGGGTGCACATTTGTGCCATTGCCGCATGTGCCAGAAGCAGTTCGGGAGCATGTTCGCTGCTTTGGCCGGTGTGACGAAAGACAAATTCCGCATGACGCGTGGCCAAATGTCAAATTTCCGCTCGTCAGCCGATGTGCAGCGCGGCTTTTGCAAAGACTGCGGCACGCCGTTGACCTATGAGCCGTTGAACCGCGGTAACATCTCAGTCGCCATCAGCACGCTGGATCGGCACAGCGAAATCAAGCCCGAGGTGCAATATGGCACCGAAGCGCGCGAACCGTGGTTTGATGAGTTGCATCAATTGCCTGCTTATCCTTCTGGTGAAGATCAAAATGGCGGTTTGGATTTCGCCTTGTTATTGCCTGGCATCAAAGCCAGCAGCCGTCAGCACCCAGATGCGGATACAAGACATTGGCCCGTGACCAACAAGGATGATGAACATCATGGCTAGGAAAACTGCACTTTTGATTTCAGTGGCGATGGTATTTGCTCTTGCCGCTTGCGGGAAAAAGGCTGAGAAGGTCACCTTCAAGGCGGGCTCCGCCATCGCGGCAAATGTGGAAATTCTTGTGTCAGACGGAAAAGTTGGGAAATCGGCCGCTGTTATGGAAGGCTATCGCCCACGCGTCACTTTTGCTGGCGCGACAGAAGATTTGTCTTGCGTGATCCACATTGCAAATGGCGGCAGCATTGAGCCGGGGCAGAAAGGCCCAGCGACCATCGAATGCGAACAGGATGTCTCGCTCGACCCGGCCAAGGCAGTTTTCGACCTTAGTGAGGGTGGCCGCAAAATCGGCGGCGGAGCAGTTTTGATTTCACCAACCAAGTAGGAGCACCGCATGCCAAAAACCACCGCATCATGGAACGGCGAGATCATCGCCGCGTCGGACCATTGCATCAAGGTCGAAGGCAATGCCTATTTCCCGCCGCAAGATATCAAGAAAGACTTCTTCAAAGGCTCGACGCAAACCAGCGTGTGTTCTTGGAAAGGTGACTGCAATTATTTTGACGTGGTGGTGGATGGCAAGACCAATGCTTCAGCCGCTTGGGTATACAACAACCCAAAAGCAGCTGCGGCACCCATCAAAGGTTATGTGGCTTTTTGGAAGGGCGTTGAAGTGAAGGGCGGCGAGAACGCCAAGCCGATGTAATTACTGCGCTTCAAAACTTTGTGGTGAGAGCCGTCAGCCAATCCGGTGAGAGGTCGACCAACTTGGCCTCAACCTGTTTGTCTTGCCCGGACAGTATCAGCACGCCTGATGCCAGCAGCAAAACTCCGAGCGCCGACTTTAGCGTCGTGCTGGCAGACAACATGCGCCCGCGCCAGGCCAACATCAACTCACGCGAGACGAGACCCAGAACCACCAGCGGCACGGCCACGCCCAAGCCGAAACTCAACATTGTCGCGGCAACTTGCCAGAGGTTTTGGCCCTGTGCGGCCAGCACTGAAGCAGCGCCCAGCGTAGGCCCCACACAGGGGCTCCACACCGCACCGAGAAGAAGGCCGAGGCCGAACTGGCCCATGCTTGCGCCGCTGCCGAGGCGCTGGTCTACCCAATTGCCAACGGGCCCCGCTGCAACAGCAAATTGCCGTTGCAGATAGGGCACGGCCAGCAACAGGCCAGCCGCCACCAGCATGACAGCCGAGATTGCACTGAAGAATTTGGCATCAAGCCCAATTGAAAAGCCGATCAGGCTGATGAACAATCCAATCGCCACGAATGATAGCACCAGACCCGCCGCCAAGAGCAGTGGCCCGGCCCTGCCCTTGGCCGAGGCGCTGCCCAAAACTACAGGCAAAAGCGGCAGCACGCAGGGCGATAAGATCGAAAGTGTCCCGGCCAGAAAGGCAAAAAACAGGCTGACGATCATGAGGATTAAATGGCGCTGCCGACCAATTCGGCGATGCCTGCTGGTGTGGTATCCCCAACTGTGCGGGCCACTTCCTTGGTGCCCTTGAACATGATGAGGGTGCTTTGTTGCTGCACTTTGAAGGCCTTGAGCACATCGAGCTGCGTGTCAAAGTTCACGCGCAGGAAAACCAGGTCTTTGTTTTCGGGGGCGTTCAAAAGTGATTTCAAGATTGGCTGTTGGGCTTTGCAGGTGGGGCACCACGAGGCCCAGACGTCGACCAGAATGCGCTTGCCGTCTTTTTGGGCGGCTTCAAAGGCCTTCATGGTGAATTCCGTCTCTGCAGCCTGGGCCGAAACGAAAGGCAACAGTGGCAAACCGGCAATGGCGGCGATCAATGAACGGCGTTTCATGGGGGAGACTCCTTGGATGAGGCCTTCTCCTTAACATCGCCGCCTATCAGTGGACTTCAAATGACAGCGCGTCCTGATCACTTTACCGTAAACAGGAGATGATCAGATGTCGCTTTTTGACTAGAAGTCGCATTTGCTCCTTGGCATAAGGGGGGCATGGCAAATCTCATCATCACTTACTGGCGCGATATCCCCTCGGCGGTCTCGGTTAAAATTGGCCGCAAGGAAGAAAAGCGTATGCTCGACAATCGCTTTATGGAGGCGATTGATATGGCGGCGATGCGTTCAGGTGCTACGGATTCCGATGCCTATCTCAATGACTGGCGGCGGTCCGATCCCGTTGCCGTTTCTGATGATATGGCGGCCGAAGTTGAAAAGGCCAAGGCCCATCTCGAATCGCATTATAGCCAAGACAAAATCAAAGCCCTGATAGCTACAGGCGGAAAAGAGCCATGACCCATACGATCGTTTCATCTGCAACGCGCACACATATTATCGGTTTTGATAGGCCGTTCACCGTTATTGGCGAGCGCATCAACCCGACGGGGCGCAAAAAACTTGCCGCCGAAATGCAGGCTGGCAATTTTGAAGGTGTGATCAGAGACGCGCTGGCGCAGATGGCGGCGGGGGCGCATATACTTGACGTGAATGCGGGTGTGACGGCCGTGAACCCCAATGAAACAGAGCCGCCGCTTCTCAAACAGACAATCGAGATCGTGATGTCGATCTGCGATCTGCCTTTGTGCATCGACTCGTCGGTGACTTCCGCCTTGAAGATGGGCCTCGAAACGGCTGTGGGCCGGCCTTTGGTCAATTCCGTCACAGGTGAAGAAGAAAAGCTCGAAGCAATTTTGCCTTTGGTGGCGAAATATAATGTGCCAGTTGTCGCCATCTCCAATGACGAGACGGGCATCAGCGAAGACCCGGATGTGCGCTTTGCTGTGGCCAAGAAGATCGTGCAGCGCGCCGCAGATTTCGGCATCAAGCCGGAAGACATTGTGGTTGATCCCTTGGTCATGCCCATTGGGGCCATGGGCACGGCGGGCCAACAGGTGTTTCGCCTAGTACGGCGTTTGCGCGAAGAGTTGAAGGTGAACACCACGTGTGGCGCTTCCAACGTGAGCTTTGGCATGCCGAACCGCCGCGCATTGACGGGTTATTTCCTCGCCATGGCCGCCTCGCACGGCATGACCAGCGCCATCATGAACCCGCTGCATGATGAAGACATGCATGCGATTTTCGGCGCAAACGTGCTGAACGGCACGGACGCGCATTGCAAATTCTGGAACAACAAGTTCCGTGAAATGACCAATGCGCCATCTGCTGCCGCGCAGGCTGCTGGCGAGATTTCATCCAACGAAGACATTGCGGCGAGACGGGCGGCGCGCGAGGCGCGGCGGCGGCGCTAGTTGATGCAAAACTATCTCGCACTTTTTAATGCGCTGAAGGCTCAGCGTTCAGCTGAATTTCTGACGCAATATGGCCTCACCATCAAAACTGGTGAGGGACTTGGCGCTGTCGTGCTGAAACTGTTGAAGCCGACGTGGACGACTGATGCGCCGGGTGAATTCTTGAACAGCAATGGCGTGTTTTTCAGCGTGTGGGTGGATGCTGCCTGTGAATCCAAGGGTATTGCCCGCTATAATCTACACGCCAAGAAACTGCGCTTCATCAAAGGCGAGCGTTTTGAAGCAAGACAGTTCGTTCGCAAATTCCGTTCCTCAGTTGATTTACAAGATTGGCCCAATGCCAACTTCCCCAAAGGCCCGATCACGCTGTTTGAAGGGTATGTGGCGCTTGATGTGAAGACGCTGCATTCGGAAACCTCCAGCTTAATGGACAGATTTGTCAAAATGGTGCCGATGTTGGAAAGCGTGTTGGCAGAATAGTGCCGCCAACGACCTCATGCTGAGGCCTTTAATGAGATTTCTAAAACGTGATCACCCTCACTGCCTCGTGACTTCGGATTGATCGGGGCTTTGCGCTATGGCTTGTCTCACACCCCATGGAGGCTCTTATGCGTATCGCTCTTGCCACACTGATGTTGACCACCCTCGCAATGTCACCCGCACAGGCCGGCGGGCATGCGAAGGGTGTTGTCGAGCTTTTTACCAGCCAAGGCTGTTCGTCCTGCCCGCCTGCGGATGCCGCGCTTGGTTCGATCATTGATCGCGGCGGCTATATCACTTTGGCTTGGCATGTGGATTATTGGGATCAGCTGGGTTGGAAAGACACGTTTTCCTCGCCTGCTTCTACGGCACGGCAAGAGCGCTATGCCAACCGTATCGGCGGAGGCTCATACACGCCAGAATTTGTGGTGAACGGAACGCGTGGCTCATCCAGCAGCAGCATTGTGAGCAGCGGAGGCTTGCCTGTTTCGGTCAACGTCGCGGGCGGGCAGGCCCATATTGGCTCGGGCAGCGGCGAGGCCAATGTCTTTCTTGTCAGCTATACGGGTGCTGCGACGGTGCCCATCGGGCGGGGCGAAAATGCGGGCCGAAGCGTCATCTATCGCCACGTGGTCACGGGCCTGCGCAATATTGGCGCATGGCATGGTGAGGCAATCACTGTTGATGCAGGCGGCGGCAGTTGTGCGGTGATCGTGCAACGCCCGGGCCAAGGCGAGATTATTGGCGCGGCGCAGTGCTAAAGCTGGAGATGATAAAACTGACAGAATTCGCTTTGCACATAGTCGGCGAAGGCTGGGCCCTTCGCAAATCCGTGTTTGCGGTAGAGTTTTAAGGCTGGTTCAAAAGCCGGGCCGGAACCTGATTCCAGTGACAGGCGGTTGAGGCAGCGCCTTCTGGCTTGGGCGATCAAATGCAAAAGCATGGCCTCGCCATAGCCTTTGCCCAGCTGGTCCTCAGGCACGCGCATGGATTTCACCTCGCCCGTGCCATCCTTCAAGTCCTTTAACGCGCCCATGGACACCAGTGCCTCGCCCTGCCAGCCCGCAAAGAAGCTGATGTCGGGCTGCTGCAAGCCGCTCAAATCCAGCGCGAAGGAATGGCCGGGTGGCGAATTGGCGCGCATGGCTTCAAGATGGGTTTTCAACAATGCTTTGACGCGCGGGTCGGTGAAGTCGCCGGGTTTGATGTTCATGTGAACACTATGTCGCAATTGGCTTTCAGCTACAAGCGGGCCTCAGCTATAATCGGTCTATGATTGAGCAGAATCCCCTGATTGTTTTCACCCCCTCCGGTAAGCGTGGGCGCTTTGCCTTGGGAACCCCGGTTTTGCACGCGGCGCGGAGCCTTGGGGTTGATATTGACAGTGTGTGCGGTGGCCGCGCCATTTGCGGTCGTTGCCAGATCAATATTGGAGAGGGCGAATTTGCCAAGCATGGGATCATCTCCTCGGCCAGCCATGTCAATGGACGCACTGAAGTTGAAGCACGTTATGACCGCATCAGGGGGCTATCCGCTGATCGCCGCCTCTCGTGCCAGACAAAGATTGAAGGCGATCTGGTGGTCGATGTGCCGCCAGAATCTCAAGTGCACAAGCAGGTGGTGCGCAAAGAGGCTGATACACGCGTGATTGAACTTGATCCCGCGACACATCTCTATTTCATCGAGGTGGAAGAGCCGGATATGCACAAGCCGTCTTCGGATTTGGAGCGGGTTTATGCGGCGCTTAAATCGCAATGGGGCATTGAGAATCTGTCCACTGATTTACACGTGCTGGCCGAATTGCAGAAAGTTCTGCGCAAGGGCGAATGGAAAATTACCTGCGCGGTTTATTCGCGGGCACCGGGCGGTGGCAATAAACTTGCGGCCATTTGGCCTGGGTTCCATGACAAGTTGTTCGGTCTTGCCATTGACGTGGGCAGCACCACGCTTGCAGCCCATCTCACCAATCTCTCCACAGGCGAAGTGGCATCTTCAGCGGGCCTGATGAATCCGCAGATTCGCTTTGGTGAGGATCTGATGAGCCGTGTTAGCTATGTGATGATGAACCCGGGAGGCGAGGCGGAACTCACCTCCTCCATCCGCACCGCCCTGCAAGAACTGGCAGTAGCAGTGGCATCCCAAGCAGGCATTGCGCTTAGCGATATTCTTGAAGTGGTGCTGGTCGGCAATCCCGTGATGCATCACCTGTTCCTCGGCATTGACCCCACGGAACTTGGTGGAGCACCATTTGCGCTGGCCGATGGGCTGGCGCTTACGTTCCCGGCGCGCGAGATGGGCTTTGCTTTGAACGCTGGCGCCTGGGCCTACGTGTTGCCCTGCATCGCGGGCCATGTGGGGGCCGATGCTGCGGGCATGGCCTTGTCAGAAGCGCCGCATGAGTCCGATGAAATCATGCTCTGTGTGGATGTGGGCACCAACGCGGAAATTATTCTGGGATCGAAGAAGCGCCTGCTTGCCTGCTCCTCCCCCACTGGCCCAGCCTTCGAAGGTGCGCAGATTTCCTGTGGCCAACGTGCAGCGCCAGGCGCTATTGAACGCCTGCGCATCGACCCAGCCACATTGGAGCCGCGCTATAAAGTGATAGGCTGTGAGTTGTGGAGCGACGAGGCGGGCTTTGAAGAGGCGATTGCGGGCACAGGTGTCACCGGCATTTGTGGTTCTGGCATTATTGAAGCCGTTGCAGAAATGTATCTCGCTGGCGTCATCAATCAGGATGGCCTTATGGATGGAAGTTTTGTGGCACGTTCATCCCGCATTGAAGCCTACAAGCGCACGTTTAATTATATTATTCGTCAGCCCACGGAGGGTTCCAACCAGCCGTTTATCCGCATCACACAGAATGATGTGCGCGCCATTCAAATGGCCAAGGCTGCACTTTATGCAGGCGTGAGGTTGCTGATGGATAAGCTGGGCATCAATGAGCCCGCCAAGATCAGGCTTGCCGGGGCGTTTGGCTCGCATATCGACATGAAATACGCGATGATCCTTGGCCTCATTCCGGATTGTGATTTGGCCCGCGTGCAAAGCGCCGGAAACGCCGCTGGAACAGGGGCGCGCATCGCGTTGCTCAACAAAGCCGCTCGCGATGAGGTGGAGTCAGTTGTTCGCCGTATTGAGAAAATCGAAACGGCGGTAGAGCCACTGTTCCAACAGCATTTCGTGGAAGCCATGGCCATTCCGCATAAGACGGCGGATTTTATAAATTTGAAGAAGGTGCAAATGCTGCCGCCGATTAAGTCGATAGAGACGCTGGGTGACGACGGCGGGGCAAGACGCGTGAGGCGGAGGGGTTAGCATGGCAGATCATGAAGCATTGAAAGCCGGACGAACGGCAGTGATCACTGGCGCTGCCTCTGGCATCGGGCTTGCCGCCGCCAAGGAAATGGCAAAGCGCGGCATGGCCGTGGCGATGTTTGATCTTCACGGCGAAAAGCTGGAGGCTGCGGCTAAGGCGCTGGCGGCCAGCGGTGCAAAAGTGCTGGCCATTGGCGTGGATGTCAGTGATGAAGCCGCGATGCAAAAGGCTGCCGCCCACGTGGCGCAGGGCCTGCCACCCGTCACGCTGCTGATGAACAACGCTGGCTTGGGGCCGCCCTCTTCCACGTTGGAACCTTCCGCATCATGGGCGCACATCCTCGGCACCAATCTGATGGGGGTGATCCACGGCACGCAGGCATTTGCAAAAACCATGATTGCGCATGGCGAGCCTGCCCTGATCATCAACACCGGTTCCAAGCAGGGCATCACCACGCCGCCGGGCAACCCGGCCTATAATGTGTCCAAGGCTGGCGTGAAGGCTTTCACTGAGGCACTTGCACATGAACTACGCAACACTGCGGGCTGCAAGGTGGCGGCACATTTGCTCATCCCCGGCTGGGTGTTTACCGGGCTGACCGCAGCCAGCGGCGCCCCGAAACCTGCCGGCGCGTGGACGCCCGAACAGTTGATTGACTTCATGTTGGCGGCACTCGCACGCGGGGATTTCTATATCCTGTGTCCGGATAATGATGTGACGCGCGCGCTGGATGAAAAGCGCATCGCCTGGGCCACTGGTGACATCATCGAAAACCGCCCCGCGCTGTCGCGGTGGCATCCGGATTACGCGGAGAAGTTCAAGGCCTTGGTGGAGACGGGTAAGGCAGAGGGGTCAATAAATGCAGGTAAATGACAGCATTTTCACCGCCGAATATGCGGTAATTGAATTCACCACTTCAGAACTTTTGCAGCTTAGCAGAAATGAGCAAGAATTTGTTCTGTCAGCTTCATTAATTCTCAATGACGTACGCTTCCACTGGGCAATTATTGGTCGAACCAAGGAAGATTCTGAGGATCAAACGCTTAAGACAATGCAAATGGTCCGCGCCTTATGGGCGCTACGAAAACTCGCCTCTGTAATTGTTGAAGCAAATACAATTCTTGGACAATATATTGGAAAAATCACTCAACTAAGAGAACTTGTCGATGGTGGAGCACGTGTCCTAGCGGTAAACTCTGCATCAAAAAACTACCTCGTGGTAGCTGAAAATCTCCGAAATAGAACAGCGTTTCACTATGGACCTAAAGAACTAGTAGACCACCTAGCAAACTTTAAGAATGAAACCATCCATAGAATTTACCCTCACAAACAGCATGGCAATAGCATTTCTGCTGTTTGCGAACAGATTCTTACTGGCCCAACTATTTTAAATGCATTTGAAGGGGCATCACTAAATGGTTTTCAAGACTGGTGCCTCAAAAACTCAAATTCGATCGTTACATTCTGCAATACGGCTTTGGGGGAAATCATCGCTCGCCATTTTCCGGACAAGAGTTATTCGACTGTAGATATAGAAATGGGAGAAGAAGCCTCAGATATATCACATCGTTGGCCACTATTTATGATCACCTAAATTCGACAACGGTCGATAACGGAATTACGGTGACAGTGCATTCAATTGCACACACCAACTGGTGACCAGCTAGATTCCCGCTTTCGCGAGAATGACGGGTAGCGAGTTTGTGCTCGTTCGCATTTCGCTGGAAATGTGATGGCCTCTCTCTCCGCTTTGGGGAGAGAAAGGCCAATGTCACTCAGGGCACAAACACAATCTTCCCGCCCACCTGACCAGCGGCGAGCAGTTTGTGGCCTTCGCCAACCTGCGAGAGCTTCAAGGTTTTGGCGATGGGAATGTTCAGCAGGCCCTTACCCGCTGCGTCGGCGATTTGCTTCAGCATGGCAGTGTCGTCCTTGGCCCAGAAATTCTGGAGATCAACGCGCTTGTCAGCATTGGCCCCTTCCGGCACTTGTACTGCGGTGATGACTTTGCCGCCGTCGCGCACCAGCGTGGCCGCGTGCAGCACAACGTCGCCACCCACGGTGTCCACCGCGCCTGCGAAGCTTGCTTTGGCGGTGGCAGCGTCAGCGGCGATCACTTCGACACCAAGGCTGGCGGCTTCGGCTTTGCGTGAGGCGCGCACCACGGCGACAGGAACGGCGCCAATCTCTTTCAGATATTGAATAGCGGCGCGGCCCACAGCGCCAAGAGCGCCAGTGACCAAGACGCGGTCGCCCTTTTTGGGGGCGACGAGATCAACTGCCTGACGGCCCGTCAAGCCGGCAAGTGGCAAGGTGGCTCCAGCCGTGAAGCTCACACTATCCGCCAGCTTGGCAAGCTGGCCCGGCGTTGCCACAACATATTCCTGATTGGATCCGTTGCCACTGATCGGCAATTTGCCGATGACACGGTCCCCCGCTTTGAAACCTGTCACACCCGCGCCAACGGCCTCAACCGTGCCGGCCAGATCGAGGCCCATGGTGAATGGGAAGGTCAAAGGGATCATCTGCGCGAGGAACCCTTGGCGCACGTAGCTTTCGACGGGATTGAGGCTGGAGGCCTCGACCTTGACCAGCACTTCGCCAGCGCCTGCCGTGGGCTTGGCCACTTCGTCATATTTGATTGTATCGGTATCGCCGTAACCATGGACGCGTGCAGCTTTCATCACTCTCTCCTTATTTGTAATATTGAAAGTTACATATAATG
>Ga0209069_10001151_pt1 | contig 13216 bp, 12 predicted proteins | sample Str013_2_FD_187202 | JGI IMG/M metagenome (GOLD analysis project Ga0209069, IMG submission 187202) | Freshwater sediment microbial communities in response to fracking from Pennsylvania, USA - Straight Creek_MetaG_SC_2013 (SPAdes) (version 2) | ecosystem: Environmental > Aquatic > Freshwater >...
GCCATCAATGACATAGGTGTTATAAGCGTTGTCGGCTTCCAACTCATCTTTGGTGAGCGGATGATCCAATTTTCCCTTGCCGCCCACGATGCCATAAATCACGGTCGGATCAGATTGCAGGCGCATGTGTTGTTTCAAGCGGTTGAGAAACACTGCCGCCACTTGCGGTCGCTCTTCAGCCAACCCTGTTTCTTTTTCCACGATCGAGGCCAAGGCAACCAGTTCTTCTTTTGATTTCACGATGCCATCGGGCGCCAACCTCGCTGCCGCACCATCCAGCAACTTGGTTTGCGCTGCGGCCATGTCAGCCAATAATTTGTCGCGCGGATAGCCTCTTGTGACGAGATAGGTTTCCGGCAATAGGCTGCCCTCAGCTGGTACGGCGTTTATGCCACCGTCCAGCATCTCCTGTTCGTTCAGGCGGTTCACCACCATTTGGCTGGTCCAGCCCTCAGGTATAGTGACTTTGTATTTGATGAAGTCTCCACGTCCCAAAGCACCCAGAACGTCAGCGAGACTGGCATTGGCCGCAAATTCATATTCACCAGGCTTAAGTCGGGCGTGGCGATATTGCTCTTCAAACAGGGCAGTGGCAGAGAACAATTTGGTGCCGGAAATCACGCCTTGCTGTTGCAGGAAAGTGGCAATGCCAGCGCGGTCTGATGTTCTGGGGATTTGCACAATCTTCTTTTCGGTGAGCGGGCCCGGTGCCGTGAGGCTGAAGCCCACCCAGGCCAAAGCCCCGGCAGCCAAGAGGGCCAAAACCAGAAGCAGCGCCAGGGTGCGCCCGACGACCCGCAAGAATGTTCCTTTGCTGCGTATATTGCGCGATGGTTGTGATACGCGGGTTATTGGCTCTTGATCACTCACTGGCTTACTCGAGCCTCCTCACCATCAGTTCAAATCAGGCATACCGCCGCATAATCAGGCTGGCGTTGGTACCACCAAAACCAAATGAATTGGACAGAACTGTGTTGATGGCTTTTTTCTTTGCCACCTTGGGCACAAGATCGATGGAGGTTTGCATTGAAGGGTTTTCAAGGTTCAACGTGGGCGGGCAAATATTGTCGCGCATGGCCAGAACTGAGAAAATGGCCTCAACCGCACCAGCTGCACCCAGCAAATGGCCGATTGCTGATTTTGTTGAAGACATTGAAAGTTTTGACGCGGCGTTGCCCAACAAGCGTTCGACGGCTTTAAGCTCAATCTCATCCCCCAAAGGCGTGGATGTGCCATGGGCGTTCACGTAGTCAATATCCGTGGCATCCATGCCAGCACGGCGCAGGGCAGCTTGCATGCAGCGATAAGCACCGTCACCGTCTTCACTTGGCGCGGTGACGTGATAAGCATCGCCTGACATACCGTAACCCACAAGTTCAGCATAAATGCGTGCACCACGCGCCTTGGCGTGTTCCAGGCTTTCAAGCACCACAATGCCCGCACCTTCACCCATCACAAAGCCATCGCGGTCTTTGTCATAAGGGCGTGAAGCGGCTTTGGGGTTGTCATTGAAGTTGTGAGACAAGGCTTTGCAAGCCACAAAGCCCGCAATGCCCAAGCGGCTAATGCAGCTTTCCGAACCGCCCGCCACCATCACATCGGCATCGTCCATCATGATGATGCGTGCGGCATCACCAATGGCGTGAGAGCCAGTCGAACAGGCCGTGACCACCGCGCTGTTTGGCCCCTTAAGGCCGAAGTTGATCGAGATCAGGCCAGAGGCAAGATTGATCAGCGAGCCGGGAATAAAGAAAGGCGAAATGCGGCGTGGGCCTTTTTCGTGCATCAACAAGGTTGTGTCATAAATCGAAGGCAGGCCACCGATGCCTGAGCCAACCATCACGCCGGAACGATAGGCTTGATCTTGAGATTTGATTTCAAGATTGGCATCTTTCATCGCCTGCTTGGCGGCAATCAAAGCGAATTGGATAAAGTCATCAAAACGGCGCTGGTCTTTGGCATCAACCCATTGGTCTACATTCAATGTGCCATTGCTGCCATCACCGCGTTTGACTTCAAAGGCGATTTTGGTTGCAAGATCTGAGACATCAAATTTGGTAATCTGGCCAGCGCCCGATTCACCTGCCAGAATGTTTTTCCAAGTTGATTCTACATCCGCACCCAGCGGAGAAACCATGCCTAGACCGGTAATGACAACACGTTTCATATCTTTGCAACCTCTGCTTTGGCGCTTGGGGCTCTTGTGGATTGACCTATATCACACGCAAAAACGCGGGGCAGCAGGTTTCCCTGTCCCCGCGCTGAATTCTGCAAGTTAAGGCCTTAAGCCTTCTTGTTCTTTTCGATGAACTTCACAGCATCACCCACGGTTTGGATGTGCTCAGCAGCATCGTCCGGGATTTCAATGCCGAATTCTTCTTCAAAAGCCATCACGAGTTCAACCGTGTCCAAGCTGTCAGCGCCCAGATCATCGATGAAGCTGGCTTCTTGCTTCACCTTGTCGGCATCAACGCCGAGGTGCTTTACAACGATTGTTTTTACGCGGTCAGCGATATCGCTCATGTTCTTATCCCTGTTAAAAGTCACGAAAGCTGGCTGGGCGATGGCTGAGTGCCGCCCGCTTCTGGCCTGCTATGGGGGGCTTACTAGCACATATTTACAACGGGGCAACAGTGGGAAAATGGCAGGGGGTTATTTCTCGAAATAGTCCACACCCGGCAAGTTTTTGAAATGAGCATCGCAAGTAAACAGGGTTGCCTCGTGCAATTGCGCCGTTGCATAAATAACAGCGTCAGTCGCATGAAGTTTATATTTGGCAGACAACACAGCCGCCTCGACAGCAATTGCGAGATTCATATCTGCGGTGATGCAATCAGTTAGCAGGCTGCGTACCGCTTTCGCATCTTCCTCAGCCAACACGCGGTTACACCATTTGGTCAGTTCAAAATGAACCATCGTTGGAACCAGACAGGAGTTGAGCGGCAAAATTGCTTTTTGGGCCACCGCCAAAAGGCTCCCTTCGGCAATAAGTTCTATCCAAAGAGATGTATCAACAACACGCATCAATAGCGATCATAATGATCACGGTAGTTCGATGTATCTGCGCCCTTCGCTATCCCGATAATGTCTTCTAATTTAGGAACAGGAACAAGCTCAACGCCTTTGCCCCGCGGAATGAAAGCGAATCTCTGGCCTGGCTTCCAGCCTTGCTGCTCCCGCACTTCTTTCGGAATAGAGATTTGAAACTTGCTTGATAAGGTCACAGCATTCATGTTCTTACGATTCCTGATCGATCAGAAATCGTAAGATAACACAGATTGAGCCCCGTATCAAATCATCGCCATGCCGCCATTGACATGCAAAGTTTGGCCGGTGACGTAGCCTGCCTCTTCTGATGCGAGGTAGACAACCGCGGCGGCGATGTCCGCTGGCCCACCCATGCGACCTGCGGGAATGCGGCTGAGGATGCCTTCTTTTTGCTTGTCGTTCAGCACGTCTGTCATCGGTGTGGCGATAAAGCCAGGGGCCACGCAGTTTACCGTCACATTGCGTGAGCCCAGTTCCTGGGCCAATGATTTCGTCATGCCAATGAGGCCCGCTTTTGAGGCCACGTAATTCACTTGGCCGGGATTGCCCGTCACGCCCACGATGGACGTAATGTTGATGATGCGGCCCCAGCGCTTTTTCATCATGCCGCGCATGGCCGCACGGCTGAGGCGGAAGTTAGAGGTGAGGTTGACGTCGATCACACTCTGCCAATCATCGTCCTTCATGCGCATGGCAAGGCCGTCTTTGGTGATACCGGCATTATTGATCAAGATGTCGAGCCCGCCCATGGCGGCCTCTGCGGCGGGGATCAGCTTTTCGACTTCTTCAGGTTTGGACAGATTGCATGGCAAAATGTGAACGCGCTCGCCCACCTCAACTTTCACTTTTTCCAGTGCCTCAACGCGTGTGCCGGAGATGGCGATGGTGGCACCTGCATCATGCAGCGCCTTGGCGATGGCAGCGCCAATGCCGCCCGATGCGCCCGTGAGGAGTGCGAATTTTCCGGTGAGTGAGAACATGATGCGTCGGTTCCTTTTGAAATGAAAACCCGTCACCCCTGCGAAGGCAGAGGCCCAGCTCCTTGGCCACGGTCGCGTGATAAGCAGCTGGATCCCCACCTTCGTGGGGATGACGACTAAGACTTGGCTCTAGCTTGATTTCAGACTTGCGGCCAGAGCTGCTATTTCTTCTGGCGTTGCGGCGTTGATGGCGGTGGCCTCGGGTGCATTCTTTTTAGCGAGTCCTGTCAATACTTTGCCAGCACCTGCTTCAACAAATACATTAACCCCGTTGGCTGCCATATAGGCCACACATTCACGCCAGCGCACCGTGCCGGTGACTTGTGACACCAGGGCCTGCCTGATGGCGCGTGGATCAGTGAGTGGTGACGCCAGAACATTGGCAATCACCGGCACCACCGGCGCATGCATGGCAACCTTGCCCAAGGCTTCGGCCATGGCGTCAGCGGCTAGTTGCATGAGCGCGCAATGGAAGGGGGCAGATACTGGCAAAAGAATGGCGCGCTTGGCCCCTTTGGCCTTGGCGATTTCACAAGCCCGGTCAACCGCCGCTTTGGTGCCAGACACCACCACCTGACCATCAGAATTGTCATTTGCCGCTTGGCAGACTTCACCTTGAGCGGCCTCTGCAGCCACTGCTGAAACAGTGGCAAAATCCAGCGCCAAGATAGCTGCCATGGCACCCTGCCCCACAGGCACGGCCGCCTGCATGGCCTTGCCCCTGATCTTCAACAGGCGGGCTGTATCGGCCAGCGAGAAAGTGCCTGCGGCAGCCAGCGCTGAATATTCACCCAGCGAATGGCCAGCCACGAACTTTGCATGTTTGGCAAGCGTCACGCCATGTTCAGCCTCCAACACGCGCATGACAGCGACGGAAACTGCCATCAGTGCAGGTTGGGTATTTTCTGTGAGAGTAAGATCAGCCTCCGGCCCCTCCCAGATAATCTTGGAAAGGTGCTGGCCCAAGGCGGCATCCACCTCATCAAACACCGCGCGCGCAACAGGGAATGCATCTGCCAATGCCTTGCCCATGCCAATCTGCTGGCTGCCCTGCCCCGGAAATACAAATGCTGTTGCCATGGAGACTCCCTCTTCAATTGAAACCGTAGCACCATAAACGCCTTGGCCGAGTCAAGTGCGTTGCAACGACGTCTATCTCATTTACCCCGCGTTAAGCATGCCACAATTAGATAGGTGCAGTTCCACCGGAAGGCGCAAATGCGCAATTTCAAACTCGTTTGGGTAGGTCTGTTCGCTGCCGCTCTGGTGGGCGGCGCGCTGTTGCAATGGCGGTGGCAACGGGACATGGATGTCGCAAAGAACCACTATTTTTCGGAACACCATTCGGAAACCGTGCGTCATGCGGCGCAGATCGATTTCGCCTTGGGCAGCATTTATCAAAATCTACGCACGCTAGCCAGCATGCCTTCGGTGCGCGAAGTTGACAGACACGCCCGCAATTTTGGCCCAGAGGCCAACGCCGTATTCCAGTTGATCTATAACAATCTCGCCGAAAGCGTCGGGGTTTCCGAAGTCTATGTATTGCCGATCGATTTCGACCCGGAAAAGATTGACCCAGTTACCTTCAAGACCGAAGAGCCCATCATCGCGTTTGACCAGTTGATCGCCAACGCTGGCAGTGGAGTTTCACGCATCGTGCGCCAAACGCATCCGGTTGATACCAGCGATCCTGGCTATACTGGGCCAAAGGAAATTGAGGCATTTGAGTACAAGCAGTTGGTTGAGCACGCACAGTGGCTGAAACAACACTATCCAACCGTCTCTGACTTTGAGGGATTGAAAGTTCCGTTCATTAGCGGCTCGGAGGTAATCACTTGCGATAACACGCAATTCATAAAAACCAGTGTCGACAAAGATCGGTCCGGTCTCATTTTCTCCGTGCCCTTTTACGGATTGAGGGGCGAAATCAAGGGCATGATTTCAGGAATCATTCTCACCAGCGCAATGCGTGATCTGCTGAAAGTTCCCAATCTCGCCCTGATCAACACCAGCAACAACTATGCCGTTCTTGGTGACGAAGCCTCAGGTTTTACAGAATCTACTGATGCAATTCGAAATGCTCAGCCCGACCCGCAGCTGGCTTATTCCGAAGCTGTCACATTGGGGATCGCTGACTCGCGCAGTCAATGGCAGGTTTGGGCAGGCAAATCCGCACAAGATTTCAAAAGCAGCTCTGATGTCGCCAGTGCCAACAACATACGGCAAACAAGCTTGCTCGCATTGATCCTAGTCGCTCTAGCGGCATCAGCAGCGCTTCTTGCCACGCAGAGAAACTTAAGCACAGCGGAATATTCAGCTACACAATTGCAAATGCTCAACAATGACATTTCAAATTTGAACGGAGAGCTTGCAACAAAACTGAAGCAGCTTTCTGAAGCGCAAGACGCGATTGTTAAAAACGGGAGGATGGCGCAGCTGGGTCAATTGGTGGCAACTGTGGCACATGAAATCCGCAATCCACTGGGCAGCATTCGCACCACCAGCTTTGCGCTCAAGCGTCGATTGATGAACGAGAAAATTGATCTTTCCGCCCAGATCATGCGAATAGAGACAAGTGTTCGTCGCTGCGACCGCATCATAAGCCAGCTGCTTGATTTTTCACGCATGCAAGAGGCGCAGCTTGAAAAGCTCGACATTTGCCAGTGGTTACAAAGTGTGATCGAGGAAGAAATCGTGCACTGGCCTGAAGCCGTTTCGATTGAACTGCATTTGCCAGAAGGTGGCCTGGTTGCACAGTTTGATCCTGAACGACTTAGGCGCTGCGTCGTCAATATGGTTACGAATGCGTCTGAAGCATTGGTCAACAACAAGGTGCCGACACCAAACCCCAAAGTTTCAATTACCGCGGCCAAGACACCCCGTGGTTACGAGATAATATTCTTGGACAATGGCCCAGGCATTCCTCCCGATATCGTCACCAAAATTGGCGAGCCTCTGTTTACGACAAAAAACTTCGGAACCGGCCTTGGCATTGCGGCCACGCGCAAAGTGGCGGAGCTTCATGGCGGGGGCTTGGATATTTCATCCGAGTTGGGCAAAGGCGCCCGATTTGCCGTGTGGATCGCCAACCAAGAATCCGTTTCTATCGCCGCTTGAACACGGTCACCGTTTCCAAATGGGGCGAATATTTGAACTGATCCACTGGCGTGGCACTTTCCAGCTTGAAGCCTGCCTGACATAAAACTTTGGCATCGCGTGCCAGGCTTTGTGGATCACAGGAAACATAAATCACCTGCTTTAGTTTGGATGTGGCGATTGAAACACATTGCGCTTCGGCCCCTGCCCTTGGCGGATCAAGCACGACGGCATCAAACTCATTCAGTTCCATCGGGGTAACCGGGTTGCGAAACAAGTCGCGCACTTCAGTGGTGATGGGCTTTAGCCCTTGGGTGTTGCGCAATGCCAATTGCATGGCGGCAATGGCGGGCTTGTCGCTGTCCACCGCATGCACGGTATGGCGCTCTGCCAGGCGGAAAGTGAATGGCCCTATGCCACAGAAAAGATCAAGCACACGCTGGCTCTTTTTAAGATTGGCGTGAATGAGCTCGGCCAAAACCTCCTCACCTTTTTGTGTGGCTTGCAGAAAGCCCCCCATAGGAACGCCCACCATGGCTTTGCCCAGCATTAAATTGGGCGGCGCGAATTGCCCGCGCGTCTCACCATTTACCGCAATACGGGTGATGTTGTTGGCGCGCATCAATAGCTCAAATTGCGCCACCGCCTGCTCGGCCAATTTGCGTTTGGCTTTGATGGCTATATCCAAACCATTGTCAGCGGCCGTAACCCAAACATCACAGTCACCGAAGAAAGCGCCAAATTTGGCAGCCAATTCAGGCGCAGCCTGCAACTGCGGCACGAGAATGGGGCAGCGATCGATCGGCACCAGGTTGTGACTGCCCTCTGCCATAAAGCCAGCACGCCAACGGCCAGCGACATCGCGCACATGCAAAGCCACGCGCCTGCGCCCCAGTCCGTGAGCATCAATTATCTCACCGAATTTGGTTTGCAAGCCACGCGCGGCCAAGGCTGATGAGAGCAGTGAGGCTTTCCAGGCACGGTAAGGCTCATCGCGCCAATGTTGCAATTTGCAGCCGCCGCAGGAGTCAAAAACCGGGCAGAAAGCGGCGATTCGATCAGCCGAAGGTTTTAAAACCTGTCCTTTGGCATCAACCACTTCACCGGGCAAAGCGCGTGCATAGGCCTTGCCCGCTGCCAAACCGTCACCCTTTTCGCCAACACGCTCAATAATCAATTCAGACATATTTGATTCAGACATGCGGATAGTAGACCACAATAGCCTTGCCCGCCGTGAGTGAAATTTGCACCGGGCCTGTCACCACATTGGCCAAGGTCTGCGCCGTGCCCAATTTGATATTGGAATTGGTGAGCGGCCATTTCACGCCGGAAATATTCAGGCCAATCAGATTGGTCATTGGCATCACTGACAGTCTTTCGCCCATTTTCGCGTCCGCAAAATGCAAATCATCGGCTAGGCCATAAGCCTCTTCGCTTCCTGAAGTCATCATCACTTCAACGCCGCGTTCAGCCAATGTCACTAAGAAGCCCGCATGAGCCAACACATGATCAAGCTGCCCGCCCATGCCACCAACCAGGATCAACGAAGTTGCGCCACGGCGAAAGGCTTCAGAAATCGCCAACTCGCCATCGCTGGCACCTTTTTCAACTGGGTGGGTTTGGCGGGGCACATTGTGCCATTTTTCCGCCAGCGCCTTGGGCGTGGAATCGAAATCGCCCACCCAAAGCTCAGGTGCCAGTTGCAAAGCGGTGGCGTGGACCATGCCTCCATCTGCAGCAATCACCTGCGCGCCAGCAACTTGGCGTATGAGACGCTGCGTTGGCACAATGGGCCCACTGAGCAAGATGACATATTTCGACATGGCGCCTCTCTAACAGAAGGCGTCGGAATCGCCAATGATTGCGGCCCATTGAGGGCTGGCATGCAAAATCCGGTGCGAAGTGCCATTTGACCCTGACCTACAACTCCGATTTACTGCCCCAAAACAGAATCTGAGGCACAGACATGCAATTCAATGGGCCTGAAGGCCAAGAAGACATGCCCTATCTCTTGACGCCGGGGCCGCTGACCACATCGCGTGGCGTAAAACTGGCCATGCTGGCCGATTGGGGCAGCCGGGATGTTGAGTTCCGCAAAGTGGTTTCAGACATCCGTAAAGAATTGCTGCGCATCGCTGGCTGTGATGACAGCTATGAATGCGTGATCATGCAAGGCTCTGGCACCTTCGCCATTGAAGCAGCACTGGGCAGCCTCACCCCGCGCAAGAAGAAAAAGTCCTTGGTCGTCGCCAATGGCGCTTATGGCGAACGCGCCGCCAAGATCCTGGAAACGCTGGGCCGGCCTTTTGAACGGGTGAGCAAGACAGACACCACACAATTGCAGCCCGCCCATTTCACGCGGCTGCTCGATGAAGATGCCACGCTGACCCATGTGTGGCTCATTCATTGCGAAACCACTTCTGGCATCGTGAACCCGTTGGCTGATCTGGCGCGTGAAGTGAAACAGCGCGGGCGCCTGTTCATGGTCGATGCGATGTCCAGCTTTGGTGCCTTGGAAATCAACATGGTGCGCGATGGCATTGATGTTCTGGTATCTTCTTCCAACAAATGCATCGAAGGCGTGCCTGGGTTTTCATATGTGTTGCTCAAGCGCGAGTTGCTGGTGGCATCGGAAGGCAACTCCCACTCCGTGGTTCTCGACTTGTTTGAACAGTGGAAAGCGCTAGAGGCCAGCGGGCAATTTCGATTCACGCCGCCCACCCATGCGCTGGTGGCCTTTCATCAGGCGTTGCGCGAGTTGGAAGAGGAAGGTGGCCAACCACTTCGGTTGAAGCGATATCAACGCAATGCCGATGTGTTGGTTTTGGGGCTCAAGAAACTCGGCATTGTGCCACTGCTTTCAGACAATGAGGCAGGGCCCATCATTCAGACATTCCTCACGCCGCGTGATCCCAATTTCAAATTCGAGGATTTCTATGAGCGCCTGCGCAAGCGCGGCTACGCCATTTATCCCGGAAAACTGACTCAGCGTGATTCATTCCGCGTTGGCAACATTGGTCAGTTGAATGAGGAAGTGATGGAGCGTGTGGTGAAAGCCATTCACGATGTGCTCAACGAAATGAATGTCAGAGATATGATGCCGAGGGATTTGTGAAAACTGTTTCAGTCAATGGCCGCGATTATGACTGGCCAAAGCGTCCGCTTGTGGTGATTTGTTGTGATGGCAGCGAGCCTGAATATATGGAAGTGGCCATGCAGGCTGGGCTGATGCCCAACTTGAAACGCATGATCGCCAAGGGTGAAGACCTGCGTGCACTGTCTGCCATGCCCAGCTTCACCAACCCCAATAACATGTCAATAGCCACGGGTGCGCTGCCTGCGGTGCACGGCATTGGCGGCAATTATCTCATTGATCCAGCCACTGGCATGGAGACAATGATGAACGACCCCAAGTGGCTGATGGCTGGAACAATCTTCGCCGCGTTTCAAAAGGCGGGCGCAAAAGTTTGTGTCGTTACGGCCAAAGACAAGTTGCGCCTCTTGCTGGGCAAAGGCCTGAAGTTTGATGGCAGAGCCATTTGTTTTTCGTCCGAGAAAGCCGACAAGGCCACAAAGCAAGAAAACGGCATTGATGATGTTCTGAACTTTGTGGGCAAGGCCCTTCCAGAAGTCTATTCGGCTGACTTATCCGAATTTGTTTTTGCAGCTGGTGCCAAGTTGCTGGCACGCGACAAACCAGACTTGATGTATCTTTCAACCACCGACTACGTGCAGCACAAATTTGCCCCGGGCTCAGCCGGGGCCAATTCATTCTATCAGATGATGGATGGATATATCGGCGCGCTGGACGCTTTGGGCTGCACGCTCATCATCGTGGCTGACCATGGCATGAAAGACAAGCACTTGGCCGATGGTTCGCCCGATGTGCTTTATCTGCAAGATGTTTTGGACACAAAATTCAGTGCTGGCAAAACGCGGGTGATTTTGCCAATCACTGACCCCTATGTGGTGCATCATGGCGCGCTGGGTTCATTCGCGCAGATCTATCTGAACGGCACAAAGGTTGAAGAGGCGGCGGCGTTTATCAAGGCCCAAGACGGCATTGATCTGGTGCTTTCACGGGCCGAAGCAGTGAAGCAATTTGGGCTCTATGCAGAGCGGTGTGGTGATTTGATCGTTATCTCCGGCGGACCAAAGCACTCCAAGGTGATTGGCACTTCCATGGCCAAACATGATCTCAGCGGGCTGGATGCGCCGTTGCGTTCGCATGGCGGGTTATCCGAACAGGTGGTGCCTTTCATCGCCAATGTGAAATTGAATAACTTGCCGCAAGAGCTGCACAATTGGGATGCGTTTTTTGTTGGCTGCAATTGTGTGGAGGCACCATGACGCGCGCCATTATTCATGAGGCTATGCGCATTGGCGGCAAGAAGGTTTTTGCAGAGAAGACTTTCGAAGTGCGTTATCCCTACACCAATGAAGTGATCGGCACTGTGCCAGCGGGCCGGGCTGAACATGCGGCGCAAGCTTTCAAAATTGCCGCCACGTTCAAACCAAAATTGACCCGCTATGAACGGCAACAAATCTTGTTCCGCACTGCTGAACTGATCAAGAAATATGCCAAAGATTTGGCGCAGCTGATCACTTTGGAACTTGGGCTTTCACTCAAAGACTCGGCCTATGAATGTGGCCGTGCCTATGATGTGTTTTCACTGGCGGGCCAACTTGCGATTCTGGATGACGGGCAAATATTTTCATGTGACCTGACCCCGCAAGGTAAGGCCCGCAAGATTTTCACCAAGCGTGAGCCTGTCGGCGTGATCAGCGCCATTACCCCGTTCAATCACCCACTCAATATGGTCTCGCATAAAATTGCGCCCGCCATTGCCACCAACAATTGCGTGGTGTGCAAGCCAACGGATTTGACCCCACTTACCGCCATAAAGCTGGCAGACATTCTCTATGAAGCGGGCCTGCCGCCAGAAATGTTTCAGGTGGTGACAGGCCTGCCCGCCGATATTGGCGATGAGATGGTTTTGAACCCCAATATCAATGTCATCACTTTCACAGGCGGCGTGCGGGTTGGAAAAATTATCGCAGGCAAAGCGGGTTATACCCGCGCCGCCTTGGAGCTGGGCGGCAATGATCCGCTGATTGTTTTGGATGACCTTTCCGATTCTGATCTCGACAAAGCCGCCGAACTGGCGGTGGCTGGTGCCACCAAAAATTCTGGCCAACGCTGCACGGCGGTGAAACGGATTTTGGTGCAGCCGCGCGTGGCTGATGCCTTTGTTGAAAAGGTTCTGGCCTTGGCCAAGAAAGTCAAGTTCGGCGATCCGGAAAATCCGGATACCGATCTGGGCTGTGTGGTGAATGCCCGCACTGCTGAGATGTTTGAAAACCGCGTGCTTGCCGCTGCCAATGATGGCGCGAAAATTCTCTACCACCCGGAACGCAAGGGGGCGGTGCTTCCACCCATCACATTAGATTTTGTGAATCCTAAATCTGAGTTGGTGTTTGAGGAAACTTTCGGCCCGGTAATCCCTATCATCCGCGCGCCTGCAGATGATGAGGCTTTGATCGCGCTGTCAAATTCCACTGCCTTTGGGCTTTCATCAGGCGTGTGCACCAACAACCTGCAGCGCATCACCAAATACATTGAAGGCCTGAATGTCGGCACGGTCAATATCTGGGAAGTGCCAGGATACCGCATCGAAATGTCGCCTTTCGGCGGCATTAAAGACAGCGGCAACGGCGTGAAAGAAGGCGTTGCTGAGGCCATGAAATTTTATACCAACGTCAAAACTTGGTCGCTGCCTTGGCCGTGATGACAAGCCATGGAAAACCTTAACCCTTCAACCTTGGTTATCGCCAATTTGCTTGGCGGTGTGGCGCTGCTGTTGTGGGGTGTGCGCATGGTGCGCACCGGCATTTTGCGCGTCTGGGAAGAACAGCTCAGATATTTCATCCAATACCGGCTCTCCAATCGTTTTACCGCGTTAAGTGCAGGGTTCTTGGCAACACTGGTTCTCGGCAGCGGTACTGCAACTGCTTTGATCGTCACCAATATAGCCGTGGGCAGCACGTTACCGGAATCACTTGGCATTGCCGTTCTTCTTGGCGCTGATGCA
>Ga0209069_10001152_pt1 | contig 13209 bp, 9 predicted proteins | sample Str013_2_FD_187202 | JGI IMG/M metagenome (GOLD analysis project Ga0209069, IMG submission 187202) | Freshwater sediment microbial communities in response to fracking from Pennsylvania, USA - Straight Creek_MetaG_SC_2013 (SPAdes) (version 2) | ecosystem: Environmental > Aquatic > Freshwater >...
CTTCCCGACGCCGTCTTCCGCGGCTACGAAGGCGACGACCAGCTGCTCGGGATGCCGCGTGCCGACGACGACGCCCCGTTCGAACTCCTCCGCCAGGAGATCGCACGGCTCGAACCGCAGAAGGTCTATCTGCCGCTCGGGGTCGGTGGTCACGTCGATCACCAGTTGTGTCGCGAGGTCGGGGTCCGACTCCTCCAGGAGGGTCGGCGCTGGGTGATGCCCGGTCCGGAATACGCGGGCATCGTGACCTTCTACGAGGACTTCCCGTACGCCTGGTGGAACGACTTCCGGAGCATCGACGACCTGCCCGGGTCGCCGCTCGCCGCGCTCCCACCGGATGTCAGCGTGACCGCCGAGTACGCCGACGTCACCGACCAGCTCGAGCGCAAGATCATGGGCATCAACCTGTACGACAGCCAGATGGAGCGGCTGTTCGACGGCACGCGCCAGATGGCCGACGCGGTCCGGGCGTACGGCCGGGCGATGGCAGAGCTCGGTGATGTGGATGGCCACGCCGAGCGGTACTGGGCGTCCGGTCGCGTCTGACCGCGCAGCCGGCGCCGACCGACCGGTCTAGCCCGCCCCAGCCGCGGCGATGACCTCCGCGATCACCCCGGGGAGCTGATCCTCGAGCCCGAGCCACAGCGGCAGGCGCACCAGGCGGTCGCTGCTGTCAACGGTGATCGACATGTCGCCGACGGACCGCCCCGCGGATCGCCCGAACGGCGACGAGTGGAGCGGGATGTAGTGGAACACCGACTGGATCCCGTTCCCCTTGAGCCGCTCGATGAAGGCCGTCCGGCGTTCGAGATCGGCCAGCAGGACGTAGTACATGTGAGCGTTGTGCGAGCGATCCCCGGGGACGGTCGGTCGGCGGAGATCTCCCGACCGCTCTGACTCCGCGAGCGCCTCATGGTACTGCCCCCAGATGGCCATGCGGCGCGCCGTGATCGCGTCTGCCTCCTCCATCTGCGCCCACAGGAACGCCGCGATGATCTCGCCGGGCAGGTACGACGAGCCGAGATCCACCCAGGTGTACTTGTCGACCTGGCCGCGGAAGAACTGGCTCCGGTTCGTCCCCTTCTCCCAGACGACCTCGGCGCGGTCGACATAGCGTGGGTCGTTGACCAGCAGGGCGCCGCCCTCGCCCGAGATGATGTTCTTCGTCTCGTGGAACGACAGGGCGGCCATGTGACCGATGCCGCCGAGGGGTCGGTCGTGATAGTCGGCGAGGAGGCCCTGCGCCGCGTCCTCGATGACGACCAGGTCGTGCCGGCCGGCGATGTCCATGATCGCGTCCATGTCGCAGCCGACGCCCGCGTAGTGGACCGGCACGATCGCCTTCGTCCGCGGCGTGATCGCCGGTTCGATCCTGGACGGGTCGATGTTCAGGGTGTCTGGCAGGACGTCGACGAAGACCGGGGTCGCGCCACGGAGGACGAACGCGTTCGCCGTCGACACGAAGGTGAACGACGGCATGATCACTTCGTCGCCGGGTCCGACGCCGCTCAGGATGGCCGCCATCTCGAGGGCGGCCGTGCAGGAGTGCGTGAGCAGCGCCCTCTGGCTGCCGATCCGACCCTCCAGCCAGGCGCAGCACTTCTTGGAGAACTCGCCGTTGCCGGCCAGGTGGCCGTTGGCGTGGGCCTGTGCGATGTACGACAGCTCGCGACCGGTCATGTACGGCTTGTTGAACGGGATCACGGGCGGTCCTCTGCTCCGACCCTCTTGCGCGCGACCAGCAGCAGCGATCCCCCGGCGGGGAACGACAACCCGTGGCGGAGGATGGTTCGCTCCAACGTCATCACGGCCTCCAGAGCGATGTTGAGCGCTCGCGGCTGCCGCAGTTCATCGATGGCGTCGAACCCGACGTCGGTCCGGCGCCTACGAGTCCGCATGCGGGCCGCGATCAGCATCGGCAGAAGCAGGGAAACGAACGAGGTCAACCGGATGACCTCGAACCCGGCCGCCTCTGTCTTCCGGCGGAGGCCAGCCGCCGTATAGCGGCGAACGTGGTGGGCGTGCTCGTCCTGGAGGCTCCAGAGGGACGGATGCTGCGGCACCGTGGCCAGGAATCCGCCACCCCGTCGTAGCGCGCGGCCGACCTCGACAAGGACCGCCTCGTCCTCATCGATGTGTTCGAGGACGTCGAAGGCCCCGATCACATCGAACTCGTCGCGATACGGGATGTGCCGGGCGTCCATCTGCGAGAAGTGCGCCGAAGGAACGCGCGCTGCGGCAAACGCCAGACCTTCGCTGAAGATCTCGCTGCCGGAGAGTTCCAGGGACTGGTCCGTGGCGTGGATCCCGCTCAGCACGAAGCCCGTGCCGCAACCGATCTCGAGAAAGGACCGGCGATCCGGGAAGTACCGCGCGAGGGCCCAGACGATGAGTTCGTTGCGGGCTCGAAACCAGAAATTGTCCGCCTCAAGGCCTGCAAGTTCCTCGAAGTACTCCCCTCGGAAGCCGGCGTTATCTGATGCGAGGCTCGGCGCGAAGGCATCGAACCCATCGATCGTGACCGGCTGGCTGCCGCAGTCCGCGCACCGCCAGACGTCGTTGCAGCGCGACGAGCCGCATGCGAAGCAGATCCTCAACGGCCCGACCCCGTGTCCGGATCGCGAAGCCGGTGAAAGGTCATCTGGGCGGACCTGAACGAGAACCCCAACCGCGCGTACAGGTTGATGATCGGCAGGTTGTGGCCCGAGATCGTCGTCTCGACGTAGCTGGCCCCATCGGATCGATGGCGGAGCAGGGTGGCCTGCCACACGCTCGTGCCCATGCCCATGCCCTGCCATTCGGGCGCGATCGCGGTCAGGTGCCAGTAGACGCTGCTGTCGGGCCGGTGCTCGGCGATGAGGAAGCCAACGAGCTGGCTGTCGACCTCAGCCTTGAGAACGGTGTGTCGATCCGACTCGAAGCTCGTCCGCACCCATGTGGCGTACCGCCGACGGCTCAGTTCGGGCGCGAGGCGATCGTCCAGCAGGAATCGTCCCGTCGTGAAGGCTGAATAGGCGATTCGCTCGATGCCGGACACATCGGCAGGTGTCGCGTCGGACAGGTGGACGCCGTACCGCGGTGTGGCGATCTCCATGAAGGCATCGAAGCGCGGGCCGTAGACCATCTCGACGAATCGGAAGCCGGTCGCCTCCAGGGCCATAGACTCGCGGAGCTTCTCGTGGTCAAGACGGCACGAGATCAGACGTGCGACGTGACTGGCACACCAGCGTTCGAAGTCGGCGAGCACCTCACTCGGGTCTCCTCCCTCATGGATGTCGATCCGGGTGATCTGGGCGACCGGGAAACCGAAGATCTCCGTGTCCCACGGGACCAGCGAGCACTCGAGGACCGCGCCGCCGCCCTCGAACCGGGCCGAGCCATCAGGGCTCATTCGTCGTCGGTCTCCTCCCGGACCAGGTAGGTCGGGCGGTCCATCGAGCGAAAGTGCATCCGGGCGAGGTACTCGCCGATGATGCCGAGCGCGAACAGCTGCGCCCCACTGAAGATCGCGATGATCGAGGCGAGGAAGGCGAAGCCCGGGACGACGGCCCCATTCGTGACGAAGCTGACGAGCACATAGGCGAGGATGAAGAACCCGAACAGCGTGAACAGGAATCCGATCACGCTGGCGATCTGCAAGGGCAGTGTGCTGAACCCGGTCATCATGTTGAACGCGTGGGTGACCAGCTTGCGGAACGTGTAGTTGGACACGCCGACCGTTCGTGGTTCGTGCCGCACGGTGACATGCGAGAAGTCCGTCGTCCCCCACGTCAGCAGGACGTCGATCGACACGTACGGGCCGCGATAGCTCGCGAACGCATCGCGGAGTCGCGTCCGAAAGACCCGGAACGCGCTGACATTGCGTGCCGTGTCGGCGCCCATCGCGCTCTGCAGCGCGAGCTTCGTGATCCGCGAGCTCTGGTCGCGCATGAAGCCGTGTTGTTCGCTCTCCGGTGTCCCGTACACGACGTCCGCACCCCCATCGAGGACTGCGAGCATCTTGTGGATCTCTTCGGGCGGGTTCTGCAGGTCGTCGTCGAGGGTCACGATCAGCGGATAGCGCGCCGCACGGATCCCGCACAGCAGGGCGTTGTGTTGCCCGTAGTTGCGGCTCATCCCGATGCCGCGCACACAGGGGTCGCGCTCCGCCAGGCTCTCGATGACCGACCACGAATCATCGCCACCGCAGTCCTCGACCAGGATGATCTCGTGCCGATCGGCGAGCGCGCTCAAAGAGTCGGTCAGGCGTCGATGCAGCTCCGGCAGGATGGCCGCCGAACGGTAGACGGGGACGACGGCGGAGATCTCGATCGGTGCACGCGAATGCGACGACAGGCCGAATGAGCCGCCGTCGTCGGGCACGACGTCGAGATCGAGGGGTCGCTCCGTCATGCGCCCGACTGTAGCAGTCCGGTGCGTCCGGTCACCAACCCGAAGGTCGCTCCCGCCCCGGTACTTCAGCCATCGATCCAACGCTGGAGATGGACGTCCTGCATCCCCTGACTTTCGGGTCCCGGTGACCATCGAACTGGCGACGGTATAGTCCGGCGCGTGTTTGCGGAGCTTCCGATCACGCTCGCCGACGGAGCGGTCTGGCTGTCGATCGGCCAGGGGCTGCTGATCGGCGCCGTGTGCCTGTTGTTCGGCGTGTGGGTCGCGCGCTTCGTCGGGCTGCTCGGCTCGGACGCGCCGGCCGGTGAGATCCTCGGCGTCGGGCTCGCCTCGGGATTGCTGGTGCTCACGTCGTGGTGGGCCGCGATCATCTCCGGTGGCCGGAGCTCGTTCACGCCCGTTGCCGTCGGTTTCGCGCTCGCCATCGGGCTCGCCGCGGTCCGGCGCTGGCGCCGAGGGCAGGGTGCCGAGCCCGCTCCTCCCGGGACATCCGATGACGTGGCGATGGAGCCGTCGCGCAATGGCCGTCCCCGACAGATGGCCGTCGCGGTCGTCGGTGGCGCCGTCTTCGTCGTCGCCGTCGCGCTGCTGTATGGCTCGACCATGGCGCCCAGCCCACGCGACGGAGTCCAGCCCCTCGAGTTCATGGACGAGGCCTACTACGCGGTCCTCGGCGCGGACCTGGCAAAGACCGGGACCGAATCGCTCTACTCACCATCGGGCTTCACGGATATCCCCGGCCTGCCGAGCCAGACCTGGTACCACTGGGGCGAGGCGTGGCTCGGCTCGATCGCGATCAAGCTCCTCGGCACCGAGCCGCTCGATGCACGCCACCTCATCGCCCTGCCCCTGATCCTGCTGGCGGCAGCGGCGCTGACCGGCTCGCTCGTCCGGCGGGTGACAGGCTCGGCCTCCCGTGGGCTCTTCCTGTTCGGCTTCGTCGCCTGTCTCTTTCTGGCCCCGGCGCCACTCGCGGTGGGCATGGTCTTCGAGATCAGGATGTACGGCCTGGCCGCGCTGGCAGTCCTGCTCGCGATGTATGCGTTGACCGTCCTTGGGAAGAAGGACGCCACCTGGGCCCTGGCTGCGTTCGTCGGCTCCGTGGCTGCGCTGATCCTGCCGGCCCATATCGTGATCGCCGTCCTCGCCCTTGTCGGCGTCGGGAGCGTGGCGGCACTCCGGATCGGCCAGTCACTGTGGGCCACGCGCCGGCTTCCGGGGGTGCCACCGGTCTGGCAGCGGACGTGGCTCGCAACCGGCATCGCCGTCGCGGCCACGGTCGGATGGGGTGTCCTGACGGGTCACGCGATCGGCACCAGCGGTCTGTCGCCCACGATCGTGCCGTTCAACGCGTTCTGGCGCGAGACTGTGGCCGTCGTCTTCGTCTGTTCCGGCGCGATGCTGGCCATCGGTGTCGCCTGGTTCATGGTTCGAAGGGAAAGGTCGGTCGAGACAGGCCTGTACATCGGGACGGTGGCGCTCGTGGTCGCGGGCACGCTCGTCTGGGGGGCGCGCCTGGGCGACTTCAACACGTTCCATCTGTTCTACGGCGCGCTCGCCGTCTTCGCGGCCCCGGTCGCCGCGATGGCAGTGGCGACCCTCTGGCTCCGTCTGCGAGGGACCGGGCGCGGGGGACTGGCCATCGTCGTCCTGGTCGTCTGTGGCGTCCAGCTCGAATTCGGGGCCTTGTTCGGGATCGGGCGTTTGCAGTTGTTCGGAGCGGACGATCACGTGCCGGCGCCGCTGACGATCCTGGCCGCCATCGAACAGCTACCGGCCGACGCCAAGCTTGCCTACGGCTGCCTGCCGTCCGAGGAAGCCGCGTTCTGGGACGCGCAGCTTCTGGGCCTCGACGCCCACACCGGGCGGCGGATCGTGCCGATGTGCTTCGAGGCGGAGACCTTCGGCGCGATGACCGGGACGCCGATGTCGGGCAGCGTCGCCAGCCCGCTGTTCCTGAACGCTCCGCAGCGCGCACTCTATCCGGCGTGGGACTCGCAGCCGTCGGCGGCAAGCGTGGCAGCCTTCCTGAAGGTCAACGGCATCGATTACATCTACGTCGATCGGGTGCACCCGAATACGCTCGTGCCGGATGCGGTCCCGATCGCGACGGACGGCCAGACCCAGGTGCTCCGGATCCCCTGACTTTCGGGTCGCGGTGTCTGCTGGACGGCCGACGGTATAGTCCGGCGGATGTTTTCGGAGCTCGGGATCACCGTCGCCGATGGAGCGGTCTGGCTGTCGATCGGCCAGGGGCTGCTCGTCGGTGCCGTGTGTCTGCTGTTCGGCGCCTGGACGTCGCGCTTCATCGGGCTACTTGGCGACGACGCATCGGCGGGTGAGATCCTGGGGGTCGGGCTGACCGCCGGACTCCTGGTTCTCGCCTCCTGGTGGGCGGCGATCGCCTCGGGTGGACGGAGTTCCTTCACACCGGTGGCCGTCGGCTTCGCCGTCGCCATCGGGCTGGCAGCCGTCCGAGGGCGGCGTCCGACGGCGGCGGGTGAGCCGGCGATCGAGGGACCGTCGATCGCTCCTGAGCCCGCTGCCCCCGCGTCGACGCGCCTGCGCAACGTGACGATCGCGGTCGGCGGCGGCGCTCTCTTCGTCGTGGCCGTGGCCCTGCTCTACGGCTCGACCCTGGTCCAGAGTCCGCGCGACGGCGTACAGCCGATGGAGGTCATGGACGAGGCGTACTACTCGATCCTCGGGCGCGACCTGGCCGGAACCGGGACCGAGACGATCTACTCGCCGTCGGGCTTCGACACGATCAGTGGCCTGCCCGACCAGACGTGGTATCACTGGGGCGAAGCTTGGCTTGCCGCCGCGGCGATCTCGATCTTCGGTATCGCACCGCTCGACGCCCGGCACTTCATCGTCCTGCCGCTCCTCGTCCTGGCGGCCGCGGCCATGACCGGAACGCTCGTCCGGCGGCTGACCGGCGCGACGTCGTCGGGCGCCTTCATCTGGGGATTCCTGGCGTGCCTGTTCCTGGCACCCGTGCCCCTCATCGCCGGTCCCCACTTCAGTTCCTGGGCCGTCGGCATGATCTTTGGGATCACGCTCTACGGCCTGGCCGCCGTGGCCGTGCTGTTCGCGATGTACGGCCTCGCCGCGCTTGGCGATCGTCGGCCGACGTGGGGGCTGGCGGCCTTCGCGGGAAGCGCCGTCGCGCTGATCCTGCCGGCTCACGTCGTCATCGCTGTGCTCGGGATGGTGGGTCTCGGCAGCGTCTGGGCGATCAGGATCGGGCGATCGCTTGTCACGCTTCGACGTCTGCCCGACGTCGAAGCCGTCTGGCGACGCACGTTTCTCGCCACCGGCGTCGCCCTCGTCGCCACCGTCGGCTGGGGCTTCGCCACGGGACACGGCGTCGTCGGCAGCGGCCTGTCGCCCGGCGTCGATCCGTTCAACGCGTCATGGAGCGGGACCGTCGCGATCATCGGCCTTGGCGCGGGCGCCTTCGTCGCCATCGTGTTCGCGTGGGTCGCCGCACGCAAGGATTCACGCAACGAAGCCGACCTGTATCTCGGGACGGGCGTGCTGCTGGTCGCCGGCGCCCTCGTCTGGGGCGCTCGACTCGGCGACTACAACACGTTCCACCTGTTCTTTGCCGGGATCGCCGTCTTCGCGACGCCGGCCGCGGCGGTCGCCGTCTGGTCGATCTGGCAGCGCCTGCGGGTCGCCGGCCACGCTCCACTCGCGATCGCCGTGCTCGTCCTGTGCGGCGTCCAACTGGTGCTCGGTGCGGCCCTGAGCTTCGTCCAGCTCCAGTCGTTCGGCCCGCACGAATACCCGCCGGTACCCGAGAAGATCCTCGCGGCGATCCGGAGCCTGCCGCCCGACGCCAAGCTGGCCTACGCATGCCAGCCGTTTGAGGAGCTGGCGCCATGGGACGCGCGACTCCTCGGCCTCGATGCCCACACGGGGCGGCGCGTCGTGCCGATGTGCTTCGAGGCCGACTTCTTCGGACAGCTGGTCGGCGGCCAGAAGTCCGCCGACAACCCGAACCCGTTGTTCCAGTGGGCGCCACAACGTGCGCTCTACCCCGATGCGACCGCCAGGCCGTCAGCGGCGAGCATGGCCGAGTTCCTGAAAACGAACGGCATCGACTACATCTACGCGGATACGATGCATCCGAACTCGCTCGTCCCGGATGCGGTCCCGGTCACGGCGAGCGGGACGGTCCAGGTCCTTCGAGTCCCATGAGAGAGCAGACGTGAGCACGCTGGTTTCGATCGTCATCCCGGCCCGCAACGAGCAGGGCAGCATCGCCCCCCTCGAGCGGGAGCTGGGTGAGAGCCTCGAGGGCCTGCCGTACGACTTCGAGTTCATCGTGATCGACAACGGCAGCACGGACGGCACGGAAGCCGCGGTCAAGGCGCTGTGCGCCAGAGACCCGCGCTGGAAATACATCCGGTTCAGCCGCGACTTTGGTGTCGAGGCGTCCCTGACGGCCGGCTACAAGGCGGCGTCCGGGGAGGCGATCGTGGTCCTGTATTCGGATCTCCAGGATCCGCCGCAGGTGATCCCGACCTTTCTCGAACGCTGGCGCGAGGGGTACGACGTCGTCTACGGCGTCCGGACGGTCAGGCCGGGCGACGCGAAGTGGCGGAACGGGATGGTCAAGATCGCCTACCGCATGATCGCCGCGATGGCCGACGTCAAGATCCCGCAGAACGCCGGCGACTTCCGACTGATCAGCCGCCGCGTCGCCGACGCCCTCGACCGATGCCACGAGTCGAACCGCTACATGCGCGGCTTGATCGCCTGGCTGGGATTCGAACAGACAGGGGTCGAATACGAGCGCCGACCCCGGGTCGCAGGCGACAGCAAGGCGCCCATCGGCCATCTCGTCGTCTTCACCCTGAACGCATTCACCAGTTTCTCGGTGAAGCCGCTCAGGATGTTCGTCTACTTCGGGTTCGCGCTTCTGGCGCTCAGTCTCCTCGGCGCGGCCGTCTATGTCCTCCTCTTCCTGACAGGCAGCCCGCCGGCCGGCATCACGACCCTGATCGTGCTGGCGTTGTTGGGCATCGGCATCAACAGCCTGGGCATCGGCGTCCTCGGCGAGTACCTGGGCCGGACGTATGCGGAGACGAAGCGCCGTCCGCTGTATGTCATCTCGGATGCCGTCAACATCGACCTCGAGGGGGAGGCAGGGATCGATGGCAAAAGGGTCTGACGTCATCGCCCGGTTCCTGTACGACCAGGGCGTCGAGTGCGTCTTCGAACTTGTCGGCGGGATGATCGTCCACCTGCTCGACTCGATCCACCAGGACGGTCGGATCCGGATCGTCAGCATGCATCACGAGCAGGGTGCGGCTTTCGCGGCGGAGGGTTTCGCCCGGATCACCGGCGTCCCGGGAGTCGCATTGGCCACCAGCGGGCCGGGCGCGATCAACCTGCTGACGGGTGTGGCCAGTTGCTTCTTCGATTCGACACCGGCCGTCTTCATCACCGGCCAGGTGAACCGGAACGAGATGAAGGGTGACCGGCCGATCAGGCAGATGGGCTTCCAGGAGACGGAGATCATCTCGCTGGCAGCGCCGATCACCAAGGCCGCCTGGCAGGTCCGGACCCCGGAACAGTTGCCAGGCCTGCTTCGACGATCGTTCGAATTGGCCATGAGCGGGCGCCCGGGGCCGGTCCTTCTGGACATCCCGATGGACATCCAGCGGATGGACGTGCCCGACGATGACCTTGGGAGGGTCGCACCTGTCGCCGGGCCGTCCGTCGATCCGTCCGCCATCGAGGACCTGTTCGCCGCCATCGCGCGCGCCGAGCGACCGCTGGTGCTCGTCGGTGGCGGGGTTCGTTCGGCGCGCGCGACCGATCCACTTCGCGGGCTCATTGAGACACTCGGCGTACCGGTCGTGAACTCCCTCATGGGCGTCGACGTCCTGCCGTCTTCGAGCCCGCTCAGAGTGGGCATGATCGGAAGCTACGGGAACCGCTGGGCCAACCTGGCGGTCGGGCGATGCGACTTCCTGCTCGTCCTGGGCAGCCGCCTGGACATCCGGCAGACCGGGTCGGAGACGGAGGCCTTCAAGACCGGTCGGACGATCTTCCAGGTCGACTGCGACGCAGGCGAGATGAACAACCGGATCACTGGCGTCAGCGTCATCCTGACCGACCTCAAGACATTCGCCAGCGCGGCCCTGCCCGCGGCCCGGGCCGCCGACCTGCCCAGCCGAACCGACTGGTTCGACGAGATCCGCGCGCTGCGCGCGGCATGGCCCGACACGGACGAGATGATCGGCTCGGACGGCATCAACCCGAACGTCGTCATGCACCAGCTCTCGGCCGTGGCCGGCGATGCCGCGGTCTATGTGTCCGACGTCGGACAGCACCAGATGTGGGCCGCTCAATCGCTCCAGCTGCTGCCCGACCAGCGCTTCCTCACCTCCGGAGGGCTCGGCTCGATGGGTTTCGGCCTGCCGGCCGCGATCGGCGCGTCGTTCGGAGTGGCCGGGCGACCGGTGGTACTGGTGGCCGGCGATGGCGGATTCCAGACCAACATCCAGGAGCTCCAGACGGTGGCGCGCAACCGCCTGCCGCTCAAGATGCTGATCGTCAACAACCGGACCCATGGCATGGTCCGCCAGTTCCAGCAGAGCTACTTCGAGAGCCGGTTCCAGTCCACGGTCTGGGGCTACAGCGCCCCGGACTTCGCAGCCGTGGCCGCGGCGTTCGGGATCGCATCGGCCGCGGTCGAAGCGCCCGACGAGGTCGAAACGGCCGTCGCCTGGCTGATGGCGGAGCCCGGACCTGCCCTGCTCGAGGTGATGGTGTCGCCCGAGACCAACGCCTACCCGAAGCTCGCATTCGGCCGGCCGATCACCGAGATGGAACCCTTCGCGACGCCCGTCGGGATGGAAGGCACCTAGGACCGGCTAGGCCACAGCTGGCGGTCCGAACCAAGTGGTGAGCGCCTCGGCGAGTCCCAGCTGAGTCCTGTCTCCCACCCACGCCACGTATCCGTCGGGCCGGATCACCACGGCGGACGGAGCGGGAACAGTCCCGATGACCGGCAGTTCCCACGGGCCGATGGATGTCGCGTCGACCAACTGAACCCGATCGGCCCACGGGGTGATGTCGAACGCGCCGGGCTGACCGAGGTTGAGCAGCACCGGCCGGGCATCATGGAGCAGCGTGAAGACCGGGAGCGGGCCTTTGGCTGTCACGAGGTCGAGATCGGGCATGCGGCGTCCGAGCAGCGGGTGCCCCTCGCCCAGGTCGTACCGGATGTCCAGACCGGACATCATCCCGGCGAATCGCCGGCGCGGCTCGTCCATGCTCAGAAGCTCCGCCACGGTGTCGCGCAACGCCTCGACGCGGTCGTCGACCTTCAACAACGCGACCTGAGCCATCGTCGTGCGCAGCACGCGGGCACCAACCGGGTGGCGCTCGGCATGGTAGGTTTCAAGGAGACTGTCCGGCGCCGTCCGCTTCACCACCTCGGCCAGCTTCCATCCCAGGTTCACGGCGTCCTGCACCCCCAGGTTCAGGCCCTGCCCTCCGACCGGAGAGTGCACGTGGGCTGCGTCGCCGGCCAGCAGAATCCGCCGGTCGCGATAGGCTGCGGCCTGCCGAGTCATGTCGGTGAACCGGGTGATCCAGGTGGCACTGTGGATCCCGTAGTCAGTCCCGTAGACCGCGATGAGCCTCTCACTGATGTCGCGCAGGGTGGGTTCGCTCGTTCCGACGTGCGGCTCGGTCAGCATCACCCCGACGGTTCCGCCCTGTGCGTAGACCACCTTGCCGTCCCTGACCTCGTATTCCTCCTTGCCGATGGCGTTGATGCCGGCCGGAGTACGACGGATGCCCAGGTCCGGTTCCTCGGTCATCTCGACCTCGGCCAGCAGCGCGCTCGTGGTCGGATCCCACCCGGGGAATCCGATGTTGGCTGTCTTGCGGACCACACTGCGTCCTCCGTCGCACCCGACGAGGTACTGAGCGCGCAATCGTTTGCTGTCGGACAGGTGGACGTCGACGCCGGTGTCGTCCTGCAGGAAGCCGGTGACGTCACGTTCGCGATAGAACGCCACCTGCATCTCGCCGACCCAGGCGGCGAGGATCCGCTCGATATGCTTCTGCCACAGCCCGAGTCCGTAGTTGTGCCGAGTCGGAAAGTCGCTGATGTCCAGCCGCGTGCCGCCGAATCCGGCGACTTGGCCTTTCTGCCCCTCCGCAAGGAACCGATCGGCGATGCCACGCTGGTCGAGGACCTCGATGGTGCGCGATTGCAGTCCGCCGGCGCGCGATCCGTGGAGGTCCTGGTCTGCACGCCGCTCGACGACGGCGACGTCCACGCCCGCCAACGCCAACTCGCCCGCCATCATCAGCCCGGTCGGACCGGCCCCGGCGATCACCACCGCATGCTCCGTCATCGGCCCAGCTCGACGGCGGGCCGGCGGCCGATGACGCCACGAGCGAACAGGGAGTGGCACGTCCGGATGAGACCCTCCCGGAGGCCGACCGTCGGCGCGTACTCCGCGTACAGGCGGCTGAGCTCGGGGACGTAGTCGCGTTGCGAACCGGGCCCGTCGGCCCGCCGGACTTCGAGCCCGCCGAAGATCTCCGCGATGGTCGCGGCGACCTTGGCGATGCTGGCCGTGCCGTCGCGGCTGCCGACGTTGTACACGTCGTGATGGGGCTCGCTGAGCAGCAGCCAGAACAGGATCGCCGCGAGGTCCGTCGCGTAGCAGAACGAGCGGCGCGCGCTGCCGTCGGTCGTCAGTGTGAGGACCCCGTCACGGTCGGCCTGCCTGATCAGGTCAGGCACCGCGAAAGCCGACCCGAGATCCTGGTACGGGC